>Ga0209337_1000281_pt1 | contig 40472 bp, 33 predicted proteins | sample LinPmetageLP53_FD_184044 | JGI IMG/M metagenome (GOLD analysis project Ga0209337, IMG submission 184044) | Marine viral communities from the Pacific Ocean - LP-53 (SPAdes) (version 2) | ecosystem: Environmental > Aquatic > Marine > Oceanic | place: Pacific Ocean | collected 2010-02-08
GAGCTCGTAGGAGTTATGCTAGGAGTAACACTCGGAGTAACACTAGGGGTAACCGAAGAGGTTGGAGTAATCGATGGTGTTACAGATGGAGTAACAGAAGGGGTAACCGAAGAGGTTGGAGTTATAGAAGGTGTTACAGATGGAGTAACAGAAGGGGTAACCGAAGAGGTTGGAGTTATACTTGGAGTAACACTCGGAGTAACACTAGGTGTAACCGAACTAGTAGGGGTAATTGATGGGGTAACACTTGGTGTTACGGAAGGTGTAACCGAACTAGTAGGGGTAATTGATGGGGTAACACTTGGTGTTACGGAAGGTGTAACACTTGATGTTGGAGTAATGCTAGGGGTTACACTAGGAGTAACGCTTGGTGTTACAGAGCTTGTAGGAGTTATACTAGGCGTAACAGAAGGTGTTACACTCGGAGTAACAGAGCTAGTAGGTGTTATTGAAGGGGTAACAGAAGGTGTTACTGATGGAGTAACAGAGCTAGTAGGTGTTATTGAAGGGGTAACAGAAGGTGTTACTGATGGAGTAACAGAGCTCGTAGGAGTTATGCTAGGCGTAACTGATGGAGTAACGCTTGGTGTTACAGAGCTTGTAGGAGTTATACTAGGCGTAACTGATGGAGTTACTGAAGGTGTTACAGAGCTTGTAGGAGTTATACTAGGCGTAACTGATGGAGTTACTGAAGGTGTTACAGAGCTTGTAGGAGTTATAGAAGGTGTTACAGATGGAGTTACTGAAGGGGTTACACTTGATGTTGGAGTAATGCTCGGTGTAACAGTAGGTGTTACTGTAGGTGTAACTGAGCTCGTAGGAGTAACGCTAGGAGTATTACTTGGTGTATTACTTGGGGTGTTAGACGGTGTATTCGAAGGAGTATTACTTGGTGTAACAGTAGGTGTTACAGAAGGCGACGGCGACGAAGATGAAGACGAGCTCGAACTCATGTTACATTACAGTGATTTAGTGTTTACTTTGGTCGCCGCGGGGTATACTCGATATAATCCACACTCAAAATAAACATCTACACCGCAATCAACTTCTCTTATAGGACATCCTAAGAATACTTCCCAATCAGAAGCAGATAGTGGGTTAAAGATTTCAAAAGTACCTCGGGCTTTATCGGTATCTTTGAAAAAGGAACTTATCACTGATGTCGTTGTACTAACAACAGGATAACCGTCATTAGCGTTTACTGTGCTAGGTTGAGATGTTGTATAGCTATCTAGAGAGTTAATAAACGCTTGTCTTTGACTACCGCCTACTTTGTAATCACTACTACCTAAATAACCTGTATCTATTACAGTATCGCTATCATAAGTCAGAATAAATCTAACTGGTTTATCGTTGGGATTATTTACTTGATAATCTACAGTACCAATTGTTGCAGATAAACTATATAAGATTGTATTTGGAAAGTATGCCCCGGTATTACTACTGCTATTACCAGATAACCCGCAATAAGCATTAGGACAACCGATGCTAGGCTCTATACCTAAAAACGGTAGTAAACGATTACCTTCCTGTGTTGGTGCTGGTTGCTTTGGAGGTCCAAGAACTGCAGAATCAATAGAATATACGGATAAAGGTACAAAGGTATTTTCAAACGTACTGGATAAAACATTAGTTATAGTTTTACCTTCAACGTGAAAATTACTAATAAAGACCTCTACATTAGAGTTACTACCAGTTAACGGCTTACTAACAGTTATACCAGGCCTATAAAGCGTGCTAGTATCGAAAGATAACTCAGTTATATTTTTAGTAAGTATATTAGTAAAATCGTTATCAGCCTCACCTTTATAATCAATGTAAACCGTCTTACCGTAATTACCTAATCTACCACGCACTGTCTTTATACCATCGCTTAATATATCAAACGCCTCTATTGATATGTTGGAATCTTGGTAACTATAACCTGAAGCTTCATCACCTCTTATAGATATAGAATTTAGTTTTCTACCAGATAAAGGAATACCTGTACGCGTAGTAGTATCTTCATAAGTCTTTTCTAGACCATACACCCCATGGGTATCAAACCCAACCCCTAACACACCACCACTTAACCCCCGTGACCGTATATTACCTGAAGCCCCACCAGAATATCCTAAATCATCACCAACACCACCACCGGTTAAAGGAACAGTAGCGTTCTGTAAAAACATTGTAAATCCTAATTCATCCCCAGCATTCCAATTCTTTACTTCATAATTAAACGACCAGGTTATATCATAGGAAGGGGAGACTCCGTCTTCAAAAACTGCAAGAGAAGTAGCAGATAGTGGTAAAGCTGATAATGCTGGTGATGTGTATGATACTGAATTATAGATGTAATAATTTTCTAGATTATAATCTGTTAAAGTATAACCAGAAGCAGCGAATCCTCCTGCAGCAGCGTAATTTGCATCAACGTCAGTTATTAGACGGTTAATGTCATTGTAATTGCGTGGCGAGCTTATAAACGGCCCAGCACCTACAAACTGAAAAAGTCCAATTAATATAACTTCGTTATTTTGAAGCATTAATAACGGGCTACCAGAATCACCTGGAACGTTGTTATAATTCCATAATTTTGCTGTACTATCAGTCGACGTGTTAACATTAAAGGTAGCACAATCAGTAGATGTATAATTGTTAGGATCTGGATCTGTGAAACTCTGAAAATCTACGACAGATAATGCCTTAATAGAAGCTAGTTCTGATTGATTTGTATGTAATACTAAAACTTCATTAGTCTGTCCGGACCCTATCCACCTGGTTGTATCAAAGTTTAAAAAGTATTCACTGTTAAAATATCTATATGTTTCTTTAGGTAATACCTTAATTACATCTATTGTCACAGGTAAATCAGACTCTAGCAGTCCAATACCATAATCACCATTTGTAAGAGGGAAGTCCTTAGTAGCTACTATCTTCCTGGTTATAAGTGTATTATCTTTAGTTACAAAATAAACAGTATTATTAACTTGATAGCCAGCGTGTTTGCTGTATATTATATGTCTTTTAGTGATAGCTGCACCACCTAAACGGGTCCCGGATGGTGTACCTCCTCGCACCCTATCATTCCACGCGACAATACCAGTTATACCATCAAAATTATAAGCCCAGCTAGCTGTATTACGTGTTAAACTACCGACAGCAGTATAATCACTAAATAAAGCTCTATCAGTAAAGGGACTCTTACCGTCAATTGCAGATAGAATTGAGCTTGTTGTGGTCTCTTGTAGTAATTGGACTGGATTAGACATTTACGTTATTATTTAATCTGATAAACAAATACCAGAGTAAAAGATTCACCAGACTTTATAGTAGATTTGTGTACGAGTTGATACCCTATTTTCTTGAGCTCATAATAGATAGTTCTAAAATAATCTTTTTTAATGTTAACGACAAGGCTTCTACGATTTTTATCTTCTAGTATAAAATCGGTAAACTCCTCTAAAAAGGAGCTAGCTCTTTCCCGTACATCCACATTAATATTTAGTCACTTTGCAGTGCTTCTACAATTTGATTAATCTTATTATACAATGTGTATACCTCAGCATACCCTAAATCACTAGATAAAGTAAAAGGGTATGTCTCTATTAATTTCTTAAGAATTTTAAAATCTTCTGGTGTTACACCATCAACAACTAGCTCGTCCATAAACTAATTTAATGTAACTTTTGTAGAAATCAAAGGCCCCACTCAAACTTTACTAACCCAGCGGCTGTATTAACTGTATCACCATTGTGAGCTCCAGCTCCAGCACCGGCTACATTATCTGATCCCCAGAAAGAAGCAGTCCCACCAACTTCCTCACCGTTGCCGTTTGTATCCCAGCCGCCACGACCACCATCGATTACATGACCACCTAAAACGTATGCCGACTGGCCACCTGCCAGTCCTGTACCGTTTGTTGAAAGATTGCCAGTATTAGTACTACTGTCTGGAACAACACCGGATGGTTGTATAACAGCGCCATGTGATCTTGCTATCTCAACCGAAGAACTGTTATGAGAAATGAACGACGGGTTACCTGAAGCACCGTTAGCCCCGGTAGCACCTGCACCCACGGTAATGTTAAATTGGGTACCTATAGGAGCTGAGAGAATACCAGTAACGGTAGCAGCCGCACCACCTGTACGTACACCTCCCTTTGAACCTGAACCTGTTAACCAAAATTTAGTATATTCTGCTAAAGTAATAAAGGTATAATTACCAGCAGTTGAATTAACAGTAATACCAGGCGTTCCGGTGCTTAATACAAGATTACCTGATAGAGGTGATACTGCTGAAGTCTTTGCTACACCGTTAACAGTTAGTGCTAGTGGTGATTTAACTTGAATTGTTGATTGTGCTAAACTATCAGGTATTGCCTTAATAATAAACAATGCACCTTTCGCACTTAAGGAACCAGTACCTGTACCAATGTTTAGTGTTGTAGATCCAGCAGGATCAGACGCAACACCATATAAAGCAGCGTCAGTGTAGTTTGGTAATTTAAAGTTAGTAGCATTACCACCATATTCAGAACCTATAACAGCATATAGATCGGGGTAAGTAGCTGATGCAACAGTTTGGCCATTACATAATAACCAACCTTCCGGTGCTGCGTTAGCAGAGACATACGGCATAATAGTACCTACAGGAATCGGACCTGCAGTAGAGTTGAAGAAGAAAGTAGAAGATTGATCGGGCACTCTCCAAGTAAGATTACCTGATACGTCTGTACCTAAAAATTTATTACTACCAACCCCGCCAACTGGAAAAGTATAATCGACCGCGTTGATACTCAACTTTTGCGGTAAATTAAGATAAGTAGTACTATTAGGAGAAATTCGATCTACAGAAATATTTGTACTACTTAATGCAACACGTCCTAACGCGTCAATTTCTAAAGAATTACCTAATGCATTTGCATGAATATTATTAGCGGATAAAGTACCAACAATAACAGTACCATTTGCATTATTAATAGTAATCGTATCATTACCTGCTGTTAAAACTCTACCTGCGGATAGCCACGCGGCAGTAGTTTTAATATAAAGAATATTACTTGTAGAGTTATGAGCATAATCACCTTCTACAGCATCAGTTATAGTAGTATGATCTACGCTAGATCCCTTGTATTTGTTACCTGTGACAATACCACCAGCTGTTGTACCATCACCTACAAATAATCGCTTCCCATCTTCTGTATACCCTAACTCACCTTCCGATAGTATAACATTTTTACGATCTACATCATCTCCTCTTCTAACGAGAAGCTTTAACAAAGTATTTTCTAGAATTTCTATTTTTTTTGCCATTATTTTAATTAGTTAGGTACTTTAAATACAGGTATTGCTACAACGCCTTCAGTCCCAGTATCAAACTGTATAAATCCTGCAGAAGAAAGGTTTACTGAAGCGGTAGTTCCAGCGCTGTTAGCAGAAGTAGCGCTTATTAATGTGCCCCCACTCCATGGAGCGTTAGGATATTGGCTTAAATAGCCTTTATATGCAGTAGATATACCTGTTATATTTTGCACTATTGTTGAAGCACGAGAAGAAACACGTCCATGTATATCGTAGTTTATAGCATCTAATGCATTTGTTGCTCCGTTACCTATTGTTGCGAGATTTAAAACATTACCAGAAACATTAAGTGTTGAACCTATACTAGCAGACTTAAGAGCGTTTGCATCAACTATTCCAGCTGGAATAGAAGCTATTTCTAATTCACCACCTGGAAAAGAGAATGTGCTAGTCGCATCTACACTTATTACTGTACCACTACCACCTACAATACCATTGCCAAACGAAGAATTTTTTATTTGTTTTTCATCTATATTTAGTACTGATAATTGATTAGTCAGAGTGTTAACTGTTATAGTTGAGCTATCAACATTTGCGGAAAGACCTTGGGTTGCATTTAATCCTATCGCACCAGAGGCATATACTGAATCTGGATTTAAATTTCTAGCAGAGATCGCATTATTAATTACATGCAATTTATAATCTGAATTATAATCTATAGTGTTTGTATCTGGCGCTGATCCAATAAACCCCCAACTTGATAATACTGAGTAATCTGTACCAGACAATTGATAGAGGTAATTATTTTCATATACTATGTCTCCTGTAGTAGCTGTCGCTAAAGCAGTTCTAGAGCTAATCGTTAACGGTGGATGTACTATATTACCTACAACGTTGCCACCAGATGTAAAACCATCACCTACCCATATACGCTTATTATCAGTTGTATAACCAAGTTCTCCTTGTTCAAGAATAACAGAAGTTCTTTGAGCTTCTGTACCTCTCCTAATTTTAAGTTTTACTATTTCAATATCTGGCATTGTTTTAAATTGTTAAGCTGTTCTCTTCCATACATACAAACCAAATGACGGTGGTGTGTTATTATGCGCCGTGCCACTACCTGTATTTGATGTAGGAAAGACGTCAGGAGTTTCTGTTGTACTTTGAATTGCATAATTTTGCGAACCACCAGAAGCATCTTTTCTAGCAGCAAAATTTGCTGTGTTATTGGTACTTGATGATATATCTTTGAAAGTTTTGTGGTTATGACTTGGTAATTCAGCTTCAGTAAGAGAGTGTTTATATTTTCCTGTTGAATCGTTACCTGCAGGGACTGCTTGAGTATTTGTACCATCATTACCTGTACCTACACCTGCAATAAATCTACCTTCTGCTTCTTGAGACCAGGTCGTTCCAGAAAATCTTACCCCGGGGTTTGTATTATCTGCAGAAAATATAACAGCTCCTACTGGGTAAAGCGCATTAATAAAACTAGCACCTAAACTACCATCAATATCGATTCCCTGTCCCGCTCTACCTATCTTTAATGAACTCTTATTACCAAAGCCATCATATACATCCTGCAACCCACTTGCAGGTATAGGCTCCCCCTTAGCATGTAGGACTCCTGTATAAGTATCACTAATATTTGTATTAGTTAATGATGTAGTTGCCATACAGTTATTTATAAGCTAAAGCCATTTATCCAATTAAATTATTATTATACCCTGAGAATTATATGCTGTTTGAACATTAGGAGCAACATCAGGTAAAACAATATTAGTTATTTTATTTTGGACGTCATAAATCTCAGAAAAACACCGGTTTATTACTCCTACGAGACTCTCTTCATTAGTATGTATAAACATGTTTTCTATATCTTCACGAACAAACTCGTCAAAATTAAGGTTATAGTTATAATCTCCTAGCTCTAATACATCTTGATTATATTGACCAGCAAATCTACCAACAATGTTGTTCTTTAACGTAAGAACATCCTGCACAACTTTTGTAATCTCGTTATTAATAGTAGAGGTCTGTATGTATTGATCCTTATTAAGGGAAAATCCCTGCTTACCGTAGTTAGTATAATTACTATGTTTAATTACTCGTTGATACGCTTTGTGGGTATTTTCATTAAAGAAATATATTCTACTATTAGTCATTAATACAATTCTATCATTACCATTAGTACTTGGGAATAAATTAAAACTGTTAACATCACTTATTAGAAGGCCGTTATCAGAAGCATCATTTGAACTTATAAGATTCCAAGAAAAATTAGCATTTTTCCAGTTTATATCTTGAAAATTCCACCTATTATTTTCTGTTGAAACTGGCTGCACATCTATTAAGCCTAGTCTAAAATTATCGAAGGTACCTATAACTTTTGAAGGTCTTGTTTTATATTTTTTGTAGATCTTCTTTGATGTTGAAAAGTACCAATAATTACTAGACACTCCCGAGAAGGTAATATCTACTATTTTATTATCACCCACTTTATCATCTAATATTACACGTTCTACTGTGCTATAATTATAATCGGTATACCTATATAGATATACTGTATGGCCTGTGGCTTCGGTTATACTTGGACCGTAAGTTAAAATATATAAAGACTTAAAATCTGGATCAAACCCCATTGCACCAAAACTTTCTTTGTTGAAATTTATAGATGCAATACGGCTTTGGTAGTTAAGCATAGTATCAAATATTTTAACTACTTTATTACCTGAATCATAAACAGCTATTTCAGAATCTGAACAGGCTAATTTTGTCGGCTGTTTAAATTTAGTTTTATTCTTACTATCTCCATGACCTCCTAGGAGTTCAATAAAATTACGTTTATACCCTAAAGAAGAATCATTATTTACAAAGCCCTCGATATCATATTTTAAAATAACATTATTAACAGTGTCAGTTAAAAACACGTTCTTTTTATTAGATGCTATTCCACCCAACTCTCCAAAAGATAATTCATTATCATCATCTTCATATTTGTTATTATTTAAAATAACATCCAGAGACGTATCACTACCTGTCATAGCAATAAAAGTACTACTTGTTATAGCAAATAGAGCAAACCTATCATTAAAATCTAGATTTAATTGTGCAGTAGATTCGATTATATCACCAAATACACTAAGCTTTGTTGAATTACTAAATGGTATAGAATTATTAAAAGTGGGGGTATTAGCAGATAATTGTTGTACGCTAAAGCTACTGTCTGATGTAGATGTTAAGCTAGCATATCTTATATCGGTAGACCATGGTAATTTATTAGAAGCGATAAAGCATCTAGAAAATATAAAATTATTATTCTCTCTAATATTGTCTAATTTAAATTTAAACAAATTATAATCAAAAGTATCATTTATAGCAAACGTGCACTCTTCGACAGTATTCGGTAGATTGATAGTTAAGTCAGAAATTACCCTATCCTTATAATCTCTTGAAAAAGCTAAATCTGTATCAAAAGTATTTTTTGAAGTAAGAACTTTTCCAGTACCTGATTCAACAGCTACATTATTTTCTACTTCAACTAACCCATAAAAATCTGCGCCTGTTAAAGTAAACAAATCCCCACTAGTGTAGAATTTTTTATATGATTTGTAATCTGTCATGAGTAATTTTTAAATTTAATATCGTTAATTTTTGTACCAACAGGTAGGATAGAAGACGCTTCTGATAAAATACTTGTACGTATTTGTGAACGTACACTTTCATCAGTAATAGATAGATCGCGTATAACTATATCTATAGAGTTACTAGAATTATGACGATCAAACTTAAAATATTTTTCGATCTGCGTCTTATTCACTCGTTGACCAGCCGGTAGGGATAATACAATATCATCAACTTTTTGTTCTAGGAGATATAGCGCATAAACAAGTGTTGTGCTTATGGCTCTATCATATACAAATAAATTTTTAACTTGCATATCTTTCGAGTAAAAATATTCTGGCTGTTTAAGATATGTAGCTAAATCAGTACCATCTTGAAATCCAGCAGATCCAACATATAGCTCATCTTTAAATATATTCTGTATTTGATATTTACCTGGTGATAAAGTTAGATTTTCATAAAGATCACCATCTAAGTATAAAGTCATATTGCCTTGAATACTATCAAATCTAAAAGTAAAGTTATGATAGCCGGTTAGTAAGGTTGTGGTATCAAAAGAAATAGTTTTAGTTAAGTAATCTTGTGAATCTAGATAATTCTGTAAAGTTAACTTAAAATCAAGACTCTTTGCATCAAGTGTTCGATTTAACGCGTTATAATTAGTAATTCTTACTCCACGGGTATTATTATCACGCTTTATAACGGCTTGATCACTATCAAATAACTGAGTTGCGCTTAATTGCGCTCCTATACCCTTTACTATAAATAAATCTTTGTTATCACCCTCGCAAAGTAATACTGGGTATTTAAATTGAGTTCCGCTTATATACTGATTTACGTAATCTATCGTTAATATAGAACCGCTTGAAAGTGGTGTATTACCTGTCGATGTTTTAGCAGAACCAATATTTGCAGATAATCCAAATACCCCTGAAGTATTATATTGGTAAAGTTTATTATCCGTCGCTATGTGAATAGTATTATCGATAATATTAATATCATTAATTACAGTAGAGGCCTTTAGGAATGATTCTGGTCCATTTCTAAAATTATGCTTTACTATATACTTATCTACTACATAAAATATAGTATCATCGTTTTCCCATCTAGTTTTAGACCCAGGTAATTTATAATCAACATTATCTCGTACTACTACATTATCATATAAACATATTTCGTTTTTATAGACATCAAACTCAGCTGCAGAAATAGTTTGCGATTCTAACGTTAGTACATCTAAACGATGAACGATACCTGCTGTATCTATAAAATCTATAAAATTATCTTCTTGATGATATCCAATATAATTAAGAATCTCAGAGGAGCACTCGAGCCTTAGTTTATTACCTTGCGCATCAACTCTATAAAATAGATTACCGTTACATGCTATAATAAACTCATCTAAAGCACCTCTTTTAAATACTTCTTTAATCTTACGTATAAAGGTTACTTTATTTAATAATGTATAGTCGCTATTATAAATGTATAACACGTTACCACTTACAACATGAAGAAAGGGTGTAGATGTTTGATCTTGAAATAATCCAAAACCAGCATTAGTGTTATTACCAAGTAATTGATAACCATATTGTAAATTTGGATCAATCCATAAATCTAAAGATAGTGTAAAGGATTTTGATTTATTAATACTCTCATAAACACTTAATTTAGAATAAAACGTTCCATCAAAATTAAATGCATTATCATCACAAGAATAGCATATATTTTGAACTTCTCCTCCTACTGTCTTTGATATATAGTAGTTACTAAAGGTGGACATAAGAGGGGATGATGACTGAACTATATCGCTAATAGTATCTGTACCAACTCGTTCGTACTTTAAATCTACATTAGGAGTAATAGCAGCATCACTCTTCTTATCAAAAAACTTCTCCTTAACTAATATCTCGTTTATTGTACCAAGTTCAATACTATCTACACTATCAATGAACGATGGTGTAAATAAGGCTGTACCTGATAGAGCTTCTAATTTAGTTATTTTATCCGGATAGTAATACCTATCAACCCATACACCTTGTTGTGATAAATTACCTGCTGAAAGCCACGTGCATAGATATCTACCATTATTATACTGATCACTATGCGATCTTTTAACATATAATTTATCTGCTAAAATAGGGGATGGTCCAGCGAAAGCGCCATTTGCGGCAAATGTTGAATCATTTACATTAAGACGTTCATAAGGGTATATCGATGATGGCGCAGTGAAAAACGTATCAGAGCCATTTTTAATTGATATGTCCTTATCATAAAAAACGTAATTTAATTGTAATTTTTCAGTACCTCTTTCTTGCTCGTTACCAGAATGGAGTGTATTATAATCCCTATAATCAAAACTAGGAATACCAAAGGGCGTATCAAACATATTTGAACCTCGTTTAATAAAGTTATATTCGGACCTATTATTATCAAGGGTAAGGTAATTTAAATCTAGTTTATCAGAAGATATTGTATTATAATTAGTATGTAGTAAGTATTGGCCTTTATTGTCGTAGCTACTATTTGAAGTATCAATTATAAGCCTATCTCTATCATCATTATTATAGGATATAAAGGAGTTATTAATATTAGAAGGTACAACATCGTTACTATAATCAATAAAAATTAAATTATTAGTGTTTCTATTTAAACTACTACTAACCATTTGGGTAAATGTCAACGCGTTACCACTTAACGTTAGAACTTTAAGTTCATCGTTAATAAATTTATAGATCTGTAAATACCCATTATTATCGATATTATATCTAAAGGTATCTAACCTTTCACTTGTAACAAGGGAAATATCTTCATCATAATTATAAAAGACAACACTGTTTGAGCTAGTATCATAATTTAAGAAATAATCTGATCTACCATTATTATGTTTAATACGTAGTAATCTACTATCTACAACTTCTAATTCAAAGTTGTAATTATTTGCAAACGCGTTTACATCTGTTAAAGTCTTTACCCCTACAGGCTTTTGTATATCTGTTGCTGACACAGAGTTTGTATCAAATATATATACGTATTCAAGGTCTTTATCTGTACCTCTATAAAAAGCTAATTTCGTGGTAACCGTTTGCAAGTTATTCGAATTTAAAGAAGATAGCTCAATAAAATTAGATAGTAAATTCTTATCAGATAGATATAACGAAGAATAGTTATTAATTCGCGTATCTAAAGCTCCAGATAGAGCATGTATGCTTGTAACGTTAAACTGCTGTTCTAAATTAGATTTAGTCTGTTTAAACGTAACAAATCTATCCGAATAGGTTGCTTCTGGGAAAGCTATAGAGCTAACTGATTTATGTAATGTCGTTGCCACTACATATATTTAATACACCATACTATTTTTGTAAGTATGTAATATATGTTTGTTTGTTAAATTTACTCTGCAAATTGGCTATGGTGTTAGAAGTAGATAGCGAATTCATTTGAGTGTTGTTAATAGCAAACTTTTTAATATTATCATAATAGGACTCACTAACTAGAGTTAATGGATAGTAGATATCTACATAAACTCCATTAGAGTAGTAAATTAATAGCTGAGCTGTTAGCGAAGTAAAATTTGTTGCTGGGTTTAAAGAGAGTGTATGATTGTAATCAGTCATTACACTACCCCCTAACTTACCGTAGAGGATCTCATCAAATATTGATTTCTCTTTATAGTTATAAACTAAATCTTTCTTGTAATTTTCTATAGTAGAATCACCCCAGTTTATTTCTAAAGATATAACATCATTAACTTCTTCATTTACACCAGTCAGGTTAAACTGCAATGTCGAGTCTCCTTTGAGATATAGCTCTTGTTTTGTTAAAGTAGTATTACTATAAATTGAACTTAAATTGACGTATACAGTATTCATGCTGATAATATAAAGTTGTTTGTGTTAAAGCTTCCGGAGTTAGCGCTGATTTCTGCAAATAATGACTGACGTCCAAAGGTAGACGAACGAATTAGACTATTCGTAGTATCATATCTAGATAAATTACTTATAACCAGTTTATTATTTTCTATAGTAAATTCAATATCAAAGAAGTGCGCTAATTCATTTATATCACTAACAATGTATGTTAACTTGAATAAATTATTTACACTGTTAAACGTTAAGTATGGGGTGACGATTTCCTCTGGTGTAAAGTTATTATTATCAGCGCCGGAAACACTAACTTGGAATGTTGTTATTATATCTGCAGTTACGCTAGCAGGAAATACCTTCTCACTAGTATTGTTACTTAAATTATATTCATATATACTCGGTATAACTGACCAGTAATTTTTAGCATTATCCCCAGTTACCGCAGTAAACTTAGTAAAGTAGGCTTTATTAGATCTCTCTACAAATAGTCTATTTGAAAATCTTTCTAACTTATTAGCAGAATTAATAGAGAATAATGTGTTGTTATTGTTTGAAATAATAAACTCACTACCATTGTAATTTATAACATCGATTACTAAGTTGTTAGGAGTTTCGATAAATATATTATCACCTATAATATCAAAATCTATAGCGCTGTTAAAGATATCATATTGAACTGAATTACTATACTTACTAAAAGTCAACTCTAATGCAGATTGTAGCGGTGAAGATGTAGAGAAGCTTTGATTTTTTACATACAATGCACCCTCTAAACTTCTACGCTCTTCCTTAGTAAGTAGATTACCTGTAGATGAGATTGCTAACGTAGTAGTTGCACGTGAGTCTACACTATCAATATAACGATATTCCTTTTCATAGTTAAAGTCGTTGTTAAGAGATAAATCATCCGCAAAATAACCGCAATCGTAATAACGGTAAGTAAAATCTGTAGCAGATAGGTAATTCTTAATGTCAGTTAGAAAGTTAAACTCAACTTCACCTGTAATAATTGCTAGTTCTAATTCTGAAGTTATTGTACTTAACGGAGTTTGATCTGTAGTTACTGATACTTCGACTGGGAATGTTGCATCAGCGTAAACTGAGTAATAATAGTTACGAGGACCTGGGAATCGAGGATCCCACCCATCAAACGGAGCAGGTAGCGGCGCGCCATCGAGAAAGGTAAAGGCACCTCCATCTCTATATACAGGAAGTATATTCCTTACAGTTTCTGCTAATTCTTGATAAGGAAAAAATTCTCTAAAGTATAAAGTATAAAAATCAGTTAATCCAGCATATCCATTAGTATTAGCAGAAAGACCAGATCTTATAGTTGTACCGTTTTTAGATGCTAAAGAATAATCAAAATTATAACCATCATATTTATCATAAAAAGTGTGACCATTAAGTATCAAGTTTAGGATATTAGCGTCTGCAGGCGCCACCCGAGCTTTTGGTAAGCTAGGCTTGAATAACGCATACTCATTACCATAGGAATCAAATTGATATTTTGATATAGCACCTTCATTATACAAATCAGAGAAATTAAGCTTTTCACTAATTGTGTTCAAATTTTGTAATTCAGAGGTCGCGCGCTCTTTAGTAGTATAAGATTCAAACGTGCTAGCTTTATTATCTATAAAAGGATCACCCGCTGCTAATCCACTCGAAACGTTTCTAGAATTTCTTCTATTGTCGATTCTAAATTGGACAGGGTATGCACTTTGTGGGTTAGTTGATACGTTTCCGTATAAGTTAGGGTCTGGGAAAACGTAAAAGAAGTCTTTTTCTAAGTTATCCCTATCTAAAGAATAACTATAATTATCAGCATTAAGTTTAAATAGACCTATATCATCAGGTTCGAAGAATAGCCCTACATCTCTTAATAATTTAGCCTCGTTACTAGGTATTGTAGCAGTATCAGCAGTCTGTAAATTAAGTAGGTTGTTGGTCGGATTTGCTGATTGAATTAATAATCCAGAAGCAGCTGGGGTTACAGAAGTATTTAAAAAGTATATATCTGTACCAACATACTTACTAAGTAACTGACGTTTGAGTCTATAAACATCTGATATAGTTAGACCACCTTTAGTCTCACTGTTAAACAGTTCGGCTAGTGGATTATCAGGATCGCAAATAGCATCAAACGTGTCTGCTGTTATAGCTGGTGGGTTAATTTTAAATGCTTCTATTCCGGATAAAAAGCTTGATGTAGTTAACGCTTGTATACCTAAAGGGTCTAGATAATACTTTGTGTCAATATCATTTATGTTACTAGAATATATCTCGTCTCGTATTGTATCTTTACCTGTTGGTGTTCTAGGAAGATCGAAATAACTTCCATACACATCAATATACTCCTCTATATTAATGCCTAGTTTAGCAGTAACACTATCTATGTTATAAGTTTTAGCGTTTAAGGTATCCTCAGCAGTTAATATATAGTTATATATGTTATCAAAAATAGCTTTTTCAACTCCTGTAGTACTACCTTTAAGTTTATTTCTTTCGATTACATACTTACCTTCGTCACGTCTCTTTTTATAAAATAGAGCAACCTCTTTCAGTTTATTGGCAAAGAACGGAATTGCAATATCTAAGTCTGCGGGATCCGTAAAGTCAATTTTTTGTAAGAACCTTTTCTCGTTCTCAGTAGTATAACTAATTACTATTTCTTCTATAAACTGTCTATAATAATCTTTAAAGAGGTTATTTTGTTCTGTTTTAGATCCTGCTTTTAAAGAGTAATACTTTTTAAGGTAAGCAGTATAAAAGGAGCTATATTCTTCTGGAGTATAATCAATTTTAGTATATTGAATAAAATCAAGAAAGGAGAAAGGTGATACAGTATCTTTTGCATCATCAGTTTCTGCATTAGTTATAGAGTAATTAACTTTTACTTCTCTGTAATTTTCTTCAACCATATGTTTATTAAGTTATTAAAATAGATCCAACCCATCATATAAGGCATTAGCGAAGATGTTTGATACTATACCATTATCTTGCGTCCAGTCACTGTATGATGACATGTTATGGGTTATTGTTGTGTTACCGTCACTGAAGTTTATAATTGATCCAGTAATATCACCAGTTAGCTCTTTTTGGTAATAGAAGTTGTATATATCAAATATACTTCTACCGCCGCCAGATAAAATAGGCCAGCCCCAGGAGGCATCAAAAGCACTTAAAATGTAATACTTATTTGCAGTACCTGAACTTGATAGCATTGATCCAGTGGACGAGCTATAGAATATACCAGGCTCTGTGAACATCGGTGGGCTCTGTGAAGCAGCAAGGGGTAAGTTAGTGTTAAGAGCTACATATGTACCGCTGTACTTTTCGAATCCAACAATTATATCACCCGGGACTACCTTACTAGTTATTGTAAGAGCATCACCTAAATTTTGGCCATACACCTCACTCTCTCTATAACCGAAGGTATTATAGTCTTTATTGTTTAAATTTTTATAACCAAATAATTTACTCTTACTAATAGATAGTAAATCAACCAATCGTTTAAGTTTTGGAGGAAAGGAATATTTAGGTATTGAAGGTAAGTCTATAGTCTCAAGTAAAGAGGCTAGCTGCTCAACATTTGCTGTATCAATAACACTATTATTATCTAAGAAATTTTGTATTTTTTCGTATGTACTCTTACCAATACTATTTTGAGCAGAGCTAAGATCTCCAAATATGCTACCTAAGAAATCGTTCATAAGTATCGGGGCATCTGTAAATAAAGGTTGCTGTACTACTTCTGCAAATGTATTTTTAAAGTCTATATCTTCGTTTTGTTTAGCAACTACATAATAACTACTTGGATGTATTGTAAACGTATTACTAGCTCCGGATAATGTAGCTGAATTGTATACTGTATAAGCAGAAAGATATACATTGGTTAAATCCGCATCATTAGTAGTAGTAAAGTAACCTTTAAAGAAACTACCTCTATCTAAAGTTGATAGTTCTTGAAAATTAGAAGTAAATGTAGCGTTGTAATCTATAGTACCGTCAGTTAAAACAATATTAAGAGCTGGTGATGATGGTACTGCGCTAAGTAATGGTAAATTTTTAATAGTGTTAAAGTTACTATCTTTAACCTTAACTACAAAAGCTATTTTAGTATTAGCAAATTTACTACTGTTAATATTAAAGCTGGTAATAGCTGAACCTTCACCGTCTATACCATTAGAAGTTATAGATAGCGAATTATAATCTACATTGGCAGAAAGAGATGTTGATAAAGCATAACTAGTTGTATTAGTATTAGTAAATATATCCCCAGTTTGATAACCAAATATTAAATTATAATCTTCTAGATAATCACTCTTAAAGTAAATATCACCAGTACCTGATAATCCCGCAAATACACCAGCAGGGTCAGTTGATGTAGTATGCACTAAGTTATTATTACTATCTAGTTTAACATATATGTTTGTATCAACTGTTGTTACGTTATCAACCTCAACCGACTCAACAACGTTATTTGTTGTTAGGTATTGATAAAAGGATGTATATGGATATAGATGACCGTAAGTATTGTTAATAAGATCTCTCGAAAAGTAATCTCTATCTATACCATTACTACCAGAAGCATATGGTGTAATTGTAGGTAAGCCACTCTCTACAGATTTGTAGGAATTAAATCGTGTAATCTCGATAGCGGGACCAGTTAAAGCGCTTTCTGTTCCAGTTAAGGTATTATTAACGCTAGATATTAAAAGCTTATCTTCTATATAATCTGATATATTAACCTTAACGCTATATGTGTCAAAATAGCCTGTACCCTCCCCATCATATAAATAACATGTAACTTTATATCTACCTGGTGTAGTATATGCATGAGTCGCAGTTACTGTCTCAGTAGTAGTACCGTCACCAAAATCCCAAACAACGCGCTTATTACTTATAAAGTCTTCAATACCATCAGTTAAATTAGGTATAAATGTAAGCGGTGTGATAGGAAGCGCATAACTAGAGTAGGATTCTTGCCCAGTATAATTCTTTACGTAAAAGAAGTTATATAAAAGATCAAACTCACCAGAGCTGTCTAACTGTAATGCACTTAGAGACATATACCTTTATTTAATATCAAAGCCTCTGTATTGCAATTTTACTTGGGATATTTGATATTTCGTAAAAGTAAGCAAATTCATAATCTTCAAGATTATAGTCTTGTGTTTGAATTAGATTATCTTCTAATCTATAATCTGGATTCCAAACTATAAAGCTTAAGTTTGGTGTAACGTTATCACCATTTACCGTGTCAATACTAATAACACCATCAATATTGAGTATATCTCTAGATATATTACCTGTTTCAACATTACCCCCTAACTGTATAAGATTAAAATACTTTTTAAATATATTAAGAACCTTCGTTCTTATAGAGCTACTACTCGCTGCAATGTTCTGATCGACACTTAAACGTATAAACGAGTTATTAACTATACCATCTAGTGTATCTGGATCTGTTTGAATTGCAGAGCTGCCCACTCCAAAGCTAATTGCTTTAAATATAGGATCTGCTACTACTACATTATGCGTTACGTCTTTCTTGTCTATACAGAAATTACTAATTATTTGCTTCTGTGCAGGATTTAAGAAGTTAGGTAACTGCTCGTTTATAACTGGTTGATTAGAAGGTACTGTATAAACATAAACGTTATTAAAATTAGTTGATGTAGAGAATCCTACTTGACTTAATAATACTCGACCATCATCATTAGGTTGATCTAAGCCTATTCTATTGAAATACCGCAAATATTGACCAGTGTAATCGTTGTTATCGAGTACCTTTACATCTTTAGTTATATTATTAAAATTACGGTTAATTTGAGTCTCGTAATCTGTCTTTGAAACTAACCTGTTTTGAGTAGAAAAGATCTTAGGTGCATTATCGCGTATTTGATCAACTGTTTCAGCTAGCTTAATGGGAGTTGATTGAAATTGATTGGATATAAGTACGGTATCTTTATTAGATGTATTTATAAGATTTAAATCATCGTTATAAATGTAATTAGATATTTCACTAAACGCTGGTGATGTATATAAATTAAAAGTACTGCTAGTTATAGCATTAGGGCTAGCTAAAGCGATTTCATTATTAGAAGTAATGTAAAATATTAAAACAGTATCATTCGGGTTTAGCTGTCTACCGTTACTATTATTACCGAATCGGAAATCATAGTTTCCATTTTCGTTAAACTTCTTTTCATAAGAGGTAGCAGTTGGAGACTCTAAGAATAACGAAACTGTCTCAGACCATTCAGTCCAGATACTAGTATCAACATCTTTAACAAACACTTTAAATGAATTATCAGATATAAACTGTTGATCATTAACTGTTCTTGTAACTTTAACAACTTGTTGTGTAGTAAATGTATCTACTAAAGTAATACTTTCATATGGCTCACCAATTGAACTAAAACTAGCTTCTGTTATTGCTCCTTGATATAAAGTATTATTACTTACAGATACTGGCTCTCTTACTGTATCTGCTATCTTTTGAAATGTTATATCATCTAAAGTTGAATATGTAAATCCGTTAACATCTACTGAAGAAAAGCGAGGAACAGTATAAACATTAGCATTTAAATTACGAGCAGATAAACTAAAGTTAAGTAGAGATGTTTGATCTCCTTGAGGCTTGTAACCAATATTAGAAACAAGCTTACTCATATTATCATATATGGTAGCAGTATTAAATGTTGATTCGTTAGATGTAGTATTAAGCTGGAACAATAATACATGGTACATATAAGAAACTACATCAATAAAAGCACTGAAGTTAGAACCTTCAAAATTTTGATCTGTGAATGTTTCGTTCTCGTTTAGCCTATCTATGATTAACGACTTAAGACTAGTCGCGTCAAAGCTAAGATAAGCATTTTTTGGTAATTTATAATCTGTGAAATTTTCTAAGCTCATACTACTACGTATCCTTCCTTATTTAATGTTGCGTTTAATGATAAATTGTAAATATTTAAATCTGGTATCGAAAAGCCAATTGATATACGGTATTCGTTCTCATCGGGTATACCCTCAATATCTATATCGTTAAGATCAACTCTAGGCTCTTGAACTCCAAGGCTATTGTATATATCTAAACCTATAAAGTAAGAAGTTGTATTAGTAACAGTTTCGAACAAATAACTTCTAAGATCTAACCCGATGGTAGGGTTAAGTAACTTCTGTCCAGGTGTGGTTGTAAGTATATTCTTAACTGAATTAAGAATAGCAGAACCATCTTGTAATTCAGATAGATCATTTGGTTCTGTTTTTGAATATAATTCTTTTTTAGTATATCGATCGAATGAAAGATCTAAATCTATATCTTTATACAGATAACCATTCTCTAGAGAGTTTACCTCAGTAGTAGATTGCTTTAAGTTATCTAAGCGTATAGCCATTTATATTATTTAATCATGTATGCTGTTACGCATAATTAATCTTACCACTTCTTACAGCTCCAGTAACCAGCAGAAAACTTATCTTTCTTTTGATCACACTTATGACGAGCTCTAAATGACTTACGGCGCTTTGGATTACTCTTTTTGATCTTCATGTTAGGGTCACCATAACGAACAATCTTCTCTTTACCATTCTTACAAGCCTTAACTACAAACTTCTTAGAGCCACCTGAAGTACGTCGTGGTGAATTACACTTCATTCGATCTTTATCGATCTTACCTTCAGCATCCTCTTCGTTATGCTCATCATCTTCATTAGGATTCTTGTAAGTAGGGTCTGAACGATACTTAGGACCCCCGTCACCATCAGCATCTGCATCACCAGATTTTAAAGAACCTCTACTTGTATAATGTTTTCCTTTTGGAGCTTCTTTAGCCTCTTTAAGTAATCTTTCAACTAATTCGTCAAATTGCATATTAATATTTATAGGGCAGCATAAATATTAATATGCCAAAACAACATAATAATTTTAAAAATGATATAGAGAAGCTACATGAAGCTTATAATAATATCAATAAAGCTAATAACGAGGAGGTCCTAGAAGAATCCATTGATGCTTCTAACCCAGTCGAAGACGGTACACCCGCTTATAAAGGTGGTAACGTTGAGCACGATTGAGCATCGCACATTAAAGCTCCTCTGTTTGGGGAGTCAATTAAGAAGATCCTTCACCACAATCTCACTGAAGATGGTATAGTAGAAGAGTACTATGTAGAGCACAATGGCAAACTTGTCGGTGTTGTTGCAGAGAGTGCAGAAGTTGTAATGCTTCAAGAGCATGATGAAGAGGTTCCTGAAAAGGCACATAAATATACTGTTATTGAAAATGACGAGGAAGATAGCATTCAACCAATGGAATATAGGCAACCAGAAGGTGATCTTATCAAGACTGTTAAGAGTGATGGTATAGTTAAGAAGTGTTATCAGCATCCAGAGGGTCGCGAATGGGCTGTTGAATCTGATAGACCAATTGATTTTAACCAGGAAGGTAGCTGGACATGGGATGAGGATGGTGAAGCAGGGACATTTACTGAAGGTAGAAGTCCTAAGCATAGCGCTCGTCCAAAGCTTCAAGGTGTAAAGGTTTACAGATAATTAAGGATAAAGCTCATTTGTAGCATAAATATAAGTATGGCTAGAGAAAAGAAATTTGTACCTCTGTTTGAAGAGTACATGAGTCGCTACGAACGTGGGGGATTCTTAGTTGGTGATGTCTTTAAGTTTAATGATAACTTTAAAAGCGAAGAAGCTTATAAAGCGTTAGGTGATAACGTTAAGGGTGTTATTGATCAGATGATTGATTCTGGTTTACATATTAGAGTTACTAATATTAAGAACGAAGACCCTACTAGATTTCCTGGTAGTAATCAAAACTCTCAACTCGAGCCATTCTTAGAGATAAGCTTAGATACAGGTGGAGGTAGATATACACATAAAGTATCTATTCCATGTTGTTGTGGTGAGCCTGTCAAGTACGCTCCAAATTTACTTCCAATACCTGACGCTATGCGTCGTAAGGATAATGTAAACATTAAGCCTAAAGAAGTTGAAGAAGATGAAGAGAATCTATCTAATAAGACAGATAAAGGTAATGGTGAATTAAGTCAGACAGCATTAAAACTGCCTACTGATAACACAACATTACCTAACGCTACTCAAGCACACACTGTAAATTACTTACAAGGGTTGAAGTAAGATCAATAACCTCTTATAAAGAAAGAGGAGCTATAGCTCCTCTTTTTTATTGTGCACGTTCAAGATTGACTAAGCACGCAAATGCATTAATTTCTTTATCTACTACGAATGCGCTTTTATAGAGATGATCAGCAATAATGGCTATCATCTCTTTCTTTTTCATATCTGCTATATTCTGATTGTAAAGGTAGTCAAGAAAGTTAGCTAGTAACGTATCATAATCACCTTGGAATCTATCCTCATTTTCGATAAGATACTTACGTAAACCTAACGAGTCTTTTTGTACCCCTTCGAATATTTTTTGAAGTAACTCGCTGTCACTCCCGTTACTATCAATGCAAAGCTCACTATCAATAACTGACTTTTGCAGCTCATTGATAGTTTTTCTGAGGTCAGGGAAGTACCTTTTAACCAGCATGACAAATTTTTTCTTTTGCTCATCACTTATATTTATGTTTTCTTGTTGTAGTATATTGTAACATCTTTTAACAGCTTGATCAATTACAGGTTTAAGATCTAATGATTGACATCTAGACTGTAACGCAGGTATAATCTTATGCTTGTAGTTAGCAGTAAGAATAAACCGACAGTACTTAGCGTACGTCTCCATAGTATTACGAAGCGCAGCCTGTGCCTGAGAGGTTAGCCCGTCAGCCTCATCTAGAATTACTACTTTTATACCCCCATCGAAGGACTTAGTCTGAGCGAAGTTAGTAATGTTATGACGTATAACATCGATACCAGATTCGTCAGAGGCATTAATATAAAGGTAATTACAACCCAACACTTCATTAACTAGAATACGAGCTAGCGTTGTCTTACCGGTGCCTGGACTACCAACGAACAGCAAGTTAGGTATCTCACCTTTAAACTGCTTGACTACTCTTAATGACTTATCATCAAGAATAAGATCTTCTAGCTTATGCGGCCTATACTTCTCAACCCAAATCTTATCAAACTCAACCATAACTTACTTACCTGAACTACCGAAGCCTTTCTCGCCTCGCTCTGAGTCAACCACATCACCTTCAGTCACGATTACATCATGATTAGTATAAACTACAAACTGAGCTATCCGATCACCAGCCTTACCTTCGTAATCTGTACTAGTAAGGTTATAAAGCTTAATACCAGCATCACCTCTATAACCACTATCAATGATACCTGGATGAGGCATAATACCATGCTTAAAGCCAAGCCCAGAACGACCTTCAATCTTTACCCAATAGCCTGGCTGAATAAAAGCAAACTTAAGACCAACTCCGACTACTGCTGATCCACCTGCCGGCACTGTAAAGTCCTCAATACAAGTAACATCCATACCTGTATCACTATCATGATTCTTCCCAGGTAGTACAGCATCTACATGGGTCTTTTCAAATTGTAGTAACATATATACATATTATAACTAAATTACTATCGAAATCAATAGTTAAGATTAAATAAGTGTGTGAGTAACGAAATCGATACTGCAGTTAATGACATTTTAACTCAAATTAAGAGTCATAATAAAGATACAACTGAAATCAAAAAGGTTGCTGATGAGATTGACCTTGATAATCTTGAGGAATTTCTTGTTAAGAAAACCAGTTCTCTTATCAACAGTTCAGTTGATATGGTTGATGATGTAAAAGAATATATAGCCTCCGCTCCGGAGAATAGAGATGTTGCTTCTTTAGCAGAGCTTATTAAAGCTTCATCATCTGCTATTGACACTCTTAGTAAGCTTCACACAGCTAAAGAGCAGAATAAGAATAGAGTTGAGATAAAGCAAATGGATATTGAATCTAAAGAAAAGCTTAACATTATGGACAATCAAACTAAAGTCCTTATGACAAGAGACGATGTCATGAAAGCTTTAACAGGTGATGAAGATACTATAATTGATATTGATTAGCTGTTTAATCTCATGAAACCGGAGTCATCTATGTCTGAGAAGCCATTTTCATCCATAGTAGTAATAAATAAAACATTACCGTTTGCATCTTTCTGTACTGTAGGTCTCGGCCTTTCACCCTTCGATAATTTACCATCACCATCTTTATCATAAACTTCAACCAAAAGATCCGCGGTTGATTTTTCATCTTTTCTAGACTCTACTTTCAACCGGGCGAAATAGTCAGCCTCCCAAGCTTTATACTCTTCAGGATTGTCGACGGGATCCGGCATCGGCGCCATTTCAGACATTACCCTACTCGGCGACTTGGAGCCATTCTCTGAAAGCTTGTCGCCAGGTAAAGGTGGTATATATCCTTCTGAACCAGGCATGGTACCTAAAGCAGGTAACATCGACCCACCAGCTCCACCCAAATCTTCTCCGGACAGCTCTCCATCATCCTCCGGACCAAACAAATCAAATACAGCGTTTAGTATTCTTACTGTAATAGGGTTACCCCGTTTAACACCATTAGGCTCGAATGTAACCTGCGTGCCATTGTATTGCTGTTGTTGAGCTGTAGCTGGTACACTTGTATTATCTTTATATGGATTATATCTATATGCTCCTTCAAACCTTTCAAAGCAACCACCAAGGGTTTGTTTAGCTTTAAGTAATATAGTATTACCTAAGTTAGTATAATCAGTGTACGACTTTAAATCTGGTGTGTATCTATATATCTTATTGGTACCTCTCATAGTACCACTAGCGTTTGCTAAGCTTGTTAATTCGTTTAGATTCTTCTTACCTGCCACGACCGCCTCTATGTTTGATCTAGCAGACTTAATATTTTGGGTAAGTTCTAATGCCGCATCACCGAATATAGCAGGTAATTTTTTAGTAACAGCTTCATCTAATCCGTTAGCTATATTTACAAAAGTTGCTGATAAATCACCAACACCAAAGGAATTACTACCATTCTTAGTAGAAGCTACTTGTGCCATTCTAGCTACACTGTCAGATGTTTCTGCAAATAAGTTACATGGAGAGTTAAGACAATCCTTTAACGCGTCTTCAAAAGCATTACTTTCAAAACTCTGCTGTATTTTTTTGATTTGAGTACCCCATACCTTAGGGTTAGATAACATCTTATCTCTATAGAACTCCTTTGTAGACATATCAAACAAGTAGCCACTTAATATAAGAGTGTCTGTAAATGTATTAGCAGCGGTTACGTCGCCATTAATAGCTTGATTAAAACCTACGGCTAGGTCTATATCCGGAGCTAGCTCAGGATCATCTACAAAATCACAATATGGGGTAGCGTACTTAATATAAGCTTTACTAATCGCTATACCGAATAATTTTTCATGTAAGTTGTTTCCGTATATTACCATAATATTTTTTTCTAATTGCGGCTCTCATCACCCGGTAAGTTTGGATTTACAGGTATGGGCCCCACACTCGGCTCAGTCGGGGTTGCTCCGATGAGGTCGGGAAGTGGGTCACCAAGAAGTGGTCCGTTATTCGTCGGAGTGACGGGTCTTAATACACTATCATCTCCTAGGAGGGGTGGTGAGGTAAGATTACCAGGTTCCGGGACTGATGGCTTTGCTTGTTCGACCACATTACGTGGGGTCTTTTCATTACCATCTGCTAGAAAACGAACAGCTTTTATTTCATTTCGGTAATTACCATTTTCGAATTTATGCTTTACTTCTATCACATACCATAACTCTTCTGCCCGGTTAGTGCACATATCACCTTTAATGGTAATAAATTTACCAGGTTTTCTATATAGCTTGCCTTTTACGTTAAGTACAATTGTTTCATTTAAATAAATAAAACTCTTATATATTATATTTCTTAAATTAGCTTTTACAAGTCGTTCACCTTTTTGATTTTTTCCTGCAATATTAAATATTTTAAATAATTTTGCTTCTTCATATGGAATAGATGGTAAGTTACTACTATTACCAGCCAGAACATTCTGCTCAAAATCGTTAGCTAACTCGTTAAATTGAATAGGTTCGACTTTTTGTGTAGCTATATTAGAATTAATTATTTCATATGTTCCCCATGTTGTTTGTCTTAAATTGTTTATATCAGGCTGTATCAAATCGTACTGTTCTACGCTATTATGAATAGAGGAATTTGTAGAGTTGGTACTATCAGTAGGTGCTATAGCAAATTCCTCCATATAAACATCATCATAGGTAATATTAGTTATATTAAAATAATTATCAGTTTTATAAACATCTATAAACTCAATATGTTTTTTAGTTAAAAGCTCGCCAAGTGTTAATTTACGAATTGAAATAGCTCCTGGTCCAAATCCTTCTTCTTGCGTCCGTTCTCTTGCAACAGTTTTTAATAAAGGTAGAGATGCCCTCTTTTCATCTACTGGTTTGTTCTGATTCTCGATGGTTCTGGGGTTAAATCTATTGTCGAAAGTGAGATGGTTAACCCCGTCTTGTATTATAGCATATATGCTTTTACTTGATGAAGCTTCTTTATCTTGAAAAATATTAAGGCTTAGAAGGTTGTAACTGGACTTTTTATCTAATTCTTCCACTTCCTCTGCTATTTCTGCCCTACCTTCTGTAGCAATATTTAATGTATCTACTATTAATTTACTAAAGCTCGTCTTTTTAACGTCCTCATTAGGTTTCTGTATGTCTAAAAAAATCTCCCAACTAATTTTTTTAAGTAACGCAGTTATATCTTCTTCAAAATCTAGCGTCTGCTTTACATCTACAGCGTTTGCTACTAAAGATGAACTTGATTTAGCGCTAGCTAAAAATACATACCCCGGGTCGTCTATTGGTAGATCAACATCTTTAAGATTAATGGTTATATATTGCTCGCTACTACCTTTTGCTGACTGTCCGTTTCCTCCCTGACCACCTAATAACTTTAATTTACCTAATAACTGACCCCAGTTAGGAAAGGTAATATTGCCCGTTAAGCCGAAATCTAATAAATTATCGTTTATTTCAAAATAAGACACAGAAGTTAAATCTATAGGTAAGTACGTACTTTTTCCCGATTCACGTTCTACTGATACAAAATTTATATCCGCTATAAAATTAGTATCTTGTAAAGTTGTTATAGTCTCACTCATTTCATACTATTTAAAATTGAACTTATAGCACTAGGCTTTATATACCTTACAGTACTACCACTTTTTGCTAGAAAAATATATTTAGGCTTGTTAATTAGATAAACAACCCACCATAAATTTATAGTACCATATAAATTAAATGATAGAGTAGTCCATGGTGTATCTACTTGAACAGTAAACTCTTCATACGTATCACCGCTTAAATTATCCGGAAATATAACTTTGTTAAGAGTATTATAAAAGAAGAAATTTTTATCTTTATTTTCTATTAGATTAACTTTAAAAATATTCTCATATAACTCTGAGCTTATAGCTTCTAAATCTGCTATATTATTTCTGTTTTTACCTGTAATTATACTACTCATATTATTATTTAAAATCAAATTTTACTTTATTTTCTTCTATTGTAGATGTAAACCCACCACCTTTCATCGTATTTGCAAAATCAGTTAAGAGCGAAGTGAAGGTTATGTTTACTACGTATGCCTCAGGTATAGGCGCGTTATATGTCTTAGGTGTATCAACTGGCAGCTGTCTAATTGTCCCTCTAAAATCAACACTCATTTCACTAATATAGGCATATGGCATACTTACTACTCCAGGGATCTCCACTGTGTAAATCTTTCCTGGTGTAGTACGAGCAAACGATGTTTTAAAAGGTTTATTTTGATATGTTAGAAGCCATAATAACTCGTAATTGCTCTTATAATCAAAAGCCTTATCATTAGTTATAGTATTTAATAAAGGAAAGTTAAATGAAACACTTTTACCTTCTTGGTCGAAATTAAAATATTTCGGCTTTTGAATATAAACACCTGGTTGAGTTACATTAACTATTTTAGATAGTTCATCAATGATTTTCATACCTGCATTAACAAATCCTGCGAAAGTCCCACTACCTTCATCTCCCCAGTTTGAATTTACTCCAATAGGTCCGTTTAAATAAGGTAAGGCATATTTAAATCCAGTTGGTTCTGTAAGATATATACCTAACAGAGAGTTTAAGTTATTCTTCTTTAAGAGACTTGTATCTGACTCTAACGCTTTAGTAAAACTCTCTTTAACACCATCAAATGCTGCTGTCGCGCTGTCAGGTAGGCTGTCAGAAATAGTGCCTAATAAAGATTTGACACTATCAGGCGTTACATTTTTAGTAGCATTTATTACAGTACCAAGATAGTATATCGCTCCAGATAGTAAAGAATTTAGCTTCTGTCGTCTTTCTACTATATAACCTCTTGGTATTTTATTTAAACGACTGGCGGATGCTGTCTTACCAGCATACCACGGCATCTGTAATACATCTATAATTTTACCACTAGAAACAGGCTCTAACAACGGATCTCTATTAGTTAGCATACCATCATCTTTACCGTCATCAACACTAAAAGTATTAACGTTAGCTGTTTCTGTTTCCTTAAAATCTTGTATAAATTTCATATTATTGTATTATATTTGATATACCCATACTCTTATTAAAGTCGAGTGTTGTGTCTAGCTTCTTTACATTATTACTTCTTTCTGCCATCGATCTATTACTAGAACGATTGGCAGGCTTATCTACTAGTATCATAATACCATCTTTGATTTGAGAAAGTAGGCCTACTTGTTGTTTATTAACATCTACAAGTTCTTTATCCATTTTGAATGTATTGTTTATATCAGCAGCACCAGATTGTTGTAAGGCTGCAGATGAATCGTTTAATTGCTTAAACAGACCAACTACTTTTTGCTGCGATATTGCTAGCTTATCCATGCTTCCAGTTAAGTTATCAACGCCATCTGCAGCTAAGTTAAAATCTCCTTCAAGGTCTATATCACTAACACTAAAGTCTGCTATTGTGTCAAAAGCATCCCCTAGCTTAATTATATCAGGTGCTGCTTTGCCTAACTCAACTAACTTTTCTATCGGACTTTTACCGCCAAAAAAGAAGCTGCTAAATTTATCTAATGCTGACCCACCCAAATTACCACCACTCATTGATACTAGACCGAGCCCAATAGCAGTGAGCGCTGGACCTATAAGTAATAAATTTTCTACTGGTACATTGGCTAGTTTGTCTAGGACACCGGCAGTAGCATCTATTGGCGCGCTTAAAGCTTCTATGGCTGGTGCAGCTATCCGGGCAGCAGCTGCCATTGGTAATAACGCTACACCTAACGCGCCAAGTGCTAATGCACCAACAAATATAAACGGTGCCGCAACTCCTGCTAATGCACCTAATACCCCTATTACTAAAAGAGCTGTAAACGCCTTACCAATTGTAGGCCATTCTATTTCTTGTAATGGAATTAGCGCTGTGTGAACCATTATTGCTAACGACCCGGCTACTGCAGCAAGGCCTAGCCCTCCTAACAACATTTTAGGTCCAGCAAATTTACCCACGATTAAAAGACCTCCTAATGATGCAGCTGCTTTACCTAACGTTTCCCATTCTATATCCTGGAAAGGTATTAGTACCTTCTCTAGTAGTAGATAAAGTACCGCAACTAAAGAACCGAGTCCTATTGCCGCACCTACCATCTTCAACCCAGCCAACTTACCAATAACTACAAGACCTAATAATGCACCACCAGCTTTTAAAATAGTTCCAAGCTCTATATCTGCAAATTTACCTAATACAAACGCTAACGCTCCTAAAGCTAATATCATAGCACCGAGTCCAAGAGCACCTTTTAACAGACCTCCAAACAATCCACCTAATATACCTCCGCCTTTACCCTCTGGTTGCCCAGAATTTTTAGCATCTTCACTATCATTTACCTTTTTAGCAATAGGAGCAGCGACTTTACCTTTTAATGATTCTGCTTCAGGTTTTGCATACTTACCTATTAGTAAGGTCTGGCCAAGTATTTCAAAGATAGATTTATATCGCTTTGCTTCTGCCCCGTTAAGATCTTTAACTTTAAAATATTTACTAAGATCTAACTGCTTACCACCCTTTACACCTTTAGGCTTAGATCTAGGCACACCTTTATCCCCTCCTAAAGTCTTTAAGAACGTAAATATTGTCTCACCTGGGTTTTCTAGATCCACATAGATATTTATTCGCGGGTCAAGAATCCAGCGTCAAATTCTACAACTGTATTGTCTTTAAATGTAATATACTGATTACTGTACTCAGTAACTGAAGCAATAAATTCTATAATTTTATTGTTAACTTTGAGAGGAAGATTCTCAACTACACGCCGCTTTTCATATACTGTTAACTCATTTAAATCAAAGTCATTATCATCTCCTTTAATACTATCTAAATATTTAACAATTTCATATGTTAAAAGGATATCAACTGATTCTGACTTCTTCTTCTCTTCACTAAGCTTACTAATATCAAGTAAAGCTTTCTCTGTTATTGCTTTGTCTAACTCTAAGCTAGGAACTTTTACAGATAGCTCAAAGTCACTAAACTTAATTGTTTTAGTTTGATTTTTAAACTTTGGTAACTTAGTAGGTAGGTCATCTAGATTATAAACTATACCATCAATAGTCATATCATTACTAATCGATGCTTTACGGAGCGCTATAAGAATAGCGTTCTTATCTTCGCATGAAAATTTGATAGCTTCTTGACAGTTATTAGTTATGATATCATTATAGATAACACCACACTTTATAGCTCCAACTATACCAGTAAGAGCGGTGCGTATTAAGTCTTTCTGTTGACCAACGCTAAACAATTTAAAAGGAACTTCCTTTTGAATAGAAGGTACAAAAACATCAACAAGCTCAGATGTATTAAGAGAGTCGAGTTTTGATATGAAGGAGTCTAGTTTCTTACCCATATTAATATATATCTACTTCTGTTGTCTTTTCAACTCTTCGTTCTGTTTCTTTATATGCTTGTTGTGTATATTAAGCATAATCTTTGTCTCCATTGGTGACATAGTAGAAAATATATCAGATCCGTTTAAAATCTTATTATAGAAAGCATACATTAAATCATAATATGATCTTAGATCAATACTAAAGATAGCTGAGATAAATTCTATAACCCCGTTACTAATAAGGTTGAGGTTAATCTCTTGAATATTGAGACGCTTGTTCTCGCTTATAAGTGTCATGTTGAACGCGTTACTGGATAGATCTGCTAGATATTGCTGTAGACCTTCAAACAATTTTACTGGTAGCTTATCTAATACACTACGACGTTCTTCAGTATTAAGTGAAACGAAATCTATTGCTTCACTATCAAATACTATTTCTTTAATTATATTAGTATACAAATCATCTATATCTTTAAAGTATAAAGCAGTAGGTATACCTAACTTTATATCTATATTATCATGACTAATTGTCTTATCAAATATAGAATAAGATATACTTTCTAGCTTCTCTAAAACTATATTTAAACTTATATCAACATTACGTTGTTCTTTAGTTGTAAATGTAAGACTCTCTTCTACAAATATCATTCTTGCATATACTAGAAGGTAGAACCTATCAACAATATCTAAGTCATCATCTAAAAAGATATTATTAAAGTATTCACTTAGTCCAAATAGATCTTTATTCTCGCAGAATTTAATGATAACTAAATACTGTTTATTATTAAGTTCATTAATACGTCGCGACTTACCACTAGGCAGTACTACTTCGACGTTAAAGCTGTTACTCACTTAATAACTTAGTCTGCTACGGCTGATCTTCAACCTTATAGTGGGAGAATGTAAATGAAACAGTTTTTGATAATTCATCTAGTGACATCTCGTTGTTGTAGCTTAGTTGACCACCTTCGATATTGAATGGCACACTATCATAAAAACTATACATTTTTCTAGCCTTATACTCTACTTGCGGTCTACTAAAGCTATTTGACGAGCTAAACTTATCATTATAGAATTCATCTGATCTACTATATAGAAGTAGATCAATATTGCATTTTATATCATCCTCACCATCTTCAATAAGACCTTTATAACTAGTAGCTACTACCCAAGGCTTTATGAAATAATCCATTATATCAACATTAGTCTCAAGAAAAGTAAGATCTAGTTTATTCTGACTACCGTAATCAGCGCGTCTATCTGCGAAGTACCCAGCCCTAAAACCTCCAGTATTTTGTAAAGCTTCAGTACCTATCGTAAGTTGCTCACTCGGTAAGGAAGCATTCTGCGCTAGTAGCAACCCGAGATCATTACTTGTACTAGAGTAGTCTTCTATTAAAGAGGGCTTTACAGGAAAGCTACCACCTTCATAGGTTTGAATAATCTTACTTACATTATTACCGACCGTAGACATCGATGCTCCGCGACCAGAGAAATTTACAGTCCATAAGAACTTTAAAGGAAAATCACCCGCCCAATTTTGGTGTAGTCTAAGTCTAGATTGTGTGGTAAGTGGCACTTAATTATTTAATCACCTGACCTTATTATAGAAGTGATAAGCTATAGTAGCTGCAACTTCAACAGTCTCACCTGTACCATCAGACATTTTATACTCAATATCGTTGATGTTGCGTAATGAAGCTCCAACGAGCTTATACTCAGCAATAGGCTCGAGATCTTTATCAAGTTGTGCTAACTGAATAAAGAAATCTTCATCGGGTGTACCATACTCGCCAGTAGATGTTTGATCATTAAATAATGCTCTAGAAGCTGATTCAAAATAGTTTCTAAGATCACTATCTGCATCTAAGTAGAAGCTAATATTGTAGCCATCTGATCCAGGATACTCAACACTACCAGGAATGTTTAAGTTAAGTCCCATATAAGGTACTGCTGTGTTCTTAATATTACGCCCAGGTAGGTTAGCAGCTTTAGCATAAACTAACTGTGACTCAGTTAAAGCAGGCACTCCTTGTAACTGCATTTGAGTTACTCTAAAAAGAAAATCTCTCGAAAAGTCTCTATCCGCTGCAACTCTATAGAAATTTTGAATATTTTGGTTTACGGGCATACTAATATTTATAGCTTGAAAGCTATTTATATAAAAAAAGAGCTGTGAAATGTTACTTCCACAGCTCTTAAATTTAGTTAATTAGTATTAACCGCCGATTAGCTCTTCGAAGCTAGCATCTGTGCGTGTAGCATAGAAGTTAACTAAGATAAACTCAGCAGTCTTAACTGGCTTAAGGTATATATCAACTACAAGTTCGTTCTGATCAATAACCTCACCTGTGTTATTTCTTTCATCGCAAACTATAAGATAATCATATAATCCATCACCAGCTTTTACTCTTTCAAAGAATGGTACCAATGTATTAACAACTCTTGTTCTAGTAAACAACGTGTTGTTCTCAAAGAGGAAGAATTGCATTGTAGCCTTAGTGATCTTCTCAAGATATAAGAAGGTTCTACGTACATTAATTCTATCGAATGCACTTGGCTTCTTAAGCAATGTCTTCTGTCCAAAGAATACGTTACCCTGATCAGAGAAACTAGCTATTGGGTTAAGATTAACTGTATAGAGATCATCACGTTGACGTTGGTTAGGTGATAAAGCAATATCAACTGCATCGGTTATAACACCGCGATTGAATCCTGCGGCAGCACCCCATGGTCCGATTGCTGCATCTGTAGAAGCCATTTTAGCTGCTGCAAATCCAGATGATGGAACGTAAGTGAATAGACCAGAATAGTTATCATATACTTTTAACCAGTTAGCATACACAGCTGCATATGATGTATTAGCATTTTCAAACTGATGTCTTAATGCCCAGTAAATATCTGTACTGAACTGCTTTGTCTTATCAGCTTGTACTTTGTTATCCTTACCAGTAACTAGTAACTGTCTAATTGGATCAGCAACGAATAGAATATCACCTCTACCACCATCCTTGACTGGACCAGCAAATTTTGCAAACTTGTTAAAGATTGTGCCATAAGAGTCTCTAGCAGTGTTAGAAGCAATATCATTAGATGTTCTTAATGCTTCGATTGGTGCAGTTGTTCTTAAGTCATCAAATCCGAGAACTGATAAACTTGCATTTGCTGTTTCATTATATGTAAATATAGTACCTAAACCAGCTTCTGCAATAATATCGATGTTAAACTTACGATCGTTACGAATACGATCAAGAGCTCTATCAAGCTTCTGTGGAATATTACCAGCAAGCTTTGTCTCTAAGTTAGTCTCACCATATGCACCTAGCGGGAAGAGCGAATCAGCTTTATCACCTAAATCAGTTAAGAATGCAGCTGGTGCACCTACTACTGTTTCGGACAGATCTCCACTATCATAAGCAGTTTTTAATGAGTTAGTATAAACACGTATCTTTTTATTAGGATTACCATCATTAGATATATTCAATCCTGTAATTTGATCGGATAAGTGAGAGTTAACTAACATCTCAACATTACGTGAATCATCTTCAACAGTTCCAAGTGAGAAGTTTATAGGAGCACCTCCATTTTCAGAATTAATCTGTCTGTAATGTCCAATAGATCCATTATAACCTTCCTCTAACAAGTAATCCATCTTATTGGCATCCTTAGCGAATACTGATTGTCTTAATTTAAATACACCGACGTTTAGAGTATCATCAAACTCTCTTGTGGATATATCATAATTAGTTATACTCTCTTCCATAACTTGTGATATGGAATTTTGAATATTAGAACCTTTCGCAGCAGATACATTAAATTCAAATCTTGCTGATGGTATAGCAGTAAATGTCGTTCTACCTGTACTAGGTGCAGCTGCAGTAGTAGTTTGTACTGAGTCTATCGCATCAAATGCACTTGCAGGGTTAATGTTCGTGTTATCTGCTAAACCTACATAATATCCATTAAACTGACCATCAATAGTGGTTTGCGCTTTGTTAATAACTATAACAGCTGCAGCAGATAAATCTCGTAAGGATGTCATATCATTAGATCTTATAGCAGTGGAGGACCAACCTTCTTTAAATAGCTCACCGTTAGTAAGTTGTATATACTCATCTGATGTAATATCGAATTGAGTAGGTGCTCCTAAGAACCATGTAGATTCTTGTTTGGTGTAATCTGTTTCAAAAATCGCTACTCCACCAAATGCAGATAATTTAGTACCTACACCAGCAAATGAAGTGTTTCCTTCCCCGGCGGCGGACACGAGAGATATTCTTGGTGTCGCTCCTGTTAGTGATAGTCCTATTGTACCAGTCGTTGTTGGATAAGAATTTAAGCTACTACCTATACTTACACCTAAAGTTAAGTCAGTTGTAATTTCGGCCGCAGAAAGAACATCAAACCCTCCAGTAGCAGAGAGTAAACTTGTACCTGTAATAGTAGCTGTTTGAGTAGTCGATCCATCAGCATTTGTTACTGTAATGGTACCACCAGTAATTGCAAAAGAATTGTTTGCGGCTTGCGCTACACTAGAAGAAATTTTTGCATTTGTAATAGTTAAAGTTTTCGCTAACTGAACACCGCCAAAGGCGCTAGTAGCCACTGATGTTGTTATATTTCCTGCTACATTACGAATCTCTAAGTTCGTATCCGTTCTATCATAACCAGAAGCTGGATATGCCAAAACAGAGATCTTAGATCCAAACCCTTGACCAGCGTCTGCACCATAAGGTAATCTATTTACCATTAATTTACCGGTAGAGTTTAAAGCAGCACGTGCAGAATGATAGAAGTATCTTTCCGCTGGAGTTCTTGGTTGTCCGTAAATTTGCTCAAATTCTGTTATGTTTCCTACGCCCACTACTTCATCAGTGGGACCTTCATTTGCGAAACCTGCCATATATGTTGTTGTGCCTTGAGAAACAGTTCTTAAAGATAGATCTGATTCACGAATCTCAACACCAGGAGATTGTATTGTCGGTCTGTTAGCCATAAAATTATTTATTCTCTTTGAATAAATAGTTACTTATAAATCCAATAATTTAGTGTGTAGCTGTGAGTAAACAAACGTAAATGATGATTCTATTTCATCAGATGTTCTATAGTTATATTCTAAATTACCCAAGGTCACTGGAAAAGCCTTGGTATACGTGAACTCTATACGTCTATTCTCATATTCATCTAGACCATAAAGAGTCATATCAGTCTGATAATTATTAAATTCGTTCTCTGGATCTAGATCCGTTTCATCATACACACCAGTCTTTTGATCATGCATTAAATTTAACCATTTGTATATAACCCAGTAGTTGTTGAACTCATTGTCAGCTGTGAAGTTAACCGTAACTGGAGGGTAAGGTTCTCTTGCATGAGCAGATTGATACAAATTGCTACCTGCATATGGTATCTCTATTGATGGGACAGTAAGCTCCGGTACAACAGCACCGTAAACAGACAGTTGAAGTTTATCTTCAATGACGTTAGTACTATTACGTGAGCTATTCTCTCGTACATTTATTTCTCTTAACGCTGGAGGTACAGAAAAGACAAGTATAAACTTATCAAGACGGCTCTTGTTTAAGATAGATTGATTGTTTTGATTTACTGCCATCGTAAATATTTATTCTAGAGGTTGAAAGCCATGCATTTCCAATTCATCCATTTCCTCTTCGGTTTGATTATCACCCATACCAAACACGATTGGAGGTAGCATATTATTAGCCCCAACTACTTCATTGTCAGCATACAGCGAGGTAGCATCTTCAAAGAACTTTAATCCAAAGTCCATGGCCTCGATAACCATAGGCTTACCTCTATCATCTAATTCAAGTATCTCAAAGAAGCGCTCAGTAATTTCTTTTTCTAATATAAAGAGGGAGTAAAGGGTAGCCATAACTCTATCATCATGATGACTTTGTCTAGCTTTCCAGGTACCATTAGGATATCTTACGAATGAGCGTAACTCTTTTAATGTATCTATATCTCGTATTGTAACTGAACGAGCTTCATTAATATAATATCTCATATTAAGTACCCCTTTGTACTTAGTATTAGTATGAGCAATCATACCTTGCATTATGTTTCGTCTATGACCTGCTTTATTGCCATATGATACTAACTTTTCATATCCAAAGTCATTAGCAAGTCTATCAACGATTTGAGCGCCTGGTCCGTTACGCTCGATAAGAGCGAGAGGTGATCCGTAATTTCTTAATATAGAATAGACCTTGTTGGTATAATCAGCTGGAGGTATTTTGTTATTAGTATAGCATGCTACTTGTCTTATATCTTTAAGATCAGTTATATCGAATACTTGTACCACTGACGAATCAACTCCAACACCTTCAGCTGTATCTACTCCTGCAGCGTACACTCTAGATGGATCTGCTTCTTCCCAAATCTTATAATGCCCATCATCTAAAACTATTTTAGGTTCACATATCTGTGATTGCATCTTCTCAAATAGATCATCATCGATAGAAGATTCACCTGAATTAATAAACTGGCAGCAAAACTCTTGAAGCCAAGCATCATGAGAACCGATGGCTTGTCTAGTATTGTTAGCCCACTCTTCATCTCTACCAGGTACTTCATCCCATAATATCTTATCATACGACCAACCATTATCACCATTTTCAGCTCCTGTATATAACTTATAAAATAAATTATCAGTTCCATTAGCAGTCGAACAAACAAACACTTTGGATTTCTTAGAAGATGTAATAACCGGAAAGACCGACTTCCAAAACTCCTCTACTAAGTGAGGTTCAATAAATGCCATCTCATCAATAACTAGACAGTTAACAGATTGACCACGAGCAGCTGTACCAGTCGTAGTTGTAATACCGATACGTGAACCATTCTCTAACGTCATGGATGTCTTAGCATATTCCTTTACCGGTGACTTCAACCAGTTAGGTAATTCCTCGTAAGCCATCCTCACGCGTTGGAATATTTCAATCGCAGTAGCCTCTTTGTTAGCCACTAACAATATACGTTGATCTTTATTAAAGATTGCCTGCCATAGAATATAGATTGTCATCATTGTCGATTTACCGATCTGTCTAGATGCTAATTGTATGAAGAAACGATTGTCTCTCATCTTACGCAAAGCTCTTTTTTGGGCTTTATATAATTCAATTTTCTCTCTACCTCTATCCAGGTTAACAATATAAAAGAAATTTTCAGCAAAGTATAAAATGTTTTTATGCGCTTTGGTTAAAGCTTTTACTTGTTCTTTAGTGTATTCACCCTTCCAGTTTACGTTGGGTAAATTTTTATTCCCCATATAGTACATATTATCTTGCTGAGCCATTGAAAATATTTATTACTTACCATAAATAAATATATGGCTAAAAAGAAAGACCTTAAAAGTTTAGGTGAAGCATACGGTGCTATTTTAGATAAAGTAGTAGTCAATGAGAACGTTCCGGCTGGAACTATCGGTGAAGCGCCTCTTAAAAAGGGAGGTCCAACTGAACGAGGTGGATTTAAAGTATCCGACGTCGACATTAATAAAGTAGGTGATAAGGAAAACGCTTATAATGTTAAGGGGTTATCTTATGGAGATGGAAACGATCCTGGTATTGGATGTGATCAACCTCTACCGACTTCAGATGACGTAGCTGCGCGTTATGGTATCGTTGGTAAAGAAGAAGACGAAGAAGACGAGACAGAAGAAAATGATGTCAATAAAGTCGAAGCTGATTTAGGAGAAGACGAAGAACATAAAGCTAAGAAAGATTATGATAATGATGGAGAGGTTGAATCTAGTACTGCTGAGTATATGGGATCAAGAGATAAAGCTATTAAGAAAGCCAAAGGTAAAAAACTAGAAGAAGATGAAGAAGGTAATACAGGTACTGTAGATGAAGATGAACTACCTGTTTCAGATGAAGAAGATGAAGAAAGTTCAGAAGAAATAGAGAAAATCGCTGAGGAAGGACTAAATATTTTTATGAAGCGTAAATCAGTTTTTGATAAACTCTATGATAAGGTCATGGTCAATGAAGAATTTGGCAGTGAACATGAAGAAGCAGATCTTGACGCACTCGGTCTTGATGATGCAGAGACCGACGCCGATGCAGAAGGTGAAGTAACAATTACTTTAGACAGAGAACTAGCACAGCATTTATGTGACGTTCTTAAAGCTGCATGTGGAGATGACGATGAAGTCGAAGCAGAAATCGAAGTCGAAGACGAAGATGAGCAGTTTCCTACTCAATTCGGTGAAGAGGATGAAGAAGGAGAGCCTACTGCAATGAATACCCACTATAATGACGGTAAGCAGAACAAAGTAGGTAACCTTAAGCCGTGTGCCGGCGCTCAAAGTACTGGTGCAACTGGTAAAGTAGATGCTGGTTCTAACATGAACACTCACTATAACGACGGAAAGCAGAACAAAGTTGGCAATCTTAAGCCAGGTTCAAGTGCTTTTGAATAATTAAAACTAAAACGCAACAATATTAAAGCCTATCGATTAATCGGTAGGCTTTTTTATTAAGTATATATATGAAGACCTTTAAAGAGTACTACCAAGGAGATAAGTACATGCACTCTGCAATGAGAACAGGCAAAAATTTATATGGAGGTACTGATAGAAAGCATCAAAATAATGTCCGGAAGGAATATGACTCTAAATGCCCTCATGTTAAAAATTTAATAAACGGCGGTGCACATCAAATTAAGCTAATGGGTCAACCTTTAATGGGTACTCTAAACACATACAGGCTAGATTACGAGCCTGGAGCAACCAAAGGTCTTGGTAACTCTGGTGTGGAGGTAAAAATGTTTGAAGATGAGGAAGGTAATCAGTGTGGGATGCTTATGAAGAAGACTAAATAACTGTATGGGCTGTAATCCAAATACTATTAACTGCACACCGGAAGAAGTTTTAGCAGCTACAGCTATACCATCTTGCGGTAAGTTTGTAAATGCTACGAACATGCAAGCAGAGCAGTTAGTATTTGATCAAGCTTACAATGATCTAATTAACAATTATGGTATTGACGTACAATACTATTTTAATCCATTTAATTTATCTGCAGCTAATTTGCTATACGGTGAAGAGCCCACTAAAACGTTTCAAGGACCACTAGAACTTCAAATGTATGTTGAGCTTAATAACGAAGCTATTTCATTACAAAGTTTTGGTTTTGACGCTGCTGATGAGTTTACAGGTTATTTACATATAGATACCTTTTTTAAAGCTGCGTCAGCAAAGTTTGATTATGCTAGTGTTGGTCAGTCTATAGAGCCTAAGTCTGGTGATCTTGTAGTCATAGATGCATTAAGCTGCATGCGAACAAATGGTAGAGGTGCTAAGGTGTATGAGATTACAGAGCGAATGGATCAAGATGTCTCAGCAATGAACCCGTTACTCGGAACATATGTATATAGAGTAAGGGCTAAACGATACGAGTATTCATTCGAACCTGGCGCGCCTATCGAACCAGTTAACGATCAAGTTTATGAGAACTCATTTAGTGGTGTTCTATCTACTAACATACCTGGTGATAGTGTTTCTGCTGATAAGTCCTTTGATTGGGATATTAATGAAGACTCGCAAGATAACGTATATGATATGGATGTCAATGATAATGACATTTATGGCAATTATTACTAAAAAGCCTTCACGTCGCTAGACGTGAAGGCTCATATAACACTAACGAAGTTAAACTAGACTATTTGCAATCTTATTAGCGTCAAATATTTGACTTGGATTTTCATATTGACATTCATGAAGCGCTCCTGTAAAGCTGTAA
>Ga0209337_1000282_pt1 | contig 40382 bp, 56 predicted proteins | sample LinPmetageLP53_FD_184044 | JGI IMG/M metagenome (GOLD analysis project Ga0209337, IMG submission 184044) | Marine viral communities from the Pacific Ocean - LP-53 (SPAdes) (version 2) | ecosystem: Environmental > Aquatic > Marine > Oceanic | place: Pacific Ocean | collected 2010-02-08
ACGCCTCCTCGCAGAGGTTTACGATATGGACATGAGAGACATTGACCAAATTGCCGATAAGGTAGTTGAGTTTGGCCGCGCCCGTTCCATGGAAGCTATGGTAACTCAGGCCGCTGATTACCTTGAGCAGGATAAGCCCGTAGATAACATATGGGAGCTATTTGACCGGGGCCGTCAGACTACATCGTTCTCTGGTGACGAGTTGAACATTAAAGATCAACTTATGACTATTGAAGATTTGATTGACGAAGATGACCTTTACAACCCTGAAAAGAAGATACCCACTAGAATCCTTAGCCTAGATGGTTTTATGGGTGGTGGGCTAGCTCGTAGAGAAGTTGGAGTCGTACTTGGCTATACCGGTACAGGTAAGTCTACCTTTCTTATCAATATGGGCGCAGCTGCTTTTCTTCAAGGGAACACGGTTGTTCATTTTACGGTGAACGAGCTTGAGACAGTGGACTTGGCAGTTCGTTACGCTTCGAGACTTTCTGGGGTTCCTACGGCAATGATTGCCAGCCGTAGCGTTGGTGCCGCTTATAAGGAGAAGATGCAACGAGTCATGGCCGAAGTAGGTGAAGCTGATCTCGTTTCGCAGTACGTGAGTCCGGGCACTTCGGTGTCAGCTTTACGCTCCTTTCTTTCTCGACAGATGTACAAAAAGGGCAAGGCACCATCGGTCGTTTGTATTGATAATGCCGACGACTTGTCCAGTGCTCGCCGTGAGGGTGAGTCTTACGTGGAGAAAGGTCTTGTCTATACTGAGTTGAAAGCTCTTGCCCATGACTTCGGGGTCGCGGTTTGGACTGATACCCAGACCAACCGAAGTGCATCTAAAGGGGAACACACCGGACTAGATATGATCAGCGATTCGCACAAGAAGGCTTGTAAAGCTGATGTTGTGGTTGCGATATCTCAGACAATGGAAGAGTACACAGACGGGATTTGTCGATTGAAGCTCGTTAAATGCAGACGTACAGGTAAGGGTGGCGAGATTAAGTGTTCGATGCAATCTGCGCGAATGCTTATACAGGAGCACGCGGGAGGGGTTTCGCCAGTTTCCTTGGCACAGGCAGCTAGCTGAGTTCGTAGGTGGCAACTTTAGATTACTCCCCGGTGTCCGAGTTAGGGTTGGATGCTGGAGAGGGCCAGTTGTTGTCGAATGGGCAAAACATCGCCCTGAATTGCGCTAAGTGTGTGAGCCGTGGAGAGCCTTCTCCCGACACAAAGTACAGGCTTCATGTTTGTGTTGACCGCGAGAGTAAAAAGTTCGGTTACTATCATTGCTTTCGCTGTGGTTTTAAAGGCAGGCCAAAAGAAAAGGGCGGCATTAATTTAGCTTATTTGGATCTTTACAGGAGCAAACGTAAAAAATTAAACAACCCTGAGCCAGAGAAATTAGAAGTTAAATCTATTTCTTTACCAGAAGACTTTTCACTAATTAAAGAAGGTATGGCTGCTTGGGATTACTTGACCGAAAGAGGTCTGACCCAAGAAGATATAGATTACTACGACGTAGGTATTGGGGATGGCCGAGTAGTGTTCCCTGATTATAATGAGAGTGGCGATCTTTGTTACTGGGTAGGTAGAGCCTATGACGGTAGATTGCCTAGGTATAAGAACTGCTCAGCAACGCAGAGTGCTAGGTCGAGCCAGATCTATAATCTTGGCCGTTTTAAAAGAGAGGGTGGCCGAGTAGCTACTTTGTGTGAAGGTCCAATATCTGCTATTGCAGCTGGGAGGAGTGGCATAGCTACTTACGGTAAGCAGTTGTCGGAACCGCAGCTTCGTATCCTACAGTCTTTGGGGCTTTCTAAATTGTACCTAGCATTAGACCCAGACGCGAAGAGAGAGGCTTTAGAACTTGCTCGAAAATTAACTCATCACGTTGGTAGTCTTTATTTGATATCTATGCCGATGGGTGAAGATCCAGCTTCATTGGGTCGAGAGAAGTTCTCTGAGTATAGGGCTTCAGCAGTTCGATACGGGCTTGGTGCTAAAGTAAGATTTTTGATGGATACTAATGTTGTTTGATTGGGGTGGTTTAAATTGTCAGTGTTAACTCAAGCTGAATTACGTGCAGCTAATCCGAAATGGGGTGACGATGAGATAGCCACGGCCTGCGCTTCTCGGCAGAAGTGTACTTATTGTCCACATTTTCTTGAAGACCCTATAAATGGTCAGATCCTAGTTAAGAGCCGAGGATCTACAACCCCACGTATAATGGTAGTAGGGGAGGCTCCGGGTACAGAGGAGAACCAAAAGGGTGTTAGCTTTATTGGTCCCGCAGCTAGTCATGGAGAGACTTTACTCAGTAGAGCCGGGATACCAATAGATGATGTGATCTTTACTAACTTGGTTAAATGTTACCCACATAATCAAGACCGTTCTCCAAGGAATCCTACAGAACAAGAGGTTTCATCCTGCATGAGCTACGTGCTAGATGAGATCGAGCGGTATACTCCAGAAGTTATCATTACGCTTGGTAATATAGCTACTCGATCACTTACTGGTATTTACTCTGCATCTATTACCTCGATGGCCGGAAAATTTTACCGCATACCGATACGTGGTAAAGAGTACCTGATAGTGCCATCGGTACACCCTTCTGCGGATCTACACTCCAGAGGTAGATTTGAGTCTTCTATCCTCCGTTCAGGTTCTTTGGCTTGGGGGCTTATAAATCAAGTCGAGGTTCCTGTACAGACAGAAATCCTTAATTCTAATTGGAGCGCCGAGGGTTACTTAAAAGGGCTACTGAAGCAGTATCGAGATGGCGACATTACCGAAGTCGCATTTGACTTAGAATATGACACATCGATGTCCGATAAACGCTCTGAGTCTAATAGGCTTGGAAATCTTGATTTATTTGATTCGGAGAAGCAGTTGGTCGCGGCTTCTTTTGCTACTGACAGTTCTGCTGGCGTAAGTATCCCCCTCCACCACTTTGAGTCTAAAGTGGATGTGGAAAAGATAGCGCCATTGCTTTGTCAGGTTTTAACCGAGATACCTACGGTTGTTCATGGGTTCCTAAAAGCTGAAGGGCCGTGGACTCGCGAAAAGCTAGGAGTGATCCCTAATATGCATAGGGACACAATGTTAATGAGCTACGCGATCCACATGTCTACTAGGGGTCATGGTCTAAAACCCCTAGCACAGGAATTTCTGGGGTGGGGAAACTGGTCTATACCGGGAGATGCTTGGTTTAACGAACAACCAGCAGCAAAGCGTTCTTATAAGTACATGCCCATCGAAATGATGGGGAGGTACAGTGCGATAGACCCAGCAGCAACAAAAGCCCTGAAGGATGTTTTTGAAAAGAAGTTAGAGGAAGAAGGGCTTTGGGGGGCATACAATAGAAGGCATGAGTTGGCATACACTCTTTTAGATATTGAAGAGAGAGGTGCCTTAGTAGACATGGAGATGCTCCAAAGGCTGCGCGGAGAGTACCCTAAGATAGCGGATGCGGCCTTGCATAGGTTGCAGCAATTTGATGAGGTAAAGAGCCTTTACGATGGTAATTTTAATCCGAGGTCTTCGGCACAGTTAGTAAATGTATTATTTGGTAATTTTGGTGCGCCAGTACTAAGTATGAACCCAGTTCTCCGAAGAGGGGAGAAGCCAGCAAACATAAAAATACCTTACAACTTAAAGGCTGGGGCTACTTCTATACCGCATGCAATAAGCGTTGCTACTCCCGCTGCTTGGCTAGGTTCTCTTGATGGCGAGACAGGTGCTGAAAAAGTAGAAATTTTGCACGACGACTCCATCGACGCTTTAAACTTAAAAAAGCCTTTAAAGTATGACCACGCTGCACCCGTTTACTTAAATCCGGGTTCTCCTTCGGCCAGTGACTCTGTGATTGTTAAGCTACTTAACGATCCTGCGGTTAAGAAGAATGAGACTCTCTATTCATTTCTCAGCGAATTGCGTCTTTACAAGAAAGTAAAGAAGCTCTCCAATGATTATTTTGAAACTATCCCTAAGAACATTGTCCCAGACACTAACCGCCTTACGATTAATTACTTGGCACACGTCACGGAAACGGGTCGTTTAGCTGCAAGGAATATGAACATCCACTCCTTTCCGGCTTCGAGTGATGTTCGCAGGTTACTTGTTTCAAGGTGGCAATCCTCCGGTGGTTTAGTTTCCCAGATGGATCAATCTCAACTTGAGATGCGCGTTCTGGCAGCGCTCACCGAAGATGAGCACTTTATAAGTGTTTATTACAGTTGCCCTAAATGCGAGTACGTTGGTAACCCTGAGGATAATGGTATCTGTCCTAAATGCATGGTCGTTTTAGGGGGAGACCTTCACAGCATGACCGCAAGCCAGATTTTCAATAAAGATCAAGATAGTGTTACGAAAAACGAAAGACGTTACGCCAAGACGATTTCCTTTGGTATTGTTTACGGCGCTTCGGCATTTCTGATTGCGGATCAAACCGGGTTGAGCGTCTCAGAGTCTGACCAAATGATTAAACGTTTCATGAAGCGATTTTCTAGGGTAGCAGCGTGGATTGGCGAACAGCACAAGAACTTTGAGGCTAAGGGGTGGGCAAAGTCGCCTTTAGGTACTAAGTTATTCTTTGAGAATTTCAATTCAGAGAAGCGCTCTGAGCGAGAACGCGGGAAAAGGCAGTCACAAAACTACATTGTACAGTCTGCCGCTGCCGAGATGGTGATTGATAGTTTAACTTTGGTAAATAATGAGATGAAGTCCATGCAGTCTCATCCGTGGGAGACGACCCATGACTCTATTGTATTTGATCTGCACCCAGACGAAATAATGAAGGCACTAAAGTTAGGGAAGTCCTGCATGGAGGAGAAGATACTGGCCATGCACGACTGGATGACTGTACCCTTGGTTGCTGATGTTAACCTTGGCGTTCGTTGGGATGGTGATCTCGTAGTAAACTCGTTCGATGGTGACCACTTACATGTCAAAGGTAACGGAGCTTATTACGAAGAGACATTAGAGGCTCTACGTAAAAATTACGAAGTTAAAGAGGAGATTGTGTCTACCTATGAAGAGGGCGTGAATGATACAATCACTACTAAGACCGGGTATGCCGGTGGTTCGACTCGAAAAGACGGTGTAGAGGCTATATGGAGAATTTAAATTGAGAGTTCTCTTAATAGTAGTTTTACTAGTATGCACCTCGTGCACTGCTTCACGATGGTCAGTCCGCGAAACGCCCCCAGCAGTATCTTATGAGACTTCGTTGATCGAGAAGTATAAAGATGGCTATGTGCCTGAAGCGGCAAGTAAAACCGCCGAGGGGCGAAATTTTTTCATGGCCGAGATAATTTATTTATCTAATGTTGCTTTCGATGACTACGAGCAATCATTATATAAAGCCTCTAGTACATTTGAGATAGTCACTGATCTTTTAATTTTAGGCCTCACAAGCTCTTCGGCATTAGCGTCTGGCAATGTAGTTAAGACTGTACTAGCAGCAACCGCTGCTGCTGTTACAGGTGCAAAGACATCGGTAGATCGTGCATACTTCAAAGAGCAGTCTAGATTAGCTCTTTTGGCAAAAATGAGAGAGATGCGGAAAAGGCGGTTAGTGCTAATAAGGTCTTCTATGGAGTTGCCGATAGGTGCTTATCCTCTCACGGATGCAATGTTAGACCTCCAATATTACAATGGGGCAGGGAGTATGGTTGCTGCGCTTCAACGGATCACAGAAGAAGCAAGTATGGGGCTGAGAATCGCAGATCAAGAATTATTGCATTTGAGAGAGCAAAATTCGATTAACGGGCCTCTTTTTAAGTAGGGGGATTAAATCCTCGTAAAACAAGAAATTTACAACTAGGAGTTTAAATGAGTGAAAACAATTTAAGTACAGAAATAAGAGTTTTTTTGGAATCGTGCGATTTTGTTACCGATGAAGACAAAGTTAGCATACCTAGGATTAGCGAAGAGCTTGACGCCCAGATAATTAATGTCTCCGAGGCAACAGATCGACACATGTCTATTGCAGTTGAATTATCTTGGACAGCGTCACATTACGCGGCTGTGGCAAAAGAAGCGAAGTTTCGTTTTAGTCGAAATGAAGCGCTGAAGAAGCTTGCCGTGCGTAGGGAGTCCGAACGTCGGAAGCAAGAAGGCAGTAAGGGATCGGCTGTGCCAGAGTGGGTGGCCGACGCGATAACCATGTCAGATTCTGAATACGAGGATTTACATGCTGAGATGATTACGACAGAAAGACTTTCTAGTTTTTTAAACGAGTTACAATTCACGTTGAGTCAGCGGGCACGTCTTTTAGACAATATGGCTCGCGAAAGAGATAGAGTACTTAACTCAGGTAATGACTACTAAGGAGAAATAAGAGTGAAACTTAATATGGATTCGCTGCTTCAAGAGGAGCAGGAAAATAAGCTAAAGCAAGAGCGCCGTGCGAACGGTGGTCGTAAAAAATTTAATCGTGATGAGAATATTTGGTACAACCTTACGGAAGGTTCTCACCAGCTACGTATCCTGCCACCGGGCTATGGTGATGAGTTGTTCGTCCCTAACGGTGGATTCGGAATGGTTGTTTATGATCACTGGAATCCACCGGGTTTTAAGGGCGAGGCTAGAGATGGGAAGTTTCGTTGCCCCGCTAGAAGTTTTCCAGAGAGTGGTATTGAGTGCCCAATATGCATTGCGATGTCTAAGCTCTATGACCATTGCGATGATAACAATATTGGTGACGCAGAAAAGAAGCGCCTGATTGGCCGTCATGGGCTTCGTGGGCGTGCTTATGTGAATGCAATTGTTCGCGACTCAAATGAGCAGATGAATGTTGATTTTAAGGGTGAGACTGTTTCGGTACCAAAGATCTGGTCGGTAGGCCTCCCTATGAGTGTTTATGGTTTTATCAGAGAGAGCGCGGTTCGGAAGAACGCTAAAGGAAACTTCCTAATCGGGGACTTCACTGATATTGAGAAGGGGTATGACGTTATTGTTAGTCGTACAGGTGAGGGACTTGATACCAAATATGACGTTATGTTCGACCCAGAGGGGAAAAGTCCTCTTCTTGACGATGAAAACCTCTCAGAGGCAGTTCAGAGTTCGGGACACAACTTCGGTAAAATGTTCAAGCGCCCTACAGATGAAGACCTCCAGCGTGGCAAGACTCTTGCGGACGGTATCATCGGCCTACTCGCGAGGAATGGCGATTTTTTTGAAGATCGCGGCTCAGAAGTAGCTTCAGCACAGCCGAAAGCTACTTTTACTGGGTCGCGTCCCGAATGTTTTGGTTTCCATGTAGCAGCCTTAAAGAAGTGTATGATTTGTCCCGTCGAGGTGAATTGCCAGCACGATGAGTCAACCACTGGGCGTACTATTGAAGAGCGCCAACAAAAGCACGAAGACGCAGTGCCGTTCTGATAAATGTTTGTCGTCGTAGATGGTAATCATACGCTCCACAGGATTTTGCGGGTGCCGTATTTGACATCAGGCGACAAAGGCGTGAGTGAGAAGTTTGGTGGAGTTTCAGGGTTTCTCAAAAGTCTGCAATGGCTTTTGAGGAACTCCGCACCAAAGCGTTGCATTGTTGTTTGGGACAGCGGCTTATCTAGTCGAAGACTTTCTCTCTACCCAAACTACAAAGGCAGGGAAAATAAAAAACCTTTAGACGAAGAAGCTGATCTTTATCTACAAAACTTTGCCTTGCAGCGTTCTTATTTAAATAGATTATTACCTTTACTTCGGGTTAACGTTATTGAATTGCCCTGCGCTGAAGGGGACGACTTAATTTACGAGTGCGTTAAAGTAGGGCGCTCTTCTGGGTTTGGGAAGTGTGTAATTGTTTCTGAAGATAAAGATTTCATGCAGCTTATAGATCCTGATGTTTCTCTGTATCGACCAGTTAAACGTGACTACGTTAACGCTTCTAATTTTCTAGACGTTGCTGGTGTGAGTAAAGAATCCTTTCTTTTATACCGGGCAATTTGTGGGGATGCTTCAGATAAGATCTACGGAGTTAAAGGTGTAGGGGATAAAACCGCAAAAAAAGCCTTAGAAGAAAGTGGTTCTCTAGACCCTTCTTCACTTTGTCTTTGGGCAAGTGAACAAAAAGAAGCTCGTGTAAAAAAGATATCTTCCGAAGAAATTACTCTTGATAGAAACCTTCAATTAATGAGACTTGGGTTAGAGTTGTTTGATGAAGACGTGCTGCGCTCTATAGGCGACAAAATTAGGTGTGAACTAAAGTCAGGCTTTGAAGATGCGCTGGGTATTTTAGTAGACATGGAGTTTAGATCGATAACTCGGCAGTATGATGCTTGGATTACCCCGTTTGTTCGCATAGGTGCAAATCGAAGGCCTTCCAATAGGAGAAATTAAGTGGCTAAGAAGCGATCTACAAGTACCGCCGCAGGGCTGGACGCTCGAATGGAAACATTACGCTCAGTTGTTGGCGAAATAAATAAAGAGTTTAAACAAAGTGTAGCTAGTTTAGCTCATGATGGGCTAAGGGGGGACGTGCAAGGTTTTGTCCCTACCGGATTGTTGATGCTGGATTTGATGCTGCATGGTGGCGTCCCCTTAGGCAGAATGATTGAGATTAGCGGGCGACCGGGAATGGGTAAGTCTACCTTAGCGGCCCACATCTTAGCTAACTGTCAGAAGATGGGTGGTACAGCAATTGTGCTTGACTCGGAAAACTCTTGGACGACGGAAAGAGTTAGAGACCTTGGCTTAGATGCAAGTGCTTTAATTCAGTTTGAAGCGAACACTGTTGAGGAAGGCTTTTCTTTAATTAATGCGACTTTGCAGAAGTTAGAGCGTCTTCAGACCAAAGGCGAGGAAAAGCCCCCAGTAATAATTATTTGGGATACTATCGCAGCCTCCCCTTGTGCAAGGGATATTGATCCAGACAAAGCAGGTACTGCTATGGACAAGCCAAGGGCTATCCATATTGGGATTAAAAAAATCTACAATACCTTAAGAGACAGCAGAGCATCCTTAGTCTTTATCAACCAAATTATTACTAGGATGTCTAGCTTTGGCGGGCCTACGGATGAGACGCCCGGAGGGTGGGGGATTAAGTTTGGAGTGTCTCAGCAAATTCGCTTAGGTACAGTTGCTCAAGGTAAGATTGTTGTTGCCGGTGAGTTAGTTGGTAACGTGATCAGAGCAAGAATCACTAAAAACAAGATTCCGGGTGAGCGAGCAAAAGATTTTGAAGCTCGTATCCCATTGCTTTTTGATGGTGGTTTCAATGACGACATAGCTAATTTAATGTTTCTGGCCGAAGGTCAAACCATGTCTGGCAGCAGTAGTAAGAAGCTTGGTGGTGACTGCGATCAACTTCAAAAAGGCAAAGCCGGTATATACTCAGCTGTTTTCAACGAAGAAGAGTTGAAGTTTAGAGTGTTAGGTTTTCCTGCTGTGTTAGATATGCACGATGGCATGAGGGAGTGGTTGATTGAGATGGTTAAGGAGCGCTTTCTTAAGCCAGTCAAACCCATTGTGGAAGTAACCTCTTCGGAGATTTCGTGATTGAGTCTTTGACTCTAAAGAATTTCCAAAGCCACTCACAGAGTCATTTAGACTTTTCCTCTGGGGTCAATGTAATTCTTGGAGATACAGATAGCGGTAAGACAGCTATCCTGAGAGCGATAAATTGGGTTGTTACTAACCGTCCACGGGGAAATTCTTTTATCAGAAAAGGTAAGAAGTCCTGTAGTGTTGGGATACAAACAAATTCAGGGGTAGTTGAAAGACAAAAAAAACCTTCGTTTAATGGTTATAAAATTAAATCCACAGAAAGCCAAGGGTCTTTTACCGAAGTCGGTACCAGCGTCCCTCCAGAAATTATACCGGTGCTTTGTCTAGGCGATATAAATACCCAAAGCCAACTCTCTTCTCATTTCCTTGTTGGTCTGTCGGCAGGTAATATTTCTAAATCTTTGTCCGAACTTTTAGGTTTTGAGTTTGCGGACGGCTTAGCTTCTCTCGTAAAAAGTGGGGGCGCTCAAGTTTCAAAAGATGTCTCACGTTTATCTGAAGAAACAATGGCACTCGACTTTAAGTTAAACATTTTAAAGAAAAAGCTCGATGCTAAAAATAAAGTTGAAGAGTCTAAGATCTTGTTTAACAAATTAAGGTTAATTTTAGTAGATGCGTCTACTCTAGAGATGCTTTTAAATACCCATAAGGTCGCAAAGTCTAAGCTTGAAAAAGCACAGTCAATTCTTTCCAAGGCAGCGCCAGTAGATTTAATATTAGATAAGTTTGATACTTTAAGTTCGTCGTCTGATGAGCTTGATAATTACGGTGCCTTGTTCAATAAAGCAAAAAATTATAATTTTTACTTAAGCTCAAATAAAATCAAACTTTCAAACTTTATTGCTGTAGATAAAGTTCCTGAAAAGATTAATGAGTTAAGTTTTTTTATTTATAAATTTAGTGAATTGTTGAAGTCAGTTAAGGCGTTGAAAGTTTACTCGGACAGTTTAAGTAAAACTAGTCAACTTTCTACTCAAGCCGATTATGATTTTAATTCAGGATTAAAAGTTTTAGAGGACTTGGTTGATTCTCTTGACTATTGCAAAGAGTGCTTAAGAGAATTTACAGACTCTGATAGAGCCGCAGCTAAGAGTCTAGGGCAATGAAGTTTGTATTGGTTGGCGATGCTCATCTGAGAGATACCGCACCTGCTCGTCGCGTGGATGACTTCGTGTCCGCGCAAGAATCAAAGTTAAGGGCTGCTTTTTCGATTGGTTTAGAAAACAAAGCGCCAATAATTATGACCGGGGATGTTTTTGACTCCCACGACGCTGCGCTTGGTACTTTGGTCAAGTACTTGCCGATATTTCAGTCTTACCCTTATGGGGTTTATTCTCCTCCGGGTAACCATGACCTCTACGGGGCTTCTTTAAGTACGATAGGTCGTTCGGCTTTGGGAGTAGCAGTCGCCTCCAATGCAATACGCTTACTAAGTCATGAGCCAGTAATAGTTGGTGATTTTGCATTGTTTGGTCACAGCTATATGCACAAGGGTAAACCTTTGCCATTAGATGGTCGTCGTAATATTTTAGTCACGCATGAGATGGTGCTTATGGACAAGCTCTGGAAAGAGCAAGAAGATTTCTTATTCGCAGATGACTATCTTAGGAAGTCTTTGGGTTGGGAATTAATAGTTTGTGGCCATTACCACTACTCTTTTATAAAAGAGCGTGGAAGTAGAAAGATTATAAATCCGGGTGCTTTAGTTAGGATAAAAGCTTCTAAGGGGGATATGGCATTGAAGCCGGGGGTAGTGGTTTATGACACAGAAAATAAATCCGCAAACCGTATTTCCTTTGATGTTGAGCCTTCCTCGAAAGTATTTAAGCCAGCACCTAAAAAACTTAAACCGTCTGAAGATTTGGTGGAGTTTGCTGGAATTTTAGCTCAACAAAATTTATCTAAATCGGCAGAGGTTCCTAGGTTTGATTCTGTTTTGCTTGATGTAGTTAGTCAGTCCGGTTGTTCAGAAGAAACAAAAAAATTACTTATTAAATATAGTGCTGATCTGGAGGGTGACAGTGGTTGAGACGGGGTCTTTAGAATCGTTGCGGGGCAGGGTTAGCAAACTTCAAGAAGCGAAGTTAGAGGCTGAAAAAGTTGTCTTACAACATCAAGCTTCCTTTGATGCGGCGTTGGATAATTTAAAAGAAATGTTCAACGTGTCTAGTTTAGAAGAGGGAGAGATGCGTTTAAGCGAGTTAAAAATAAAAGTTTCAGAGCTTAGTAAAGAAGTTGAAGCTTTAATTGCAGCGGCTGAAAGTGCCATAAGTGAAGACTAATGGATATATCAGGATTAAAAGAAAGGGTTAAATTAGTTGTAAATGATGACCCTAGGCTTTTTGCTACGGATGCCAACATAAGCTTGTCTGCGCTTTATTCTTATATGAGTGGTCGGCGCATGCCATCGACGGTAGTTTTGTATCAAATCTCGAAAGCTTCAGGGCGTCCCATGGAATGGTTTTTAATTGGTGGTGGACTTAAAAGTGGAAGAGCTAGAGAGACGAATTTTAACCATAGATAATTACTTGGCTAAAGCGGAAGGGGCGTACGAGCTTGTTGAATTAGAGCTAAATGAAAAGTTGTCTCAATTATCTAAAGCTAAGATAAGTCAAAATTCTCATTTAGAAGCATTGCCTATTTCCATACAAGTTGGCCAAGCGTATCGAGAGTTAGCCCTAAAGGAAGTTCAAAGTTTAGTTTCGCAAGCTCTGACTGCTGTCTTTGAAAGGCCGTATGAATGCAAATTAACTCAAGTTGTTAAACGCGGACAAACGGAAGTGTCTATTACTGTAATTGATGGTGATCTAGAGATGGACCCGGTTACTTCAATGGGTGGCGGGATACTAGATGTTATATCGCTTGCACTTAGAGTAGTTGTGTGGACTTTAATGCCCAACAGAACCGATGGAGTGATAATTTTAGACGAGCCTGCTAGGCTTGTTAATTCAGAGACATCGGTAAAAAACTTGGGGTCTTTGTTGAATTTGTTAAGTGAGTCATTGTCCGTTCAATTCATAGTTGTAACTAATCGACCTGCTTTGAGCTTAGGGGCGTCTAGAGTATTTGAAGTGAGTAAAGAGGGAAATGAGTCAAGAGTCAGAAAAAGAAGCTAACCCCCTCCACATCAGACTTGAGTCGGCTGGTGTTTTGGATTCCTTCAATTTGCTTTTTTCAAAGCACAAGATTGATAAAGAGCTACGTTTGGAGGTTGAGGGTGTTTTAAGTGAGCACGCGCCTCTTTCTAAAAAGTACCATCAAGGATTAATTGACATCCAGAGGTGTCATCGCATTTCGCCGGATTTCGTTTCGAGTTTAGGTGATTTACTTGGTGGTGTTAAGACAAAGACAAAAGTTACGAGCAAGAAAGCGGCTAACAAGAAGGTGAAGAGTAAAAAATTAGTTAGTAAGAAAATTAAAAAAGAGCAACTTCCTGTAAACATTGTTGCGGAAGTAGCTGGCCCAACAAAGGAAGGACTTGTGTTAAAGGTTGTTATTCCTTGGTCAGAGATAGTATCTAATTTTCCTCCCGAGTTGTTGAGTTCTATCGCCAACTCTGAAAAATCGCCCTCATCAGGCATTACCGATGCTCTTTCTAAAAGTACTGGTATTGACACGGGTAAAGGTTTTTCTAAGCCCGAGATTTCCGAATCCGAGGTTTTAGAGCGTTACCAGTCTGCGGTGCTTGACCCTTCTCCCGAGTCTATGTGGGACCAAGTTTTGCATTTAGTTACAGGTTCGGAAAAAGTTTCTTTAGACAGAGTGGCTGAACGACTTGGTTCGGACAAAGAAACCATCCGAGATTTTGTACAGACTGCATATGGTGACATTAAAAAGTACGTTGAGATTAGGTTAGAGGGTGACCATGTCTCGGCAACTTACAAATAAATTTAATGAGGGTGGGGATAATAAGTGGCATATTGCTTCTTTATCTTGGACATCCTCAGAGATTAAACTTTTAAAGTCTTTTTTAGCTGAAGGTTTGGAGCTTGACGTAATTGCGTCAAAGCTGGGTAGGACTTACCTTGGAACCGCCCATAAAGCGGCTGCTGTTCTAACCTTAGGTGAAAGAGGTGGTAAGCCTTTAAAGGTACCTAGAGGGAAAGGTCTTAGTAAGAAAGAGACTATTAAACTCTGGGAGGCCGTTAAAGTTTGGGATAAGACTTGGTCTGGGTTTTGTAGGCTCCACAAAATCGACGTAGTTCTAGCGGCTTCTGCTATGGACCTTTACTTTCCAGATGAGTGGCCTGCGGAAGCTTCTCGATTAGGCCTCGAAAAGGCCTCCTGTCGCGGCTGTGCGTCCTTTTTCTACCGCTCTAAGGTCAAGGGCAGGGCCACATGCTCAAATCGCTGTACGGGGCGAATACGACGCGATTCTGAGTATTTTGACGGCATGCGCATGGATGCTGTCGGTATGGCCGAAGGTGTGTGTCAAGTTTGTATGGTTAAGCCTAAGAGAGGGCTTTCTGCACACCACGTTATAGGTAAGGGTAACGACCCTGAAAATAAACTGATGGTGGCACTGTGTGTTGGCTGTCACCAGTTAGTTACGGATTTATCTCTACGAGGGTTCCTTTTTGATGCGAACGCTTGGGTTAGGCTTATAAAGCTCGTGCTTATGCGTAAATATATTAACTTGGAAGATTTTAATAAAAACGCTTCATTTTCTATTGATGTTAGTTGGAATCCTTTATCCTTGTTAGAATATTGTGAATCCGAGGGTATTGACCCTGAAGATTTTGAAAATGTGACGGAGGACATAAAATGAAAAATAATATTGAGATTTTAGAGGTTTCGGAGGTAAGCACGCCCTCTCCAAATAGCTCGATGCGGGCTTATAAGTGCCCAAGGTGTGATAAGCTTTTTAGTAGTTCTGGTTTGGCCGAGGATTGCCTTAAAGGACACGTAATGACAATCACCGAGGATTAGTCTTGAGGTTTTAAATAAAAATGGGCGTATCAGTCGAAGGACCGGTTGACGATTTAGTTAGATTGGCCTTTGAAGACTTCGACAGTAAGGCTGCTTATAAGGCTTATCATAGGCACCTTACTTACGGATCTAAAAATTCAATAGAACGGGCTTTTCGGGCATTGATGCCTTTATTTGGCGTTATGCATCGACAGGGTAAGTTCCATAGGCATGAAAGTCCAAGGGTAATAGATTTTGTAAATTACGCTTCTTTTTCCATTTTTTCGGAGCTAAGGCGCACAAGGCAAAATTTATACGGTGTCTCGATGTCTAATTTTATTATTCATTTTAGACGTGTTATTCGCGGCGGCGTCTACCATCAAGTAATTTCCACGGAAACTACTAGGATCGTGGATTTTGGATATAACTGCAAAACTTACACCTGCGGCTCATTAATTACACATGCAGATGTAGAGGCGAAAATGATGCTAGAATCAATACCTTCGATTCTCTGGCATCAGGTGTGCGAAGATTGTCGGTTTGAGGATGCTTTTCGTCGCCGTGTGTGTGCTTATATTTTAGGTAGGTTCGTGCATGGTAAAAAACCAGTACCGAAAGTGTTGAAGAGTCATTTTGGGTTAAGTAAAGAAAAGTCTCAGTTTTTTGAAGACTACGTCACAGTGTCTGCCCGCCGTGTTTTAGTTAAGATGCGCCCTAGTGTGTTACGTTCTAACGAGGACGCGGCTTTTTTAATTGGGGGTGGCCCTCTCGACTACTCTCAAGGAGCGGCGGCGTAGTTTTAAAATGGAAGATGATTTACATTTACTAGACAAAGATATTGAGCCTTACGTTGATGTTTTTGTTCCTTTACTTTTAAAAGAGTGTGAAGAGACTCTTTTACCTGAGCTTATTTCTGTATTTGGTGAAAGTGAGCTTTTAAAGTTTCTTGACGTTTTTGCTGGGACTACGTTTGAAGTCCCTGATAGGTCTCTTATCGTCAGGCTTGCTAGAGACGCTAGAATTTACGTAGCATTAACAAACACCGATATAACTTATGCCGAGTTAAGCTCTGAGTATGACTTAAAAGAAGAAAGCATCCGTAAGTGCTACAATAGGGTAGAAGCTATTCTTAAATCAGTAGGTGCAAATGTCTCAGGACGAAAGAAAAAAAGCAGAAGAAATAAATCTAGGTGAATTTGACCCATTGAGCGTACTTGATGGTGCTGAAGAGCCTGAAGAGGAGTTTTCTGTATCTAGGGCACGTGAGTCTCTTAGAGTAATTTCTGGAATTGCGGCTTCTGGGAAAAGAGAAGATTCTTTAGATTCTCGGACGGAGCAAGGAGCTTTAGAGAATTACCAAGATGATTTAAAATCTTCTCAAGTTGCTTATGCTCGTTATCAGGCTTGGAGGCGCGACCAAGCACTTGATATGCTTGGGCGTGTTGAAAATAAACTATTTTCTCCGGGCAGGCCTCTTTCTAATCAAGACCTGTTAAGGCTTAGAGAATCCTTGAGTAAGGAAGTTAACGACTCTACTCAAAATATTGATCGAGTTATTGATGGGCCTCCAGTAGTTGTTGATAACAGGAGTATTAACGTTACCGTTGAGGGGGCGTCTAAAGAAGATAGAGCTTCCCGTGCGGCGATGTTAGACTTGCTTCAAGCAATTGACATAGAGCTATCTTCAATAATTTCTACTCCAGTGGGCGAAGAAGAAAAAGAAACCCCCGTTGAACCTGCGGAACTAATTGCCCCGAACGAAGGTTCTGAGACTATTGAGGAGGGGGTTATTTTAGATGAGCGAACAGAATCAAAATCTACCAGCCCTAAGTGACGAGGATAACGCCCGCTTCGACGCGCTAGTTAGAGCGTTACTACAAGACCAAAAAAGAGTAGATCTTTTAGACCAGCTTAACCCTAAGGATAGAGAGTACTTATTCGGGCTACTTAAAGGTCGCTTAAGTGGGGACTTGGAGAGCCAAAGAAATCTTGAGAAAGATGCTTGGGATTCTGTATATCTAAGGAAACCAGTAACAATAGAAGAGTTTATTGATTCTGAATTTTTTGTAGGGAAGTGGTACAGAGAAAACCTTTACGACTGCTGGAAAGAAGACATCTGTAAAGTAATTAACTCAGGAGCAATTGAGTGGGTACTTTCTGGTGCAATTGGTATTGGTAAGACGAGCGCTGCAATGCTTGCAACTATGTACAAGCTTTACCAAGTCACCTGCATGCGAGACCCTTGTGGATTTTACGGATGTACTAATATTGTATTCGGCCTCTTCTCCGTTAGCTTAAACCTAGCGCAGGACGTTGAGGCTAACATGCTCATAACTCGATTAAAGGAGTCAGAGTACTTTCGTCAAGTAGTTGGGGTATCAGAAGACGCAATTGGTGGGAGGAGCGCCCGTGGCACAATCCTTAGATTCCCTAACAACATAAAGTTCTCTTTTGGTTCTCAAGGTAGTCACGCATTAGGTCAAGACGTTTTCTCAGCCATTGTGGATGAGATAGCATTCTCGAAGTCGGTAGGAGCTAAACAGGTAAGAGACTTGTACAACTCTGTTAAGACCCGACTTGAGTCTCGATTTATGACAAACAAGGGGCGCGTTCCGGGCCTCCTCTGTATTGCTTCTTCGGCCAATGCTGAAGGCGACTTCTTGGATGAGCATTTAAAAAATTCAACTTTAAAAGATAAAGTTCATATATCGTCTTTTTCTTTGTACCAAGTCAAAAGTTACCCCGGTCAGCGATTTCGTGTGCTAATTGGTAATAAGTTTCACACTTCTAGGTTGCTGGATAAAGTTGAGCGTAAGGATGATGGTCGGTATAAAGTAACCCCTATCGGAGGAGACGTTCCTGAGGACGTTAGAGTCGAGGAAGTCCCCATAGCTTGGTATGAGCGTTACAATGAGGATCTAGAGAGATCTATTAGGGACATCTCAGGTATAGCTCTTTACGCCGCATCGCCTTTCTTTGGTAATAGAGAAAGACTCCATACGTCTATTGACCCAGATCGAGACCATCCGTTTACGATAGATCAGCCAACTTTATCAATTAAAGATGATGATATGACGTTAGAGTCTATATTTAAAAGAGACAGCGTCTTTGAAGAGGTTGATTCTTTTAGGCATACTTATCGCCCAAAAATAAATCCGGGTTCTCCTCGTTTTATACACGCTGATTTGGCTTTAAAGCACGACTGTGTCGGACTTGTTTGCTCTCATTTATATGGATTTAAACAAGTAGAGAGACCTGACATGCAAGGCGTTCCGCAGAAAACAACGTTGCCGGTCATTTATGTTGACTTTATGGTGAAGATAAAGCCACCTAAAGGTTCTGAGATTGACTTCACAAAAATAACCAGTTTTATTTTTTATTTACAGAAACTTGGGATGCCTATAGGCGCAGTTACTTTTGATAAGTTCCAATCTAACTACCATCAACAGATTTTTAAAAAGTCAGGTTTTGAGTCTTTTGAAATTTCTATGGATAGGACGCCTACGGCGTATCAAACACTCAAAGCTGGGTTCATGGCAGGCTGTATTAATTACTATATGTACAGACCTCTCATGGATGAACTAACATCGCTTCAAGTTGTTCACAGTAAAACCTCAAATAGGATGAAGATTGACCATCCACCTAACAGTGGTAAAGACGTTGCAGATGCTTTGGCCGGTAGCCACTACGCTGTCGTCACCTCCAAGTACACAGAAAACCAACTTACTGAGAATACTATACTTGAGGCCCAGTTGAAAAAATCAAATGAGCCTGTGCCCGCAACAGACGTTGCGTCAATAATTGGTACTGATTGGTTAATGTCGGACTACGATGAAGCTGAAAGAATAACAGGTATAATTGGTGACAAAACTGATATATCGGGTTGGTAGAGTTAATGGTTAGTGCTAAGCTACTGTTTGTGGGGTTTTTTCGTGACTAAGAGAGAGGTAGCTAGAAAAGCTGCGACAAATCTTGGTCTTCCACAGAACAAGTTCGAGAAGCAGATGAACGAGTTTTTTAGGGTTGCCGCTGATGCCTTAATTGATGGTGACGAGATTTGGATGGCACCCTTCGGAAGACTATACGTGCGAAAATATGGTGGTCGTGAGGGTAAGGAGCGTTTGTGGCTTAAACCTTCGGTGGCTTTTAATAAGGTTTTAAGGGCGTCTCCTTTAGAGGCTCCTGCTTTTTACGCTGATATAATGGATTCACTTTTAAATGAGGATTGAATAGTGGCAAATCGATTTCAAGATGCAATGCAAAGGCTCTTTGCTCGCCCAGAGATAACTGAGCCGGGTGCCCCTATCGGAGACCAAGCTGCTCAGTTTTCTCCTATGGCTTCTTATTATCGTTCGAGGATGGAGTTATCTTCTACTCGTATTAAGAAGTACAAAGACTACCGAGACATGGGAGAAGATACTTTAATCTCTGGTGCGCTTGACATCTACGCTGACGAAGCTTGCCAAATGAGTCCTATCCACCACTCTTCGTGTTGGGTGAACTCCCGCAACCAAAAAGTATCAGTAGAGCTAACTCGTATGTTAGATCGAGTGGACATTGAAGATTACATATTTGGTATAGCACGTTACTTAGCGCAATTCGGTGACAACTTTATTCGGCCATTGGCTAGCCCGGACAAAGGTGTGGTTGGAATTGAGTTCATGGAAGCAGAAGACGTTGAGCGCCTAGTCGATAAATACTCAAGGTTGACTGGTTTTAGGGTTGCTCCTTTTGGCGATAGACCATTTGCTCCATGGGACATGGTTCAATTTAGAATCATGTCGCGTACGCAAACCGTGAGGCAAGGAGGTTCTGTTTACGGAACTTCCATGCTTGAAAATGGTAGGCGAACTTGGAGGCAGTTGACTCTTCTAGAGGATGTTTTAGTTATTTACCGGTTAGAGATAGCTGGGCGGCACAGAATTTTTTATATCGATGTGGGTGGCGTGAGCCACGATCAAGCCTTAGCACTGACCCGCCGCTACCAGAGGTACTTCGGCAAAAAGCAATATTTTAACCCCGAGTCAGGTGATTGGACTTCAAGGTTTAATCCTTTGAACTTAACGGCAGATATATTTTGGCCTATAAGGAAAGACTCAAACAGTCGCATTGATTATCTTGGCGTAGACCCTAACGTCACCGGAGTCGTTGATATTGAGTACTTCCGTGACAAACTTTTTGCTGCCCTGAAGATTCCCAAAGCTTACATAGGACTCGACGCATATTCTTCTGTAAAATACGGCCTTGCCCAGATTGATGTTACATTTGGTCGTGCGGTGAAAAGACTTCAGCGTGCTGTTATTAATGGTCTTACAAGATTATGCCAAATTCACTTGGCGCTTATTGGGATAGACCCGCTTCGGCCTGAAAATCAATTTACGTTGCAAATGATGTCTCCGTCCACCTTAGATGAACAACAACGCATGGAGGCTATGGACCTCTCGCTTAACTTAGCTCAAAAGCTCCAAGAGATGGGTCAAATTCTTGGAGTAGAGCAAGAAGCTATGCAGTCTTATATTGTTAGGAATATTTTAGGACTAACTCCATTTGATTTAAGGCCTATCCTTGAGCCTGAAAGTGAAGTCGCAGTGGATGCAAGTTTAGCGGACTCGGTTGATACTGACTCCATCGATGACTTATTTAGCGACGAAGCTCTAACCTCTTTAGTTGAAGGCATAATAAAAGAGAAGAACATTGATCTGACTTCATTAAAAGAAGGTATGGGTATTGGTGAAGGTTCCGAGGGTGAGGGCGTCGAACCAGTCATGGGAGAAATGACAGAAGAAGAGTTTGAAAGCGTTCGTTCTTCTTTGAAGTCAGCGAAGCCTCAAAAGAAGTGATTAGGTGTTTCAGTGGCAAAGGGTCGTATAGATTTAGCAAGTAGGCTATTAGAGGTATTAGACAAAGACCCTAAAGCTCTAATTGATTTAATTGAAGCCAAGCATTTAGCTAATCACGGTGGCGCACCTCACCGTGATTTATGGGTTAAAAAGCACCATATTAGATACCCGGAAAATAAAGCTGAAAAAGAAAAAAAGAATACCAAGCAATCATATTTAGCTTCAGCCGCGCTTGCTTCTTTAATTGCTTTAATTAATAAAAGATTGCTTGCTAATTTTTTTAATGCAGGGCAGATCCTTAAACGGATAAAACAAGCAGACGCTAATCAACAAGCAAAATTAAAAGCCCGCTTAAATGCTGAAGTCGCTGCCAGTAAGAAGTTTCTTACAGATGCGTATCGAAAGAGTTATCTTTACGGTCTACAGTCCACGGGTATGCCAGTTCGTTTTGGTGTAACTAAATCTTTATCTAACAAAGAAAAACTTTGGCTCGAAGACGGTTTGAAACAAGAGTTAAAGTTTTTTGATGGGTTAGTTGGTGAAGTTAAAAGTGGTCGTGATGTCGCGGCGTTGGTACCAAGAATTAAAATGTACTCCGACGCTCTTTCATCGGCGTACTCAGCGGGGCAGGTAGTGGGTACAGCTACAGACACTTTAATCCACTGGAAATTAGACCCAAATGCCAGTCATTGTCCTGACTGTATAGAGATTGCAAAAGCATCTCCGTTTACAAAAGACACTTTACCGACTCAACCGAAAAGCGGTTGGTGCCAGTGTAAATCTAATTGTAAATGTACGTTATCTTTTGAGCCTGCTAGTAAAGAGACAGTTGATCGAGTTAAAAAAACATCCCTTCCCATGGGTTACTGGCGATCTCGGTTGGTGGGATTAAAACGAAATACTAGATAAAATTATTGGGGACTTAACTGATGGTCGATTTTAATAAAAATAAAAAATTCGCCTCGTCTGAGGGAGATATAAAAAGCAATGGAGAGGACTCATTGCCTATCCTAGCTTTAGAAGACTATGACGTACCGGAGGATGAAGAAGAGGAAGTTGAGAACACTGTAGGTGGCTCCGTACGTTACGCTTTTGTAGGTAGTGGTCAGGGTGGCGGTAGGCTGGCCGAAGCTTTTTACTCACTTGGCTATAACAAGACGATTTGTGTTAATACTTCGCCTCAAGATCTTCATGGTATTCGTGTCCCAAGTAACCAAAAAATACTTTTAGAGGCCGGGGCTGGCGGTGCTGGAAAAGACATGGTGGCGGGTGAAGATGCCGTGGTTAAAAATCAGCAGCATGTTTACAACGCCATGAAGCAGGTATTTGGTAAACATGTAGACCACTTAATAATTTGTGCTGGCGCGGGTGGTGGCAGTGGGGGCGGCAGTCTAATCCCTTTAATTATGATTGCAAAGAAGTATTTGCAGTACTGCGGCTACGTTGAAGATGTAGACTCAAGGGTTGGCGTGTTAATGACACTGCCTACTAATGGTGAGGCCACTTCAGTTAAGGTTGCTACGAACTCTTACACCCTCGCGAGCAAGGTTTCTGATCTCGCAGAAGCAAACTCTATTTCACCTTTACTTGTCTTAGATAACGACCGGACACAAAAGCTTTACGGGAACAGCAAGAAGCTTACGATGAAGAACTTCTGGCCGACCATAAATGCCAATGTAGCTACGTTGTTTGATATCTTTAATCGAGTTAGTTCAAAACACTCGGACTACACTTCGTTTGACCCTGCGGATTACCAAACTATTACTAAAGCGGGGGGTCACACAATTATGGGCGTTACAAGTATACGGCCAGAAAAGCTCAATGATGAGACTGAGGTTTTTAAGCAGTTAAAAGAATCCTTAAGCAAGACATTACTTGCTGATGGTTTTGATTTAACTACCGCAACCTGTGCCTCGGCTATCATTGTGGGCGGTAAAGACACCTTTGAGAGCGTAGAAGGTTTACCAAATATAATTGACTATGCGTTTGATATGTTGGCCACTATGACTGGTGCGGCTACTGTGCATAGAGGCGTATATGAAGATGATCGGGCAGGCTTACGGATCTACACAATTATAAGTGGACTAAAGCGCCCAATCGCTCGTTATAGAAAGCTCGAAGCTCTTTCTATTGAGAGGTACCCTTGACACCAGCACAAGCAGAGAATTTCGTTAAAACTGCCCTCTCTCAGTCACGTAACATTATAGAGGTTACTGCCGTTGGATCTACCAGTGTAAGAGTTACCGTAGATTTTAGGCATAGAGATACGGCAATTCAAGAGAAGTTACATATAACTGAGGTTAGCCTAAAGAGCGCTTCAAATGGCGCATTTGGGCTATCTGTTATACCGTACTTAGGTGTTCAGGTTGTTGAGTCTAATTTAGGCGTTCCAAAGTCTTCTCCAATGCGCGTGGTTACTGCGATAGGTTCAAACCCCCCCAACTAAAATGTCTTTCATGGATGACTTTGATAAAAGAATCCCCGACGAAAAGCGCGATCTGTATCTTAAAATGCGCGGGGTTACTTCTTCTAATGAAAATCTTTCCTTGAACAACGAGGTAGACCCTAATTTACCTAGACTAGATATAAGTTGGAAAGAGTACATAGAAGACTTAGAGGAGTTAGCAAACCGAGTAGGGCAACTTGGTGCATTTTCTTCATTGTACGGACTGTCGCCCCATGGCGTGTTCCCTGCGATGTACCTTTCTTACCAATTGAGCAAAAGGTTAATTGTTGGCGCAGAAGTTATAATGGAGTTGAACGAGAACCCAGATTCTCTTTTAGTTGTTGATGGTACGTGTGCCTCTGGGACTGCCTTGTTGCCTTACAGGGTTAAGTCAAAAACAGCTGTTCTTTATCTAGAGCCATCAAGATTTAGAGCATGCACGCCCGAAATAGCTGTCCTAGAGGTTTCTGGTTTAGTTAAATTCCCTTATGAGAAGAAAGTGACATAAAGTGCGAATCCTTAACTTTTTTGATGAGGATGCCATAAGATCACGGCGTTTAATTAGGTTAGAAAAATCTTTAAAAAAGCTTGGCTACAGGTCTTTAGACATTTCTTGGGAAGAGCATACGGGACAACCCCCTAAGCAAGACAAAACTATTCGCGTAACAAGGGTTATGCTGATAGATTAGTTTTACCTAGTTAGGGGGTCTCGATATGTTGGCTTTGGTTTTAGCGTTTGCTTTGTCTGTTAGCCCGGTTGGTTTAAATGAACCAATATTAGAATCTCCTAAAGTCGTTGGTGGCTATCCTTACGAATCAGACCCCCCAGAATGGTTGGTGAGGATAGACGGGGAAGTCGGCCCTTGCTCAGCTTTTTTAGTAGCGCCCTCTTGGTTAGTTACGGCAGCGCATTGCAAAAGGGCAGCAGAGACGGCTCAAGTAGGTATCGCTTTTAGAGGCGACGGTACGCCCACCCACACCATAGTCGAGTGGCTAGAGTACCCCGACTGGGATGATTGTTATTTTTGCAGGGCACATGATTTAGCGTTAGCTAAAATAGATCCACCAGTTTGGGGCGTGCAGCTTCTCTCTATTGCAGATGACCCACCGATATTTGGCCCATGGGAAGGTACAGTAGGTGGGTGGGGAAATTACGAGTTTTCCATCGACAATATAGATATTGACGTTGATGCGCCGCGCTGGAAAGAAGTTAAAGAGATAGTAGAGTGTGAGCACTTTTTAGACACTACAGCGGTTTGTCTAACTCTCGAAGACGCTTCTGTATGCCACGGGGATTCAGGCTCTCCACTTTTGGGTAAAGACAATTTAGCTTATGGGATAGCATCTAGAGGTGATGGGAGATGTGGTTTAGGTTCTGTTGCTATCTATACAGACCTTACACGAAAAGACCACAGAAATTGGATCAAATCGGTTGTCGCAGGAGGTATCATCGCCAATATGGAATGGCCAAGTGCCGAAGCTACAGGGATTGGTTTAGTTGGAGGATGGGCATTTTCTACTACAGGGGTTATCGACCCTTTAGTTTCAATGTGGGTAGATGGTGAGTACGCAATTTCTTTACCCTGCTGCTATGACAGAGGCGACGTACGTAGAGAGTTCCCAGAAGCTGATTTACTCTCTGGTTTCGCTGGCCTTTACAATTGGACAGGCCTAGCAGGTTCAGGGAAGAAGTCCGTTACTTTTATAGTTCAAGATTCCAATGGTAATGAACTACGGCTTGATCGAGAAGTGGAAGTGGACTAACTTTCTTTACTGGACTGCTTTTCAAGAAGTTTTTCTAGCCTCTCAAGTATTTCAGCTATTTTAACCAGAGAACTAGCTATCTGTCCTGCGTACTGTAGAGGCTTATTGCCTAACGAAAACAAATCCATTTATATTACCCTTTAGACGCTATTTCTTCCTCCCACTTCTTAACCAGTTTAGGGACATCGGAAGATCGTAACCAGCACTGGAAGTAATTTCCAGACTCTAATCCAAGTTCGATTGAGCTTGCGTCTTCTCCACTTATCTTACCCCTTTTCTCAATACTTAGGGTAACAACAGAAGCCCACTTAACTCTTACCTCCTTTACGGTTTCGCCGTTTTTGGTTTTCTTAGCTTTGACGCTGTTAGATTTTGATATCGTTTCTTTTAACTGCAACATGGTCATTGTTAGAATCCCCTCTAAGAGGTCTTGCCGAGTATTTCTTAAAAGCAACCTTTTTATCTTTTACTCCTAAAGCTTTGGCTGCGTCTGTAATGGCATCCGAAGAAGTCGCGCCTTTCCAAGCGGCGACAATTTCTTCGTCTTCTTTTTTAAAGATTTCCCAATATTTTTCTTTTATCACAATATTACCCTTCAGCTAAAAAGAGATTTATTTTAGAGTTAGGATTCTTAGTGAGGTAGATTGCGAGCTTAGCTCCCAACCTCGCAATCTCGTCAGCAAACTTGTAGGACAAGTGGTCGCTGACGTTCTCGTGTGAGTACTCGTGCAGGAGTAGTTCTACAACCCCCGCATCGATTTTATTAAAGAACTTCTTCCCCAATCCACCTAACTTTTTTTATTTAACACGCAGCATGCAAGATTGAAACTATGCCTTGATAACATTGCTAGTTGACTTAGACTGACCTGTTTGTTAAATAATAATCTTAAGGTGGTTGGGCACCTTAAGGAGGTAGAGAAGTGAGTGTAGATTTTTTAAGTATTGATTTTGATTTCTTTGTTTGGAATGGGGTGGAAGCCAAAGAAAGAGACGTAAGTTTTCTTTCAAAGCAAACAGGTAAAGAAGAGACTATACCTAGCGTATATTTGTTTGATTGGGGTCACTCGGAAAGTTTTTCTTCGGAAGTCCAAGATTTTATTTGGCAGACCCGTTACGACGCTTTTGCGACAGTAGGTGTTGACCCAGTTAAGGTTTGTGACGCTCATGCGTATAAAGATACAGTCAGCGTCGATAGCTTTTTAAATTCAATTAACAAAAGGTTCTACTTTGCTGGGGATTATGAGTTTTTTTATGCCGACTCTCATGCCCACGGGTATTCCGCGCTCCAAGAGGCATATTGTGGTGATCCTTTAAATGTTGTTCACTTCGATGCTCACGGGGATTTGGGCTATGATTCCAGTGTCGTAGCTAATGAGAAGAAAAAGGGAGTTCTTGATTGCGGCTCATGGCTTTATCACGGCATCTCCGCTGGTTTAGTAAAAAGTGCTACCATTGTTTACCCTGATTGGAAGGGTTTGGCCGAGTTCTCGCCGGATGGTAATTGGGAGCCGCCTGAGCATATTGTCGCGCTGGAGTCGTGCGGTAGTGTGAATTTTACTTGTTGGAGCGATTGGGTATCTAAGGAACCTGAAAGGTCTCGCGTAAGTACAGTATTCTCCTGCCGGTCTTCGGCTTGGACTCCCCCTTGGATGGATTTTCAGGCAGAAGCCCTTTTTGAGGGGTTATCTGGTGGTGAGGGCGTTTGTCTAGATTGCAACGAGGGTTACCAAAAAATAGGTGGTCACGATGCTTGTAAAAAGAGACCCTTTTACCCGTCACCCAATTTAATGGTTGCAAACAACACTTAGTTGTGTTTAAAGAGTGTTGGCGGTCGGGAGAACTGCCGGAAAGGTTGAGAGAAATGAATATTGTTGAGAGAGTGAAGGGTGCACGTCGAGTTAGCACTCCTATTATAGCGATTCGCACCCCCGACCCTGCGTCAACTATGCAGGGTATTTCGGTTGGGGTGAACGGCGGGAGTCCTAAAGTTCGATGGGATGCTGCCTCTGGATTCAGTGCGGTTAACGAAGAAGGCTTGGCGGTTTTGGAGAACGCCCTAGATGGCGCGGAACCTTCCACGGTCTCTTCTCCAGCCGATGCTCTTGCCTACGCTAAGGCATTCCCTAATAAGACAGTCTTCTTTGCGATCAATCTGCACCGTTATTTCCAAAGCGGGGGCGGGAATGATAGCTTAGCTGCCCTCGTCACTCAGGCCATCTGGAATCTCCGAGATGAGTTCAAATCGAATCAGCGCACCTTGATTATCTTGTGCCCTGACTGCGACCTACCGGCTGAGATCGTGCAGGACGTAATGGTTCTGGACGAGGAGTTGCCGAGTGAAGAAGCATTGCGTGGCATCATTCTCGAACTTCATGAAGCCGCAGAACTCGACGCCCCAGACGCTGACACTGAGGCTCGTGCGGTCGATGCTCTTCGTGGTCTCGCGGCATTCGCAGCGGAGCAAGCTGCTGCCCAGTCGCTAACGAAGGACGGGCTGGATCTGGACATTCTCTGGGAACGTAAACGTAGACTCGTTGAGCAGACTCCGGGTGTCTCCGTTTATGGTGGCCCTGACTCCTTTGACTCCATTGGTGGTTGCGAAGCAGTCAAAGAGTTTTTGAACAATTTGATCGCTGGTAAGCGTCCTCCGAAGGCCGTAGTATTTATCGATGAGATTGAGAAAGGTCTTTCTGGGGCCACGAATGGTACCGGAGACTCTTCTGGCGTATCTCAGGCTCTCCACGGGGGACTATTGGGTTTTATGGAAGACAAGAAGGCTCGCGGCGTTATCTTTGTTGGCCCTCCGGGGGCGGCTAAGTCTGCTGTAGCTAAGGCTTTGGGTAATGAGGCTAAGGTTCCTACCGTTCAGCTTGACCTGAGTGGACTGAAAGGCTCTCTAGTTGGTCAGAGTGAGCAGAACCTACGCTCTGCGCTCAAGGTAATCGAAGCAGTTGGCGAGGAGGACGTGTTCTTCGTTGCTACGTGCAACCGTGAAGCCGATCTCTCCCCTGAGATCAAACGACGATTCTCTTACGGTACGTGGTTTTTCGACCTTCCCAACAAGGAAGAGCGAGAGAAGATTTGGCCTATCCATAAGAAGGCGTACGGAATCGAAGACAAGAAGGTTCCTCTCGATGAGGAGCTTACCGGAGCGGAGATTCGTAACGCCTGCGACCTCGCGTACTCGCTGGATATCCCTCTGAAGGCTGCTGTTGGTTATCTTGTCCCCGTAGCGGTATCTGGGGCTTCTCAGATCGAGGCTCTTCGGAAGCAGGCCACCGGTAGGTTCCTTTCCGCTTCGGTTAAGGGTGTTTATCGACCGAGTATTAACAAGAGCGCTAAACGCCGCTCTGTGGAGGTGTGAAGTGTATAACGAAAGTGATTTGGATCTTTCGTTGCAAGCAAACAAGCTTATTGAGTTAGCTTCTAAAAACATGCAACGCGATGGTTATTTGATCCCGGCTGGAGTGATTTACCGTGCCGATGGTGAGGCTATGGTATGTGGGCTTCCGTTCGCTTCCACAAAGGATAAGCAAAAATGCTTTCAATCTTTCCGATCCACAGCGAAAGCTCAAAACGCTGTGGCTGTGGCCTTTGTTTCTGAGGCTTGGGTCTCTTGGAAGAATACAGACATACAGTCAATGGAACTGGCCCCCAATGGCGATGGAAGAGAAGAGGTGATTGTAGCCACGGTCATTACTCCCACGGAGAGCGTAGTTCGCATGGCTACCGTGCTCCGGGTGAATGAAGAGGTTGAGGGGGTAGGGGAGATTCGTTCAGAAGGTAATGTCTTAGATGCAGAATTTTCTCGTGGTATTTGGGAGAAGACCCTACACTAAGGTTGCGGTCAACTCTACTAGATGTTAAAGATAATTTGTCGGTGGGAGACCGGCAGAAAGGGAGAGAAGATGCCATGTTATTCAATTAGTACCGCTTCCATTAAGCTCAAAGCGGAAAACGTCGATTTGCTTAGGAGTGCTTTGGGAAACGACACTGTCGAAGGGTTGTCCGTTCGTCATGAAAGCCCTGAAAGTATTCTAGGTAACTACGATGGTTACTCTTACGAAATTAATAGGTCTGGTGAAGTCATTACTGAAAGTTCAGTCGCTACCAAAGTGGCGAACGCAATTAATAGGGCTTATTCAAGAGAGGTTATTAGAAAAACAAGTCGTAAGTTCGGTTGGACCTTGAAGTCTGAAAACGATTCTTCTTTTGTTGCAGTAAAGCGGGGGATTTAAAATGGACAATATCGAATTTGAGGTTCTTGAGGACGGCACCATTACTACACGTATTGGTGGCGCAGTTTCAGACGCTAATCATTTGAGTGCAGACAAGCTCTTGAGGCAAATTGAGACTCTCGCAGGTGGTGAGGTTTCGCGGGAGAAAATCGCCAAGGGTCACAGTCACATTCATCAAGGTAATCACACACACACAAAGGCAGGAGCATAATTATGTGGATATGCACACAAGACGGTTTTTTCAGTATTACAAGAATCCCCTCTACACCAGACAAATCCCAGATTCGGGCTAGGTCAGAGCGGCATCTCATGAACTTGAAGGCAACAGTACGTTCGGCCTACGGCGTAGTAGATCGAGCAGTTTCTGATGAGATCGATAAAGCCGAGATCATTCAGAAGCCACACGGTGATTACAAGCATCGTATTCTAGTTACGCCCGAGGCAGTTTCGCAAATAACAAACCTTTACGGCCAGCTTGCAACTTATGATAACTTTAAGGACGCTGTTTCTGGATCACAACAATCCAGCGACGATGATGCATATTACACTTTTCTTAACTCGGTTTGGTCTTTAGGTTTTGGTATGGAAGATTAGCGGTTGACAATAGTTAACAGTTGAGCTAAACAAAGCAGTGTCGCGATTGGGCGCGGCGTTTGAAGGGAGAGAGTTGTGGAAGATCTACAAGAGCAGAAAGCGGAAGTTGAAAAACTTTTGACTCCGGGGTCCAAGGTTGGTGAGATAACGCTTGCCGAAAAAACGGTCGTCCTTAGCGTTCGCACTTCTATTGTCGGGATGCAGCGTAAAGTTTCTACCGACGAAATCGAGGCTCAAGCCGACAAGGAAAGCCTTAACGTTCAAAAGATTCTTATGAAGAGCAAAAGCCTTGATAAGCTGAAAAGTATTAGAGGCTTGGTTAATCGAGAGGTCGGTCGCATCGCAGTCCCGGTTTCTCACTTCCGGCGAGGTACCTACCTTCTTCCCGTACAGTTGGTGGAACTCATGGAGAAGCGTCTTAACAAGATGTCTTTGGATTGGGACCGCAATGTTGGCGAGTTCATGGCTGAGTATCCGCAAGTTATTGATGAGGCTCGTGACCGCTTGGATGGTCTTTTCAACTCTGACGACTATGCTTCAGTTGAGGCGTTGCGAAACAACTTTCGTTTTGAGTGGAACTATTCGGTCGCGCAGACTCCGCAGTCTCTTCAAGGTATATCTAAGAGTCTTTTTGAGCGGGAACAGTCTCGTGCTGCACAGCAATGGCAATCGGCAGAACGCGAGATTCGAGTTGCTTTGCGTGAAGGCTTCTCTGGATTGGTCGAGCACTTTGTAGAAAGACTTACGCCTGACGAAGACGGTAAGAAGAAGGTTTTCCGATCTTCTTTTGTTGAAGGTTTTCGAGATTTCTTGGAGACCTTCGATGGGAGAAATCTCACTGATGATAAAAGCCTCAACGAGTTGGTAGAGAAGGCCAAGAAAGTTATGGCTGGTGTGGATGTTGATTCTCTTAGAAAAGACGACAACATTCGGGATAGAGTCCTTGGTTCTTTTGAAAACTTGAAAGATTCGACTGCTGAACTCGTTGTGAAAAAATCTCGTGCTATTTCTTTTGACGAAGATTGATTTAAAACTTATCTGGGAGACAAGATGCAATTTTATAATAAAAACACAAACCACACCGTAACTGCCGAAATGCCATGGCTCTGGGCGTTTCTTTTCGGGGCTTTTTATTTCATGTTCCACGGAGTTTGGACCCATGTAGCCATTTACGCTGGAGCGGTTGTTATCACAGGTGGGATGGCCGCACCCTTCCTCTGGATTGGCTATTCCATTGCCGCAAAGTCAGTGATCGAAAGCCACTATCTTTCTAAGGGTTACAAGGTGGTTACTAATCTAACGCCATCGGAAGTTGATGAAAGTGCCAGTAGCTCAGTTGGATAGAGCAATGGCCTCCTAAGCCATAGGTCGCAGGTTCAATCCCTGTCTGGCACACTTGGACCCTTAGCTCAGTTGGTTAGAGCAACCCGCTCATAACGGGTCGGTCGAAGGTTCAAGTCCTTCAGGGTCCATAGAACGCCCCGCTTGGCTAGCGGGTAGTGAGGTTAAATGGTTCCTCATGAAGAAGGGTGATAGCTCACTTGAAAAAAACCTGCTGACCCCGCTAGGGGTCGGTCGGTAGGCCCGTAAGTCGGTAAGGTGGAGCAGGAGAAGATGTCCGTGACTGAGGTGTAGGTAAACCTATATCCGTTCGCCGGTATTGGATGCATGGAAGCTGAGCCGACACTACCTTTTCTTTTGGGAGGAGAAAATGGTTGACGAATGGGCAGCGCGGGCCTCAGTCGGGTGAGTGGGTTGCCACGCTCAGGTCTTGGCGACGGGATCATGTGAAGGGGCCAGAGGATGCCCCGTTTGTTCCAAGTACAAGGAGGTTAAGGAAATGAAGAGAGTAACGATCCAGATATCTGACTGCCCTTATAAGTATGTACAGACTGGTTTCCACCACAAAGTCTACGATAAAGATGGTAAAGAGATTAATTTCTTAGACCGTGAGTCTGCCATCAATTGGATGGATTCATGGAGGGAGCTTTTCGGTGTCAGCGGCAAAAAGGGCTAATTCTCGTAAAGGTCGTTTGAAGCGAGCCTCTCGCGAGCAGGTTTGGGACTTTGTTCGCTGTGAGAGGGTTGCTCGTGTTTCTATTTATAGTGGCAATGAGCGCAATAGGTCGCTATGTTTTGGAGGCCATATTAAAAATAAACCTCGAAGAAAGCTAGAAAGGTTTCTTAATGCTTGTGCTCGAAACCTGCTTTGGGGTTCTTTGTCTGTACAGGAAAAGTTAAGGTCTCTTGATTTGAGATATGGCGATTCGGTTAAAGAAAGGTCTAAACTAAATGGACGCTCCTGCTGAGAAAGAAATTAAAGAGATATGTTCACTGGTGGAGTCAACGCTGCTTGAAAAGAATAAAAAGTACGGCAATTCAGCTTTGCAGCCACTAAATTGTTTTGCTCGCACAACAAACGCTCTTGATCAGCTTTATGTTCAGATAGACCACAAGTTAGCTAGAATTGCGCGAGGTGACGTGAATCGAGAGGACGAAGATGTTCTTCTCGATCTTGTCGGGTATTTGGTTTTAGCTATGATCGCTCGAAGGAGTAAAGATGCCACGTGACCCAAACAAGTATGTTGTCGATTCTTACCGTTATGTTTCCGTCACAGAAGTTTTAAGCTTCTCTGGGTGGGCGCGTTACGACAAGGTTGATCCGGTAGTTCTGAGTCGGGCAGCGGAGCGTGGGAGCTTGGTTCACGATGCTACCGAAGAAGTTGATGACGGCACCTTTAATGTGAACGAGTTTAGAGAAGACTTAATCCCATACATTGATGGTTACGAAAAGTTTATGCGAGAACACGAGTATGAAGTTCTTGAGTCTGAGATTGTAGTTTTCAATCACAAGTATAAGTACGCAGGCCAGCTAGATAGGATATGCATGCTCGACGGGAAGAAAACTCTTCTCGACATTAAGACATCGGCGCAGCGTAAACCTGAATGGGGTTTACAACTGGCAGGCTACGAGATGGCTTACGGTGAAGAGCTAGAGCGTCGAGTCGCACTTCGAGTAGGTTTGGGATTTTACGAGATAGACAACTATAACAACGACAACGATTACCCGCTGTTTTTAGAGGCTGTTAAAATTGTCAACGATCAGAGAAACGCAGGAGTTATAGAAATCAAGTAATCATCAAACCTTGCGGACAGCATCTTCATGTGCTTATATACAAACAGGCCATGGAGAGGGTCAGAAAGGTAAAGAGATGAAATTACTTATTATTGCGATTGCGGTGTTTTTTGCAGGTAATGCAAATGCCCATCATGAAGGTTTGATTTCAACAATTCCGTCGTTGAGCATGTCCGCTTATTGGGTTTATGCTTGCATTGCTTGTGTATCTTGGACTGCCCTTAGTTACCTTAAAAAGAACCTTTAAGGTTTGCAAAATAAAGGGTTGATTTTATTTAACAGTATTGCTAAACATAAATCATCGAAGGCATGGGAGCCTTCAAGAAAGGTTGAGAAAATGGATAAAAAGATTGTAGAAAGTGCAGCAGCAGCAGCGGCTAAAGTTCTTTACGCCGAGTTGGTCTCCTGCGGAGAAGAGAAAACTTTCCGAGCGCGTTTAGACTTCGAGGTCGATATGAAACGCGGTGAATCTTTCGTCAAGACGAATCCTCAGAAAGCTCGACCTTGGAGCCTTGTTCAAGTTTTGATCAGTAAGTTGAACGCTACGGTCGGTGAGTCTGTAGTGGAGTCTTGGCTTGAAGAAGGCATTAAAGAAGCTCAACTTTTGAATAGTGTTGAAGAGGCTTCAACGAAGAAGCGCATTAGCTCCGCTATAGAGAAAATTTTACCTGAGATTCAAGAAGAGCGTAAAGGTAATATCTATATTACTAAGAAGGCTGGCAGAGTTGTCGAAATTCCAGAAGGTTCTGACAAAGACCTCTTGAATAAGATTGATTTCCCAGTTAGTCTCGTTAGCTGAGATCCAATAAGGCCAGCGATGCTATACCTTCGTATTGCTTCTCCAAACGGAGATAGGCTTTCGTATCGTATTGACGTGTTCTCTCACGTTACCTCTCCGATTCGTTTGTCCGAGGCCCAGACAGGGGTGCGGGGATTGTCGTTCTCTCCCAATCGAGCGACAGTTCCCGCCCCGTGTTGTTTTTAAGAAGGAGAGAAAATGTCAAAAAAAAAGCTAAGTAAAAAATCTATTAGCGTTGCTCTTGGCACATCGCCTAAGTTTTTGTTGTTGACTACAAGGGATGTCTCAGGTGAGCAAAACATAGTAAAACTTCAGCCAGACGTAGACTCAGTTTTAAGCCAAGAAATAGATCTTTATGGCCTGACGTTTATGCAGACGCTTGATGGTTTTGAAATAGGTTATGAGTCGAACGGTTTTATTTCTTCGGAAGCCTTGCATCGTAAGCTACGAGCACTAATTTGGTTAGAGAGAAAGTTTAATATTTTGTGTGAGCGGGTGGGAGACCCGTTGAATTTTGGTTCATCAGTTGCGTACTGTGCAGCAGTGTTAGGTGTAGAGGAGATAGTTATTTCTGGGGATGCCTATCCGATTAGGGAAGCAGTGCGACATTTTTCGGGAGGGGTTTTAAATGGCGAATTATTCTCAGATGGAGGAGAGATTCCTTCAAAAAATATCGAAAGAAGAGAAGTCGGGTTGTTGGGTATGGAAGGGGTCAAAGAGGTGGTCGGAGAGGAAGACCGGACCATCGGGGTTGATGTTCAACCCGCTGATTCAGAGGCTGGAGGATGCCCATCGGATATCTTGGAAGTTATTTCGGAGTCCGAAGAAGATAGATAATAAGTTTATCAGGCAAAGTTGCAATAACAGGCTTTGCGTAAATCCAGATCATTTGTTTCTAGACGCGGACTATAAGTCAGGGGCAAACCACCCATCGGCTAAATTGTCCGAGGCAGATGTAAAAGAAATTAGAAGTATAAAGCTTCGTAATGAAAAAAGAAAAACTTTAGATGAGTGCGCTGACCATTTTGGAGTAAGCAGAGAAACAATTCGTAAAATTGTCTTAAAGCGCACGTCAGGTGAAGGCAAACTTACTGAAGTCCAAGTAAAGCAAGTAAAAGAAATGTACAAACCAGTAGAAAACTATAAAAAGTTTATTGACTCTGGTGTAAGCAAGGGTGCTATATCAAGTATCCTAGCTGGCCGTACTTGGAAAGATTTAAAGTGAGCGTGTTAGATGATGTGAAGTTTGCGTTGCGGAGAGACGGAGTTGTTCGACGCAGCGATGTAGAGTGGTTAGTTTCTGAGATAGACAAGTTGACACATTCTCTATCGTACTTAGATAATCGGTGTGACAAACTAACGGGAGTCCTTGAAGAGACTGTAATAGTCCTTGGAGCGCACCCTGAAAATTTAGAGTTAGTTCAAAAAACTAAAAAAGAGTTGTTGGGTGGTGGAGCAGGAGGAGATTTAGATAGCCCTATTGATGGGGCTTCTAAATAATTTTCAGCCATGAAACTTAAAGAGAAAGGAAATAACATGGCAATTAATAATATTATTGAGGATTTGAAAGTAAGTCGGGAAAAAGCTGCTGGTGAATTGAGCACAATCAATCAGCACCAAGTGGCGTTGAAGTCGGTAGTGGATCGTTTAGATTCCCTTATCGCAGAGACGGGTAATGGGGATTCTTCTCACATCAGTAAGCGCACCGTTGGCAAGCGCCGAGGCCGTAAGCCGGGGATTAAGGTTGAGAAGGTACAACTTAAAAAGGTTGAAACTCTTACTACCGATAGCACTCCTACGGCAGCAAAAGCCCCTCGCAAACGTGCGGCGACTAATGGTCCTACACTGACGCAGGCTGCGGTAGATGTGGTTCTTTCGGGATCGGGTGAAGTTCAAACTCGTGACGTTATTGATCACCTTGTTTCGCAAAAGCGACTTGATGGTAAGGACCGCAGCGTTGCATACGCAAAAGTCCACACCGCTCTAAAGCGTCGTTCGACTGGCGACGATGCCCCTCTGAAGTCTGCGGGCAAGGGTCTTTGGATCAAGGCTTGATTTAGTGCGCCCCCTGACGGCGACGGGTCATCTGTGTAATAATACGCACAGATGGCCCGTGCGGTCTTGGAGTGGCGTATGTCCCTTAACAAAGATGAGCCTTTAGAGTTAGAAGATCGATTAGATAAACTAGTCTCTCAACACTGGCTTTCCTTAGCTAATGTTGGCTGGCGAGGCTATAGCGATCATGGCCGGGGCTTTGTGTGTGTTCAGCAAAACTTAACGTCTAGGCTCTACTGGGAGGGTAGTGTTTCTTACTCAGTAGATCTAGGGGGCTTAGATTCGGATGTACAAGATACTGCTAAGATTGCCGTGTCGAATTATGAACCCGATGAAGAAATAGTAGTCTGCTTTGAGCCTTTAAATGGAACCCCTAAAATTGTTGCTTTCCGCTCAAAGCTTTCTAGACCTTCGGAAGCTAAAGCGCGAGAGCTTCTACCCTGCTGAGTTTTTCAATTATGGTGCATAGGTAATTGCCTGCTGGCAGGCGTATCGTACATAAGTGCGTTTCGCCAAAAGAGTCCAAATTATTAAACTTTTGGCCTCCATATAGAATTGGTTTCTCAGACTTTAAGTCGGCCTTTCCGTTGATGCGCTTGAGGTTCGATTCCGTTGAAGCTCTTCGTGAGGTTGGGTTTAGCGGACTTACGTCTAAAGGTTGGCGTATTTATTTTATATCTCATTGGATAGATTCTAATCCTTGGGTAGAGGACTATTTTTTATCCCTAGAAGCTTCAGCCGATGACCCTGCTGAAGTATCGATGTGTGAAGTTACAGACACTTGTATTTTCAGCAAAAACTTCGATTCTACTCCTCGATTGCAGAAACTGAAGAGGGCTATAGACATCGCTAGATATCGTTATATTATGTGAGAAATGTCGCGCATAGCTAATGGTGAGACAGGCCCATCTGGAGGCGGTCACACAGAGATTAAGGGTGAGCATAGGCTGCTAGCTAACATCCTACACCGAGCTTTAGATGATATCTCAAATGAACGCTCCTCAGATGAACTTCGTAGAAGTGCCCTCGCTTGGATTTATTGCAACAGTTACACTCATGAAAAAGTGCCCAAAGGATTTGATTTTAATTTTGTTTGCGACTATTTACGGCTCGACCCAGACTGGGTTCGCAAAATCGTAAAAGAAAAAAAATTCAAGTTAAGCTCGCATAACTCTATAAGAGAAGTTCAATCTAGAAAAAGAGGCCCATCAAAAGGCTTTTTAGACTGTTAATTGTTTACTTTTATAGTTTATCGTATTGCTTACTAAACTCTTTTCTCTTTGATAGTCTAGTGCTGTCTAGCCCTAGTCGGGAGGTAAAAGTTGAGTACAGCAATTCCTTTAGTGCGGTTGTCCAGAACACGGTACTGCCTGCTTTTTAGTGATATCCATATAGGCGCGGCAGAACACGCAGAGAAGCAATTTGATGAGGCTTTAGCTTGGGCTAAAGAGCATGAAGCCATGATTGTCCTAAATGGCGACATAGTTGAGAATGCCATCATCGAAGGGTCCGCTGCTGGCGAAAAGATTCTTGGTCAGGCTCAGTTTCCTACAGAGCAGTTTAAAATTGCGCTTGATAAGTTTAAGCCATTCGCAAAACGCGGTAAGATTGCCGGGATAACTCTAGGCAACCACGATGCAAGGACAAGGAGAAGTGCACTCTTAGATCTTTGTGACCTCCTGAGCCATGCTTTAGGTGTCCCTTATTGGGGCATCGGGGGACTCTGCCGATTCATGGCGGGTGATCAGCTTTATCATGGCGCTATTCAACACGGCAGAGGTGGTGGCAAGAACATCTGGAACGAGCTTGATAAACTTCTCTCTTTATATGCTCAGGCTGAGTTTGCTGCGTTAGGTCATAACCATAGCTTCGCTCATAGAGAAGTGTGCCATTTAGGTGTAGGTAAAAGTGGCGAAGAAGTTGTAAGCACTCGCCACCAGATAAGGACTGGCTCTTATTTGTACTACCCGTCTTACGTGCGAGAGATGGTTGGACTGCCTCAGCCCATTGGCACGCCAATACTGCGCTTTGGCAACAAGGTTCACGAGATCGAGGTGGATACCTCAACCTTACGTTGGTACGAGTGAGATTAGCTCGTGGCGCACAAAAAAAGACGAAAACATAAACTCGATTCCGTACCTATTGAAAGTTACGGTTTGTCTCGCCGTGCTCCAAATAAGCCAAACCCGAAGAGCAACAAATTGCGTCCGGGTTTGAACGATGCCGTTGCCTCACGAACAACTCAGCGGAACGTTATTGCGGAGTTAAAAGACGGTGGCCGTCCCCCACGTCGGCAAGGTGGTGAGGGTTTAACCTTCACAGCGAGCTTTACCTTATCCGGCGAGGTTGATGAGATTATTCATGAACTAGCCATCCAGAAAAATGTGTCGCGCTCCGCGATTGTGAGAGTTGCGATACTTCGTTACGCCTTTGACCAAGGACTTCTGGGCGAAGTCGAATGAATCTAACGATAGGCTCTAAAGTTTGGTCGGTCGAGGTTGTCCCAGACATTCGTGAAGAGATGCTTCGTGTGGCGGGTTCAAAGCATGAACTCGCGGAGAGAGACCTAGACGGCTGTGTCGATGCTGAACGACTTAGGATTTTAATCTCCGCACATTTAAGCGATAGAGATAGAGCATCGACATTGCTGCACGAAGTCTTTCATGTAATATCTCCGAGTTCTTCGGAAAGGCACGTTCGTCGTCTTGAACGTTTGTTGTTCCCGGTATTATGGAGGCAAGAATGGAGACCGAATCTGATAACGGACCTTCCGAGAGTAAGGAAAAGGAAAACAAGGTCGAAGAAGAAATTGAAGTAGTTGGTGCTGATTTTGACTTTGACGATTGTTATGAAGAAGATTTTTACGACGATTTTCTGGGGTCTGAAAAGACCTCACTTTTTAGTGGGTCTCCATTATTGTTGATGCATAGTAAAATTAGTTGTGGGGCACCGTCTTCTTGGTGGTTGCCGTTAACCGAGTTTGAACCAGCAGCGTGGGTGCATCTTGCCGTACCGAGAAGTACCTATGTTTTTCTAGGAGTAGCAGTAGCTCAAGTTTATCTCCGCATGAAAAAAGGCGACGATGACGAAAGTCTAATTCTCTCTAAACAATTAAGCGAGATTATTGGTAGGGAGTTTGCTCTAATTTGGAAAGAAGACGGACTCCCTGAATCTAATGAAGATAAATTAGAACTTTCTTTTTCCTTAATGGAGTTCAGTATCGTGTGTGCTTCGATTAGCTGGGCAGTCGAGCACGTCGAGCAGATTGTTTTAGCTGCTGATGATGCTTTCCCTCAATCCGACTGGGAAGCTCACACTGATGACTTAGAAGCAATTCTTTTTTCTCTCCGTGAATCCTTAGAGAGGGCAGTAGACAAGCTATGCACTTCTTCGCTTGGGCAGAAAAGCGCAAAGTATAGAGACCAAGAGACTTACCACTAAAGATGTATACGCTACGTATAGTAAGTACTTCCTAAGCTACCTTGTGTAGTGTATTATACGCTACGTATAGTTAGGTGAGGCTTATGGCTACGGTTCAAAAAAGTTCGGATATAAAAAATTTACGAGAGCGTCTTGGAATGACTCAGGTTGAGTTCGCTCGACTACTTGGGGTTGCGCCAAATACCGTTGCGCGTTGGGAACGTGGGGAGCTTGGTCTTTCTCACAGTAGCTTGAAACTATTTTCCGTCCTTAAAGGTTGGAGTTCTCCTAGTGAGTTGAAGAAGAGACTTCGGGCGGCATCTAAAAAATAAGGGAAGTTAAATGAACCGTAGAGAGGTTACTTTAATTCGTATCTTGGCGATGACTCTCTTTGCCGCTTTTTCCGTCATCCTTTTTTATAACTCTTAACTATTCACTCCCGCTCCTTCTTCAGCTAGGTTGGCTTTGAAGCTCAAGCCGGAATGGTGGAATTGGTAGACGCAGGGGACTTAAAATCCCCTGACCGAGAGGTCGTGCGGGTTCGAGTCCCGCTTCCGGTACTTTTTCGTTACCGAGGCTCACGTTAAGCCCTCACGCGCCGTCTAAGGGCATTTTACGGGGTTCCGCGAAGGAATCCTCGGAGACCGCGACAATCGCCCCTTAGATCGACTTTTGATCTTTTTAGGATTAGGGGTTGCGCGTTGGTGTTTTACGTGTAATATGTACGTTGTCGGCTATGGGAGGTCGGCATTGCAGAAAGGTAAGAGAATGGAAATCGAAAAAATATGTTTCGAGCCTGAGTTCGAGGCGGGGGATCACGAGATTCCAGCTAGCTGTCGTGGAGCTACTGGTTTGGTTTTCGAGAACGCTCACGTTCACGTAGAGTATGAAGCTCTGGTCTTGCCGGGTTCGCAGGGTTCTCGCGACGAACCGGATAGCCCCGACGAGTTCGAGGTGAAGGACGTTATCGGTTGGGAAGTCGAATCGACCGGTAAAGGGTCGGATACTTACTTTACCGACGTTGACGCTCCGAAAGCCTTGCGGGAAGAGATCGACCAGTTGATTTCGGACTATTTAATCGACGGTGAAAACCAACCGAAAGACGTGAAAATTAAAAATATGCCTCTTTAGGGGTTGCGCCGGGTGCGTTGCTCAGTTAAACCTACGGAGTGGTCGGGAGAACCACAAAAACGAAGGGAGATTAAAATGCGACTACCAGAGACAAGTAAGTTCTTGGAGAGCGTGGAGGCCACTGAGGGGTTCTCAGTCAGCTACGATGACCGATGCGGGAGTAGTCTTTACACGGGCATCGTGACTGTAACTTCTGAAACGGGTGACTCTATTGATATCGGCGTGGGTTGCGCGGTCGGTGAAGGTCTGGTCTACGCCGGTTCGTACTCGACGTTTTCGACGCTGGCTGAGTGTCGTGAGTGGTTCGACCGACGAACGAGAGAAGGGTAGAGCAATGTTGAAGGTGGATCAGATCGAGACGTGTGAGAGTTGCGGTGAGTACTTCCAGCCGGTGTTGCTGGCTTTCGAGGGTCGCTGGAGACACGGCGGTACTCGCGAGCGAGATGCCTTCCACGCTGCGAACGTGCAGCGAACGGAGAACTGCCCAGACTGCTTCGAGAAGATACCGATGGCGTGTCGGGCCGAGTGGATTTGAGAGGAGAGAAGG
>Ga0209337_1000283_pt1 | contig 40184 bp, 31 predicted proteins | sample LinPmetageLP53_FD_184044 | JGI IMG/M metagenome (GOLD analysis project Ga0209337, IMG submission 184044) | Marine viral communities from the Pacific Ocean - LP-53 (SPAdes) (version 2) | ecosystem: Environmental > Aquatic > Marine > Oceanic | place: Pacific Ocean | collected 2010-02-08
CCCAATCCTCAGATTCTGTCAGGTCGAAACTTTGTTAAAATGTCTGGATCATTTATTCCCCATAAGGACAACCATTTTGACTTAGGAAACCAATATTTTGAATGGAGAGATTTATGGGTTGATGGAACAGCATACATTGATACCTTGTCTGGAGGATCTATAACTGCTACTTCAGCTTCTATTAGTTATTTATCTGGATCAAGCCCTATAATAGTAGGAGCAGCAATGATTCCTGATTTACATCAAACTCATGATTTAGGTTCAAGTACAAAACTATGGAATAATTCTTATGCTAGTTCTTCTAATATATTTCAAATAAATCCAATTTCTGAAAATATTGTAGGTGGGCCCAATCCTCAGATTCTGTCAGGTCGAAACTTTGTTAAAATGTCTGGATCATTTATTCCCCATAAGGACAACCATTTTGACTTAGGAAACCAATATTTTGAATGGAGAGATTTATGGGTTGATGGAATAGCCTATATTGATACAGCTCAAATACACACAAAATTAGATATATCAAATACTAATGGTGCATCTGTAGATGCAGCCTTCCATTCAATAAATGGTCCTAGAGTAACACTTAAAACTCTAGCACAAGCACAAATTAATGATGGAACCTTTGCAAAATTTGAGCTAAGAAACACGTCAATAGAGGCAGGCTCAATTGTAATGGGTGGAATTACTGGAAATACTGTTGGAACTATTACAGGTTCTATAATAACAGCAGCAGTAATTGCAGCCCAAACTGCGTCAATTCAAATACACAATGAAACCGGTCTTGCAATTGCAAATAACGCACCGTTCACAGCTTCATTTGTTGTACTATAATAAAGCATAAAATAAAGTAAAGGGCCCTAATTTATTAGCGCCTTTTTCTATATTTATATATAGATAATAAGGGATAACTATGGCAAAACACATACCAATATGGCCAGGCTCAGCTTCATTTTTCTCAGGAGATACACCTTTTGGGTTATATGACACTGATACTGATTTTCAAACTGATATAGAAAAGACATCTGAATGGTGTGCTAAAAGATTGGGGTACCCTATAGTAGATATTGAATTACAAGATATAAATTTCTTTGCGTGTTTCGAAGAGTCAGTAACTGAATATGGTAGTCAAGTTAACTATTACAATATAAAGGAAAACTTACTAACATTAAAAGGGACTGCAACTGGTAGTAATCTTACACACCAAGAAATTACACCAAATTTCGGCCGAGTAATAACATTAGCTCAAAAATATGGAACAGAAGCAGGTGTTGGTGGAGATACTACTCATTATAGTGCATCTCTACAATTAACAGCCTCCCAACAAGTGTACGATTTAACAAATCCATCAGTATTTAGTTTAGAATCTGGATCAGCTGACTCAAATAATATAGAAATAAAAAGGGTTTTTTATCAAGGTACTCCTGCAATGACAAGGTTCTTTGATCCATACGTTGGAACAGGACAAGGTACTGACCAAATGCTCGGTGGTTTTGGTTGGGGAAATTACAGTCCAGCTGTAAACTTTTTAATGCTACCAATGTATGATGATTTATTAAGGGTACAGGCTATAGAGTTTAACGACCAGATACGTAAATCAGCATATTCTTTTGAACTAAGAAATAATAGATTGCGAGTATTTCCACATCCAAAAACATCATATAAAATTTGGATAGAATATGTACTACTTTCAGAAAGAAATGATAATCTAAAAAATGGTAATATTGCAAATACTATAACCGACTTTTCTAATGCAACATATAATGATATGATATATTCTAATATCAATCATCCAGGAAAACAATGGATTAGAAAATATACACTTGCACTGGTAAAAGAATTATTAGGTAATGTTAGAAGTAAATATAGTTCTATACCTATTCCAGGAGCAGAAGTTAATATAGATGGAGACACACTACGTTCTGAAGCTGCTGTAGAAAAAGAAAATTTAATATCTCAATTAAGAGAAGACTTAGAGGCCTCATCTAGAAGAAATCTTTTAGAAAGACAAAAAGAAGAATCAGAATTTATGGGTGAAACACTAAACAAAGTACCATACGGAATATACATAGGGTAAATTATGGCATTATTTGGAAGCGCAAGAGATGTAAGTCTATTTAGAACTCTAAGTAGAGAATTAGTAAATAAAATTATAGATATTGAGGTTGATATTTTTAAATCAGCAGTGTATGATTCAGATACTAATTTATATGGCGAATCTATAAATAAGGTATATAAGCCAGGAGTAAGAGTTGCCTGTTTAGTTGAGGTAGAAGATCAAGAATGGGATAGCGGCGAATTTGGTGTTGATGTCAATCAACTTGCTAAGTTTTCATTTTTAAGAGATGACCTATTACCTGCTGGAAGTATTGGTACACCAGCTTCAAATGTAGTTTTAGAGGTTGGAGATACTATTTGGTGGAATAATATCTATTGGGAATTAGATGCAGTAGTAGAAAATCAATTTGTTGTTGGTAAAGATCCTGAAACAGATAAAGGTTTATTAAGTAATGATAGAGGAGAGTTTGGATCTAGCTTCTCAATAATTTGTTCAGGACACCAAAGTAGAAAAAGTAGAGTTCAACTAGATAATATAAGAGCAGGATACAAATACGGATTATATAACGAATAATGGCAGATAAAAAATACATATCAAATATACGTTCTCAACAAATAGATAGGGGAAATGATTCATTCAAGGAACCTACGGTTGGACTATATGATGTAGATGAAGCAATTCATTATTATTTTGAAAATATTATTCAACCGAGAGTAAAAGATGGAGAAAGTGAAATTAGAGTGCCAATAGTATATGGTTCTCCAGAAAGATGGTCAAGCGTACAAAAATCGGGTGTATTTAGGGATGAAACTGGTAAGATTCAATTGCCTTTAATAATGTATAGAAGAACATCTGTTGAAAAAAATAGAAATTTATCTAAAAAACTAGATGCTAATACACCAAATTTACATGTCACATTTGAAACACAATACAATCAAACAAATAGGTATGATAATTTCGATGTACTAGTTGGTAGAAAACCTTCTAGAAAATTTCACAGTGTAGTAATTCCTGACTATGTCACACTATCATATGAATGTATAATCTGGACAGATTTTATACAACACCAAAATAAAATAATTGAAGATATAAATTACGCCTCAGATGCATATTGGGGAAAACCAAATGCATTTAAGTTTTTAGCAACCCTTGATTCTTTTGATATACAAAATGATTTAGTACAAGGGAGTGATAGAATGTCTAAGGCTAACTTTACACTAAACATGTCTGGATACATTATACCTAATAATTTACAAAAAGATATGACACAATTTAATAAAACACACTATGGAGTAGCAGAAGTAAATTTATTTACTACTGACGTTACCGTAGTTAATGATCTAAATGAAGTTTACGACGGAGCTGGTAATTTAATAACAAAACAAATACCAGACTCAAATTTAGCAAACCAAAACCTACCAAATGTAGATACCAACCCAGACAACAGTAATAATAATAATCCTGGGTGGGTTAATATTAATGATTAAAATAAGGGAGTTATAAAATGAACAAAGAACAAGAAATTGCTGATAAATTAGCAACACACAGAGCAGAAAAAGCTGTTTCAACAACAGAAGAAAGTAAAATTAAAAAGTTTACTCAAGAAGAATTAAAATCTATATCCAATATTAAACAGGTATATGATAATACAACTTTGCGAATAGGACAATTGCATTTTGAAGAAAAACAATTACTAAAAGAGCGCATAGAACTTGAGTCAATGTTTAACAATAATAGAGAAAAAGAAATTAAATTTGCGCAAGAACTTAATGATAAATATGGCAAAGGGACTTTAGATATAGAAACAGGAATTTTTACTCCTGTAGAATAACTTTGGCGTTTACGGTGATATTTATATATAGAGAAACAAAAGATTTAGTATAATCTCAATAAAATATACAGAGGAGAATAAAACATGGCAGAAAGAATTGTTAGCCCGGGTGTTTTTACACAGGAAAACGACCTTTCATTTTTACCAGCTGGTATAGGCGAAATTGGTGCTGTAATTATAGGTAGAACAGAAAGAGGACCGGCTTTTCAACCTACCGTAATACGTTCTATGAACGATTTTGAATTACAGTTTGGAAGTGCAACCCAAGGAACTTATGTTCCATTTACAGTTAAAGAATATATTAGAAGCGCAGGGGCTGTTACGATAGTAAGAGTTCTTGGATTAGATGGATATGAAAATACTAAACAAGTATTTGTATATGCTTCTGGTTCTACAACATTTGCTTCAAACTCAGCTGCAACTGCAAATACTGATAAACACTTATTAGCTGTTTTACACGCTACAGCAGACGATCCAGACCAAGAATGTTCGGCAATTTCATTTGGTGAAACTGCTGGTGGACAATTTGCAATAAAAACTGTATTATTAGATTCAGGATCTTTAGCATTTCCTGGTGACTTAGCATCCTCTGGACCAAGTGTATATTTCCAATTAACTTCTTCTAATGATTTAAGATATAGATTTATTGGTTTAGATACTGTAAACTTAAATGCAGTAACTAATGATATAAATACTTCTGCTGGTTCAACATCAACAGTATATTTCTTATCTAGTTCTGCAGGAAATAATGAAGACTCTTTATTATCTTTTGTGACTCAACTACAAGGTGTACAATCTAATTTGGGAATAACTGCAACTTTAGGTGCATCTCAATCAGTATCACCTTTCCACTTTAATTTACAATTATCAGCATCAGCAATTGGATTAGCTGGTAATACAATAACATTAGCTACATCATCCCAAGGTGGCACAACAGCTGCTCAAACATTTGCAGGTGGTGCAGAAAATACTGGAAGTGGAGACTTAAGTAATTCATTAACTGGTAACGGTGTTGCAACATTTACATGGCACACTGCAGTAGCTTCTACTTGGTCATTTGATAAAGCAAACGCAAATTATTTTGAAAATCAATTACCAATGGAGCCAGGAGCATATATTCCTGGTGTTGAAACTGGTGTTGAAACATACATAAGATCTTTTTACATACACTCACTATTTAATTCACAATCATATGGTGCTTCGGCAGATAATGTTGGTGGTGGATATGGATTTACAAAGGCTTCAGCATCTACACATGCTGTAAGCTATAACGCAGTTGCAAGTTCTGCTGGTACTGGAACAAATAGTTCTACATCTGGTAAATCTTATGTTGCTGCATGCACTCCATGGGTAACATCTCAAACTGTTGGTGCAGGTACAAACGATCCTTTATTTAAGTTCCATACATTATCTCACGGTAATGGGTCCAATAAAATGGCAAAAATAAGTATTGCTGCAATTAAATCTGCTGGATCAATTAGTGGACAAGATTATGGAAGCTTTACAGTACTTATTAGAAAATTTGACGATACAGATTCAAAGGTAGTTACGTTAGAAACATATGCTAATTGTAATTTAGATCCAAATTCTCCAAACTACATAGCTAGAAGAATTGGTGATAAATATAAATACTACCAAGACATCGGTACAGATAGTAAATTAGTAGTTGCTGGTGACTATGATAATATGTCTAAATATGTAAGAGTTGAAGTAGATGAAAGAGTAAGAAATGCAATATACTCCCCACAAATAATTCCATTCGCACACGAAGCATATTTATCGCCATACCAAGCTAATTTATATGGAGCTTATCCTCCTGCAGCATTAGTAACGTCTAGAAGTTTAATGACTGATACTAAAACATATTATGGATTTAACTTTAATGAAACAATTCTTAATAATGGAATGAAATATTATCTTGCTCCATTAAGTGATACTGCAAACATAGGATACAATGCAGCATTTAAGTTAGAAAACTGTGTTAACTCTGGTTCAACAGTAACTACAGGTTCAGCATTACACGCTAAAAGATTTACTCTTGCATTCCAAGGAGGATTTGATGGAGTTAATCCTGCAATGCCTGTTAACCTAGGTAAAGACTTAGCACCAGGAAACAGTTTTGGATTTAACTTTAGTTCAACTGCTGGTAGTGGATATAAAGCATTTAAAAAAGCATTAGATACTGTATCTAATCCTGATGAAATAGATATTAACATGATTGTTATGCCAGGTATTCTTTCTAAGAATGCTTCAAATATAATTACAAAAGGTATCGAGGTTTGTGAAGACAGAGGTGATGCATTCTTTGTATTTGATGGTGTTAATTCTCTTGAAGGAGACTCAATCACTGCAGCAGTTGCTCAAGCTGATTTATATGATACAAACTACGGTGCACAATATTACCCATGGGTAAAAATACTTGATGCAACTGTAAATAAATTTTTATGGGTTCCACCATCCGTAGTAGTACCTGGTGTAATCGCCTTTAATGATAAGGTTGCATTCCCTTGGTTTGCTCCTGCAGGTCTTAATAGAGGAAGTTTAGCTCAAGTATCTGACGTATATACAAGATTAACTCATGGTGAAAGAGATGATTTATATGAAGGTAAAGTTAATCCTATTGCAGTATTCCCTTCAGTTGGAGTATGTATTTGGGGCCAAAAAACCTTACAAACAAAATCTTCAGCACTTGATAGAATCAATGTTCGTAGATTATTGATAAAACTTAAGAAATTTATTGCTTCATCTACAAAATATCTTGTATTTGAACAAAACACAACAGCAACTAGAAATAGATTCTTAAATATTGTTAACCCTTATTTAGAAACAGTACAACAGCAACAAGGTTTATATGCCTTTAAAGTTGTAATGGATGAAACAAATAATACTCCAGATGTAGTTGATAGAAACCAAATGAAAGGTGAAATATTCTTACAGCCTGCAAAAGCTGCTGAATTCATCATTGTAGACTTCAACATAATGAGAACTGGTGCATCATTTGAAGAATAGAATTTAACAATTATTAAAAGATGACGATATTTATATATAGAGGAGAAAAATAAATGGCAAACTTAGTAGACCCAAGTGAAATTATGTTCACGGCCTTTGAGCCAAAACAACAAAATAGATTTATATTCTATATTGATGGAATACCTGCATATCTTATTAAGACAGCAGCTAGACCAAAGGTAGTGACTGAAGAGGTTGAATTACAACATATAAACGTTTCAAGATATGTAAAAGGTAAAACAACTTGGGACCCAATTGATATTGTACTTTATGACCCAATTGTACCATCAGGTGCACAAGCAGTAATGGAGTGGGTAAGACTACACCACGAATCAGTAACAGGTAGAGATGGTTATGCTGACTTTTATAAGAAAGATATAACAATTAATGTACTTGGACCTGTAGGAGATAAAGTAGAAGAATGGACTGGTAAAGGTGCATTGATCACTGGTGCAGATTTTGGCGCTATAGATTGGACCCAAACAGCTGCTGTTAATGAAATAACAGTATCTATTAGATGTGATTACTGGATATTACAATACTAATACATCTTTATATTCAATAAAATTAAGACCCTTACAAATGTTTGGGTCTTTTTTTGTTTATTTTTTGCGGGAATATATATTTATATATGTTACAAGTTAAAAAACACAAAATAGGAGAAAAGTTATGGCAAAGTCCCAAGTAGTAAATCCAGACTATCCAGATCAGGATAGATTATCTAATGAAGAACTAAAAAGTAAAGTTATTAGTGAAGCACCAACTAAAAACGTTAAACAAGAAAGTGAATACAAGTTTCCAACAGAAACTATAGATTTACCATCTAAAGGTATATTATATCCTCAAGGAAGTGTATTATCTCAAGGTAGTGTAGATGTAAAATATATGACTGCAAAAGAAGAAGATATTCTTACATCTCAAAACCTTATTAAAAATGGAACTGTTATTGATAGATTATTGCGTTCACTTATAGTTTCACCTATAAATTACAATGACCTACTTGTTGGAGACAAAAACGCTATAATGGTAGCAGCAAGAATTCTTGCTTATGGTAAAGAATATAAGGTAGAATTAACAGATCCTAATTCTGGTGAAAAACAAGAAGAAATAGTAGACCTTACCCAATTTGAATACAAAGATTTTAATATTGATGGACTAGAGGCTGGAGAAAATAAGTTTGTGTTTAACTTACCAGCAGCAAAAAGAACTATTGAATTTAGACTACTTTGTCATGGTGATGAAAAATCAGTACAAGACGAATTAAAAAGACAGAAAAAATCTTTTAAAGGTGGATTTGCAGGAGTAAAGCCTGAATTAAGTACTAGACTTAAAAAAATGATACTATCTGTAGATGGAGACACAGACCCTATAAAAATAAGAAACTTTGTAGAAAATGAGTTTTTGTCTAGAGACTCTTTAGCCTTTAGAGAACATATTGAAGCTATGTCGCCTGATATAGATTTAACATATAACTATTATAGTGAATCAACTGGTGAGGAAAATGAAATAACCCTACCAATGTCCGTTCAGTTTTTTTGGCCTAGGGCCTGAATATAGGCCCATTCTGCACCAAATGCTATTTGAGATGGCATACCATTCCCAAGGGGGTTTTCAATGGGCTGACCTATATGATATGCCGGTAGCCCTTAGAAGATTCTATTGGGATAAACTTCTTGCAGCTAAAAAAGCAGAAAAAGAAGAGATGGATAAGGCTAACAAAGGGGCAAAACGAAGATAAAAAGCCAACTTCTTTGATATTTATATATGAATCAAAATCAAAGGAGATTACATATGACCAATGAGGAAAAAGTAAGAAAGGCAGTCCGAAAGGAAATCAAACAAACACTTAAAGAAGACAATATAGCTGTTGACCTAATATCATGGTTAACTAAAAAAATGGGTGTGTCCATAGAAAAACGCGCCATGAAAAAGTTAGCTAAAGATAAAATTTTACAAGGAGCATTAGCCGATCTTAAAGATAGGATGAAAAAATACGACTACCAAGATAATCTAGATAGAATATAGGAAAATAACAGGTGGCCAATAAAAAGACTCAAGGATATTACGATGCAATTACAAAGGCTCAAAAAGAGCAGTTGGCACTATTGCAAAAAATCTCGGGTCTTGAAAAAAGCATCACTAAAGAAAAGAAAGAAAATAAAATCTTTTCACAATCTATTGCAGATTTAGACCAATCAGCAGCTCTTGCGGCAAAAGCTAGGCAAACAGCTGAAGAAGGAAGATTAGGTACTTCTCAGGCCTTAACCAGCCTGGCAAGTATTGAATCAGGTATGATGAAAGACCTTCAAACTGGAGCAATACAGTTAGGTGATCTATATTCTCAACAAGAGGAATTACTTACTTCAATGAATGAAGAACATGCAGCAGAAATAGCTGCAATGGAAGAGACTGGTGCTGGATATGGCGATATAGTTAGTAAACTTGTAGAACAAAAAGCAGCTCAAGAAGAAATACAAAAGATTATGACGGAGCAAGTTGATAAGGCCATAGAATTAAATGAGGAAATGGACAAACAGCTTATTACTGGTGAAACCATGCGTGATAGGTTAATGACCCAAAATGATACCCTTAAAAGTCAAGAAGGAGTTATTGGTGATATACAAAAAGGTGCACAAAAATATATAGGAATATTTACTAATGGCCAAGCAGCATTTGCATTTATAGCGAATAAATTATTTGAAATGGCTAAAGCAGCTAGAGATTTTGCACAACAAGTAGGTATAGGATATGCAAGTGCAGCAAAACTACAGGCATCAGCAAATATAACAGCAGCTAAATATTCAATGATGGGTGTAGCAGTTCAAGATGTTACTGATGCCCAACAAGAATTACTCCAACTAGGTTATAGTGTTGAAAAAGTAACTATGGAAACAACAGATTCAGTTGTTTTTATGTCAAAAAGATTTGGAGTAGCTACACAATCAGCAGCAAAATTAAATAAAATAATGGCAGGTATGGCTGGACACAGTCAACAGGCAGCAGATGCAATGTTAGACCAAGCTGTTGCTCTGGCAAAGGCAAACAAAGTTGCACCCGGTGTAGTTGTTCAAGAAATGGCTAATAATGCTGGTGAATTTGCAGCTGCAGGTAAAGACGGTTTTGGAGCAATGGCAATGACTGCGGTAGCAGCTAAAAAATTAGGTATGTCTATGTCAGAAATTGCCAGCATAGCTGATGGACTATTAAACATAGAGTCATCGATAGAGGCAGAAATGCAAGCACAGGTTCTTACTGGTAAATCTATAAATCTAAATAGAGCCAGAGAATTAGCAAATGCAAATAATCTTATTGATATGACTAAAGAATTAGTAAAACAATTAGGTAGCTACGAACAATTTACTAATATGACTCGTATAGAACAAGAAGCATACGCTCAATCTGTAGGTATGACTAGAACAGAATTAGCAAAAATGCTACAAAATGCAACCAAATTAGAAGGACTTACTGCAGCACAAAAAGAGCATTATAATCAAACAGGTGAAATACTAAAAGATAATGATTCAATATTAACTGCTGAAAATGCAACACTGGCCGCAAGTATTGCAACAGGATTAGTAGCAATAGGACAACTAGCTGCAAAAGGTGTAGGTTTAACAAAAAACTTATTTTTAGAAAAATCAATTACTAAAGAAAAACAAAAACAATCAAAACCTAGTAAAGGTGGTGGAACTCCTGGTAAAGGATTTAATGTAAAATCTGCCTTAAAAGCAGCTGCAGGAATGTTAATAATAGCTGCCGCAATGTTTGTTTTTGCAAAAGCTGCACAACAATTTGGGGATGGTATAAATTGGAGTAGCGTGGCTATGGGATCTGCTATACTTATTGTATTAGGTTTAGCAGCTGCTTTAATAGGAAACATGTCTTCACAAGTCATACAAGGTGCATTAGCAATGGCCATTCTTGGAATAGCACTTATACCTGCAGCATTTGCATTTAGTCTTTTAGCTGGAGTAGACGCTGGAGCCATAATTGCAATGGCTGCCGCAATTATAGTACTTTCTGCAGCCGCACTAGTTATTGGATCTATAATGATGTCTGGTGTAGGTGCAGTTGCATTTGCCGCAGGAGCAGCTGCAATTGCATTATTGGGAATAGCCATAATACCATTTGCAGGAGCCCTAAGTATGTTAAAGGGTGTAGATGTAGAAGGAACTATGTCTGGAATAGTTTCTTTGGCCGTGATTGCACCATTACTGGCATTAGCCGGAGTAGGTATGGCTTTACTTGGATTAGGAACACTAGGATTCGCGGCCGCCATGTATTTACTAGCACCAGTAATAGGAACAGCTTTACAATTTTCAGATTTAATGGTTCAATTAGCGCCAAATCTAGCTGCACTAGGTGCTGTTGGATCAGGTTTATTAGCAATAGGACCGGCTCTTGGATTAATAGGATTAGGTTTAATACCTTTTTCTCTTGGTTTATTAGCTCTTGCAATGGCTTCTTCATTTATACCTTTATTAGGTGTATTAGGAGAACATATGGCAGTATTAGGACCAGCATTAGCAGAATTAGCAGGTGCTGGAGGAAATTTACTTCTTATAGGTCCTGGACTAGCATTACTTGGTGCAAGTCTTATACCTTTTTCTTTTGGTTTATTAGCACTGGCAATGACTGCTTCATTTATACCTTTATTGGGTGTATTAGGAGAACATATGGCAGTATTAGGACCAGCATTATCTCAATTAGCTTCAGCTGGAGGAAACTTACTACTCATTGGTCCTGGCCTTGCCTTACTTGGTGCAAGCCTTATACCACTTGCCTTTGGATTATTAGCACTATCATTTGTTTCAGGTATGATTCCAGTTCTTGGTCAACTAGCCCCAATACTTTCTGAAATGGCGCCAGCATTAGTTGCTCTATCAGCAGCTGGACAAGGAATGTTTTTAATGGGTGCTGGTTTTGCTGCATTTGCTGGAGGATTATTACTTATGGTACCAGCACTATATGCCCTTATGCCACTAATGCCAACGTTGTTATTACTCGGTGGAATTGTTGGAACTATGGGAGCACTTGGAGCGTTTAGTGGTGGAGGTGAAGAAAGTTCAGAACCCGCAGGAGAGTCAAAAGAAGGAACAGGAAACCAAGAAGTAATAGCTAAATTAGATCAGTTAATTGCAGTAATACAGCAACCAGGCGTAATAAACATGGATGGTAGAAAAGTTGGAGAGGTACTACACATGGCAAAAGGATTAGCGAGAACATAATATGGCAGAAGAATTAAAAAAGTTTCAAACTACAAACCTAGCCGATTACTATTCAAAAAATGGTAGTGAATATTCTACTATGGGTGATATAACGCCATATTCTGCAGGAGGAACAAAGTTTGATAATACTTCTCCAATAGAACAAGGGTTTTTAAACCAAACTCCACTAGACGATTTTATAGCAGCATTGCAAAATCCTGAAAAATTAGCAGCTGTTCAAGAAAAATCAGGTATTGAAGTGTTTGCATTACCAACAACCCCAGATAAAGTAGGAATATCTCCAGCTGGTTTTAGCTTTATACCATCCTTTACAACACAAAATACAAACGTATTTAATTTTATTTCAACATTTGATACTGGTTTAATTGGTGCTAATGTAGCAAATAATATGGTTGGACCTATAAATGCTGGAATAACTGTGTCAAATAATATGATTGCTCCAGTAAATTCTGGATTAGGTGTATCAAATAATATGGGTAATCCTCCAGGAACAGCACCTTTAGTATCAAATAATATGGGTAATCCTCCAGGAACGGCGCCTTCAGTTGCAAATAATATGGGCAATCCACCAGGAACAGCACCTTCAGTAACAAATAATATGGGTAATCCTCTAGGAACAGCCCCTTCAGTAGCAAATAATATGTCTAATCCTAATCATGGTGTAGGTTTATTAACTCTTGTTGATGGACAACCAAATATAAATGCTTTAGGTTTTACAGGTGGAATGACAACTACTCAATTTGTAGGTATAAGTGGAGGTCCAACCAATGGAACATTTACGTATAGTCATACAGGAAATCAAGGATTAGGTATATTAGGAATATGGAACGGCTTTAATGACGTTGATGCTACTGGATTTGTACCTGGTAAACACCATTTATCTCCATCAGATTTTACTGGTATTAGTGGTTTACCTGGAAATATGACGTTTAACTTTAATGATGTAGCTAATGGCGGTGGCCAAATATGGGCATGGAATCGTTCTATATATAATTCAAAAATAGGTGAGCCAGTTGACGGTATTCAAAATGCAAAAGCAAATGGATTTATTTTAAATAAAATACATATGGATAATATTTCAGATTTTAAAGGTGTATCTTTTCCTAAACCATATAATTATCCTGTTGAACCATCCCCGTTTCAATCGTACACCTTTACAGACTCAATTTACCCAAGTATAATGGACAAAACACAGGTTCCATCATCCCCAGGATCTGCAGATGGTATAGGTCAAGCATACAATGTAAGGCATGGAGGAAATGTAACTGGTAGAAAAACTAGATTTACAAATAGATCAGCTGATAATATTCAATTAGTAGGAAACTTTAAAACTACAGTAGAAGATTTATATAACTCCCTGCCATTACAAGATGAGGCATTTAATTCAGGATTTTACGGAACACAACCATATATAACTAGAGATATAGGTTCTAACTGGAGTTTATTTAGTGATGGACCAGGACCTATACATGGTGACACTGCTGTTAGAGGTGGAGTAGGTACTTCACTAAATAGAGCATTAAAAGACGTTGAAAGAATAGGTCAATATATGTTAAGTCCAAATGGACTAATATTTATAGCCAAAAATGTAGGAATGCAACTATCCAATCCAAAATGGCAAGGTGCCACAATATTAGGATTATCAAGAACTAGAGTTTATCCTCTTGGTTTATCAACAATAGCGCAAGTAGCAACAAATGCCGCAGGATTACATTTGGTAAGACATGGATTGGGCCCACTAGAAGGAGACGGTACCCACTATGAAAAAAGTGTAAATGAAATAGGTAGAGATAATTATACAAAGGGTACAGTATACGGTGTAGGATTAACTAGAACTAAGAGTAGATTATATGCTTTGGCTAGTGAATTAGGTTCAGGATATTTTGATAGTGATACAATGGATGCAGCAAAGCCAAAAACAGAAGGAACAGGATTTTTTGCAAAAGCTGTAAAGTGGACAAAAAAACAACTACAAAAATTAACACCTAGCCGAGAAAAAATAGATGTTCTTTCAGGACTACTTGGTCCTCATTCAGTTTATGGTATTGGTCGTACAAGAATATTTAGGTCAAATGTAGGTTTTGGTGTAGGACAACACACAAACCTTACTGGTACCCATGGAGATTCTGTTTCTTTAACAACATCTTGGGCAAATGTACCTGAAAAAGAAAGAGGTAGTAAATTAGTTAATACGGCAAACCCCCAGGCATTAAATCCAAATTTTGGAAACAATGGTTGGACACCCAAAGAAGGTAATAGATATAGTGATAATAAAGATGAGGAAGGAGGATTTAAGTCAGAAGTAGCCCCACAAATTGGGTTAATGCACCATAGACCCGGAGATGATGCAAATACTAGTGGTAGAGAATCTCCATCTTTAAGGGATAAATTAGGTGCAAAAGATTATGAAACTGGTCTTAGCCACAGATATGAAACAATTGCATATGATAAAATAGGAAAAATACAATCACAAACAAAAAGATTAAATGACTTTAGAGAATTTACTTTCTCAAATACGGACATAGATTTAGGAATAGCAAAGAGAATATTTCAACAACCAAATGGTGGAGATGCAGGAGAAGGCCCTGCATGGAATAATGAGGATAGAGTAACTAGATTTAATGAAGACTATGGTAGGGTAGGGGTAGATAGGTCAAATAGACTAGCTGATTTAGGATTAAACGATAAAGCTGTTGGAAGAAATGCGGTTGGTATGCCAGAACCTGTAAATGCTCTAAACGAAGTAGTTATAGATGGTAACCCAACAGCAACAGAATTTCCAGACTTAATATTATTTCAATTTAAAACATTCCAAGAAAGTAGAAATGCAATTCAATTTAGAGCAATGCTAACAGACTTTACTGATACTTTAACTCCAAACTTTGAAGATGTAGGTTATGTTGGTAGAACAACCCCATCATATTTATTTAAGAGTATAGCTAGAGAGACTAAATTTAGTTTTAAAATGTATGCTATGACTAGGCAAGAACTAGATGCACAATATAAAAGATTAAACAGGCTAATGCAGTCTATATCTCCAGGATATACATCTGGAAATTTACCCATTGGACCAATGCTAAAATTAACAATAGGAAATTATTTTGTAGATACACCAGTTGTTTGTGATAGTTTTGATATAAGTATACCTGATAGCTCTCCATGGGATATAGATCCAGGTAGACAATTACCACTATATCTAGAGGTTAGTATGGGCTGTAAAATAATGTTTAATGAAACTGAAAACTATGACCCTAATACTGGAGCATTTAAAACTCCAACAGAAGACAAAAAATTCCCATCACAAGTAGGACTTGCAATACTTAAGTCAACTAGTAATTATTTTAATGGGGTAAATTCTAATTTTGGACGAGGTGAATCAGCACCAGTAGCTAACGGAGAATAATATGAGAAGATACTCACCAACACCAGCAATAATAGAAAAAATAACTAAAACCATAAAACATAGAACTTCTTTTTGCCCAAAAATAGCACTACAAGATAGTGACTCATATATAAGGACTAGGGCTGGTGATAGATTAGATAATTTAGCATTTGAATTTTATAGTGATGTTAGTTTATGGTGGATTATAGCAACTGCAAATAATATAGGCAAAGGTAGTTTTGCCGTTAAACCTGGTACAAAATTAAGAATACCTCGAGATATTACCCAAATAATAGAAGACTATAGAAATTTTAATGAGTTTAGAAGATAATAAAATTCATTTTTGTTTTATATTTATAGTAAAGGAGAATTAAGTGTCTTTATTAGGAAACGATATGGCCCCTGGCGTAAGAAAAGAATTATGCCGACGAGCAAAGATTATACCCGATGGTTATGGTCCATGGTCACATGCGAGAATTCCTTGGATTAGAGTATCTCCTTGTGTACACGATAATCAGCAATCTTCTCCTGAAAGTTTAAGAAAAAAGCATATATTATTTGGTGGATCACTACAAGGTTTAGAAAGTACATATAATATAAATACAAGAAATCGATTAGGACCACAAAGAGACACAGATACTGGAGGAAGTCGTAGAAATACCCCAAAAGCTGGCGTAAAATCTGTTTCTATAGAAGAAAAAGGTACTTTAGGTGGAATAAAAAAGGCTATAGTCAATTTTACTGTTTGGTCAGATAAAGACCTTATTAAATATGAACGACATTTAATGACACTTGGAAAACATGTGTTAGTAGAATGGGGTTGGAACGTTGATTCACATGGATCAGTTGTTAGAACAAACTTAGGTAAGTCACAAACATCCGTAAGTCTAACAGATTCTGAACTATCATGTACCATACGTGGTAAACAATCAACAGAACACTATTGTTATGATGCAATACGTGGAATGGTTTCTAATTTTAATTGGAGTATAAATGAATTTGGTGGATTTGATTGTAAGGTAGACTTAATTTCAAAAGGAACAACATTTTTATCTACACCAATAGAAACTGCAACAATGCATAGTGGGTGTGATGAAGACCCTGAAACGGCAGATACAGCAGGAGATGAAGGAAAAGTACATAGGCCAAATATAGAACAACCAATGGCCTTTTTAAGACAAACCCTAGCAGATACATGGGATAGTGCAGAACCTCACAAAAATAAAAATGCAGCTGGTAATGGATACATAGGAATGGCCGCTTTATTTGATAAAGAAATAGGTTTTATGGATTGGCTCGGTTCATTTTTCTCATCAGAACCAACGAATGCAGAATTAGAATTTTATATTACTTGGGATTATTTTGAAGAATATATAATAAATAGAAAGTTAGCTCCGGCATATGCATTAGGTTCTTCAGCAGGAAAAAAAGATACGGCCCAATCAGAGCCAGGAGTAGATAAGTGTGGTAATAAAAAAACAGTCGACAATCCTCAATCATGGACATCAATATATAATAAGAATTCAGCAAATATAGATAAACACCCTAGAAAAAGTGATATTCCATATGCACTTGATAGTAGGGGTAGTGTTTTAAGAAACTCAACATTTTTAATGTCAGCTGATCCAACAAAATGTATGCTTCCTGGCCAAGAACACTGGAAATTACACAAAATAAGACAAACAGGAATAGGAAATATTATGGCCTGGCTTGGTGGTGTTGCTGACTATGCAAAAACATATGTTGTTGAATTAGTAAAGAGTATATCTGTTTCATTAAAGGACGGGGTAACTGTAGACTATGGTAATGCAAAGAAAAAAGCAACTGCGGCCCAAAAAGATACACAAAAACAACTACAAGAAGACTTAGCAGACGATAACGTATCTAAAACAACAGATAAACTTATGAAAAACTTTAAGCGATTTGACCCTAAAGCACCAGGTACAAATGGTCCAGGCTCATCAGGTGAAGGTTTGATTAGTAATATTATGTTAAATTTAGCATTTATAGAAGAGGTCGCAAATGAGGCTAAAACTTTAGATGAATTTCTGGATCAACTACTACAAGGAATTCAAGATGCTTGTGGTGGCCACTGGGACCTAGTAATTTGTCCTGATCCAGATAATCCTCAAATTGTACGGGTAATAGACCAAAATATGAAAACACCTAGTGATAAAATAAATGGTTTTCATTTTGATGGTATAGGTAGAAAATCTATATGTAGAGATATATCTATAGAAACAGATATAGATTCAAAAATGGCAGCTGTAGTAATGTACGGTAGTAATAAACATCAAAATTCAGATGTCACAAAAAGCCCACAACCAATGGGTGGAAAAGGTTCTTCTGAATACAGTACATGGGGTGCTGGAATACAAGATTTAGTCCTAGCCGGAATAGGTCTTAGAGATTCTAAAGGTCAAGAACCAGAAGTAGATTGTTGTAATCAAGCGACTGGACATAATGGAAATGCAACTGATTCTGCATGGAGTGGCTATTTTAAAAGTGCAGAAGAATTAGCTAATAAGGTAACCGCAGACGCAAGTGAAGGTATGGTAACTGCCATGAGAAAACTTTTAAATACTGCTAATCCCGACCAAGCACTACCAACAAAGGATGGTGTTGCTGTTGCAGCATTTCATAATGAAGATCACACAATAACAATACCACTTAAGGTTGGGTTGACTATAGACGGAATATCTGGAATAAAGTGGGGAAATATGTTTTCATTTACAAACTCTACCCCTATACCAACTAGGTATAAAAACTTTTCATTTCAAATAACCAAAGTAGAACATGAAATAAGTGATGATGGTTGGAAAACAACTCTTGGTAGTGTAATGCGCCCATTAAAATGTAAAACATATACATCTTGTGGTAGCAATCAGGGTAAATTACCAACAGATATAGTTCCTACAACAGCTGATGTAGTTGACTATGAAATAATAACTGTTAAAGATATAGATGTAGATGATGACCAAAACACAGAAGAAACACAAGACAGGGATTCAGTCACTGCAGTAAAAATGGATACTATCCCTCCTGGAGAATTAGATACAGATTCAGATATGGAATTGGCAAAAGCAAAATGCCCTTGTCAAGATGGTACCCATCATGAAGATTGTTGTAATTCTGCATCTGAAGGAGAGGAAGGTACCATACCAGTAATAACAAAAGAAGAAGTAGAAAAAACAGACCCTGATAAAAAAGGTTGTCAATGTGCAGACGGTGAGTTTAGAGAAGATTGTTGCGAACAAAACCCAAATGACGGTGATGGAGAAAAAGAAGGTGGTGATGGTGAATGTAAGGACGATGTACCGATTGAAGAACCTGGATATACAGAAAATATAGAAGAAGAAAAAAATCCACCAGAAGACGTTGTTGTTGAAGACAAAGTAGAAGAGGAAGACTGTGATGATTGGGGCCCACTTGGAGAAACACTTGAATCAGGTACTATAACATATTGGCCAAGGCCAGAAATAAAATTTGAGTGGTACTATGAATTTAGAAGACATCAAAAACATTGTTTCTTTACTGACTTTTACCTATGGAGTGGAATAGATTCTCAAACAGGTAAACCTGCATTTACTCAAATGTACCCACCATCAAGTATACCTACAAAAAACTTGTCTGGTACTATGAATTTATTTACTGGTGCAATGCTTAATAGGCGTGCAACTGTAAAAGATGTTTCACAAATAACTGGTAAAAAGAAAAAAGAGCTAAAGGCTAAAAAATCTTATCAACAAAATAACAGATTTGAATATGGCAGATCTTCAGGAATTTCAGAAAATCAAGATGTAGATCTTAAACCAGGATCCAATGATTCTCCTGGATTGTGGGTAGATACTCACATGCAATTCTTTAGAGAAGACCAACCATATGCTGCATGGCAAGGACCAGGTGGTATGGATGTTTGGAATAAATGGAAAGACGGTAAAGGAGGAACAAATGTAGTTCTTGGGCAAAAGAACCAAGGTGGAAGTGTAAAAGCTATGATGTCTGGTTGGATAAAACATGCTGTTTTACCTATGATGACACAAACTTGTAGAGATATAACAAAGAAGATGATAAAGGGAGCAGGTAGAAGTTCAGGTGGTAAACTATATTACAGGCCAAGTGAAATACAATCATTAATGCAAGATGCAAAAACTGGTAAAGTACCTTATGGTTGGAACCAAGAATATTTTTCAGCAGTTAAAGAAGAAGACTTAAACGACTACAATGATATACAATTTGTTCAAGGCTACCAAAATGCTGGAGTAGAAAATGTTAGAAACGAATTTAAAGATAAACCAGGCCGACTGTTTACTTCAAACGGAATAAAAGCTACAGGATAATAATATATGTACGTAATATCTAGATTTAAAAAGGGACCAGGAATACAATCTAATTTGTACACTAAAGGGGGAGAATTTGCTGATCCTAAAAAACTAAATATAAATGCATATAGGGGTTCATACCACATGATTCATGGTAGAGCATATAAAGGTGCTGAAGCAACTAAATCTTCTTGGAAATCCCCACTAGTACCTATATCTAGAATAAACCAAAACTTTCAATATAACCAATTAAAATATGACGACTATGCAAAACCTTTTGACGGTGTCATAAGTGGTCAAACTATGATAACCCAAAAAGATGAAGATAGGGGCTGGATGTTTAGGTTTGTTGCACAGTATTTACCAAGTAATGAAATATTTGAGGTGGATGAAGATCAACACCAAATGATATTAAAGAAAAAAACCCCACATCACAAATTATATGAAACGGCAAAGTTAAAATGGAAAATAGAAGGGCCCATATTTGATAGGTATATCAAGGCAGCAATAGACGAATATGGAATAATTGATACAAATAGGAGATCTGTTGAAATAATAGAAGACACTATTCCAGAATTATCTTCGTTTTTTCTTGACTTGATGCAATTTGCAAAACCATTTGAAGAAGAAAATAAATATACTGACGGTTTAGAATTTGAAGATGAAGATGGAGTACCATATAAAGGACACTACCATGTACATACAGAATCTGGTATAATGAAAGGAAAATATCACACTAATAAACCTCACGGACTATTAAGACCAATAGCATATATAAATCCTCCAAAAATAGAAGAAAAAAGGATGAGGCAAACCCCACAAAATATTTATAACTCAATTAAAGGCAAATAAATTTTTTCGATTCAATAATTTTTATTATATTATACTAAATGAAAGTTATAGAAACATCACAAGATTTTAGTACATTTGCAGAAGATTGCAATAACTCAAGCATATTGTTAATAGCTATACCCTGCGATCACTCAAAACACCCTAGGTTAACTAGTATTGCTGGAATTTATATATCCACGTTAAATAATATGCAAAATTATTATATTTCTATAAATCATGAGGAAGCACTACTAAATTTTGATATTATTGATGTTATGGCTGCAATAGAAACAGCTAAAATAAAATATGTTCACGATATTAAACAATTTAATCATTTTATGGCTTTAAATAATGTAGTTTGTTGTAATTCCTTATCATATTTTTTTAATAATAAAAAAATAGAGGCTAAACTTACTCCAGCACATAATAAATTGTACTCGATGTATTGGAATAAAAAAAATGTAAATAAAATAATACCAATATATAAACATATAGAATATTGCCAACAACTACAAATTGAAATGGCTAAAGTTATAAATGAAACAGAAAAGTCAGAAGTATTTCAAGTAAATACAATGATAAATTATTTAAAAAACTTAAATAATATAGAATCTTCTGGACTATACACCGAAAATGGATACGAATACTGTAATTATAATCCATACACAACTACAGGAAGGCCAAGTAATACATTTAATAAAATAAATTATGCAGCCTTAAATAAATCTGATGGTAGTCGTAATAAGTATTGTAGTAGATTTAAAAATGGGTCTATATTAGAATTAGATTATGATGCATATCACCTAAGAATAATAGCGGAAATGGTAGATTATACTTTACCTGACACATCAATACACGAATATTTAGGTAAACAATACTTTGGCAAAGAAAAATTGTCGGATAAAGAATATTCTGAAGCAAAACAAATAAGTTTTCAAATATTATATGGTGGTATACCTGAAGAATTTTTATCTATTCCATTTTTTAATAAAGTTAATGATTTTATTTATAAATTTTGGGAAGAATGGGAGTTAAAAAACTATTATAAAACATATTTATATAATAGAAAAGTAAAGAAATCGGTTATAGGTAAAATGAATCCTCAAAAACTATTTAACTACTACATTCAATCAGCAGAAACAGAATTAAATTCTGAAGCTATGGCTAGAGTTTTTGATGTATTAAAGGATTATAATAGTAAATTTATACTGTATACTTACGATAGTTTTACATTTGATTTTGATATGGATGATGGAAAAGACTTAGTTTTGCAAATAAAACAAGCAATGAAGTATCCAACAAGAATAAGTGTAGGTTCTAATTATGGTGACCTAAAAGATGTTTCTTTAAGATTTTCTTGATATTTATAGATTGAGGGTACTATATGAAAAATTTATTTTTAGACAATTTAATTAGGGATTGGGCTTGGCGTGTAAACGATGGTTGTCCTGACCCAAAAAATAGAAATCACTTGGGATTACTTGAAGATACTTTGCGAGACCTAAAATACAATGAAGATTTCATACTAAGCTACATGCAACAGCTTACAGAAGCTGAGGTTTTTAAAGCACGATCTACTAAAGGTGATAAACAAATAGTAGTTTTTAAATCAAAAGAAAACATGAAAAAGGCTATTGAAGATGGAAATGCAGAACCTATAGAAAAAGATGATTCTAAACCTGATCAAGAACAAGAAATAGACCCTCAAGCATTATCTGCTAAAGGTGGAGATTTTGAAAGAAAGGCTGATAATACAACAGATAAAACTGCAGATATAAAAAAAGATTCTAAAAATACAGATCAAACAAAAACAATATCAAATCTAAATAAAATACAAAATGAATTAGCAGAAGATAGAAATATAGGTATTGCAGGAGCTGGAGGAGCAAAGGCAAGTCAAGGAGAATCAATATATGTGAGTTCAGTAAAAACTGCTTTGACAAATACAGCATCAGACGAAGAAAGAAACACATTAAGAAATAGAAGTCGATATCCAAATAAAGCTGAAAAAATAATACTAGAAGATTTAGGATTAGATGCAGCTAGTGATGAAGCAGCAGATTATCTTATTTCTAGAGAAAAATATGCCCAAGCTGAGCTTGAAAAAATAAAAAACTATAAGTTGTCCCCAAGACAAGAAAAAAGAAAACAACTATTAGAGTCAAAAGAAAAACTAAACAAAAAAGAAAAAGTAGAATTAAAAAAACTTTCTACAAATGTTTTTGAAAGTAAGTCTGGATTTGGTGGTAATGAAAAAGATTATTTAGAATGGGCAAAAGTTGCCTTTGATGGTGGAATAGCTACTAGAGAATTATTAGATAAAAGTAGAATGAATACATCAAAACCTTATGAAGCTGTCCAATCAACAGCTGAAATAGATGATAGTGTTGAATCAAAAATCAAATCATTGCGGGATAATTCTGAACCAGGTAGTGATGACTATAAATACTATGATAAAGAATTAAAATCATTTAAAAAATTTAGAACATATCATGACACCTATGTTGTTGGAGAAGATAACCAAGGTAGAATGTTTACAGTACACATTACAAATAAAAAGGCTAGTGATTTATCAGATCCACATTTTAATACAACTGTTGCTAATAGGTTTAGGTCTCTTAAAAATAATGAAGACCCTGAGTCAGAGAATCTAATAAAAATATTAGAAAATGCAATTGATAAAACAACCAACTTTAAACAAAGTACTGTTTCTAGTGTGTCCAATATTAACATAGATGATAATTTTGTAAAGCTAGCTGAGGTAGCTGTATCTAAAAGACTAGAAGAAATAACTGAAAGAGGATTAAAAAATAACTCTAAATTAAATAAGTGGCTAAATGATTCTAACATTACTTCAGATACTTGGCAAAAAATGGATACAAAAACACGATTACAAAGTGTTCAAAAGTTTACTGCTGATATGGAATGGCATAAAGCCAATGGAAACGTAAATACTGACGAAGACGGTAATAGTTATCCAAAAATTGCATATGACCCATTTGGTAGAATATTTGTTAAGGTTGGTGAAGAAGCAAAATTAAAGAAACACGCAGAGTTAGTAAATAGCTCTACAGGATTACAAAAAGTTTTAAAAATAAAACAAGAAGAGTCAGATGTTGTTTCAATTCAACACAAAGCTGTCGTAGAAGGAATAGAAAAAGCAGATAAAGCAAAGGGTTACCCAAAAACAGATGCAGATGGTATTGTGGTAGAAAATGGTCCTCACACACAAAAATATATTGAAAGAGTAATGGCAGATATTCATTTTACAACATATATAGATATGGAAGAAGAAGATGATGATAAAGTTATAGCTCAAATGGGAATAAAGGGTGCAAAACCTAGCCATATAAGAAAGTGTTTAGCAGAACAAAGTGGATACCCAGGAGACCCTAGCGACAAAGAGGCGTTAAAATCTTATATAGTAAATACTGCACAAATATCAGAAGACAGAAAGTTTATTACTATTGGAAAAAATAAAAATGAACTAATAAAAGATGAATATAGATTAGCTGCACCTGGAACCAAGGCGGTATCTTACTTTGGTAAAGCAATTAAAAACTGCGTAAGTAAAACTGTTGCAGCAAGTAGGAGTCAAAAATAATGAAAACACAATTACTATGTACGTTCACAAATACCAAAGCCCTATCAAAAACAGTCGATAAGGTTGTTCAAGCATACGATATATTATATAATAAACTATTTGTATTAAAAAATGAAAATGATACAAGAGAATTAATGTGTACCTATAATATTGATTCAAGTGGAGATGTTGTAATATTACCAGATACTATTTCACTACATAGAAAAAAACAGACAAATACGCTATATACTATAAATGCATTAAATGAATGTATAAAATCCCATAATAATGGAATATTAGATACCTCGTTTAGATTAGAATGGGAAGGGTATAGAAACTCAATATTATTAACAAATGATATGGGCCTAAGACGAATAGACACAAGTATTCATGAGGTAATTTATATAAAGGTTAAAAAATAGTATGAAAAATGAAGACATGTTTCAACCAAAAAACAGGGTAAGTAGAAAACATACAGTTTCTACTAAACCAAAATATGATCCTGATGCTCATCTTGCAAGAAGAGACCAAGACGAAGAAAAACTAAAAGATCTTTTAACAGATTTTATACGTACAGAAATAAATAAAATTTTAGAAAAATAATCACCTCAGATTTTTTTATTTGAAATATTTTTATTATATTTATATTAAATAACAATTAAACAGCAACAACTAAAAATTAAGAAATGAATCAATTAACAATTGCAATACTCCTGTTCTTCGCAGGCCAGACCCTAATCTGGATTCAAACAAACGGACAATTTCTATGGAAATGGTTTGACAAAAACCCACTAATTTTATCGATAACATTTGGAACTATAATTTCCTATCTATTTATTTTTGCAACAAAATATGTTGTAAATTATTTCGATGGCCTTCTATGGCCTGGTAGATTTATAGGATTCGGAACAGGTATGATCTCGTTTGTACTATTAACATGGTTTTTTATGGGAGAAGGTATAACAACAAAAACTGCAATATCACTTGTATTGGCAACAACACTGGTATCAATACAAATATTTTGGAAATAATGTTAATAACTTTTCACTCAGAATTTTTTTATTTAAAACAAATTGATTATATTAACCTATATAAAAATTAAACTATGGCAAAAAGACTAGGATACGCGTGTATAAATATGGCTTTATCGGAACAAGGCATATCATGTAATAGAAGTATGATACGAAGAACATTCGATGCTAAAGGTATTAACTATGCTTCTGAACTAATACTAATAAATATTACTAATTTACTAAAACTTGTAAACTGGAATAATGAAAACAACATAAAGGTATATCGCATGTCTAGTGATATGATGCCGTGGATGTCTGAATACGAATTAAAAGATTTACCAGATTATCAAGAAATATGTGCTTTACTAAAAGCTGTCGGCAAACTGGCAATGGATAATAACCAACGTTTATCGTTCCATCCAGGTCAATTTTGTGTATTGGCTTCTAAAAGCGAAAAAGTAGTACTTAATGCCATTAATGAACTTAATAAATCTGCTGAAATTATGGACTTAATGGGTTTACCAAAGTCTCGTATGTCAAAAATAAATATACATGTAGGTGGCGCGTATGGCGATAAAAAATCTGCACTTGAAAGATTTTGTAAAAACTATTTACGAACTACTCCATCAGTACAAGCAAGACTTACAGTAGAAAATGACGATAAAGCTAGTATGTACTCAGTAAAAGATTTATATGAAGGCGTATACAAGATTGTTGGTATACCAATAGTATTTGACTATCACCACCACAAGTTTTGTACCGGTGATATGACTGAAGAACAAGCGCTTAAACTTGCATCAAAAACCTGGGGCAATGTAAAACAATGTACCCATTATTCAGAATCTAGAAGACAAGAACAAACATTAATCATGGAAGATATAATGTCTAAAAATAATATAACGCATGATACACTACAAGACTGGCCAACTATTGCAAAAATGCATAAAGAAGTTAGCAAAATAAAAGTACAAGCCCATTCAGACTATATCATAGAAGAAATTCAAGACTATGGACTAGATATTGATGTGGTAGTTGAAGCAAAAGCAAAAGAATTAACGGTACAATCGTACCTAAAAAAATATGAAAATAACTTACAAAAAGTTTTATAATGTGAGTTATTTTTATTATATTAACTAAATAATAATTAAAACAGGAGAAAAAAAATGGCAATTGACTTAGATGCAATACGCAAAAAACTCGGAGACTTACAGTCTCAAACAACAAGGACTTCCAGCTTATGGAAACCAAGTCCAGGTAAAAATCAAGTAAGAATAGTACCTTACCAACATGATACGGATAACCCGTTCTTAGAATTATTTTTTCATTATGACTTAGGTAAAAGAAACTATCTTTCACCAGTAACTCATGGAGAATCTGATCCAGTAGTAGAATTCGCAGAAAAATTAAAATCAACTGGTAATTCAGATGATTGGAAACTTTCTAAAAAATTAGAACCTAAGATGAGAGTTTATGTACCAGTAATTGTACGTGGCGAAGAAGGTGAAGGTGTTAAGTTTTGGGGATTCGGTAAACAAGTATATGCAGAGTTATTAGGATTTATTTCTGATCCAGACTATGGTGATATTACAGGTTTAAAAGATGGTAGAGATATTGTCGTAGAATTTACTCCGTCAGAAGGTGCAGGAACATATCCAAAAACTGCAATCCGCGTAAAACCAAACCAAACTCCAGCAACTGAAGATAAAGCTCTTGCTGATAAAATTGTTAGTGGACAACAAGAAATTTTTAGTATCTTTAAAAAAGTTTCATATGAAGAACTAAAAGGTGCATTAGAAACGTGGTTAAGTCCAGACGGAGATGGTGAAGATCTTGGTAGTGATTTACCATGGGAATCTAATTCTAAAAAATCAAATACTAAAACAGAAGCTAAAACTGAATCAAAGGTAGGTAAAACTGATGATATTAGTAAAGCATTTGACGATTTATTTAGTTAATAGATATGGTAGATAAAGGACAAGATAGAGATAAATTAGCAGAAGTATTAGCTGATAGCTTAAATAAGAAATTTAAGGACTTTAAAGTAGCCCACTTTCTTGATGGAGCCGATGAAACACCAACAGATTTAACTGAGTGGATATCAACAGGTTCTTCTATGCTTGATATTGCGATAGCTAATAGACCTAATGGTGGTATTCCAGTTGGTAGAATTACCGAAATAACTGGTATGGAGGCTTCAGGAAAATCTTTAGTTGCTGCACAAATACTTGCAAACACACAAAAGAAAGGTGGATTGGCGGTATTTATAGACACTGAAAATGCAGTAAATGAAGAATTTCTTGAGTGTTTAGGTATTGATACTAAAAAACTATTGTATATTCAATTAGAAACAGTTGAAGATATATTTGAAGTTATAGAAAACATCATTAGTAAAGTTAGAGAAAGCGACAAGAATAGACTGGTAACTATAGTTGTAGATTCAGTCGCAGCTGCAACTACTAGAGTAGAGCAAGAAGCTGATTACAGTAAAGACGGTTGGTCGACTGGAAAAGCTATTGTTATTTCAAAGGCAATGAGAAAGTGTACAAACATGATTGGTCGCCAGAGAATTGCTTTGATATTTACAAACCAATTGCGTCAAAAACTTGGTGTAATGTTTGGAGACCCATGGACAACAAGTGGTGGAAAGGCATTACAATTTCATGCGTCTTGTAGACTAAGATTAAAAGCAGCAGGTCAAATTAAAGCAAAGGTTAATGGAAAAGACCAAGTTGTTGGAATCAAGACCAAATGTATAGTTGTTAAAAACAGAATGGGTCCACCATTAAGAACTTCTGAATTCGATATTTATTTTGAATCTGGAATAGATGATTTAGGTGGATGGTTGAGAATTCTAAAAGACTATGGAATGATTAAGCAGGGTGGTAGTTGGTATACTTTAACTAGAGATTCAGGTGAAGAAATTAAATTCCTTTCAAAAGATTGGAATGGAAAGTTAGAAGCTGACCCAACATTAAAGGAAGAAGTGTATAAGAAGATATGTGATAAAGTTATAATGGATTACAAATTAGATAATTTTGGAATCGATGATTTAGAACATACAGACGAAACTCCTCCAACAGGTTAATTAAATGGAAAAGCCAAGCGTAGTGACTAAACACATTACGTTTGGTTATTCCTATGTTCTACGAAAAAAGGCCACCTTCCCGTGGTGTAGAGCGTCAAGGTTAAAAGTCCTCACTATGATAAAGACTGTTTTAGCCAACCAAGAGCCTTTTATTTTTGTTAATAACTTTTCACCCAGAATTTTTTTACTTCAATTAAATTGATTATATTACTATATGAATAAAAAATACCTAAATATGTTGGCAAGCCTGGAAAAGCAGGAATTGCCCAAAGATGCAAATGACAGAATACTAATCATTGATGGATTAAATACGTTTATAAGAGCGTTTGTTGTAGTACCAACTGTCAATGAAAATGGAACACATGTTGGTGGTATCACTGGATTTCTAATGTCTATAGGTTATGCTATAAGAAATATAAAGCCTACTAGGGTTATTATTTGTTTTGATGGAAAAGGTGGTAGCCAAAGAAGACGAAAATTATTTCCAGATTACAAAGCAACTCGTAGAGTTAAACATAGAATGACTAGAATAAATGAGTTTAATAGTGTTGATGACGAAAGAGTAGCAATGGCACAACAACTACAAAGGCTATCTCAATATTTAGAACAGTTGCCTATTAGTGTTATGTCTATAGAAAATATAGAAGCTGATGACGCCATGGCTTATATTTCTCAACAAGTATATCCTAAAAGTCAATGTGTTATTATGTCAACAGATAAAGACTTTTTACAACTAATAGATGAACGAGTACAGGTTTGGTCTCCAACTAAGAAAAAATTCTATTTTAAAGATACAATAAAAGAAGAATTCGATATAGATTCTAAAAATTTCTTAATGTATAGAGTTTTAACTGGTGATAGCTCTGATAATATACCAGGAATTCGCGGTGCAGGTACCAAAACACTTCAAAAAAGATTACCTATATTATTCGAAGATAAAAAAATAAAACTAGAAGATATATTTGAACACATAAAAACAGCCGATGATGGAACAAAATTATCAGAATCTATTTTAAGTAGTAAAGATATGTTAGAACTAAACCATAAGTTAATGCAACTAGAAGAGGTTGATATATCTGGTAGATCTAAAGAATCTATAAATAATATTTGCAAGCAAGATATACCAAAACTTGTCAAACCAAATTTTATGAAAATGCTGTTGGAAGATTCTATAAATATGAATATAAAAAATCCTCAATTATGGTTAAAGGATACCTTTTCAACATTAAATGCATTTGCAATAAGAAATAAATAATGAAAGTAAATAAGTTAAGCGATTTTGGATATGCCTTTCAAATAAAATTAATAGCCGCCTTATTTAAGGATAAGTTATTTTTACAACAAATATCAGATATACTAGATTCTTCATACTTCGAATCAGAAGCAAATATAATAATATTAGACATAATAAAAGATTACTACAGAGAATATAATTCATTACCAACTATTGAAGCCATGAAGGTTAAAATTATAGAAATGGATAATGAATTACTTAAAAAATCTATTGCAGATAATATAAAGGAAGCATTTAAAGAAATGGATGCAGAAGACTTAGACTTTGTAAAAGAAAAGGCCTTAGAGTTTTGTAAAAATCAATGTTTAAAAAAGGCGATAATTGAATCGGTTGAATTATTAAATAAAGGAGACTATGACGGTATAAAGCATAAAGTTGACGATGCTATGAAAGCTGGAGTAGAAAAAGACGTAGGCCATGAATACGCTGAACATATAGATGAAAGATATTTAGACTCTGTTAGAAATACTGTAACTACAGGTTGGGATGCAATAGATGATATAGCAGATGGTGGATTAGGTAAAGGAGAACTAGGCGTAATGGTTGCTCCTGCTGGTATTGGTAAATCTTGGGCCCTTGTAAATGTAGGTGCAAATGCCATTAAAGCAGGCTTAAACGTAATACATTATACGCTTGAACTAAATGCGGCATATGTAGGATTAAGATATGATTCAGTGTTTACAGGAATACAAGCACAAGAATTAAAATATAACATTGATGAAGTTAAGAAAAAAGTTGAAACACTTAAGGGTGATTTAATAGTAAAATATTACCCAACAAAAGCTGCAACAGTAAATACTATATCAGCACATATTCAAAGATGTATGGCCCATGGTAAAAAACCAGATCTAGTTATAGTTGATTATGCAGATTTATTGCGTGGCCACGGTAAAGAGGTTAGATTAGAGCTTGGTAATATTTATGAAGATTTACGTGGATTAGCTGGTGAATATGAAATACCTGTATGGACGGCATCTCAAGCAAATAGATCTGCACTCGAAGATGATATTATTGGAGCAGAAAAAATTGCAGAATCTTATTCAAAAATTATGACTGCTGATTTTGTATTATCTCTAAGTAGAAAAATAGAAGATAAACTTGCAAACACTGGTAGATGGCACGTTATTAAAAATAGATTTGGTCCTGATGGTATTACTTTTCCTAGTAAAATGAATGCATCAAACGGACAAATAGATATATATGTAGATACATCAATACAAGGAAAAGAAACAACAAAAGAAATGGATAACCATAATGAATATTTAAGAAAAATGATGAAAAAGAAATTCGACGAAATGAATTGATATATGTATATATCTATATTTATTAGTACAACTGGTCTAGCAGCCAGTTATTTTTTTCAATAATAACTTACAGAATAAAGGAAGAGAAATATGAAACTATCAAATGAAATTTTATCTGATATAACAGTCTATATGAAGTACGCAAAATATGTACCTGAGCTGAATAGAAGAGAGACATGGGAAGAATTAGTAACGCGTAACATGAATATGCATATTAAAACATATCCAAAATTAAAAGACGAAATACAAGAAAAGTATAAATTAGTATACGATAAAAAGGTTCTTCCTTCAATGAGAAGCCTACAGTTTGGTGGCAAACCAATTGAAATAAGTCCCAATAGAGTTTATAATTGTGCATATCTTCCAATTGACCATATTGACGCATTTTCTGAAACAATGTTTTTACTGCTAGGTGGAACAGGTGTTGGATATTCTGTACAGCGACATCATGTTGCAAAACTTCCTGTAATACAAAAACCATATCCCAAAAGAAAAAGAAGATTTTTAATTGGAGACTCTATTGAAGGTTGGGCAGATGCAATTAAAGTTCTTATGAAGTCATATATGAATGGTGGCGGTAGTAGGGTTGAATTTGATTTTTCAGATATTAGACAAAAAGGAGCCCAGTTAGTTACATCAGGTGGTAAAGCTCCAGGACCTCAACCACTAAAGGAATGTATATTAAAATTAACTGGAATGCTTGATGCAAAAGAAACAGGGGATCACCTTTCAACTCTTGAAGCCCACGATATGATTTGTCATATAGCAGATGCAGTATTGGCCGGTGGTATTAGACGTGCAGCTTTAATTAGTCTATTTAATGCAGATGATGACCAAATGATTGGTTGTAAATCTGGTAATTGGTGGGAATTAAATGCACAGCGTGGTAGAGCTAATAATTCTGCAGTCTTAATGAGACATAAAATAACAAAAGACTTTTTTATGGACATTTGGAAACGTGTAGAATTATCAGGGGCTGGAGAACCAGGTATATACCTAAACAATGATAAAGATTGGGGTACTAATCCATGTTGTGAAATTGCATTGAGACCATTTCAGTTTTGTAACTTGTGTGAAGTAAATGCAAGTGATATAGAATCCCAAGAAGACTTAAATGAAAGGGTAAAGGTAGCATCCTTTATAGGAACACTTCAAGCAGGATATACAGAATTTCATTACCTTAGAGATGTATGGAGAGAAACAACTGAAAAAGAAGCCCTTATTGGTGTATCAATGACTGGTATCGGTAGTGGAACAGTATTAGGTTATGATATGAAAAAAGCTGCTGACGCAGTAAAAAGAGAAAACTCAAGGGTTGCAAAATTAATTGGAATAAATAAATCAGCTAGAACAACAACTGTAAAACCAGCTGGAACAACAAGTTTAGTTCTTGGTACAAGTTCTGGTATTCATGCATGGCACAATGATTATTATATACGTAGGATTAGAGTTGGTAAAAATGAGTCCATATATAAACATCTTTTAGCTAACCACCCTGAATTAGTAGAAGACGAATACTTCAGACCACATGATACTGCTGTTATATCAGTACCTCAAAAAGCTCCTGAAGGATCTATATTACGAACTGAATCCCCTTTCCAACTATTAGAAAGAGTTAAAAAGGTTGCTCAAGAATGGGTTAATCCTGGCCACAGAAAAGGATCAAATACCCATAATGTTTCGGCAACTATTTCTCTTAAAGAAGAAGATTGGGAATTAGCAGGAGAATGGATGTGGGAAAATAGAGAATCATACAATGGATTATCAGTCCTACCATATAATGGTGGAACATATACTCAAGCTCCATTTGAAGATATAACAGAGGAAAAATATAATAAAATGTTAGAATCCCTTACAAATATAGATTTATCAACGGTTATAGAGGTAGAGGATAATACAAATCTTTCTGGAGAATTAGCATGTACAGGAGGAAGTTGTGAGATTACATAGCGATTGGATTCAAGAGTTATACTATAAAGAATTAGTAGGTTTAACCACTAAGGAGAAAACTCATGATAGATATAGGCGAATTGTCAAAAAAGCTAAAGCAAATCCAGAAGGAAATAGAAGAGTTCCAAAAAAACTGTAAACATAAACAACAACAAATAAAATTTGACGAAAAAAATAATGCAAGGTGGTTTTGTGACAAATGCAACCAAAACATTAGAATACCTAATCCCAGCGAATTAGAAGATTGGATTAAGCGTTAAATTGTTTTAATACGATATTTATATATATGTGTATAAGTGACATTTCAGCATCTTTAAGTACCAACTTTGGAGATCTTACGACAGTACAACTTTCCCAAAGTGTAATGAATAGCCTCCATAACTGGCCATGGAGACCAGTTGGCGCTGGAGGCAATGCTAGTTGTAGTATTTTTTATGTATCTGAAAGTGTACAATCAAAGGATAGAAATAATGATTGTGTTGATTTATTATATCTTTTTTTAGGTAGTGGAAGTTCTGCAAATAACGGCCCAACAAAAAAGATACACACAGATGATGGATTTGATTTTATTTGTGATGACGACCACCAAATTCTACAATGGTATTCTGGTAATACTGCTCCTGGTATAGGTAATGCATATGTTAATGCTTATGATGTTTTTCCTGGAACAAAACTAGTTTCTTGGATGAATGACGTATACCAATATGTAACAGTTACGTCCTTATCTTTTCAAGAAGAGCAAGCCTCTGTAGCGGTAAACTGGTTAACAACTTTAACGAATAGTTATCAATTAGAAAATGGAATAGTTGTTAGAGGTTTTACAGGCGATGTTTGTAGTTGTGCACCAAGTGCAAGTATATTTGAAATTCCTTGTAATAGTACTATGTCTTTTTGTGTTTCAAATTCATTTCAAATGAATCTTTCTGGATCAGAATCGTTGCCAAACACTATAAAAAGTTGGACAGTATCAGATGTCAACCCAGCTGAAGGATCTGTTCAACCATTAATAAGTTTTGCAAGTGAATCAGCCTCGGCTTTAGATGGAAATCTTAATTTATTTCTTGACCAGGAATATGGATGTTGTACTTGTTCTATTAGGCTAGATTTAACCCATATGCATGACTCAGCATCCGCATTTAATGGAACAGAAACAATATCTGGTCAACAACTTTTACCTAGATCTCAACTATCAAAAGTACTCTTTGCTAGACAAGACATTGCAGTTCCATTTACCCCTCCAGCTGGTTATCCAGGTGGTTATTCTGGAGTAAATCAATTTTGGATGGCATTGGCGTTTTCAGGATCTGGAGCATCGAGTGTACCAAATAGTCCAGAAATATTTAACGCAAATTTAGGTAATGCTGAAACTAGAATAATTGCTCCTACTGGATCCCATGTATCTGTATCGATTGATAATCTAGTTGAACATATAAATAATAGTTCATCCCATGCAGATTATACACCTTGGCTTACTGATGTAAGTGCTAGTAGACATGGTGCATCTGAACTTGTATTACATAGGACAAAAATGGGTAATTGCGGAAACATGGCCGTTACAGGTGGTGTAGGTTGGTCTGCATTCTATATAAACTACAAATATTTTTCAACTCTGGGTGGAATAGCAAATACTTCTTCTGAAGCAGGCACTGGAAACTTAAGTAGTGGTAATGGCTTAATGCTAGGAGCCAATGGAAACCAAACATCAGTTGGTAATATAAGTTTTGTAAGTGGAACACTTGAAGGCTCTTTTTCTGCATCTCTAGAGTTTACAAGATCAGGATGTTTTCCTAGTAATTTACCACAAGAATTTAATGTTTGTTATACTGAAACACTGCTATTGGGATCAGATTTAGAAGCTTCTAGTTCATGTTGTTTTTTATTACAATTAAATAAACAACCATTTGCAAATTCATCTTCTTCATATTGCCAACCAACTTTTACACCAGTAGTATGTTTAGATGAGGTGTTTGGTCCATGTAATTATGATACTTTAGAGTTTAATGCTAGTGATTTAGGGGTATTTGACTTATCAACATTTGCAGATAATAAACCTAGGTGCCAGTCGTTTACGGCAGATCAATCAACAATGGCAAATGGAAGTGTTATAATTAGTATGACTGCAAGTGCTGCAAATTCTGATTGTTTAAATGACGCTAGTGGTCAACCAAGTATGAGTCAAGGCCACAACCCTGAATCAGTATTAACCCCTGGTTGTTGTCCTGCATTTAGTCAATCTGCAATAATATATTTTAACCCAGGCCTTAATGCAGGAATTACTAATGTACAATGTTATCCAACAATGTCATTAGCTGCTAGTTCTATATTTGGAACAAGCCCAACCCTAGGAGCATACACTTGGAGTATTGCTGGAGGAAATGGTGCTCCAGCCCCTCACGCAATACCAGGTTTTAATGGAAATGTTGCACCTGACGAAATATATATAGAAGGGGCAAATCTTTTACGTTTTAACACAGCCACTTCTAATTCATTTGCAACAGAAGTATACCTAAATCATCCTACAGCCTCTGGGTTATATACAGCCAGTGTTTCAATAATGAATGGGCCTTGTGAATATAGTGCATCTGTATTTGTAAAAATGGTTTCAGCATCGGCAAATGCTGGCCCAGATATAAATTATTGTGTAGAACCAGGACATGATGCATCTTTAAGAATGGATGCTGAAGGGGTAGGTATTTGGACAGTTGTTTCTCCACTACCACCTGCACCACAACCTTCAATTGGAGACTTATCTTCTCCAATTACTAAAATACAACAAGATATGTGCTCAACATACGTATATGAATGGACTATTAGTAGTGGTAGTATGCACTTTATAAATGAAGATACATATAGTGTAGTGTGTAATGCTTCAGATCAAGTAACGGTAAGTTTTAACAAATCTTTAATTAGCGGATCAATATTAGGAATACATACTGCTAGTGGATTTGGTACATCTCACCCTGCAATTACTCACACCCGTACTGACGGTACCAAGGTTTATAGTAATAATATATTTATGCAAAATTTAGATGGTAATACACCATTAACATTTAAAGGAATGATAGACCCAACTGCAACAGAGGCTACGTGGTCTGTTTACATGAGTGGTTCTCCATATGAATTTGCTAATTCTTTACATGCTATTGGAACAGATGACGCTCTTCAAGGTATAATGGGAGAATTTACTCCTGCTGGTACAATGTTTTGGCCATATTTATATTCTGGAAACACGTTAACAAGTCAGTCTGTAGGAGGAGCTGCCATGGGTCAAGGCCTTGCAGCACAAAATAGAATAAGTATAGCACAAGGACTTAATCCTCCAAGTATAGGTTCTCATAGGTTTAATTTTTCATCGTCACATTCTAATACTTGGGGAACAGTAATACCATATTTATTAGAACAAACTAGTCCATGTATTTGTCCAGATAGTAGGCCTCGTATCCATGGATTTCTTACGTTTAGACCTCCAGCAAATGACGGTGCACTACAATTTGTATTACCTACACTATCAAATCCAGGTTTATTTAATAATAACGCTGGTGCATATGCCCCACCATCTGCAGTTCCAGCACGATTTGTTTACGAACCTGTATTAAGTATGTCAGTACCTAAGTATGATTCTGCAGTAATGATATCATTTCACTCAGGATCAAATTGGCAAGGCCCACGGTCTCAATCAGCTGTTATGTCAAAAAATGGACAAAACTTACATGCTCCATATTTAACATTTTCATATGATCCTGGTACAAATCCACCTACTCCACCTATAGTACCATTAGAAAGAAAAACTTCTATTACTCTAGGTGTATTACCAGAAGACGTTGATAGTTCTGCTCCAAACCCTAATGCTTCCGCTCCATTCTGGCCTGCACATAACGGCCCAGCAGTTAAAGTAGGAACGGGTATTACTTCTGGTAGTGGTGAAACATTATCTTGGAATTGGAAAGCAAGAGAAATAGCAGTATATAGGAATGGTATTATTTTACCACTTGCACATGATGGAACTACAATTCCACCTACTATTGTAACTGGATCTTTTACAGATACAATGACTTCTGAATCACACGTAGAGGCTCCAGCTTTTTTCCCTCCCCATAGAGATCCAACTAATGCAGTTGCTAATTGGAACTCAAGTGCAATAGGTATAGCTGTTCATAGACCATATGGTAATATTTCAGGATATAGTGCAATAAAAAGTTGTTCAATAATGTTTGAGGTAACGATGTCTAGAATTGACCCTGTATCACAAACACCATGGAAAACTTACTATGCTAGTCAATCTGCAATGTTTGTCGCCTAATATGAAATATATACTTGGAAACAATAATGCATCTTGGTTTTTGTCATACTTACTTGATACTAAAATAATATTGCACAAAACGTTAGATAACTTAGACTATAATGCTGGACCTGAAATAATACAACCTTCACTACTAAATATTGTAAAGGGCGAATTTGAAAATGTAACAATATCAGAATTAGAAAGGTTTTACGATGACAGAGGAAAACAAACATCAGTTCAACCTAAAAACTTTGGCAAATTATACTCATTATATACCAGGGGAAAAGTAATAACTGAAGAATCATATAAGAATTCATATTCAAAATATGAAAAATATGTTAGTATTAATGGTTTTGGTCCTGAAGAAAGTTATAAACTATTTTTATTAAAAATTAAAGAAAGTGTAAATAAAAACACTATTGATTCATCAATAAAATCTATAGAAACATCAGGAAACATACACCTGGAATCAGAAAGCCTACCATTTGAACGTATAATATCAACTATGAATATTATTGATTTAGCAGAATTAGACCTAAGTGGAAATATTAGAGATTCTATTATAAACAATAATTCTCTAGAAGGATTTAATTTACCACACAATGATAGATTTATCTATATATGTTCACTAGATAACAGTGAGGATAAAACAATATCAAAAATATATAAACAGGTATTGGTAACTGGAAAACCATATTTTAAAAAAACATATATCCTTGATAAAATAATTTTTGAATCAATGAGAAATATATATCAAAAAGATATAGACGGAAATAAAATACTACAATATATTGAATCAACACAAATATCAGATAATCTTTCAATAAATAAAGTACTTGGAATAGACCTAGTTGGTAAATTTTCAGAATGGAATGAAAATACTACACTAGAAACTATATATCATAGAGCAAAACAGTTACAAGAATTTTACAATAATAATGAAAATAATCATAAAAAAGTTTTATAGTCTCAATTATTTTTATTATATTAGTTATATAAAAAAAATAAAAGGGTTATATGAACAAATTCAGCAGTCTTCACGAGCTATTTTTATCAGAACTTCAAGCACTTACCTATTTTGGTAATGATGTTAGTAGTAATGGAAGTAAACAAACAGAACTATTATTTAGATCTTTTCAATTAACAGATCCTACAATGCTAGGTATTGGTTTTCCATCTAGAAAGTTTAATATAAACTATGCTATAATGGAATTTTTATGGTATTTATCTAGAAATAAAAGAGTAGATAATATTGGTAAGTGTGCAAGTATCTGGCTTAGAATACAAGATGGACAAAATGAAGTAGAATCTAACTATGGTAGCTTTATTCTCGGTCAACAATGGGACTGGATCAAGAAAGAGTTAGAAAAAGATAAAGACTCTAGGCGATGTACAATTGTAATAGGTCAACCTTATCATAAAACAAAAAACTGGCACGATATTCCATGTACACAATATCTTCAAGTATTTATTCGAGATAATAAATTACACTTAGGAGTTAACATGCGAAGTAATGATATTATATTTGGTATGTGTAACGACATATTTAATTTTGCACTTTTCCAACAACTCATGCTAAATGAACTAAGAGAAATATATCCAGACCTAGAACTAGGTTCATACTACCATCAAGCAGGCAGTTTACATTTATATGATATGCACTATAATATGAGAGATAATATACTTATGGACGCATCTAAACAGGTTCGTACTAAATTAGTAGACGTAAAAAATAGTCAATGGATATTAAAACCTGAAGTAACGATAGATTATATAGACAAAGAAAAAATATTTTTACCTCAAAAAAGTATGACAAAATTAGAATTAGTAGACTTTACAAACAAACAAATAAAAAAGTTATTTATATGAAAAAGAAAGAATCAATACTTAAAAGAGCTGATGAGATAATTCATAATCGATCAGAAGAAAAAGAAAGAAAATACGGACCTTTTAGTGAAGGTATGGAACGTGCTGCAAAAATAGCCAGTGGCATGACGGGAAAAGACTTTAATGCAGAAGATATGTATTCAGCTCTAGTAGCTTTAAAACTATCCAGGCATTCATATAACTATAGAGAAGACAATTTATTAGACTGTGTTGCCTATATTGGTGCACTAGACAACTATATCAAGGAGAAAAAATAATGAAAATAACAAAAATTAGAGACGTAAAAACGCCAACAAGGGCAAACTCAACAGATGCAGGTGTAGATTTTTTTATACCAAATGATTACGATTGTAAAACTGAATTATCGCCAGGAGAATCTTGTTTTATTCCAAGTGGAATCAAAGTAAATGTACCTGAAGGATATGCTTTAATAGCATTTAATAAATCTGGAGTGGCTACTAAAAAAGGATTACATGTAGGAGCTTGTGTTGTTGATTGTGGTTATCAAGGAGAACTACACATAAATCTAACTAATGTAAGTGCAGAAGACCAAACAATAGCGGCTGGAGATAAAATAGTTCAGTTTGTACTATTACCTTTAGGTGATCCATCAATAGAACTAGTAGAAGAAAATAATTTATATGAGGCAGTATCCACAAGAGGAGAAGGCGGATTTGGTTCATCAGGAACAAAATAATATGATAACACTAATAGATAAAATCCAAGATAAAGGTATTAAAATAGGTATTGATGGTCTTTCAGGCGCAATATCAAAAAGAATATCAAACCATAATGGCGCATGGGCCCATAAAGTATTAAATCAATGTATAAATGCTGGTTATAAAAATGTTACAATTTTAGATAAAGGCGAAAAACTTAATAGTTATGACGCAATTATACTTTACATGGGTATAAGTTATGAGGGTACACTTAATCTCTTTGGAGGTTTAGGTGACGACTTTTGTAAAAAGATGATTCAACTAGAAAGTTTCCCCGGAATATTATTATCCCTACAACATGAAATGCCAGATCTTGTAGATATGGTTTCTAAAAGACTTAAAAATAGTTCTACTTCTCCATTTGCAAAAATAATAGATTTAGAAGAATTACAAAAAGCTGTTGATAAA
>Ga0209337_1000284_pt1 | contig 40170 bp, 47 predicted proteins | sample LinPmetageLP53_FD_184044 | JGI IMG/M metagenome (GOLD analysis project Ga0209337, IMG submission 184044) | Marine viral communities from the Pacific Ocean - LP-53 (SPAdes) (version 2) | ecosystem: Environmental > Aquatic > Marine > Oceanic | place: Pacific Ocean | collected 2010-02-08
GCAAGACGGCGGGGGGCAAGCCTGCGCATCACGCGGTACTGACCGTGCATTACAAGGCGTATGCTGCTGATGGTAGCAGCGTGTCGATGGTCGGCATCGGCGAAGCGATGGACACGGGAGACAAGGCATGTAGCAAGGCACTAAGCATGGCGTACAAGTATGCTATCTTCCAACTGCTGTGCATCCCAACCGAAGAGTTCGATGATGCAGACAGCTACTGTCCGCAGGTTGGCGAGGTCGGGCCAACAAACGACGAGATCGACAAGCTCATTTGCGGAGATGATGCAGGAGGGGGCAGGAAGGCGAAGTGCATGAGGATGATGAAGAACACATATTCCACGGGTGTCGATGACGGCGAGCTTAATGAAACCGGCTACGCTTGGATCGCTGACCACTACGCTGACTTCAAAAAATGGATGGCCTCATTATGAAAAGCCACTTCTCGTACAGTCAATTCAAGATGCTGCTATCTTGCCCTGCTAAGTGGTGGGCCTATACGCGGGGCGAGTGGGAGTATCCGCGTTCCGATGATATGCTGTCAGGCACGGTGATGGAAGCAGTGGCAACGGGCGCTTCGATGGACTTCGGCGCACCTGAATTGCACCAGTACAGCAATGCAAGCAAGCCGCTAAAGAAAATCTTTGTCGAGGCTACGGCGGCAGGCGAGGCGCTTCGAGATTGCGATACAATTAGCAGCGTGATGACGGGCACGCTACAGCAGCGCGTCGAGGGCGAGCTTGGCGGCATTGGATGGCTTGGGTTCGTTGACGTTGACGGAGACACATCGTTCACCGACATCAAATGCACTGGCAAAGGATGGAAGGATGAGTGGCATGAATGGGAGCGTGCTAAGTTGCCGTGGTACTACGATCACGAATTGCAAGTAGCACTGTATCGTGAGTTGCTTGGCGGAAATAAGCAGCCAATCATTATCGGCGTGCATCGACCAACCGCCTGCATTGTGCCGGTGGACTTCTTGGTAGCACGCCCTGCCATGAAGCTGCTTGACGGCATGACCATGCACAAGTTTGGTACGCCTTTCGCCGAGTTAGCAGAAATGCTACCAGAGTGGCAGATGCACGACGAGCCGCCACCGCTGGCAAGGTGCGGGACATGTGATGTATGTGCGAAACTTGAACCGCAGTGGGTGATCGCATGACACCTACACAGCGGACGATAGCAGCCCTTAAAGATCAAGGGATCTGGCACGTTGCTATCGTTGAGCGGTACATTAAGTCAGGCAACTTCGGGCATCGCTCTGACATGTTCGGGATCATTGACTTAGTTGCGCTGTCACCATACGGCGACGATGATTGCGGGTGCATCGTCGGCATCCAAGTGTTCGGGCAAACGGGCTGGGCGGCGCATGTCAATACGATCATGGTCGAGAAGAAAGATAACACACATGCTTGGCTACGCGCCGGGGGCAAGCTACAACTATGGGGGTGGCGTAAACTAAAGGTGAAGAGAGGGATGAAGCGAATGAAGTGGACACCGAGGATCGGCGACATCACGTTGCACGACTCACAAATAATACTAACTGAGAGGAACTGAACATGCAGACATCATCCATAACAGGCAGAGTACACGCCATCGTTGAGGCATTTGTTGGCGAGAACCCGAAGACCACACTGGTCATCGACAACGGCAGTGATAACATCTATGAAAAATTCAGTGTCGTTGAGGCGTTCAGTAAATATAATACGGACAGGCTCGATGCTGTCGGGATGAAGGTCGGCGACGATGTGACTGTTGTCTGCCGGATCAGCGGGGCTGAAAGCAAAAAGGAACCGGGCCGTTGGTTTACTAACACGGCATTTGTGGACGCTCAGGTCGGGTCATCCGGGCGAACTGGCCCACGGATGATGGGATCGCCACCGGAGCCGCCACCCAGCAATCCCTTCGCGGACCTTGGTGGCTCTACGCCCTTTGAGCCGATCAGCGATACAGATATTCCTATCTGATGGATTGGTATCCCCGATACTACCGAGACTACATAACCGACACCGCGCAACTATGCCTCGCTGAACACGGGGCGTATGCGCTACTGCTCGACCACTACTACGCTACAGCACAGCCGCTGCCAAAGGATCTCATGGCGGCTTATCGAATCTGTAGCGCCTTGACCGCCGAAGAGCAGGCAGCGGTTGAGGTAGTGCTAACTCAATTCTTCCCCGTCAATGGTGATGGGTGCAGACACAACGCACGCGCTGACAAAGAGCTTGAACGGAGGCAAGCTATCAGCGCAAGGCGTTCTGCCGCAGGGGTTAAGGGAGGTCAAGCAAATGCCAAGCAAATGCCAAGCAAGCGGCCAGCAAATGCCAACACAAAGAACAAAGAACAAAGAGAGAAAGAAAACAGGAACAAAAAACAAACCACCAACCTACAGGCGGGTGCCGCATTCGCGGCGTGGTGGGCCTTGTATCCCAAGAAGATCGGCAGAGCGCCTGCTGAAAAGGCTTGGCTTAAAAATTGGCACCGGACTGATCCCGAACTCGCAACCGCAAAGCTAACAGAACAGATCGCAAGTGAGCAATGGACCAAGGAAGACGGCAAGTACGTTCCTAACCCGCTCACCTACATCAACCAACGTCGCTGGGAGGACGAAGCCGAGAGCTATGGACCAACCGAGACTGAACATCAACGGACCGAACGAGAGGCAATGAACTTATGAACGCACAAAGAAAGATGCCCCTAACTAAATCTAACGCTATCCGTGGGATGATATCTGCGGAGTGGAATAAGAAATCATACACGGATGACCAGTGGTGGTACATCGACCGCATCCTGCCGAAGGAGTTTACCGCACACGATGTGCCATTCAGCGAGGTTGAGCCACTGTACAAGGCGCTGCTCAAAGCATTGCGGTCCGAGTATGGGGTCAATTATGCACCGCCCAGCGCCTCAGTCGTAGCCAAGTGCTGCGCGATAGTGCTAAGGAAGCCACAGGATACCCCTAAAAACCACGGCAAAGGGGCATCTGCGGACGAAGTGGCTATCATCATGTCCTCGTACCGGCGCAGTGGTGATACGGCATGGCCTGAGTATGTCGCTGGGCAAATTACAGCAGGCGTCCCGGTCGCGGACATCCAAGCAGTGATGGATGAACGCCTGCCTGCCGTTGCACGTACCACTACCACACCAAAGCGAGGTAGCGAGGCAGTGGGGTTGCCGGAGTTGGTGGGCGGATTCACTGGCGCAGTACCGCAAGAGTCCAAGTTCGTGAGGAAGATGGATAAGTTAGCAGCAGCACAGGGGTGATCTACTCGGCAATCAATGCTAAGTATTTCTTGACCGCATGATCCAGCCTACAGTCGAACTTGCTCGGCAACCACACGATGTGCCCTGCCCACGTATACCCGAAGAAGGGCAGGGCACATACGGGATCGAGCTTCCTCCCATACATCCGATAGCTTGATCGCTTGTACTGCTCCAAGAAAACCCTTCGCAATACGCTGTTTCCAATCCGGGGCATGGCAACGCAACACAAGCGACTGATGCTGCATTCGTCCTCGTCCTCTGATAGCATCGCAAGCAATGCCGCAATCGCTGCGCCCTGACTGTGGCCTGTTAGCATGACTGCGCCGCGTTGACGATCTCGCCATTCGGTGAACGCCGGATATAATTCAAGGGCAGCGTTTAGAAATCCAGAATGCACACGGCATCGCCTGCCGCTCAGGTGGAGGTTAGTCATGGCTCGGTGTAGGTTGCACCCCCAATCACGCCAGCCATTCGTACCTGCTACCGCGAAGACATTCTCGCCCTCCGCAGAGTATGTGGCATACTCAACCTCTCCAACATGTATGCGGTTCTCGTCATCATAGACACGGGCGGCATAAGCTGCCAAAGTTTTCCAGTTCATTCTTCTTCCTCTTCTTCGTCTTCTTCGTCATCCTCCCACACATCTACAGTCTCGGCCCCGGCCTCGTCGGGATCAAGAAATTCCTCCGTGAGTTGACGAGCAGCTTGCTCAAAGTGCGGGTTGTCCAGATGTATCATGCGTGCAATGTCACCGTCCGACCCGCCGACAAATACAAACCAATCGAAATATTCGGTGAGCAATCGTATAATTTTCTTGGCGGCAACCTTCTGATCTTCATTCATTTCTTGCTCCGCTTGAACGTCAGATAGTCAGCCGCCTCCTCTGGCTCCTGAAATACTGTCACCAACCCAACGTCACTGGCCTTGGGGTCGATCACCGTCACGGCGCAAGGGCTTATATGCCCGTCAGTAAATCCGCGTTCCGAGGCGTAGCGGTCGTATTTTTTATAGCTGGCGATACGGATGCAGTGCGAGATAACACCGGTCGCAGGGCACTTGACCATGCCGTAGCCGCTTCGGTGGATGTGGCCGCTGATCAAAACGTGGTCGCGAAATCCTGTCATAGCTGCTTTCATCTCGCCATGCGCTGCATTCCACATCGAGTTGCCCGGCCAGTGATGGCGTGCGTTGATCCGAACCTCACGTTTATTGGAAAAAGTTAGCCCCATCCGCACGGAGTCGGACTGATACAGGTTGTTAGTATGCCTTAGAATCCATTTTAAGGGGTCTCCTGCGCCACTCCATGAGTCATGGTTACCTGCTATCACATATAGCCACGGGCAACTGCTGAGTAGCCACTCTGCCAATTTCCAAGCCTCGGCTGCTGTGACGCTCTGCTGCCCGTACAGGTGCGTGAGCCGACCAACCCAGTTATTGGTGGTGTCGCCTATGTTAGCAGCGTACAATCCGGGGGTGTCGTTGACTATCTTAACGTGCCGCTCAAGCGCCACGATGTCGGTGCCGGGGTCGTCAACATGGGGATCTCCGAAATGGATAATGCCGATGGGCTTATCGCCTTTGATCTTGACAGGGATAAGTTTACGCGCCTGCTCGCTCGCTTCTTTGCGCTCGTACTCGCCGCGCCTGCGGTCGAGTAGTTCCTCAAGGTCGATCTGATCGGGCGGGACGAATATCTCAGCCTCATCTATGATGATAGAATCAGTGCCACCGGGGCGCAACGAGCGAACTTCCCCGACGTTGGTGCACTGTCCCTTGAAACTACAAGCCTTGGCGATGCGGCGATCTTTCCACTCAGGGTGTCTCTCTAAGCATCTGAGGATTTTTCCCTGCATCGTGTCCGTCATCGCGTACCTACCTGTTAGATTTTTCCAAGCGCCGTTCCAATCACTGCTGCGAGGATAACTATTACTACGTCCCTCCCCCACTCTCTCTTATTTTTGCTGATGTTAGCGAGGTGAGCGATGCCTAATTCTAACTCCTGTATTCTCTCGGCTTGCGCTTGGTCCTCTTTGTATAGCTCTCGCGCAGTCTGGCGCGTAGTCCCTTCCAATTTATCGACCGCGTGTTCCAGCCTGTCGATAGCTTTCATAATTAGGTCGGTAATCAACTCCTGTGCGTCAGGCATCACGCGCACCCCGGATATACTGTCTCTATGCGCTCGGCGCACCGAACGATCCGCGTTGCCATCCGGTGAATGTTAATCAACGACGACAGCGACCCGTCGAGGATGCCGTTGGCAATATCCATTGGGGATGCCTCGGCCTGTGTTAGCACCAGATACTCGTCGGCATCGACGCCGGTACTGCTCTCGCCATACACGACGGTCGGCACGTTGCGATCCTGTAGAGTCGATAGCATCTCCGTCGCCTCTTCACCGAGCATCTCGGTATCGAGTACGCATAGGTCCGGTTTGTTTTTGCCGTTGAGGATTTCTTCGCCTTGATCTGCTGATAATGCAAAATGCAAATCGACACTGCTACCAATCAGCGCATCAAACTTGCCGAGTTGGTCTGTGTTAGCGTCAATTATCAGCACGTTCTGCATCTCAGAATCCGCCAGCATCCACACTGGGGTCGCCCTTGAATGCGTCCTCGAATGTTTTACCTGCGGCGGTCTTGTTCTCAGGGTCGCTGATAGCATGGCTCTCGCCGGTCTGAACGATGACCTGCTTGCCGCGCTCAGTATGGATCAGCGATGCCTCAATGTTTGGCATAGCCACGCACCCGACCAGCAGGCATAGGCCGACGAGTAACAGGAAGCACTTCAGAATATTGTTAATCATTTCAATTCTCCTCGTTTATTCGTTCAAGAATTCGGGACTTCACTGTGTCGCCCGGTTCGTCGCTAATCGCTGTGTCCAGATGCCCCATCATGGTGCTGTCTGTTTCTGTGTTTACCGCGTCCGCAAGCACCGACCCGCCTATCTGTATGTACTCCGCAGCCTCTTCCTTGTAGTGCCGAAAAAGCGCACTAACCAAGCCCGCCGCTGGAGTTCCTGCCGCGCCCTCTACTAACCCGGCAAGCTGGGTCCGTCGGTTATTCTCCGCCGCGAGAGCCGGGGATGCCGCTTCGGTTATTACCGCGTTCATTTTTACGAGCGCGATATAGTACGGCTCGTGCTCGTCCCTGTCGGGGTATTGCGTCATGTCAATTAGCTCAGCCATTGTAATCTAAACCCCATCCATATAGCGTTGCATCGCCGGTTATTGTTGCTCGTATTTTCATCGCAGTCCCTGCTGGCTGCGCTGAAATATCAACCTCAGAATAGTACTGTGTATATGATATGCCAGCGTCCACTGCTAACGTCGTCATCGCAGCAGTGGTAAACGTCGCGCCGCTGTCCCGTGATACGCCGTATGTAATCGTACCTGTTCCGAGTGTTGCGTAGCTGATCAGGACACAGCGTCCAGTTGATGATGCTGCTGTGTGCGCGTCACTCTGTACCTGCACGGACGCGAGCGTATATTTGACAGCAAAAACCAAATCCAAAACGCCCGTCGTCGCGGCCCATGCCGAGCTTGTCCTGTATGCGGCTATCCCGTCCGCGTAGCTGTTGGCACTGTTGCCCCGTATCCCTACATAGTTGCCGGAGCCGGGATCACCAGCGAGTTTCAGTACGAGGTGGTATTGAGTCGAGGCGAGTAGTGCCGCCGGTGTTGCGAACGTCCCTGTAACAGTCGCCCAGCTTGATGGCGCTCCAATATCAACGGTCAACGCTGCGTCTGCTAATGTCCCAGACGGCTCACCCGCGTTGTCGGTTTCTATTCGCATTTCGACCGACCCCGGACTCCCGAATTTGTAAGCATACGTCACCGTCGCGGAGGTGATCGTTTGTCCGGTGCCGATCTGAAACCCCTGCGAAATTTGGTCAACGTATGTGCCGCTATTGTTACCGATTTTTTGCGTCGTTTCGGTGATGTTCGTAACCTGTTCCGTCGCCGCGATAGCTGAGTTTCCGTAGCTATCATAAGTCGAGTCGTATGGGGCTGTGGTCGTTGCTGCGTCCGTGTCTGATTCGTCGGCAAATTCGTCGGCGAATATATTTACCTGTTCGTGCATGACGTAGTTGCTGTTTTTCAAGTCTCGCAACATACGCAATAGCACGTTAGCCCGAAGCGGTACGGACGCGGCAAGGATATTTGTCGTAACCTCTGACGATAGTAAATAATTAGCTTCCGGTGTCGGTGCGGGATTAGGCGTACTGTCCCCCTGCTGTTTTATTACTACGGCAGCTTCATACAATGTGCTCAGTACGTTATTCGCATCCTCCCACTGTATTTCAAAATGTGCAGGCATGCTTTCTTCTGGACCCAAGAAGGCATCAATCCCATTCGTCGGATCCAGCGTCATTAGACATGTGACTTTTCCATTTGCCAAATCTTCAAAGTCGGTATACTTGCCATCGTTGTAAACAGTCGCGATGGCAAGCTGTGGTGATCCCGATACCCGCGACTCTGTAAGCGAGAAACGCAGGGAGACAGGCGCACCATTTGTATTCAGCGGGAATCGTACTTCAGTCGATGCAATCTTCGCCCAAAATTCGCAGATCCACAGGATGTGATCGCCGTTTGAAATCTCCAGAACAGGCACTTCCCCAGATGTGGTTGTTGCTGTGTTATCATTGACATAGATTTTCAAGTCACGATATAAATAATCTGGTGCTGCCATCAGTGTGTTCCTCTGTTATATGCGGAAATTGAATCCATTCATCCTTCCCATAGTTTGAATGATTGACTGCTGCCGGTTGCGTGGTACACCCAGACCGGGCCGATCGGCACTGCGGTGTCGAAGGTAATGCGCTCTGTTGTAGCGCTGACTTTGACCATCTGCGTTACGTGGTTGCTGGGTTCAGCAGACTGCACGACGTAATAAAAGGCAACGCCGTCTTCGTTGTCGATCTGTAGCCACTGCCGCTGCTCGTTCTTGCCAGCCGAGTTAGCGGCAGCAAGATCCGTGTACGCGCCGGAAGCGACGGCTGCGTCGATGGTTAGTTGCATGGTTATCTGTGACATTTTGCTCTTCTCCTATGGTGGTGTGTTTGCGTATCGTTTATCGTATGCTCTTAGCAGCCTTTCGGCAGCGGTTATCATGCGTTCGCGGTGTAGGTTCCGCAGCTTGCGGTCCTTGTGCTCGTCGTACATGGCCCTCATGTGCTTACGCATGGCCTTGTATTGTGACATCTTTGATATCCGGCCATCCTCCTTGGAGATGTTGAACACATCCTGTACGGGCTTTACCCCGCCTTCGCCTTGCGCCCTCGTCATTCCCGTAAAGGTAGTCGATAAACTCAGCGGGTCCAACTTAAATGCCTGCGCGTCATCGCGTCCGAGATTAGAAACGTCGGTGATAAAGCGGCCAGTATACCCGAACATGCCCCGAATAAGGATATCGAACCGGCGAGGGTCAACTCCTGCGACGGACCCCAAGCCCTTGGCAAGGCGGGATGCCCGTGACGTATCACGCTCGTTCAGCGGGCGCATTAACTCATACGGCGGCAGTACGAAGCGGCGGCGAAAGAAGTCGTAGCCGGACATAGCTTCGATCATGGGGCGGAAGGGTCCGGCAAGGGCGTCATCGTCTATTGGTGCCATAAGGTGAATCATACTTCCGGAAAATCCATCCCAAGCGTCTGTGCGGTCAGTGAAGGCGGACGTATAAAGGCGCTTACCAAAGGCATTCCAGAGTCCAAGCTCGTAGGGCTGCGGGATTGAAATCCACGCGACTCCGCCCTGCCCGTCAGAGATTGGAATGTTGTCATACATGTCCTTTTGCGCTGGCGATAGCCTTCCGTACTCCTCTTCAGCATCGCCTCCCATTGCGCTAATTAACATCTGTAAGATCATGCCCTTGACCACGCCGTAAACGGCGAATCTACCGATAGCCTTAGCGGGATCTTCTTTAGCAAGCACAACCTGTCGCCGAAGACCTTGCATACCCACCGCGCCAAACGGAACCAACTGCCGTAGTAATTGCAGCCACTCTCCGGCAAGGCTGAAGTCCATTAAATCGCGTGCTTGGAAGGAGGCATAGAGATGCGCGTTGTAATCGTCGTATTGCAACTCTTCCTTGGCCTTCTTGAAGGCTGATTGATATTCTATGATGCGCGTTGAGCGATCCGCATTGGCGATGAAATCCCCGTAGCCCTTCCATAGGTTAGCAGCGGACGTAAACACGAAGTTAGAGTCGCTGGAAAGCTCGTTCATTATCCCGCGTTGCATACTGTGCCATTCGGGTGCCCCCTTAATCCAACTGTGTTTTTGGTCGCCACCTAATCGCATAAGCTGGGACACGGCGGCGGAGTTAGTCAGGTTGGGATTCCATACTCTAATGAAGTCCGCGAAGGTGCTGCCAATCCCGCGAATAGCATTTTGGTCAGTAGTACGGGATGTAAACCCCCGCTCCTGTATGTCCTTGAATCGCTGCCGGAGAGCGAACGCTGGAAAGTTAATGATGCCGACCTTAATCATCGAAGGTACGATCGTGAGGAAGAGGGGCAGCTTATAATGCTGATCCGAGAGTCCTTGAAGTTCGGCAAGTACATCGGAGTGGATCACCCAATACTCAGGCTTGCCGTCAAAGTACACCTTGACCACATTCGACTCAGCCGCTTTTTGGTCAGTCCGGCGGGCTATCGTGCCGAGTAAGCCGCGCTCTTCGGGGGTGATCCCCTTTTCGCGTAGGACTTCGGGATTCACGCTGTTAATGAACTGGCGGAAGACGTTGTTGCGGTCAGTCTCGCCAACCATGCGGGACGAGGATTCCCATAGCACGTTGTACGGATCGAGAATAGTGCGCTCGGACCCCACGAACTTCTCCACCGCGCTCGTCACGCGCCCGATGCCAGACACTGAATGCGGGGAACCAGCAGCGTTTGCCCCTGTTGTGCTGATCTCTTCACCGGCAAATGATATCATGTGTCGGCGCATCGTAACGTAATGCTCGCCGCGCAACTTGATCTTGTCAAACGCCGCCTGCGTCATGCGCCCGCCGTCTACCATGTACTGCAACGCCGCCTCGGCCATGCGCCGATACGCCCGTGCTGAATTTTCCAGCTTCTTGAACCGCGCTCGATCACGCTTGAGCACGACGATAGCAGCCTTTGCCGCCACGCTCTCTGTCATAATACCAAAGCCAACCGGGGATGTGATCTGAGCAATATGCGGTATTTCGTCAAAGCGTTGCTGCGCTAATCCGAGTTCCATCTCCAAGCCACCGACCGTCGCCTTCCCTGTCTTGGTCTTGTTCTTCAGCCACCTCTTTTTGGCAAATCTAAGCTCCGCTTTGAGCAGCTTCACAGCCTCCTTCGCGTCAGCCTTCTCGTCACGGAGGCTGTCGAGGTCAATCACGCGCTCTGACACCATAAGCGTCACGGTGTCGCGGGTCGCGTTCTCGATCTCTGCGCGGGTCATGCCCTCGAATTGGCTGAATAGATCATCGGCCTTGAGTGGTGTCCCTAATAGAATCTCTTCGATAAGTTCCTTGTCTTTCAGTTTTTTTATCTTAGTCGTTCCGTCAACGACTTGAACCGCCACTCCCCTGCTCCCTACTAATGGAGTCACTTTTGAAATTTTCTCATCCCGCGTGAGTTCAGATGGAATCCTCATCACCGTTCCATCGAATCGGCTCACGCCGTTCGTGAACCAATCGAACATCTTGCCACCATGCCCCATCAACAGCCGAGCGCCGATGATGAAGTTATCCACGGGCGCAAGGCGATCTACAGTAAAGCCCTTGACGGCAGCGGCCTCGCGTACAGCATGTAGCGACATCGCCAGCGGTTGCGTCGTCTTGTGCAGAAATCGGTCCCACTTGGTAACGTGAAAGCCTGCTTCCGGCGGGACTCTACCAAAGAAGCGGTTCATTAGCCGGGTCGGTAGCGTATCACGCGCATCGCCGTACTCGATCGCGCCCGCCTTGATCTGCTCTGCGGCGTTGAGTCCCGCAAACCGGCGTAGTTGAGTGGAGTACTCTGCCAACGCAAGGCGAAGATCCTTCCCGACCGCATTGACGTAGCGAGCCATCATTTCCGGAGCGACCTCAGACGTTCGGGATGGGTTAACCAGTAGCCCGTAGATAAATTCAGCAACGCCCTCTTCCCTGAGATACTGCTCTGGGTTGGGGTGATTTTTGGGCGCTTCGCTGCCGGTTTTACCCAGCCGCATAAGCTCGCCGTCGAGCTTATTGGATGTAGGCACTAACTTTGTAAGTGCCGAGATGGCGTGCCCAAGCTCATGGGCAGTTCGTGTAATATTAGTCGTCCCGGTCAGCACCACTGCCATTCCCTGCGGATCAAACCACCCCAACGCCTTCTTGTGAGCGCCTGTTAGCTTGCCGCCGGATGCGATGCTTATTTTCTGCTTCAGTATTTTTACGAACTTTAGTGTTGACTGCTGCGGATTCTCCGGGTCACCGACATACGAAGACGGGTCAATCTCTGAAAGGGGAATGCGGTTGGGGGCACGGAGGTCGTCGGGGGCGAACTGCGCAAACGTCCGGACATCCTCAAGCTGTTCCTCGATCTCCGAACGAAGTTCCAAAAACTCGCCTTCTTGCGGCACAGCATTGATGACACTCTCAAGCAAGTCAATCTTGCGGCTGGCTGGCGCGTCATCAATGATCTCTGATGCCGCCTGCCGGATCTCATCAATGGCAGCGGCTGTGCTTTCTGCCTCCTCGATGATGTTCTGCACAGCATAAAAGGGATCTTCTTTGAGATCGGCACGGGATTGGGTGCCTACCGCAGGTTGGAGTTCGGCATCAATGGCAGCGGCTTCGGCGGGGTTCAGGATCTCGTCAATCAACTCAGCGAGTTCGGGCGTGAAGTTCTCAAATAGCTCGACAAGTCGGAAGGTATCGCCTTCCTCGCTCGCCTGAACGATAGCACGGGATAGTTTAGCGTTGCCGTTCAGTAGCTCGGAGATGCGCTCTGTCTTAACTTCGGGGTCGTTCAAGTCCTCGATCTCTATGAGTTGGGCAGGGGTTTCTTGGGCAGCAGGAGCAGGAGGGGCAGCAGGAGTAGGAGGGGTTTCTTGGGCAGCAGGAGTGGTGGGGGCTTCTGCAACTCTCGAAATCTGATTAGCAGCGAATACGACGTACTCCGTATTCCCGCTTGACATAGAGACGATAACACCATCGAAGCCTTCTGCCCTCATTTCCTCCGTCAACTCTGCTGACGAGCGTCCGCCCTCTTTATGCGGATACCGATCACGCAGGGCTTCGGGGGTCGTTCGCAGGGGATTGTCCATTCGGAGATTGACGGATATGACATCACCGCCGCCGACTACACGCGCCGCGTTCTCTGCATACACGGCGGCGATGCCCGCGTCGCCAGAAAAATAAAACCCTTGCCCGAATAATCCACCGTCCCGCCGAGCGACCTTATCGCTAAACTCACCCGTGAACGCTTCTGCTGCGCCGTGGAATAGTGTTAGCGGGTCGCCATTCTCCTCGGTCAGCACGGTCGTTGCCGAGGGAGTAGCGGCAGCAGGGGTGGGGGGAGGAGCGGCAGCAGCAGGAGCAGCAGGAGCAGGAGTGGCAGCAGGTGCAGGAGTGGCAGGAGTGGCAGCAGGGGCAGCAGCAGGGGCAGCAGCAGTTGGGGTGGTGGATTGGGCAGCAGTGGCAGCTTCGCCTGCCTTCTTGCGAACGGCAAAGCCGTTTTGGGAATTGTGTTTGAATGGAATAATTTCATGCGTTTCTTCAGTGACGCGACGATGCCTCATGCCAGTGCGGGCAGCTTTCTCGCTCTCATATGGCCCGCTCCAAGGTTCGCCTACTTTCTGGCTTTTCATCATAAAGAATTTGTTAGAGCGGTCAAGGCTGTCGTCGTCGCTGGACTTGAAATCGTCATGCAGCGCAACCTCGCGGCCTGCCACGGGCCTTGAGTACGCTGCTAACATGGGCATGTGGGGATGCACCGGCTGCGCTTGTTCAGCCTCGGTTGATTCGGCTTCTTCGGCGGCAGGTTCTACTTCTTGCGACACCGCTTGGGCTTGCTCGCCTTGCTCGCCTTCTTGCGTGCTTGTAGCGCCTTGCGCTGCTTGGGGCTGTGGTTGTGCAGTGCCATCTGTTACCTCTGTGGTTTGAGTGGTGTCGCTGCCTTCACCAACACCACGGAACGGATGTGTCGGCGACACCATATTCACCGAAGTCTGAGCATCAATAATTGCAAACACTTCTTCGAGTGTAGCATCTGGCTTGAATGCTGGCCTGCGCCCAAGCCTGTATGCAGTTGTTGCTGCTGCCTTAGACGAAACCTGCCCGCCGATAACAGGATTATCCGCCTGTGCCCTTTCTTGAAGTTTTTGCCCGATGCCTTCCCCTTGATGCTCGTCGGGAACACTCAGGGACAGCACCGATGCGGGAGTATCCGGGCGCAGCAGCACGACTATCTTGCTGTTCGTGGCTGGATCGGTATAGACAACGCGCCTTGCGCCTTCTCCGAATGTCTCGCTGTCGTCGATGGCTTCTACGGTAATCTCAGTTGATTCGACGGCGGCTTCAGTGCCAGCAGCTTCAGTCGCGGTAACGGGCGGCAGAACAGTTGTAGTGCTGCTGTCCGGTGGGCCGCCAACACCGCTTCCGGCGCTGGTGTCAATAGGCGTGAGTGATGATGTATCAATGCCATCGCCAAAGACGCTTTCTGGCAAGGGCGCGGGGTCGCCGACCTGCCCGACCCTATCTGTGCGGATAGCGTGGAGAAGTATTTCTTCAGCGCGTTTCCGTATCTGGTCTTCGGTTTCCGTAGGTTGCCGCGTTTCACCCGGAAGCGGTCTTGGAATCTCTGCGTTCCCTGCGTCTATGTCGATGCGCTTGGCGTCGATTGTCATCTTCGCAATATCTATGATAGCATCGGCAAGGGCAAGGCTTTGATCGTATTCAGTCTCTCTTCCTTCAGCGAGTCGCTTGTCTTTCTTGAGCCGGTTGCGCTCGGCGATGAAAGTGTTGCGCACACCAGCAACTTCAGCCACAGTGCTGAACGACATCCCGCTTGCTACGCCAAGAACAAACGCCTTCTTCCGGCCTTCAGGCAACTCGCCACTAAGTGCATCGCCAAGGAAATCACCAATCGGCACGGTAGATAGATTGCCAACGCTGAGGTATGGACGGAGGCGGTTCTCTCCGGCGGCGCGGCCCATATCTTGAAAGTACTCTTGGTAAGCGCCTTCTTCCAATCCCTCGCCCACCGCCCCAATGCCCATGCGCGTTGCCTTGGTAGCGAATTTGCCAGACTTCGATGCCGCCCACTTCACCACCGAGAGTTGCACGGGCGCGGACAGCTTGCCGAACGCGGCACTCTTGAGTAGGCCGAATCCGAGTGTGTTGCTGGCAGAAAGCATCAAGTAGTTGTTAATGAAAACATTTGCCGCCGCCTCTCCCGCTTGCTCGATCGAGGCACCGGAGTCGCGTGCTTGTTGGAACGTGGAGGATGCCTCAAGCGCGGCTTCTATCGGCGTCACAGTCGTCATTGTGCCGACAGCCACCGCCCCCCATCCGGACATGCCAAGGCGCGTTGCAAGAGCAACTCCGCCGCCGCCCGCAATCATCAGAGGCAGCGAGATTGAAAGTGATTCGGCGAAGTCGGTTGTCCAGAACGATAACCTCGCAAGATCCGCCATCTCGAAATGCTCATTCTGCCGCGCCGTCTTCTCGTCAATGGCGTTTGCTTCGCGCAGCAGGCGCGTTCGATCCTTGATCCACTGCCCCGTGGCGTCATGGTCCATCATCGTGAGCATGGTCGATGCAAGATCACCCATGCCCCCACTGAACCCGCGAGCCGTCGCCTCTTCTAAATTTTTGAGCGTGCCGGTATTCTTGGCGTCAGTGATGTAGTCTACGCTTGCCTGCGTCCAGATGTTAGCTTGGTTCCCCGGCATCCCAGAGCGAATCATCTCCCGGCGATGCTCCTCCAAGGCAGGTCCAAGCATAGTTGGCTTCTCTGCATCTGCCGCCGCCTTGTCGAGCTTGGCAAGACCGCCGAACGTGAGGGCGTTAATAGCACCGCCCACAGCCGCGCCCGGAAAGTCAGTGGCAGTATAAAACTCCGGTGCTAACTCAGGGATTTCAGCACGGGCGCGGTTAAGAAAGTGCGCAGAGTCATAATCCTTGCCAAATTTTCGGATGTGCCGTTTCTGCACTTCCAGAACCCATAGCGTAGCAGCACGCTGCTGCCGCTCCTTACTAAGCCCGTCCCATATCGGGTTGGCTCGGACTTCAACTATGGATGGAAAATAATCTTCTTCCATGTTATTACGGCTGTCGCATGGAGGTGGTAAGTTTTCGGCCATGCCCTTGGGCGTTTTCGATAGTCGCCTCTGCCGCTACCATTGCGGCAAGGATTGTCTTAGCCTTGGCAATATCTTGGGGCGAGTAAGAGTCCTCGAAGCTAAGGCGGCGGCGCGAACGAACCCTGCTCAGCAGCTCCGCAGGGGTTGATGTTTCAAGGAGTTTATTAAGCCCGCGCTTGCCGTGTTTTGTCATGCCGGACTTTTCTATCTTAGTGAGGCTGATATCATACAGCGCTTTTCGGAGGTCGTCCGATGTTTTTTTCAGTTTTTTGGAGGAGAGATTCGGCACTTCGCCTTGCTTGGGATTCTCCGCACTATCCGCGATCGCCTTCTTCAGCGCCTTGCCTCCCCTGACGGCTACTGGCCTAGCGCCGCCGACAACCCCGCTATTGATAAAGTCTGCAAATGCGTTCGCGTCCGAGAGAACGTCCCATGCGGTCTTAGTGGATTCCAGCAAACTCTGGGCAGTCTTTGTGATAGCGTCCCACGCGGGATTGGCAGCATCCATCACGGCACCGGGGAATGCGCTAAGGTCGGGTCCGGCAGCGGCGATTCCCTCCACCAAGTCTGAGCCAAGTGAGCGAAGGTCGGGTCCGGCAGCGGCGATTCCCTCCACCAAGTCTGAGCCAAGTGAGCTAACGGCGCTAACGGTGGCGGGTGTTTTGATGTTATCCTCGCCGCGACCGCCCCTCTTCCAATCCGGAGCGCCGGGGCCAAATGCGCGGACGCTTGGGCGTCGGATAAAACGAGGAATTTCGTTGCCATCATCGTCCTCGGTCTTGTTCAGAACCGCCGCAAGGGGCGTGCCAAACAACGCATCCGTTAAACCTTCATCACTATTTAAGTCGTATCCGCCGCCGCCGGGGGCGTCTGGTGGTGTTACAATTTTCTGAACCGGCGTGCCGAGAGCTTTGGCTTGAGCGCCCGCCAAGGTCTTGAGATCGGCCTGTGTTAGCGTTGAGGCCATGAACTCATAGAAGCTCTCTTTGCTCGTCGTCTTCAGCATCGCCTGTGGCGAGTCCGGAGGGGCATCCCCGATGCTATTGCGGAAGTTAAGCCACTTGAGTTTTAACTCGGGGTTATTGGGAAGGTTATCGTATAGGCTATCCATATCCGTGTAAGTATGCCCGGCAATGAACGCGCCAGTTTGGGAGTCGATTAACTGATATCCGATCGGCCCCTTTACGACTTGGGTTTTGATCGGCTCTGCGTTCGCGGCTTTTGCCTGCTTCACCGCTGCCGAAACTTTTTCAAGATATAGGCTTGACGCTTTAGCTTGGGATTGCCATTGCTCGAACGTTTTTTCACCCCCACCCAGAAAAGGATCGCGGACTCGCACTGTGTTATCATTGAAGTCGCCGGACACTTCGATGCCGATGCGGCGAGCGAGCTTTAGTAGTTTATCTTCGATGTCGATGCGGCGCGTATCGGCCATTGATATCTCGCCGAGCGTAGCGCCAAGCCCAAGCGCCATCGTATAATCCCTTACCGGCGCATCTTTTGGAAGATTATCATAAAGCTCATGCGACATCCGCTGCGCGTCAAGGGGGTCGTGCCCAGCCTCTATTAACCTCAGGGATGCTTCGTGCTGAAGACGGCCTTCGGCGTTTTTCTGATTGACCTCATTGCGACCTGTGATTTCAGCGATGTTCGCCATTGCGATAATCAGTGATTCGCTTGCTTCAGATAGGGTCTGCCGATCGCCGCTGGGATAAACAATCTCGTTGCCTTCAATCCTCTGCCCACGTTCAGTGAAGTACTGCTGTAGAATCCTTTTATCAGCCGCCGTAGCGCCGGGGGCGATGGAGGCTTGGTAAAGGCGCATTCCAGTGAATTTGTCCATTGCTTGCCGCCCCCCCACCGTGTCCATCGCTGCCTTGTATGCGGTGTCCGATAGCCTTACGCCATTGATCCTCAGCGCGTGATTAGTTACTAAGTGCTTCGCGGCAGTACGGGTGTTTTCTGTTGCGGCATCCTCGGCTGCGTTGACGATGCCGGGGGTGCCAAGTTGTTTCTGGATCAGAGACGTTGCGGTGATTTCCTTATTGGTGCCGATCGCGTCTACAGCGGCGTCGCTGATTTTGACATTGTTAGCCGATAACAATGCTTGATTACGCTTAATGCTGGATTCCGCTTCCATCTCATCCAAATACTCGCCGACGCCCTCCCTGAAGCCCTTAACAAAACGACTGCCGCGATTGAGCAGACCTTGCCCGAAGCCGCCGCCATTAACTTTTTCTTCTACAGGTGGCATGACTTAGCTCCTTTCGGTAATTGGTTGAGGTGTGGTCAAAGCCACATCTTTTGATAAAGGCTCGGGCGGCGCGGCTAAGTCCATTAGGATCAACTTGTAATTCTTTATATCCAAGCTCAGAACATTTTTGCTCGGCCATTGCCATTGCCTGCTGTAGCGTTGCAGGGGGGATCTTCCGGAAGAAGGCCAAGTGCCCTTCGAGCGCGTAGCCTCCATCAACTTCTTCTGCGAAGGCGAGGCCGCAGGCGCTGCCGTCGATAACTGGAACGAGGAATACGCCGCCGTCATCGAGCAGCGTACAGAGTCGGTGAAACCCCGCGAGGCCAACCCAATCCCCGTGGATTGCAGATTGGACATGCGGTTGCTGTACGCAGGTAAAGATGTAGGTGTATGATTCATCACTTGGTTGTAGCTGTATGCACTCATTCACGATTATGGAGTTATCCAGTAGCTCACTTCACTGCGCCCAAAGCGCCCTTGGCAAGTCCTGCGCCGAGAGGTCCACCCATGCCTGTTGCCACTGCGCCTAATAGCGCTGAACCAAAACCTGCCTTCGCGCCCTTATCTGTTCTGCCCATTGGCGCTGCCGAGGTAGGCGTTGGTGTCCTGCTGATGCCGAGATTCATTATTTGCATTTTGTGCGCACGCTGCGCGGCCAACGCGCCACCGAGCACCGAGCTACGCTGTGCGCCACGCTCCATGCTCCCGCGTTGACGAAGTATTGACCCCACCCCGCTACCAGTAACGCCGCGCTGGGCAAGATTGCGATCCAGTTGTCCTTGGGAGGCGGCCTGCTGTCTGTCGAAGTTGTCCAGTTCACCATGCACAAATTCTGAACCAATCCACTGACCCCCCGTCCCGGCTCGACCTTTCATCGAGTTCAGTTCGTCCGTGAGTTCAGGGAACCAAACCTCCATCCATTGATCCTGCGCGTTGGCGAGGATTGCAGCCTGCTGCTTTGATAGTAGTGTTTCTGTCGTTTTCGATGATGATCCTTTGCCGCCCATATTAAGCTCCTGCGCCTGCTTGTCTGAAGTCGATTGTGACGGAGTGCAATACTCCCTTGCTCCGGAAGCGAAACTGAATATCGCTGCCGATGATACCGCTCTTAACATAACTCGTCAAGTCGCGCCTGCGTTGTCGATTCGTGAGTGTTTTGCGCCAAGCCTCGACGCCATCAGTATAGATCGTCATGTCAACATCATCGTCGCAGTTCAGGTAGACCCGCCGCAACTTCTTCTGACTGCGGTCCTCGGTTATCTGTAAGCGTGGGGTCAAGTACGTCCATGTTTCTGGCGTGCCAGAAAACGCCCGCCATTCACCAGTAGATGCGAGCAGATATAGCCGATCTTCGTTCTCGTCCCACCACGCCCACTGATAGCCGCTGAGGCTGAGGCGCGTTATCTTTAGCTCATGCTTGAAGTCAACAGCAACAACATGGTCATCAAAGAATAGATAGTAAACGTCGTTAGCAACGACTGCGAAATTGGCAATGGCGTCGAAGACATACTTATTTGCCGTTACTAAAGTGGTTCTGTCGCCTTCGATTTCCGGCTGCTTGCCGAAAGTGGCGATCCCATCGTTGCTCTGCCAGACTAAGTTATTGCCGAGCGATGCTATCGTGCGCCAGTTTGGGCACCCTTGTCGAGTTGGCAGTTCGAGTCTGGACAGGTCTGCAAAGGTTGTGCCAGTTATGAGATAGCGCTTATTCTTTGTAAACGCTATGATCGAGGCGTTGCCAGCAGCTATTGCTGTAACATCCTCGTCAAATTGCAAATAGCGAAATGGATCCCATGAGTGCGGATCACTTTGTGCGCTAACATATACGCGGGTGCCAGCCGCGAGGAAGAAAAGTTCGTTTAGTTCGGTCAGGTATTTGCCTCCCCGGACAGAAGAAGAGCCATCGGCGATATAGGTTATAGGGGCAACGTGACCCATCATGTCGAATGGCAGTTGTTGCATTAAATCTGAATCTGAAAGGCTATCGCTGAACGTGCGCTGCCCATTGGTGACGACGCCAGCAATATAGAAGGATGATCCCCTGTCTATCGTGCGCAATATCAGAACCTTGGCAACAAAACTCTCAGTGGATACTGGAATATTACTTATTTCTATAGAATTTAATCCAGTAACTAAAGTCTCTTCCGTGGTGACATCCTCCCAGTACTGGGAGGACGGCGGGGTCGTGCCCCCGCCGAGGGGTCTGAAGTTGTCTGAGAACGGGTTGCGGGTGTGGTCGTTGTTACTCCTGCTGACGTAATTGACGACCGCCTGTTTAGATTTATAATACCGATTCAGATGCTGGATAACAGTGCCGGGGCGGTAACCGTAGAGATGCCAGTCGTACTTGTTCCAATAGTGGTCGCTGAGGTTAATCGCAGCCGCAAGGTCGGTTTCTTGGCCCTTTGCGACATATATTTTGTGAAGGGGGTTAAAGGGTTCGGCATCTCGGGTTTGGACAATCGTTGCCGTTCGCTTTGCATTAAATTGAGTATAGCCCATCGCCCCGCCTGTATGGGTGGCAGAGTGCACGCCATCCTTTGTGACAAAGGCAGTTGAATATTTGTAGTTTCCTTCCAGAAGTTCGCCACGGTATCCGTCCGCAAGGCTTAGGGCAGCAGCAGGGGCAGGCACGCCCATATAGCCGAGCGTTGAGTTTAATTGCTCCGTGTCATTGTCAGACCAAAACGTGTTCTCGCCAAACTTTACTACGCTACGCAGGCCATTCGGATTGTTCACTACGAGCTTGCTGGTCGGCGGCAATGCTTTTTTTGCCGTGGGCCTCGGAGCAATGCTCCCGTTGGAAACTTCCGCGTCGAGTACATCAACGGCATGTTCCGGTGAGAGTAATTGCGCGTCAACGAAAGTGTTGATGCCGCCACTAAAGTTTTTGAGTGTTGCTTGCATTACGTCGTAATGGCCCTCAAAACTTGGAAGTAGATGATGCAATCGCCGGGACTCGTAGGCATGGTGACGGTGATTTTAGCCATGCCCTCATGTACAACCGCCTTCATGTCGTAACCGTAGCTGTTGCTAAAATTCTCCGTTGACCGGTACGTCAGAAAAACCAAATCACCTTCCAAGATCCCGACGACTCCGATGTCGGTAGATTTGCCGGATTCTGTCTCGAAGGTATGCTCGCCAGCGGCAAAGATAAAATGCGACGGGCCAATGCTGCTTCCCATGTCGAGCGCCGAACCCTGCACCGCATTATCGGCGATATGCTCTGCGGCGATCGCGTTATCCTCGACCTTGCTACCGTCGATACAGTCCGCTGCGAGATCGACTTTGGCGATGCTTAAAGCCTCAATCTTATTCACGCCCGATGCACCACTGCCTGAAACGGAATTGGCAGCGAGCTTGCTATTATCGACTGCTAAGGCTTTGATCTTCGCGGTTTCTACTGCATCGGTGCCTATGTTAGCAGCAACAAGCGTGCCGACAGCGAGCGTTCCCGCTGTATTGACAAGCGTGGATGTGTCAGGCGCACCGAGCAGGTTCAACTCGTCGCCAAGCTCGATGATAGCACCGTCTACGTCCGTGGATGTCATAGCGGAACCACTGCCGGTCACGTTTTGGCGTGCCGTAGTAGTGAGTGGGATGTCGATTGCGCTGACGCGCTTGACGGTGCGGGTGCCGCCGTCTGATTTTGGGACAGGCTCACGGGCACCAGTGCCATCTGCGTCGAAGTTTATATCTTCAACACCTACCTTGCGTTTAATAATTGTAGTTGCCATTAAAAAAAGCTCCCTTCTGTTTTGCGTTCGCGTGATGTTGTCCAGCCTTTGCCGCTGCTGGAAAGTTCCTCGTTTACTAATACCTCAAACCTGCCTCGGAAATAAGATGCCCGCTGCAAGTCCTCTTGCTCTTCATCTACCTCGTAGCACTTCATGGCCGCATAGGCAATGATAGCGGGGTCATTATTAACTTCGAGGACGCCGGGACGCGGGTCGGCTGAATAGTAGACGATTGCCGCCGTGGCGTCATTTGTGACTGAGGCGATAACGCCCTCCTCGCCATCAAAGAAAACGCCCTCCGAGGTGTCGGTGTAATCAACGATCGCGCCGTCATCGTCCGGGGAGGCATGGGCAGCATCAACGTAGGACGTAACCCCGATATCGGGATCATACTGCCATAACTCCATGCCCCGCCGCCCAGCGTCGTAGGCGTGGACGTAGGTTAAGGCATCATCCGTCGCGGCGAAAAAGACTAAGTTATCGTTAAGTATGCCGGACACTTTGGGAGCACCAAACGCCTTCGGGCCTCCGTAAATAAATTCGACATTCTCAGATCCCGCCGTGGTTGTGTCTATGCACATGTATTGGTGGTTGATGTCGTGCGCCCATACCTTGTGTCCATTCTGATAAAGCTGAGATGCCGAATCAAGGGTTGTTATTCCGGTCGGTGTTATTGTGTCAGTTTCGGTATCAAGGCGGGCAAGTGTCCCATTTAGGTTTATGTAAAGCGTCGATGCGGCGGTCTTGCACACTCCGTAGACTTTGGTAGATGTTACCGCTACCCCTTCCCCGGGCGCGGGGATGTCATTGAACCTATAAAGCCCACTATCGCCGAACGCCATGTACATCTTGCCATTCGTTAGAGTAAATAAATCCTCAATCCCGGCTGCTTGGTGTAGCGTTTCCGCGATTAGTTCCGCGTCAGTGTCGATATCGGATCGGGAGTAGCGAGTGCTGCCGTCGGTGCCATAGTAAACCCATTTACCGGACGGACTAACGGCCATGCGGCTCCACTCACTGCTGCCGGAAATATTACTAACGATAAGGCGGAATCCGGAGGAGACATTAAAATCAACCACCTTGTATAGCGCCACCTGTGGGGTCACCCCGTCACCTATGTGGTGTATTACATCATGGGTATAAAACACATCCCCGTACTTTGAGCCTTGGCTTGAGGTGACTCCGGTATAGGCGGCAATCCCCGTTTTGGTGTAGCCATAATAGCCCATCGCTGACAGCCCAAACCGCGATATTAGACGCCATTCCCGGTCATAAAGTGCAATACCTCCAGTCAGAGAGCCAGCGCCTTGTTGTGCCCACCATAACCTATTATTCCCATCGGTTGTTATGGAATCACCATCAAGTGGACCATACGGCGACCTTGCCGGTACCCTTGAAGGCCATGCGGTGAAGGGGGTTGTCTCAGCCGCGATCGCGGTGGCGGGGCGGGGATGCAGTCTGAACTTATTGCGCCCGTCAAGGTCTTGATACCACCAATTCGGGGTGCCCGTCTTGCTGATCCAATCCCGTCCCGCTGCTGCCGTACTGAGCCATGTATCGTGATGATCCATGCGCCCGCCGCCCTCGGAGCGCTCAAGCTCTACGGACGTTGATGGAAGAAGTAGCTTGCCATCCGAGAGTTCGAGGCGCATAATCTCATAGCAATCTTCGGGCGCGCAATAGACCTCGACATTCTCTGTTAACTGCACTGGCGCACGGCGGCGCAAGGCGCGTGTCTGCCTCGCGTAGACAAGTTGAGCCTCGTCAATCCATATATCAAGCATACTGTCGGTCCAATAATCACCGTCCGTGTCTGCGGTAATTTCTTCACGCAGCCGCTTGCGGATTCCAGCAAACGCCGCACATCCCGCTGTTGAGGTAGCCATTGATTATGCCTGTTCTTTGAGCTTGTTTGCTCGGTTAGTGCAGTGTCGAAGGTGTACTTTGAAATTCTTGAAGTCCGTCTTGGGCCTGCCGCAGATGGAACACTTCGCATCTATGCGGAGCCGGGGAGCTTCGGTCTTAGGCTTGGGTGCAGGAGCTTCGGGGTCGTGCCCCCAACCGCTTTTGGCACGCGCCTTGCGGCGGCGCATTTCTGCTATCAAGTCTCTTGGCATGTTAGCACCGTGGGTAAAGCGGCATCCAGCCCCTCGCCTCGTAAACATCAAGGCGAGGGGCAGATACCTAATTGTTAGACCAGACCATCGCCTACGAGGATGGACGAAGCGTGCAATGCCGCAACGTCAACCGTCTCGATGACGACATAGACTATGCCCGCCGTCATCGTGCCGACCACCGTCATCGTGATATCCAGTTCAGTGCTGACTGAATACTGTGCCGTGCCGAGTACGGACGCGCCGGTCACATCGTCCGAGTTGACGCCGAAGGTGAACACCTTACCTGCATCAAGCCCGTTGCTGTCTACCGTAACGGCAGTACTCATGTCGATGCCCATCTTGAATTGCAGCGACGTACCGCCTGCGCAGGTCGTATGCACGAACGCCACGCCACGAACGAACGCCTCACCGACAGGCACGCCATAGATGAGGTGCGTATCGGCGCTGCCGAGACTATTCTTGCTCAAGTCAAGACGAAGCGCCTTCGTTTTAATGAGTGTGTTCGGGTGAGATGCGCCGGGAACCTCGACGCTTATTGTTGTGAGATCAGTTACCGCCATGATAGCGCCTCCTGTTAGTTTTGTTTGTTATTCGACCTCGAACAGGATCACCGCTTCCGCTGCTGCGGCTGCGGCGACTGCGCCCGATGCGATCGTGTGGGTGACGGCCTCGAAGAGTACCGAAGTAACCCCGAACTCGGTGATGTCCGTCGTTGCGCAGATGGTCTGAGGCACCGCCGTGGTACACTTCGTCGCCATCGGATACGCACCGAGGATTTTCACCGCGCCTACATCCGTCGCATTGACGGTCAATTTGCCGTCGCCGTCGAACGTGTAATGCGCCGTGACAAAACGGGGATTAGTAGTCACCCCGATGACCGTCACGTCGGTTTTTCGATCTGCTGTTGCCATAAGTGGCTACCCTCCGATTATGTCAGTGCGTTGACTGCCGATACGATTTGAGCAACGCCCAAATCTTGACTTGCGGTTGCAGATCCAGCAGCGCCGCCACCTTCGGGATCCGCCGCCGGGTCAATCGACATGCTAACTTTGGCAGCACCGCGAATCTCGTAACCCGCCATGCCCTTCTTCCGACCATAGTCAGATTCGTTGTCGGCGAATGCGAGCGTCTGCGCCCATGCCATGAACAGAGCATCACGACCGAGCAACAGTGCCCGTGCGTAGGTGTCAGTGCCCGTGACGTTGAACCGCTGAATGCGATTGGTCTTGCGAACAATCACGTTGTTCCACATGCCGATGTAGCCGTCCTTGAACTTGCTGTCCACACCCGACTCGATCAACGACAGCGCTTCGTTCTGCCACCGGGGATCCTTGCGCAGCGAAATCGCTTGCAACGGATCAATCCAGAGGTGAAACATTTCACTGTCATCACGGCCCGGACCCATTGGGTTCAGCCGATAATCGTTGTCGCGCTTGGTTTCGACATGAGCAACGGTCTGCTCAATCGCGTCGAGGTTGAACACATCAGTCGTTGACATGTTGCCGTCGAGCGACTCCGCATCACTGTTGTCGGCGGTGGCAACTGAAACGCCGGACTTGCCCGTGCATTGGAAGCAACGATTCGCACCGTTGACGCGATTGGTCCCGGGGGTCTGCGCGTCGGTCAGGTTATGCTTCGTCATGCCGGACAACTGACGGAATGCTTCGTCGTTGTTGTACTGCATCGCGAGGTTGCCGATCTGCATCTTCGCCTCGTTCGACCAGTTCAGGCGCGAGCGCTGATCTGTCATGCGGCCATTCTTGGCGAAAGGCCAATTCTCTTCGTCAATCGTGACGGAGAAGATAGCTTCCGTGATAGCAGACTCGTTGCCTTCCAGCACTGAGTCTTGACCGCTAATCGGATTAGCGTCCACGAATGGAACGACATGCACTTTCTTGGTGTCGGTTGCGACACCCTGCATCTCGAAGTCCACGATTATCGGGGCACCGCTGCCCTTCTTGCCCATCATCTCACCGACGATAGACCGGTAGACTGCATCGCGAAAGACCACATCATCGTGGATCGTATCGTTTGCTGCGTGTCCTGTTGCGCGTTTGAATGTAGCCATTATAGGCTCCTATTGTGTGTTACCCGGTAGCTTGCTCACGGTCGAGCATGAAGCTATTCATGCCCTCACTCTTGAGCGTGCCTTTTCCGGGCGCGTGTCTCTTGCTGGGCTTATCGCCCGTGTTAATGCGACCTTTCCCTTGGGAAGCGGTGGTATTGCCATAGTCATTGTCCACGTTCTCAAGAAACCCTTCGATGCTCGCATACTTCTGCGCAAACGCATACAGTCGTTGCGGAGTCGCCCCTTGGGTATGCCAAGCGGCGTGCCACCCTTCGTTCTCTTTCATGTAATCGAAGAAAGGCTTATTGACAAGATCATCGTAATCGGGATTCTCTTTCTTGAACTCTAACTCGGCATTGATGAAGTTCGACCGGGTATTTTCTTCAATGGCAATCTCGCGCACCTTGCTGTCATCCAAGACGGCGGAGGGTGCGGCGTTCGAGTCACCAATCAAATCAGCAATACCGGCCATGATCTTCTTCATGCACGCTGCGGGATCTTCGAGGTAGGTGTCTTCATCGGGAGCAAGCTCCATGAATAGATCACGCCTCTCCTGCAACGAGCGTTGAGCTTCCTGCTCTGCCTGCGCTTCCTTCCAAGTCCGAAACTCCTCAAGCTGTTCATTAGCTGCCTTTAGCTGCTCTGCTTGATCGTGAAAACCCTGCTCGGTATCCTTGAATCGCTTTCGCCAATCAACGTCCTCGTCCTCGTCCTCGTCCTGTTCGGGCGTGGCCGGGGCTTGGGCGCTTTTCGTCGGAACCTCTTCATCCATTTCTGGAGGATCGAACATGCCATCAGTAGTAATCGTCTGTGACGCTTCCTCTTCGGGCACTTCCACTTCTTCTTCGGTTTCTTCTTCGGTCGCCATCGTTTTTCCTATTGCTCTGGCTGCGTTAGCAGCCCTGTTGCGCCAAGATGCGGGAAGAGCGCCGTAGCGCCCGCCTCATCAAAGCGTTTTATTATCCAACAAGCGACGGCTGCTGGGGCTGGCCCTGCTGCTGTCCTTGTGCTTGTTGAGAAAATTGGTTTAGAATTTTAAGATACTCGTCTTTGTTTTGCAGGGTATCAGTATTCTCGATCATAATCTGTGCGGCAAGCTGCGGCGGGAACCCGCCAATCGGCAGCAGCGCCTTCATTACCTCAGACATCGCGGCAAGCTCTGCCGTCCGGACGCTGCCATAACGCTGCGAGCGCTTAAAGAGTACGTCATACTCAAGGATGTCTTTGATCGAAGCTGGCTCTTCTCGTATTTCAACGAGGTCGCCCGTTTCATCGTCAACCACAGCGATTTGACGGGGGTCATTAAAGGACGCAAGGCGGGATCCCTGTCCAGCTTGCAGTATTCGAGCCTTTGTTGATTCCGGGTAGAACTGACCGATCAGCTTTACGAGGCATTCGGCCACGGTGATATTCGACAGCGCGAAGCTCTCGAAGATACTGGTCTGCATCGCAGCACCAGCACTCTGCCGCTGCTGCTCTTGCAGACCGCTGCGGGCATTAACACCGCCAAGTCCTTGCAGCGAATCATTGACACCAGACACCCGCTGGAAAAGGCCGATATACATCTGCATCATATTTCCAAGGTGTGCTAACTCAGGATACTGCTTGGTAATTTGAATCGCACCAGACTGCAAGGCACCCGGCTCGACCGCCATGATTGTGTCGGGCCTGCTAACTTGGTAGCGAAGCTCCTCCTCGTCCTTAACGGCCCCATGCTCGTACATAACTTGGATAGACGAAAGCGAGTGGATGTACTTGGAGTTGATCTTGTTGATCGTTTCCTGTAGTGACGAAACAAAACTAACTACGCCTTGCGGGTTACCGTTGCGATCTTGGAAAGCCATGAACGGAATGAATGGCATGAAGCTCTCTTTGTCATCGAACGGTGACACATTCTTGCTATCATCATCGAGGTCGCCTTCAAGCGCGACGTTGCCAGTAAAGATGACGCGGTGAATCTCGTCCTCTTCGTCGCGATAGAACATGTCTACTATGCGAACGCGGCGTGCCGTGTTCTTGCCAGTAACCGCAACGAGCGGTGCATTAGCAAGCATAATCTGTACATTCTGTTCTTGGTTATTAAGGTTGTCAGCCGAGAACTCGCCGGGGCTAATGTTTGAAATCTCGTCAGCCTTGTCAGGCCACTGCGCCATCGCGGCGTCTATGTCTTCCCAGTAGCTGCGAGCGATGAATCGCGCATCGCCAAGATCGGGATCTACGGAATACGGATCCCAATAAAATTCATGCCACGGACGCTTCTTGACCCACACCTTTAGATTCTTTTTAGAGCCTTTGACGCCGACATGCAGCCATCCAATGCCACCAATTAGTGCGTCTTTGATCTCTTGATTGCGGTGATGCTTGAGCTTCGAGCGCTGCTCAACCTGTCGCAATAGCCCAGTAAAGTCGGCGGCGATGTCATCGTCTGACGATTCGCGCCCTGCTAACGTGACATCCTCGGCCCCATTGATAAGCATTGCCGCAATAATGTCGATTGTGGCGCGAGTGAGGTTGATGACAGTGGGGTGCTGGCCTCTCGATTCTAATACGGCGAGGTCTTCCGGACTCCACTGGTCGCCGTCGTAGTATTCGTAGTAGGTGGTACACATGGAGCGCCATTCGCGCTGATAGTCCACGGAGGTTTGCAGCATGCGCTCAAAGCGATGCGTGTTCCCGATCTTTCGGTTTGGCTTGAGTTCAGCCATTGGGCTTCAGCGCCTCCTCTTCTCGGAGTTCTTGGCGCTCTTGGATCTGCTGGTGCGTTATTCGCTCGATGCGGTCCACGTGTTCCGTGTACTCGTCCATGAAATCTGCCCAATCAAGTGCTGGCGGTCCCGCGATTGTACGAAACCACTTGTCAAACGCCCCGGTGAGTAGGTCAAAATTTCTCCTGAAGTCGTTCATGCCATGCTCTCTTAGGTGGCCGGTGGCTGCTTTGTGGTACATGTCCCGCTCTGCCTTGAACGTGGCAACCTGCGCGTGAAGTGCTGCTATCACGCTACGCAATCTTCGGATGTCTATCTTCAGGTCTTTGATGTCGGGTAAGGTCTTTAGGGCCGCGTCAAGCGAGACAACTCCGAGATCGGCTGCGTCATCGACAGGCTTGCGCTGCGGAATGTAGCGGTTGACGCCCTTCTGGAAGGCATTGCCGTCAAGTACCGCAACGATTTCGTCTGCGCCGGTCACATCGTCGCCGACTAAGTACGCTTCGTACTCAACCTTGCGCATATCGACGCGGCGAGCATACGCATCGGACATCCTGCTGTCGATCTTCAGTGTTTTCTGATCTTCTTTTTCGCTGATTGCAGCCATATTCAGTATTGTAGAACGTCCGTTCCATAAATACAAACCCTGTTAGCTTTTATTTTTGGAATGATCGTTCTATATTGGATTGATATGATAACCAAGACGCATGTTAGACGATCAAATAAAAAGTTAGCATACCACATCCGTCGGTGGCGGGGAGATGCACTTGCGTTCGTCATCGAATGCTGCCAAGCCGAGAAGCATGGCTACCCCACCCACCAGCAGGCGGAAGTCCTGCGCCTATTGCCGTATCACAGGTATGTAGCGATCAAGGCGGGGCATGGAGTTGGCAAGACGCGCCTCGAATCATGGATTCACTGGTGGCACATGGTCTGTAATAAGGATTTGAGTCAGCCGCTCAAGTGCCTGCTAACAGGACCGACCAAGCAGACCGTATACAACCGGCTCTGGGGCGAAGTCAAGTTAGTGAAGGGGCATTTATTGCCGTGGGTTGGCAATCAGTTCGTGATAACAGAGGAACGTGTTCGCTACGGCGGGCCTACTGAGTTTCAGCCGTGGGAAAGTGAGCATCAGACCGCTGCGGTAGATAATACCGAGGCGTTAGCGGGAATCCACGGCACGCCGCTGTTCGTAATTGAGGAGCCGAGCGGGGTAGACCCCAAAGTATTCGAGGCATTGAAGGGAGGGATGTCGGATAGCGATGCCCGGAGCGTTATGTTCGGCAATCCGACCCGGAATACGGGTTATTTCTACCGGGCTTTTACGGATCACAACTCTGTATGGAAATGTTTTACGTTTTCTTGCCGGGATTGCCTTTCAACCAAGGAATACACATACCATTACACTGATTCCAAGGGGAAGGAGCATGGTATCACGGTGCCGGGGCGGGTCACCCCCATGTATATACAGGAATTTGAGACTGAACACGGGGCAGATAGCAATATCGTCCGGTATCGCGTGGACGGAGAGTTCCCGAAAGAGGCAAAAGACCAGCTTATTAGCCGCACGGACGTACAAAGGGCGTTTGCGCGGTCGGTTCCAGAGACTCACACAGGCGCGACTGTCATCATGGGCGTGGATATCGCCGATGAGGGGAACGATTACTCATCTTTCGTGGTAAGGCGTGGGCAAACTTGCTATGACGCCGACCGCTGGCATCGCCCTGTTCCGGATACGATTGAGTTTCTAATCAATAAGTACTACGAGTACAAGGGTAACGGGATCCAGATCGACCGCATTAACGTCGAGAAGAACGGCGTGGGCACAGGCGTCTTTACGACGCTCCGGATGCGGCTGGTTGACGAGCCTGTCATTGTAGCGGCGGTCATCCCGCACAAGGCAGCGATTATTGATGGCGGCGTTAAGTGCAAGTCCGTGCGTGACTATCTTTGGTGGCAGATGCGCCTATGGTTTCGTCACAAGAATGCCGTATTCTACGACGACCGCGATATCTTTCAGGTTCTTGGTGAAGAAATTCAGCGCCTACACTACGATGACATGGATGGCCCCCTAAAGGTCGAAAGCAAGAAGCGCTTGGCCTCACGGGGCGTAGGAAGCCCGGATGTTGGCGATGCGCTTGCGTTCACCTTTTACGGGGATTCGGCAGCAGTCCATCACGCCGAGAAGAACAAGACAGACGACATGCACCGAAAGCACAGGAAGAAGGATCTTCGCCGCGCCCAGAATAGCAGGTCTTGGGTAGGCGTTTGACAATCGCCTACTATGCGCATACAGTAATTCGGTTGTATAGAATGTCAGTAGGGGCGGGTGATTCACGGTGGGCAATGCCTACTGTTTCCTGCTTGAGTTCCGTTCAGTCCTCGCGGGATTAAGAATCATCCTCTCGGTGACCCGCCCCTACTGACCCCCTTCCCCTGTATCATAGTTACATGAGTTACATGGGGTAACAGGGTCGCGTAACTCAAGGTTCGGCTGACTGCTCCACTCAACACGCTCAACACACCGGACAACTGTGGAGTTGTCAAAGTAGGGGACATCTGTAGAATTTTGTCCCCTACTTTTCCAGACAGCACACTCAGCGAGTGCGTGGTTGTATTCGCTCCCTCCCGCGCTACATTATAATTGCTGGGCAGGTTAACTACAGGTCGTCCAATCCCAAGCACCTTATCACTCCCCTGCTGGGCGACTTTTACCGAGGACTGAACGATGAACGAGACAACAGAAACATTGGAGCACGAAGCGGCACTGGCGCGTGATCTTGGGAAGCAGTGGGAATGCCGCGTCGTAAAGATGAGGCAGTTCTACCCTGTAGACTACGCGCTAATGATGCCCTTGGATAAAGATCGTGTGGGCGCTCTGGCTGAACTAAAGTGCAGGACATGCCAGCACGACACCTACGACACCTACATGATCTCGCTGCGCAAGGTTGTCGAGATTCGTGCTCTCTGCGCCGAGCAAAGGCTCGGTGGCTTCATTGTGGTGCGGTTCACGGACGGCGACTACTACTGGTCACTGAGGTCGCCAAGGAAAGCCAATGACCCTGCCGGACGACACGTTGGTGTATTTGACCGCCAGCGTGATGTGCCCCCGAAGGGGCCGGGGTCTGTAAGATACGAGATGGAACCAGTTCTACACATCCCGATGGCAGAGTTCAATCTGCTATGAAGGAATGTCATCACCAAAAATAAAACTTGTAATTTGACCGCCAACCCTGTACCTTGGGAGCGATCGCCGCAGAGCAGCGTCCGAGAGAGACTGAACCTCAAGGCTACGGCGTTTGGTGGCCGGCAGAAGTAAAGGTGGTGGGTGGGTGAAAGCCTGTGATCCCAGATAAAAAATACGGTCCCGATTGTAATAGGGGTACATTATATATAAAAAAAGCCCAAAAACCCAATACCCCTACCCGCGCACCCGCGCCCGTCTAAGGATAACGCGCCTGCGCTGGGCGAATACCTATGATATTAGCATGATTGGAATGATCGTTCTGGAAATATAAGCTGTTCATTGTCAATATCTTATGACGCAAAGGGCGAGCGGAATGGGGCAGGTGTCGAGACCATGTTAGAAAGTCATTACAGCTACCCGTTTGCTTGGCAATAGGCGCACAAGTTACGCCATATTCGCCATTCTTTCTCTATACTATATATATAGGAGCAATTTTTTTTGATATTATATTTCCTTTATCGGTTGACTTCATGTTTATGTTATGCTATATTATAGGCACCATGAAAAACAACGGAAACAACTTGAGCACTACGCGCCCAGCGGCCAGCCCAGCGCTAACACGTGCCAGCCCCAACGGAGGCCGGAAAGCCTAGCAGATACGGAAGCTGCAACCGACAATCTATCTAAGCAATAGTCGAATCGAAGGAATGCGCTTTCCACGTTTCCCGCCCTGTAGGATCATCACTGCCGTCTTTGATGGCATATTTTTCACACAGCGCGGACTATCCACGGAAAGCAGCGCCGCGAGAGCGGAACGCATGAAAGATAGCAAGCGGGTAATGTCCGCGACTGCTTGGATAGTACGGGAAACAATTAGGGCGCGGACAGACTCACGATACGGAAAGTGTCCGAGATAATATGCGCCCAGTACTGAACACACTACTGGCCCGAACTAGGGCTTGCCAGTAGCACAAAGAGACCAACAACGGGATACGCTATAGACAGTAATTGCAATCATGCGATATAGGCGGGCGAAACCTCCAAGCAATAGCGGACACCATAACCACAGCCGTCAATCTTCCCTATTGCCGAAACCGAAACCGAAACCGAAACCGAAACCGAAACCGAAACAGAGAGGACTGAATATGAAAAAGTTGAAGAACCTGTTCAAGCTATCACACAAGGTGTCGATCTACTGCCCTACGCAAGACAAAACCGGCAAGCCTTGTACGGACTACACAAACACCACTGCTACCATGCTATCACAGCGATTTGGCGGTGCAACGTCGACGCCCTGCCGGGGTTACTGGGAGCATGAAAGCGGCGTACTACAAGCCGAGACGGTTAGCGTTGTTTACGCCTACGCGGAAAAGCTAACCGACTCGGACATAGACGCTATCGTCCGCCATGCTGAAGACATCAAGACGGAAACCGCGCAAGACGCCGTTGCCGTCGAGATCGACGGTGAGTTGTATTTCGTCTAACATAACCGAAACCGAAACCGAAAGGACTGAACATGGAAACTCAATACATCGACCATTCAGCATATCAAGTGAAAACGCGCTCTATGACGGCTGCAGCGTTGCTATTTACTATCAAAGACGCTCGCGAAGCAATCGCCGCCAACCCGGACGGCCACAAAGCCGGATATTATGCGGACGAAATCAGCTATTGTGGCATGGAGTTGCAAGCACGGCGGAAAAAGTAAAGCTAACACCAACCGGCGCGAATGACCGCGCCACAAAACAGAGAGGGATGAACGATGAAATACCTACCGACAATTAACGTGTGGGATGATGGAGTAGCTACGGCGCTACGGACAGGGGCGCTCAAACTGCAATGCGGCCAATGGATATCAACGGACGGTGGGCGCAAGGCGAGGTACGTCCGTACAACGGCGGCAGGATCAATCTGGGCCTTGCACTTCCCTGACCACTGCGACTACTCCCGCATCCGCCTGCTAACCAAGTAACCACAACGGCGCGAATCACCGCGCCAGATAACAGAGAGGACTGAACGATGAGCACGGCACGCACGGAAACGAACAAGCTGATAGACATGATTGATGATGGACTTACGGATGACCGTGGAGTGCTTCTCATGTGCCTGAAGTACATGAGTGAGGCGGATGTCGCGGATATGATGGACGTTAACGAACTATCCGACAGATTCTTTCCCCACGACTGAAGACCCACAACGGGGCGAATCACCGCCCCACAAAACAAGGAGGACTGAACGATGACACACTACGCACAGGTAACCGACAACGGCAAGGAGCTTATGGGGAGTTTCGCCGTAATGATACTCGACGGTCGCAATAGCTACGAGACTATGATCAAGGACGCTATGCGGTTGCAGATTCGTGAGGGCGGTGGTGGTGTACGAATTGTGAAATCGTCACAATTTGTGGATACAGATTCTTCCAGTAGCCGCGTGATCTATAGCCGCTAACACCTAACCAAAACCGGCGCGAATCACCGCGCCAAATAACCGAGAGGATTGAACGATGAAGCACAGGAAGATTTCAGCGAACGTGACGGTGATTCACCTTGCCAAGGCCAGCGTCCTATACAGCTACGATACGCCGGTGGCAGCGTATATTCCCAGCGCGGTGAACGAGGGCGCTACGGCGGGCTATGTGAGAACCAGCAAAAAGCACAGCACTACGACCACGGGACATATCAATAAGTGGATCGAAGATACTTGTGACCGCCAAAGCCCGCCGGACGCGCTCGAAATAACACAGGACGACATCGAGCATATTGCCCAAGGCGGGGCATGGCAAGAAAAGTTCCTGTGGTCACCGCTTGGCGGAGTAATACGAATCATACCCCGCCCAGCCCAGCGCTAACCAAGTAACCACAACGGGGCGAATCACCGCCCCACATCACCCGAAACGAACACCAACAAAACGAGGGACACCATGACGAATGACAATCTGAGCCGCGTCTTCCTACTGGATGAACTGGACGCTGGCAACCCTAACGTGTTGGCCGAATTGGCCGAACCGCTGGACATTTCGATTATGCACTGCTGTGCGAACAGCGACTGCAGAAGTTCATCCGTGACCGCGCCAAATAACAACGAGGACACGACGATGATCACACTGACAGACGGACAGACCCGGCGCACCAAACTCAAGGCCCAGTGGGAGCAGGGTTGGGTATCGGACGCCGAGTTCTTCACCGCCTAACCCCAACAAAACCGGGGCGAATCACCGCCCCACACCAACCGAGGACTGAACGATGGAAACCGACGAAATGGAATTGCAGGACTATGGCAAGCTAACAGTTGCCGAACTCCGTACACTGGTACGGGATCGCATGATCAAGCAGGGCGCAGATGTCCTGTCCGCGTCTAAAGCTAACCTGATCGCCAGCCTTGTGGAAGGGGTGTGGGTGACGCAAGACAAGCCTGTTGCTGCCGCGACAGATTTGGCGGCGATCATTGCCGAACATGTGGGCAGACTAATACAGCCGACAGCGGCGGCGCTTGACGTTGATCAAGTTAGCGAGATCGTCGATGCGGCGATTGCTGCCAAGATGACAACGGCAGTCAGAGAGATCGAAGTTAAGCGCCGAGATCGGGGGGCGGTCAATGTGGGCATACAACATCACAAGTTCCCGCTAATGTTAGCGTCCGGCGAGGCGCTTTGCAACATCCTGCTGGTCGGGCCTGCTGGATCGGGCAAGACGTTTGCAGGCGCTGCCATAGCAAAGGCGTTTGACCTAAAGTTTTACTTCACTAGCGTTTGCGCTCAAACCACGCTTAGCCATCTCAAAGGGTTTATACACGCCAATGGTGACTATGTGACCACACCGTTTCGCGAGGCGTGGGAGCACGGCGGTGTCTTCCTGCTGGATGAACTGGACGCTGGCAACCCTAACGTGTTGACCGTGCTCAATTCGGCGGCATCCGGCGGCAAGTGCGACTTTCCCGACTGTCCGGTCGGAATACCGCGTCACGAGAATTTCGTTCTGATCGGCGCTGCTAACACGTTCGGGCGCGGTGCTGATCGGCTGTACGTTGGGCGCATGGAGTTGGACGCCGCCACCCGTGACAGGTTTGTCATGCTCAACTGGGATCACGACAGAGCGCTGGAGTACACGATTAACGGAGCGCCCGTGCCAAGCGAACTGGCTCAACCGGAAATCAAGTGCGTCAATCGCAAGTTAGACGGTGAGGCACGGGCAAAGATCACAGCGCGGTGTATCGCGTACCGTGATGCGTGCGACGACCTGCAAATCCGGCATGTTATCGGGCCACGCGCCAGTGCGCAGAGTATCGCGCTCCAAGAGTGCGGCGTGCTGCCGAAATATTCGGATGACATGGCAATTTGGAAAGGACTCGACAAGGACTCTGTGAAAAAAATTAAGGCAAAGGCAAAGGCCGCAACCGAGAACGCGAAATGAAAAATCACATGCACTTCGATACACTGGGAGAGATGGTAGAATTTGCGAAGAAGAAGCCTACCTGCTCCGTTAACCTGCAAGGATCACGCGATAGGGGCGGCGGGACGGGCCGAGATCATAGTTGGACATGGGGCGTAGAGTTCGACGGCGCGGTTAGCCTTGCCGAAACCGGATACCCTGACGGAAAGAAGATCACGCTATTGGCTGAGAAGATATCGGCCAAGCTGCAATCGGAGATCACCGTGCATGATAGCACCGTGTACGATACGAGTGGATCCTATGTCGATGTCGGGGCGTACATGTCAGGCGAACCGGAATGCATGGTGGAGTTTGTGCAGACAGATCGACCACACTGCAAGGTGATCTCGATAGGTGTTGACATGTGCTACCACGGCGGTATCACCGCGAAGACAATCGCAATGCGTGGGGCTGTTATCGTGGCGCTGATCGACGCTTTGGAGCAATTCAATTACCGCTGCGAAGTCACGATATACGCGGGAACAGGTTGGCAAGACAGCGGGGATCCGAAGTATCAAAATTCCGTGACGATCAAGCGAGCAGGTGATGCCCTTGACCGTGATAGCATGGCTTACACCATATCGCACCCCGCATTCTTTCGCCGTATCATCTTTGGGGCGTGGGATAATTCGCCGTGGCGCAAGGCTATGGGATACGGGTACAGCGGAGTCCAGACGCCACTGTACGAGGACGATACCGATGTCAAAATGAACTGCCCACAAGACAACGATTGGACAGAGAGCAACGCCACACAGCGAATCATAGACGCCGCGAAGGAATGCGGTGTTAGCTTTACCTAACCACTAACATCAACGCCCCCTGCGAGGGGCAAACAGGAGGACTGAACAATGAACACAGACACACGCATAGCCACGAACAGACTGCTCCAGATGATTGATGAGGGATTGCCAGCGGATCAAGCCGTCCTGATGTGCGTCAAATATATGTCAGAGGATGACGTTGCAGACATGATGGATTGCAACGAGTTGTCCGAGCGGTTCGAGGAACCAGATGAATAACCGAACACGGCAGCGCCACTAACCTAACCACTAACCGAGGACTGAACAATGGTCAAAGCTATCACGCAACCCGAAGTCTGGGCCGACAGCACCAGAATCGTCGCGACCGGCGGTGCACTTGAGTCCAAGATAACCGGCGTTGATGCCAGCGTCGGACTTACCCGTCATTTCATGGGCGATTGGGGCGATTGCGATGAAGAGGACAGGGCAGCTAACGATTGGGCTTGCAAGAACGGAGAGCGTGTGTTGTCCGTGTATCATGCGGCAGAGTCGGGCGTCACGTTCTGGATCATCACCGAGGCAGACCGCAGCGTCACAACGATACTGCTGCCCGAAGAATACTAAGCTAACACACCAACAGAGAGGACAGAACATGAGCAAGGAACCTACCAAGTCAGGCTTTGAGGTAGACGTGATCGAAGGCCGCAAGTTCTACTGCTACACCCAACGCGCAGGGGTGTGCCGCAAGGCGAAGCGACAAATGAACCGGCGTTGCAGGGCAAAGGCACGACAGCACGCGATGATTGCTGGAACATCGACCCGAAGCTAACTTCTAATCACACCAACAGAGAGGACAGAACATGAGTGAAAAAGAATATCAAATCAACGCCGTAGCAATACTGGCCCTCGCACTGGCAGTCTTGATGTATATGATCTACGCCTAACCCCAACACAACGGCGCGAATGACCGCGCCAAATAACCGAGGATTAAAACGATGAAGCTCCGACACATTGCACCAGATCAGACAGAGATTACGACCGCACGCGGCGATATTGTACTATTCAGCTATTCAACGCCGGTTGCGGCGTTTGTGGCTGGTGGTGGCTATATCCGAACCGAGGAAAAGTACAGTGCGACAACTACCGATCACATCAACAAATGGCTTGGGGATCGGTTCGCCAAAATCGTACCACAGGATAACATCAACGCAATCGCCTAACACCTAACCACAACGGGGCGAATCACCGCCCCACATCACCGAGAGGACACGACAATGAAGAACGACAGCAACAACAGCAACAACAACAACAACGAGGACACCATGAAGACACCATCACTGCGGGTACTGCGCAAGGCTGCTGCCAAGAACAATCTACGCATCGACACGACACTGGACAGCGTTGGCTGGTCGTATTGGCTGCTCAACATGGACGGGACAGATTTTAATCCGCCGGATGACAATTTTCACACGTCACTGGACAGCGTTGCAGACGCCATCGATTCAGCCACAGTCTAACCCCAACAAAACCGGGGCGAATCACCGCCCCAGATAACACGGAGTAAGAATCTGATGACTACTAAAGCCGGACATTTCAGCCTTGATTGGATCGCGGAATGCCGATCAAATGAAGGTGACGACGAAACGCTTGAGGCATGGGTATGCAGAGCAAGAAATTGTGAGATGACTGAGATCGACAAAGATGGTAGTGTCTGGTGCGGACGAAAGCGGCGGTACGAATACGATGGCGTTTGGCTATCACAAGACGCGTGCGACCAGACCGTAGCCACTATCGAGCGAGGGCTATAGCAAGGGACTAACCACTACTAACCCCAACACCAAACGGCGCGAATCACCGCGCCAAATAACAAGGAGCAAAGACGATGACACGCGAACCATCAATCACAATACGCAAGACAAACCGCAAACGCTACCCGTACCAAGCGACAGTAATTCCTGAGTCAACGAGCCGATGGCGGGTGGGCTTAGGAGCAACGCCCGAAGCTGCCATTGCAGACGCCATGCAAGGCGAAGCGACGATCACGCACCCCGCGCCCGACAGCCTGAAGGAGGTGGCGCTATGAGAAGGCTTGGATCCCCCGCTCCAAACACAGAGCGCAACGTCACCTATGCAGAGTCAAAGCGATTCCCAAAACTCAGCCGGTCGGACATCATTCACTGCGACAAGCTCGGCGTCATCTCGGTGTACCGGACGAAAAGGACGGGCTGCTCCGTATTGAAAGCGACACCTGTGGGGCTAACGGGTTACTGGGAGCAGGAGCTTGCCGATGTCCATGTTAACTGTATGCTCCCTGCGTCCATCGTGTCGAGGGCCAAAGCTATCGGCAAGGGCAACATAAGCAAGGGCATACGCATGGCAGTGGCAGGCTGCTACGAGGGACACGCAATGATCACGCTCACTGACGGACAACCCGAAGTTAACTTCTAATTGCATCACCCGAACGCAGGAAATAATATATTCTCTGTTCACACTTGCACACATCCAAAGCCGTGCTATAAGTATAGGCAACCAAGGAGGAACATGCCGAAGCGACAACAATTATCCATCGACCTACCGACTGAACGACACAAGGCCAAGCTCTCTGCTGCTGCTCAGTCAATAGGATTCAGCAACGCCCAAGGGCTGCTGAAATTCATAATTGCACCGTTTATGAATCCGTCCCTGCAAAAATGCAAGGCCAACGCAAAGGAGTTACTGAAGAAATGAGATGGTCGCGACACTATTTCCTTGGCTGGGTAGTGGTCGCGGTGCTAACGTCTACCTGCGGGATAATAGCTACACCGCAGGTAGATGAAGGCATGTACGACAGGGACTTCATCCATCCAAAAGCGGAACCACATCTACACATGCTACAGATACATCAACAGCAACACGCACGCGGCTACTGGGTATAGCCGAGGCGGCAGGGAATGAGCGTTGAATTAAAAATCATATTCCTGTCGAGTCTATTACTGCTTATAGTTACATCTATTTACAAACACCAACCACCAACACCGAGGGACTGACCACTATGGATAGCGAAATCCAACAAGCTAACATCAACTACCGCATCTGCGACATGCTCAAGGATGTGAGCGCCATCACTAAGGCGCAAACCAACACGCATCAAGGATTCAAGTTCAGGGGCATCGACCAAGTATATAACGAAATCCACCCGCTCCTTGCCAAGCACCGTGTATTCATTGCGGCTGAGGCAATCGACTCCAATGTCGAGCAGTGCAAGACGGCGGGGGGCAAGCCTGCGCATCACGCGGTACTGACCGTGCATTACAAGGCGTATGCTGCTGATGGTAGCAGCGTGTCGATGGTCGGCATCGGCGAAGCGATGGACACGGGAGACAAGGC
>Ga0209337_1000286_pt1 | contig 40126 bp, 28 predicted proteins | sample LinPmetageLP53_FD_184044 | JGI IMG/M metagenome (GOLD analysis project Ga0209337, IMG submission 184044) | Marine viral communities from the Pacific Ocean - LP-53 (SPAdes) (version 2) | ecosystem: Environmental > Aquatic > Marine > Oceanic | place: Pacific Ocean | collected 2010-02-08
CAATGGATATATTTTGTATTGCAGTAGATAAAGTGCCATGTGTAGGTGTAGCACCGGGAGCAATCCAAAGATTACCACTACCGGAAGCAATTACATCTGATAAATCATTGAGAGCAGAAGCACCACCAACTGCTGAACCTCCTACTGTTAATGAACCTGCAATATTTACTACGCCTGATGCAGATATAGTCATTCTTTCTGTACCTGCTGTTGAGAATGCTAAGATGTCTGTTCCACCTTTATACATTCCATTATCTCTACCATCATCAATAAAGCCATATGTAGGATTACTTGCACTACCAATACCACCTCTAATTCTATTGTTATTCAATAGATGAACTCCACCTAATACCCCGAATTGCATAACAGCAAGACCACCGGCAGACATAGCCGGTGAATCACCACTTGCTAAATACAATCCATTATTAGTATCAGAAGTGAATGAGAATGTTGGTGCTGATGCTGAACCATCAACGCCACCTGCGTTTGAATCACCGCCACTACTTGCATTAGCAAAAGATAGATTTCCACTTCCATCTGTTTTGATTATTTGATTTGCAGACCCATCTGATTGAGGCAAATAATACTGACCGTTTATCTCAACCTTACTTGTTGCATCCCTACCAATACCTACTTTGGTATTAGCATTATCACCATTGACGATGTAAACGCTTCCCGCCGCACTATCATTTATCTGAATATATGGTTCTGTAAAACCTGCGTTTGTATTAGTAGTTAGAACTAAATCCTGAGAACCACTTGAAGTTATCTTGGCCGTAGCAGACCCCGTTCCAAATAGAGTTGTAACACTACCAAGTGTTTTGTTAGTCAAAGTTTGTGTTCCTGTTAATGTAACATCACCCGCACTTGCGTTAACTGCCGTAGCAGTAGTAATTTGAATATCAGTACCATTATCATCTGTAAAGTATAGTAATCCATCTCCGGTATTCTTTACCCATAGTTGTCCATAAGCCGCAGTATCGGCAGGAGCAGACGCTCTTTCTTTAATTTTAATTGAACCATCTTCAACGGTAATAATACCGCCTTTAACATCCAATCCGTTCTTTACTCTAAAATTAGCATCTGACATTTGTTCTCACCATAACTTCACTATCCATTATTGTATTAATACTCCTAACCCATGCTATCTTATTATGCTTTAGGGAAAAGTGTCAAATCCCAATAAACTCTAATTGCACTAGTAACGTTTGCACCTGTTACATTTTTTACTACTAGTGGCATATCAGTCCCGTCTGCCGCCGCCCAACTAACGTCAAACGGGAAATCACTGACTCCTTCGTGTACCATACCGTATGAAAGAAACTCAAAAGTACCATTTCCATATCTATCGTTAGCAATAAAGTCTTGAGTTAGTACAAAGTTATTACTCGATAATCCTGCATCAATGTGTATAGTTCCCTTAATTGCTCTAAAGTCACAGTTACCACTCACTACTCCACCACTTGGAACTATAAATGGTACTTGGAAAGAAGCATTATTAGCAACAACATTGCTTCCACTTATAGGATTACTACTTCCCATAACTTTTGTTATACCATATGATTGTGCAGTGTTAGCACTAGCGGCATCACCAGTATCGGGATGAATAGAAATAACCGGAGTACCTCTTCTAGAAACTTTACCTGTTCCATTTGGGTTAATAGCAATATCACCATTACTTAGAGATTGTAAACCTCTAGCAGTACCAACTAAATCTCCTGCAAAGTTCGGTGAAGTTAGTGTTTGGGTACTTGGATTATAATGTAATACCGCATCTATTTCTAATCCTTTACTTCCTGCACCTCCTGCATTTTCAACAAATGTTAGTTTATTGTTTTCATTAGTATTCGAATGGTCTGTAATAGTTACATGGTCTGCTGTACCAGTTGTATTCTGATTGAGTGTTCCAACGGTGAAGTCAAGTGTTCCATCTCCGTCTTGATATGCGACTGTTATTCCTGATTCGGTATTACCCGTCACCATTCCTCCGACAATATCTTGGACTTGTTCTGTGCTGAGTTGCGTGTTTGAATAATTACCGGAATGAATGTTATCAAATTGTTGATTTAAGGCCCAATCTAAATGAGAAGTAGCGGGCAATCCTAAGTTAGTCCTTGCTGTTGAAGCACTGGCTAAGTCTGAAAGATTACTCGCCTTTGCTAATTTAAGTCCTATACTTGTAGCGGTGGTGGCCGCATAGTTAGCATCATCGCCAAGAGCCGCCGCTAATTCGTTTAGAGTATTTAATGCACTAGGAGATGAATCAACAAGATTTGAAATTTGAGTTCCAACATATGCTACTATTGATTGTTGAGTAGCAAGATGGGTTGCTGAATTAGAGTCCATACCATCTTCATCTTTAACAGGAACAACAAAATCTAAATTTCCATTAGTATCATCATATCCTACTGTAATGAAAGTCTCTGTACCATCTAACATCCCTCCAACAAAATCTTCTACATTTTCTTGTGATAACTGTGTATTATCGTTAGCAGTCATATTGTCTACAACAAAGTTAAGTTTCCCGTTAGTATCGTCATAGGTAACTCCTATTCTTGTTTCCGTATTACTACTAACCATGTTACCGATTATATCTTGCACTTGCTCAGTAGAAAGTTGTGTGTTAGTATTAGTAGTGTTAATATTTGTACCGTCAATTGAAATGTTACTGTTTGGTGTAGCAAATGCAATAGCCCCTGCTGAATCATCCCAAATCAGAATCTTATCAGCATTAGGGTCAGAAAGACTTTCTATACCTAAGTGTGATAATGCTAACCCACTAGAAGTTTGAGATAAACCAGTTCCTCCTGCAACACTAAATGTAGTTCCACTTAGAGAAATACCGCTACCTGCTGAGTAAGTAGTGTTAGTGTTGGTATCTGTTGAGGCTATTGTTACTGAACCACCGGATTCAGTTATTGTTACATTACTTCCTGCTGTGAATGCAAGAGTTTCACTTGAACCAAGTGTATTGCCTCCAGCAGTTACTGTTCTAAATGTATTAGTATCTGTTGTCATATCATCTACAACAAAGTTAATTCTACCGTTAGTATCATCATAACTTACACCAATTCTTGTTTCTGTTCCAACAAGCATACCACCTACAATATCTTGTACTTGTTCTGTTGAAAGTTGAGTATTGGTGTTAGTACTAGTTGTTGCGATAGTTACTGTATCATTAGACGCATTTGTTGTTAATGTGACATTAGCACCTGCGGCTAGAGTAAGAGTATCAGTTGTTGAATCTGCTGTGACAGTTGTTTGTCCACTTACTGCTACATTACTGAAAGCATTCTGATTGTTTTCTCCACCCGCACCCGCCGCTTCTAAACCAATTTGTCCAGTTGAGTGGTCATACCTCAAAACATAATTATCTTGATTTGAACCTACGGTTTGGTCAGTATTAAATTCATAGTTACCTAAAGAAACGTGTCCCGAAGAATCGCCTGTAATCCATACTACTGACCCACCACCATTATCAGATATTGACAATTGATGATTACCAGTAGCAGAAGGTACATCTGCCGCACCGATTACTATATTTTCACTACCAGTAGTGATATTGTTTCCTGCTGTAAATCCTAATAATAAATTTCCTTGACCTGTTGTTAAGGAACTTCCAGTAGCATATCCAAATGCAGTATTCAACCCACCGGAAAGTGTACCTCCAGTTCTTAGAGCATTATTACCTATGGCGATATTATGCGCATTTGTAACAACTGTACCTGAGCCTCCTAAAGATTTACTTCCTATTGCAATATTACTACTACCTGAAGTTATACCTTGTCCACTTTCGTCACCTATTGCATAATTATAACCTCCTGTAACATTATACAATGATGATTTACCAATACCGATGTTGTTACCATTTGCCCCCGTAGCATTATGTGCGGCTTGATGTCCTATTGCTACATTGTATGAACCTGAATGAGAAGTATGGTTAAGGCTCTGATAACCTATTCCTATATTTGCTGTTCCAGTTGAACCTAGTAATGCTTTATTACCTAAACCTATACTGTATGATGTAGTAGTAATATTTCCTCCACTTTCTGCACCAATTAACGTATTTTGACTTCCAGTAGTAATTTTATCTCCGGCTAAATCTCCTATTGCAACGTTACTACCACCAGTAGTAACATCATGTCCTGCTTCTGCGCCAAGCAGTGTATTTCTAGCAGAAGTTGTCAAATTTCTCCCTGCTTCATGTCCAACAGCAACATTTCTTGTTCCTGATGTTAATGAAGAAAATACATTACTTCCTAATCCTATATTGAAAGTTGCATTATCTAGCGTACCTGTTGTCGGAGCGGCGTTAGTAGTACCTGTTTGTATTAGCAAACCAAACCCAAAATTAGTATCGTTAAATAGAACTTCAGGTAATAATTTAAATTGCAAATCACTAATTTGTGATTCAGTTATAGATAAAGCCGATTGATGTTGAGTAACATTCGATTGTGCTATTCTAGCGTTTGCAAACGTTCCCGATGTGATTTTAGAAGTGGCTAAATTTGGTATATCTCCTGCGACAAGTCCATCGTCTAGTATATTTATTTCTGCCAAGGTTGCTGTAATTCCTAAATTAGTTAAGGCATTACTCTGTTGCGTAGAATTTAATCCTTGATTACTTACATCTATTCTAAGCCTATTACCTAGAGAAGTAGCCGTTGTTGTGGAGAAACTTGCGTCGTCTCCCAAGGCTGATGCAAGTTCATTTAAAGTATCTAATGCAGAAGGTGCAGATGCTACTAAATTAGAAACTGAAGTATCTACATATGATTTAATTGACTGTTGACTGGCAACAGCAGTTGCGCTGTTTGATGCAAAGTTATCTTCATCAAGTAATGATAATTGTGTATTAGTATCAGTAGAAGCGATAGTTAAATTCGTGCCAGTGCCACTAGGTGTTAACGTTACATTTGAACCCGCTACAAACTTAATGTCCTGAGTACCACTCGATGCGCCACTCTTGGTTAATCTAAGTATAGTATCATTAGATGAATCAACAAATGATGATGCGAATACATTCTGTGTATTTGTGTCAGTATTAGTATCTGTCGAAGTAATAGTAACTGCTCCACCACTTTCACTAATCGTAACGTTAGAGCCAGCAGTTAGGGCAAGTGTTTCCGTTGCACCTAATGTGTTACCACCTGCTGTAACCGTTCTATGTCCATTTACTGCAAGCGTCAACTGACCGGCTGAATCATTGTATCCTGCGGAAATATTAGTACCACCGACTATCATATCCGCAACTATATCTTGGACTTGTTCAGTAGTAAGTTGAGTATCAGAAGTTGATATTGTTCCATCACCCGATGGTATTGTGAGATTACCTATACTGTTATTGTCACTTCCAACGAATGATAAAATTGCACCATTAGAAGCCACTTGTGCTGTTGTAATTTGTAGACTCTTGCCTGTCGCCCCTGCTAATGCTATACTATTAGCAAGTGTTATATTAGAATTATTTGATATAAAATTCTGCGCGGCTATGTAGTCAAACACTTCATTACCTCTTACTAATAAATTGTTACCATCTGCGATTGACCCCGATAGCGTAGTTGTTATTGACCCATCAAAAGATAAGTTACCATCATCTAGAACAGTTATTGCTCTAGTAGTATCATTAGCACCAGTAACCTCTATCTTAGGTTGAGCAGATTGACCTGTGTTTGGCGTAATTAAAATGTCCTTATCTGAATTAGCCATTAGTATTCAACCTCCATCTTCCCAACATCCTTTCTCTCACCATGAATTAGATAGAAACAGTCAATCCCTTCATCTGCGGCATTAGCCACGACTACTCGGTTGTCTTCTATCTTTTCTACAAATAGTCTTTGGAAATCACCATTAGCAGTTAATTGTACACTAATAGTATCTTCATCTACTAACTCTGACCAGTACTCAGGAAGTTGAATAATGTTACTATTGCTTAATCTTCCTCTATGATATACTCCATGTTCCGGTCCTTCAAGAGAACCATGTTGTAATGTCTTACCTTCTTGTGTTGGATGTGGAATTACGAAAGACTTTGTTTGTGCGGCAAAAGAGCCTTCTACTTGTAATTTATAACCCGGATTTGCAGTACCAATACCTACTCTATTGTTTGTAGTATCTATCTTAAACGTTGTACTATCAACAGTAACATCTCCTGAAACTGTTAAATTACTTAGAGTACCGATACTAGTTATTTGTGTTTGAGCAGAATCTACATTTAGTGTTGCATCTCCACTTGTTGCACCTCCGCTAAGCCCAGTTCCTGCCACTACACTAGTAATGTCTCCGTTACCCGAACCAAACCCTTGTGTCGCTATGTAATCAAAGACAACATCTCCTGTAACCAGCCCTGCATTGCCATTAGCAACAGCACCATTACCTGCTAAAACGGCGGCAGTTCCTAGTCCTAAATTACTTCTAGCCGTAGAAGCAGATGTTGCTCCTGTGCCTCCTAAAGTCAAAGGTACAGTTGAAGCAGTAATTGCTTGTCCTGAAATACTTAGATAATTATTACTAACAGAAGCCAAAGTTACATTAGTAGAGTTATCTGTTCCTGCAATATCAACTCCAATATTAGTTCTAGCATTCGACTTTTGAGTAGAAGTTAACCCTTGACTAGCAGTATCTGTTCTAACTCTATTACCCAACGCAGTTGTAATTGTACTAGAAAAGTTAGCATCATCCCCCAAAGCGGCGGCTAATTCATCTAATGTGTTAAGTAAAGTCGGCGCACCATTTGTTATCGCTGTTATTGCAGAAGCATTTGTTGCTACTTCAGCATCTACATATGCTTTGATTGATTGTTGGCTTGCGGCTACTGTGGCACTATTAGTAGCCATATTATCTTCATCTAAAAGAGTTAATTGAGTATTTGTATTTATTGAGGAAATAGTTAAAGTTCCTGCTGAGTCATCATATGTTTTTGTGATATTACTTCCTGCAACAACTAAACTTGATACAATATCTTCAATTTCTTCTTGTGTTTTTCCAGTGGAAGCAATGGTTAAAGTTCCTGCTGTATCGTCATATGTTTTAGTTACATTTGTTCCTGCAACAATCACACCATTCACAAAATCTTCTACTTGTTCCTGTGTTAATTGAGTATTACTGTTAGTTACTGTTTCTGTTGCAGTTGCGATACCTGTTACATGTCCATTAGAATCTAATGTTATATCCTGAATATATGTTCTTCCTGAATTGTTACTACTACTAGCGGCTGTAATATTAGGGTGAGCAGTTAGATATGTATTAGTGTCAACAGTGTAACTTCCTGCTCCGGTTCTCTTCATAAAACCGTCACTAGTAAAGTCACCATCCATTACAGCCCCTGCCGCCGTAACAGTAGTTGTATCAGTTACATCTGCTGACGTGACAATCCCGGATAGTTTAGTTCGTTCTACTGAACTAATAACTACCCCACTACCTAAATCAGTAAGACCACTTATCTTACCAACCGTGACAGCACCATCTGCAATTCTCGCAGTTGCAAACGTACCACTAGTAATCTTTGAAGCAGAAAGTGACGGTATTCTTGTTGTTGCAAACGTACCACTTGTAACTTTAGATGCGGCTAAATTTGGTATATCACTTGCAGACAATCCTCCATCGAGAATATTTATTTCTGCTAAACTAGGTGTAATGCCTAAATTTGTTATAGCATTTGCTTGTTGTGTAGCATTAAGTCCTTGACTGTTAACATCAACTCGTAATCTGTTGCCTAATGCTGTGGAAGTTGTTGTAGCGTAATTAGCGTCATCTCCTAAAGCGGCGGCTAACTCATTGAGTGTGTCTAATGCCGCAGGAGCGGAAGCAATAATTCCTGCTACTTCTGTATCGACATAAGCCTTTATTGACTGTTGACTAGCAACCTTGGTGGCTGAATTAGAAACCATATTATCTTCGTCTAGTAAATCTGATGAGATTGAATAGTCATTTGCACTAGTAGAAATACCATTTAATTTAGTATGGTCTGCATCAGTAAATACATTTGAATCTGATGCTGACTCTACTAATGCACGTATTTCAGAATTAGTTGATGCAGTATTAATTGTAGTAGTTAATGTACTACTATCAGTTTTAGTTAATGTCAGTGTATTGTTAGCAAAATTTATTGCGTTAACTGAATCAACCGTAGTATCCATAACAATCCTTTCATTAATTCTATTTACAGATATATTTCCACTACCCTCAAACAATATAGCCGTACTAGAACCATCTGTACCAGTCAATTTCAATCTCTTGGTGTTACTATTATTTTCTACATCTTCTACTGAAAAAGCATATTGTGTATCATTAGCATCAAAAGAAGTGGCATCTACATATTCCTTAACCGCCTTAGCAGATGCAATTGTATCATGATTACTGCTGACGGTAGAAATATCTGTATCGAATGCAGTAATACCACTTATACCAGTAATAGTAGTAGATGTAGTTAGATAATTTCCTGACGCTTGTTTTGCATTTAGTTGTGTTTGAATAGCAGAAGTAACACCATCTAAGTATCCTATTTCACTTGCAGACACACCTGTAACTCCATCTAGAATGTTTAATTCTGTGGCATTAGCCGTAATACTCAAATCAGATAAATTTTCAACTTTAGAGTTTAAAGCAGTAGTTAACCCTGTGATTTTACTTTGAGCAATATCAAGAAGTTTATCGTTAGCAATTGAACCTGCTAATTGTACATTTGATACTCCACCTGATTTTATAGTAACTGCACCACTAGTAACTGCAAAGTCATTACTAGTAAATGAAGCAATACCCTTGTTAGATGGAGTAGCATCTTCTGCTGAAATTGTTAATGCGCCTCCACCATCATTGTATGTAGTAGTGATTCCTTCTCCCTCAGTTAATAGAGCGTTAACTCTATCATCTACTCTTTCATTAGTGAAATATAAATTAGAATCTTCTGCAACATTGGTAGTAGTTAAGGTAGCACTTCCACCAAGAGCAATAGAACTTCCATTGATAGTTACAGTTGAATTAGCCAACTTGCTGTTTGCTATACTTCCGGCTAATTGAGAATTAGTCACTGAGATATTAGATACGTTACTTGCAAAGTTTGCACCTACTGTTGCACCTGCGGAGACACCTGCTAACTTAGTATTCAATGCAGATGTAAAATTAACATCTGATTGTACATCAGCAGATAAAACCCCTGTTCCGTTAATAGTTAAATTTGTACCAACCTTCACTCCACCTAATGTATTTGCACTAGCATGATTTAAAATGAAATGATTTGCTCCACCTGCTATACCATCTAATTTAGTTTTTAGAGCGTTAGTAAAGTTATTTTGAGTTAAACCATTGTCTCCAACGGAATATACTGTATCTGTTACAGTTTCTGTCGCTACGTCTAAACCAATAACATGACCATTTGAATCTAAAGTTATGTCTTGTATGTATGTTCTACCAGTATTATTTACAGAAGAAGCCGCAGAAATATTAGGATGAGAGGTCAAAAACCCACTGTTAGTATTACTATAATTCGCTAAATCATTATCAACATTCAAAGTGTCGCCACTTAAACTAATAAGTGTACCCGCAACTAAATTAGTATCATCAGATACATCTATTTCACCTAATGTTATTTGTTGTCCACTAATAGATAGGTAATTTCTAGAACCTGCTAATGTTACATTTGTTGAGTTATCTGTTGCCGCAGGGTCTACATTCAATAAGGTTCTAACTGCTGATGCAGATAATGTTTCTATTGCACCACTATTTGTACTAGTTCTACCTAATAATACTCCTGAGTCAACATTCTGTATTTTTGTAAACGTTACAGCATCGTTTGCAATCCTTGCCGTAGAAAAGGTTCCACTAGTTATCTTACTAGTTGCAAGGTTTGGGATTCTACCATCTGCTAGAGAACCACTTGTGATTTGACTTGCTGATAAATTAGGTATTTCTGATGCTGTTAATTTACTAAATATGTTAGTAAGATTAATTTTTTTAATCCCAGTAGCACTACTAGCATCATCATACATGAAAAAGTCTGCTGTTTTATCTAGACCGTTTTCAATAGTTAACTCATCAATATTTACATTAATGGTCGCTCCTGAATTAGATATTCCAGTCCCAAAAGTAAGTGATGCTTGTTTACCGGAAAGTGTTGATGTTAAATTTGTAATTTTACTCTGAGAAATATTACCTGCAATATGTGCATTCGTTACTGCATTATCTGCAATAGCCGCAGATACAATTGCATTATCATCAATTAAAGCAGATGTGATTGCATCGTTAGCAATGTCTACTGTATCAATAGTAGCATTGGCTATTTTAGCAGAAGTAATTGTACCATCAGGTATCTTACTTGCAATAACAGCATTCGCCGCTATCTTGTTTGTGGTTACTGCACCACCTAGAATTTTATCAGTAGTTACTGCGCTATCAACAAGTTCAGCAGTGTTAACCGTGTTTCCGGCAAGAGAAGCAGATAGTGCAACATCTCCTGAACCATCGAATGATATAGCACTAGCAGTAACATCTCCGGTTAAAGAAAAGTTTCTTGCAGAAGATAATGTTCCTGCTGATGATACATTTCCAGTAACGTTACCAATGAAATTTCCCGCTACAAATGTTTCGGAACCAACAGTCCATCTATCAGCACTTTCATCCCAAAATAATGTCTTGTTTGTTTGTGTACCTCTCTGAACTTCAATACCTGCATCTTCTGATGGAGACCCACCAGTATAGTCAGAATTTAATGTGATTAAACTATCACCAATATTTACAGTATTACTAATAGTAGTAGTTGAAGTTCCTGATATAGTTAGATTACCTGCAACTGTTAAATTACCTGCAACCGTTGCAGTATCGTTGGAATCTCCAATAGTAAATGCTCCACCCATATCTGAATTTAAAGCCGCCTTTACATTAGCAGTATCAGTAACATCAGCGTTTGCTTCTACTCCGATTAATGTTCTAATTTGACTCGCACTAATTTCAGAAACATTTCCACTACTACCACTAACATTACCTAAAATTGCATTATTAGCAACGTTTTGCATTTTAGCATAAGTTATTGCATCATTTGCAATGTCTCCGGTTGCAATAGTTCCGTCTGTTATTTTAGCAGATGTAACTGCACTGTTAGAAATCATGTCTGTTGTAACTTGTACTTCCTGTATAGTGCCAGTAGATGCTCGTCCTAAAACTCGATTTGCAGTACCTATGTCTTGCATTTTATCGTATGTTACAGAATCACTAGCCAACTTAGCAGTAGTGATATTATTATCCGTTATCTTAGCAGTAGTTACTGAGTTAGTTGTTAGTTTAGCACTTGTTATTGCGTTATCTGCAAAATTACTTGTACCAAGATTCGTAATATCATTTGTTGTAGCAAGAGTTCTGTTTGTACTACCTACACTTGGAAGAGTGATAGTACCTGAATTAGAGGCCTTAGTAATTGTACCATCTGCATTAATTCGCATTGTTTCTGTACCACTTGAATTTAGAGCAGAAAAATTTCTATTTGCTTGGGTGTAGAAAACATATTGATGTAATCTAGAAGTTGCATTATTCGCTTCGGTAGTATCAATTTTAACTACAATAATAGGAATGTCTCCTGAACCTAATTCTGCAACAGTTGCCGCGCTAGTAGTAGCCTTTCCTGTAACAGTACCATGTCGCCATGCTAATGCATTAGAAGAAGTAACTACAATTACTCCATACCAATCAACGGAGTTGGCGGCAATAGTCGCAATCGTAGTAGTAAGAGTTGTACCACTAACATCAACTAATTTACCCTCTCTTAGAATCTTACCTGCATTTACTTGAAAATGAGTCCTAGAACTAGTAGTTCCTAACGTTAAACCAAATCCACTTATTGCTCTATTTTCACCAGTAGCAACATGTAATGATTTGATAATCCCTGAATGAATATTATCAGTGCCATCTTTTAATTGTGTACTAGATGGGTTAGTCGATAGTGTCGAAATAATACCCGGACTTGTTGACATTAGTTACCCACCTCTACATTGATAATAAACGAAACAGTATCTCCACTTGCTACTACGCCAGTATTCGTGAAGGTAACTCGGCTCAATAACGTGCCGTTGCCATTGGTCGTTCCATTGGCAAAAATGCCTAATTCTGATGCACCGGAAGGAGGAATTTCAGAACCAGTAAAATCTACTGTATAGACTAACATAGAACCAACAACAGTAGGTACTTGTCCTGTTTTTTGGAATACGAAATTGTTTAATCCAGTTTGACTAGGAGAAGTAGAATCTCTCCCATCTCCTATTGCTATTACTTGATATGCATCCTTTATCAAATTCGCTATTGCGGTTGCTCCTTCATTTACTACTGTCATCTTTAATCCTCACTTGTGTAATATCCTATTACTTGATTTGTTGTTGTTTCAAATCCTACTGTTTCTCCAAAACCAAACACATCGTCAAAACCCATATTGGCGGTCTCCCCTGTACCTGTGATAGTGTACTGTACTAGTGTAGTCTTTAACAATATAGAATCTTGAAGTAATTTACCCATACTTTCTTCTTCTGAATTTCTATCTAATAATGTAGACCCTGTACTTTTCTGAGCCTTATCTAATTCAGTTAACCTTTCTGCTATGGATTTATCATATGTTCCCACTGTCATTGTTATTTGGGAAGATAAAACATTTTTAATTTCAAATATAACATAGTCACCTGCGGGAATACCTTGCGCTTCAAAGTCTAAAAATACTATATCTCCTGATTCTAAAATCTCTAAACCTTTCTTTTCTAACTTCAATGTAATCTGTCTTGCAGGTCGGCTATGTACTTCTAACAACTCAGCCGCTTTTATTCTAGCATCAGATATATTTCTAATAGTAGCATCTATGAATGTTATATGAGTACCTTCATCATTAGTTGACATACTAGTTTTAATTCTATCTCCTATCACTGTTACTTTATTTACCTTAGCACCAAACAAAGAAGTGTTTTGTGATATTGAAAATAACCTGTTAGTTTGAAAGGAAATTGTCTGTTTTCTCAACAAGGCTGTGTGATTTAAGTCCCGAAATACCACTTTTCTATCTTTAACTTTAAAATCTAACTGCTTCTTTGCCGCTAATTTGTTAAGAGTTTGATAAGTAGGAGTCTGAGTAAAATTATTTGTAGCGATGAATGTTTTTCTATTTCGTTTAATTAGTTCATCATTTAGAAGTGGAACAAACCATAAATCAATATCTCCATCCGTATGAACATCAGTGATTGTAATCTGTGTCCCTGATACACTACCAACCACGCCAATTGGATATCCTTCATGGGTATATATTACATCTCCATCTACAATATTTTCAACTGTTGCTTTACAGGTAATAACATTATTATTAACTGAACTAACTATATTTCCTGTAAACTCAGATTGTGTTTGAATTAAATTAGTTGATAGTCCTGCATCTCTTACAATTTTATCTATATGAGTTTCTATTTCTTCACCAATTATCATACTAGTTCCTACATGACATGTAGTTATATTCTTGAGACTAGGAGTTCTTCTTAATTCTAAACTAACTATTTCTCCAAACGACACTAACCCATTCCCATTTAATACTCCATCAAAAGATAATTTCAATTCTCCACGACGAATACCTTGATTAGCATTAGCATCATTATAAGATACTGTCATTGTTTTAATATTGGTATTTTTACCATCTGTAACATAGCACTCAAAAGTATCGCCAGTAGTATATGGTAGATTATGATATGCCTCTACATAATCTCTACTAAATGCATTCTGAGTTGAACCATACGGAGAATTGTCTAAGTTAACTATAACATATGCACTGTATACTCCTTCACAATTATAATCTGATTCATTAACTCCCACTTGTCCTGAAATATGTTTATTTTGATTCCCTGTTCTGTAATTATGTGGGCGTTCTGTATAATCTAACCCCGTATCAAATAACCTATTAATTGTTATTTCATTAGGAGTATCTCTAAAAGTTGTTTCTGCAAGTTTCATTAATCGGAAAACAGGTTTTAACGAATTTGGTAATGCCTTATCTAATTCTATAACGTGATTTATACTACCATCACTAGTTGTAGTTTGAGTATGAGTATGATTAATTATTTTAGCCATCCACTTAATATTAATCTCAGAATCACTACGGTTTAACGTATTAAACATACCACCTGTAATATCGTTATTCCCTAAAGACGTGTCGGATAATGTATTATACCCTCTTTCTGATACTAAATAGTATCCAGTTAAATTAGGAACAAATGACAACCATGCATGTTGTGAATCATTATCATCTAAATCAATTGTTATAGTAGTACCACTATGAGAGATGTTGCTATCTGACATATTAATAAAGGGTTTAAGCATCATTTTAGCCGAATAGATACCACCACCATCTCTTGTTGTACCACTGTTATGTGTGTTTACTCTAGTTGTTGTTAATTCATTATCAATTGCTTTATCCATAAAGTAAGTAGTATCTCCATAAGTAAATCCGTTTGCGTCAACAGAAGCACCCCCAACTGTTCCAGTTCCTTGATTTACTTTAGCAGTATTAGTGTGCGTGCCAATTATACTCTTAGCAGAACTTGTACTATCTTTCCAAACTATTGAATTAGTCGTAGGAGAATCAAAGGTAGAGTCTGCATGGTAGTATGCTTCATATTCAGTTCTATGATTTCTGCTTCCTAATAACGAACTTGTTTGAAATAAATCAGAAGGAACCTCAGGGCCAGTATTTGTTAATTGTTTTATATCTCTAAAAATAGCAATACAGTTTTCATACGCATGAACGTCATCTTCCAGTCCAAATTTATCTAACGCACTTAGAGCAGTTTGTTCTTTGTATGGTTGCAGTAGTCCTGCAATGACTCTAGACCTATTGAAATACGGAGGAGTACCGCCAGTAGCCCATTCATCATCAGGAATAAAGGGTGTGTCTTTGTAATGTTTAATGAAATTGTCAGAAGAATCATTTCTTTTTGCTGAAAACCCTATTGGAAGAAATATACTTGGTGGGTCAAAGGGGTCATTATTACTATCTTTAAGAAGCATATATTTGAATTGCTCTGCTAAATCGATACTACCATTACCATCAGCATCTGTTATGTCTGTTATATAATTAGGTCTAGCAATATATACACTAGTCAAATCAGGTTTATCGGTTCCCGAATCTGTACTAATAGGAGTATTGAAGTCTTGTTCCCAAAAAAACGGTTGTCTTTTATTGGAAGTATTATATTCAGGGATAACATAACATCCAGTAGCAGAGGTGTTATTATTAGCATTGTATTTATGATGTGTTGGAAATGTTCCACCCGAAGAATAACTAGCATTAGCAACATTAACAGTAGCAACTAACGCTCCATCACTTGACCTAATAATAGTAGAGCCAACAGGTAAATTAATCGTGCCTCCATTCGTCCAAGTAAGGGTTAGATTTCCACTACCATCGACTTGAAATTTTAAATTATCTTTATCTATTCTACTTCTTATTGTTGAATATATCCCTAACTCTTCTCTATAAGTGTCTCCCGAATCTAGATTATCTGAATCAACCGGATTAAAATGCCAATCAAATGTCGCTTCTACTAACCTAGCAATTCCGAATCTTTTAATTTCATTAGTAGTTTTATTTGCAGATTTAATTGATGCTCTTTCAAAATTAGTATCTGACTTGTCTACTGATTTAGTTACACCAGTATAAGATGAGTGTAAAATTTCATTAGTAGAAACTCCACCTTCACTTTCTAAAATACAAGATAAGTCATCGTAATTTAATGTCTGATTACCTAAATTATTATATCTTAAATTAGAATATGGATATAAATCTCCTAATGCAAACAATTCATAATTTTGCGCTCTAGGGTCGTAATTCGTAAAATTTAAAACTTGTAATATTTTATCAGTTGCAACTGTATTTCTTGGCATTTTAGTAGGTGGAACAATCGTTGTGTTGCCTGTAAGAGATTGAAACGGACTACCAGTAGCATTAATTAAAGTGTAATCAGCATCTATCATATTACTCCCAAAATGCGGCGTAGACTCTTGAGTGAGTGTTGGACTCGCAGGAGTATCCCCATTACTTTTAATTGGATAAGTAATAGCATATCCACCGACCTTTGGTGGGGATACACTTCTACTGTATATTCCTGCTTTATTTTTTACAATAGTACCATAATCAAACTTCTGTAAATCCCAATACCTATATGTTTCTCTAGGGGTATACAATAAATCTACACCTAATAAATCCAAATTTACAGAAGTAGTATGGCTTGTATCGTATCTGTGTAAGAATCCACCATCATTGATTTGAGAATTAATTAAGTAAAATGAATATGCTGACCTTGTATCGGATGTATTATTTTCTATTCTACCCATAACTACCGGACATGAAGGGGCTATTCTCAATCTAGCACCGCCATTATCTTTTTCAATAACGTCAACAACATTGAATCTTTCAGATGAAAAAGACATGAGATTTACCGGAGTAACAGAAGTTCCTAATTCCGTAGAAAGTTGATATGCGAATACTGAATCATCTGTGGAAACATCAGAACTCAAGGTGTTTATACTACTAGGTTTTCTTATATCATATCCTAGAGTTTTATTTTTATGATATGAACCAGTATTAGATGTTCCCTCTAGTTTTGTCTTACTTAGACTACTATCTAAAGAGAAACTGTCTTGGAATATTACCCCCTTATCACTTATACCATTAAAATCAGTAGTAGACGAAATTGCGGGATTACTACCTAACGCCTTTAATCCTGAAACATATGTTACTTCTGTGAAGGGATTGTAGTACCAAATGTTTGTTGTTGTACTCATATGGGCTAATGGTTTATGTGTCAGTGTTATTGCAGTGGCTGTTGCAGATTCTACTTCACCAATAAATAATCCAGTAGTTCTTGTAAATAGTAATGTCTTAGCAGTTGGAATATATGAATCACTAGATGAATGAGTTATCACTCTCCCACTAACACTTACACTAGTTAGTGATTCTGTACTAGACATTGGTATAATAGGATTCAATGTACTATATACCATATCTTCACTAAATAATAGATTTTCATTTACTATACTGTTCAATAATAACGCAGAATTATCTCTACCTTCTATTCTTATTATAGATAACCCATCCTCTGCTGTTGGTTTAGATTGCTCGACTGTTCCATCAAAAACTTCTTCTTGTAACGAATATCTATCTCTATAATAATAAAATCGCGATATACTAGTATTTTGATAGAATTTTTTATTTGGGTTTTGAAATTTAACATATTCCATATCCTTGTCTATGTATTCTACATCATTCTGATGAGTAGGTACAGTATTGAAAACAATTTTACTATTATAAAATTTAGAGTCTTTCTTAGGAATAGTTGCTCCTGAAATAGTTAATCTATTTCCATCAGCATAATGTACTTGAGTATCAGAATCAAAATTTTCGGTATTTAGTAATCCTGTGTATGCAGAGATTTTAACTTCGGAGTTAGTAAACTCATGCACAGTAGAAGTAACAGAGAACGTTTTTGCTGTTGTTGTTTTTCGTGCTTTAACAGTGATATCTTGTGTACCGCTACTTTTACTTTGTATTGTATTAACAACGTAAAAATAACCATCAACATATATTATAGCATCTGTAATTAATTTTGTAGATAATAAATAATCATGAGAATCATACATATCTAAAAATCTAATTTCATTAGCACCACTGACTTTAGAGGCCTTAAACGGTAAAGTTTTGAAAGTTAATCTATCGGTAAATACAGTATTCATTACCTTTAGTGTTTGTTCAGTTTGTATTTTTTTAGGCATCATCCCTGAATTATTTAATGCTATCACGTTAGCCATTTTAGTCATTTTATTTTGTGGACTATTTACTGTAATATCAGTAGTTAAAGGTACAATATCATTTCTTCTAGGACGAGGGTCTGATGTTATGTACCTAGATGGTCCATTCATTTCTCCATCAAAATGTTCAATTGAAACAGTAGGTGTTGTACTATCTTGTTCATGCCTTTTCATGTTTGGGAATGCCTTATGCCAAAACATTGGGTCGAAACTTCCATCTGCATCATCTGTATTTCTAAGATTATCTACTAAAGTAGCATCTAACTTTAATTTACCAATGTTAGATATAGTTCCTTTCAATTTCGCTTCTGTTCTAAATACTACGTTCTGTATCCCCTTACCAATCTTAACATTAAAGTTTGTCGAAGTAGCAGTTTTTGCTTTATATGCCAACTCTAAATGTATATCATTACTAGTAATTTCTTTTATATTTCCATACCATTCATTCGTTCCACTATCAAATAAAGACATACCTTCACATAATTTATTTGTCTCATCGGAACTATTAGTTGTAAATTTAACAGTACTACTGCCTTCTGAATACAGTGGTATTTCAGTATTAGATGTCATCGTAACAGTATTAGTTACAGCATCAGCATACGAATACCATCTTAATCTAGTAAGAGTATATTTTTCCATATAGTCTAGTTGATTATCTTGTTCTAATCTATCATTATAAAAGTAAAATGTAGGGGTGGCTACTAAATTTAACACATCATAATTATCAGTAGTTGCATTGTTATCTCCTCGTAGTCCATAACTAACAGCCATTACATTTGTGTCTGTCACTGCTGACCCTTTGAATATTTCAAAATTAGTATTCTTTGGAATAGGGGTTGGGTATTTAGGAGAAAATTCTATTCCATCACCAAACTCATCGAAAGTAGTAATCCTAGTTATCTTAGCAAAGTGAGGTCTAGAAGAATCACTTTGTGTAGTAGAGTTAAATATTTCAGGATTAATTAAAATAAAGTAGTCATAATTTTCTATATCTATACCTAATGTGTCATCATCAGCAGGATTATCTATTGTAGAATATACAAACTTTCTATTAATATCTCCGCCATCAATGCTACTGTCATATGCTTTTATTTTAAATGACGGAGTAATTTCTTTATTGGTTGCATACACAGTTAAAGTAGTATTAGTTGGTAGTATTCTATTTCCAATTTTATCTGCTGTATCATTCGAAATACTACTACCATGTGGCCCTCTTCTAATCTCAGTGAAGATAGCAGATGCAACCACATCAGAAGTAGCACTACTTATTCCATTCTGCTCTGCCTCTACGAATGTTGCCTTCAACTTTGGATTTACAGACACATCTTTGAATGCTGTACCACTAGAAAACTCAGTAGTCATACTAGCATAGGCTTCATTTGCATTTGCTTCGTTGACTTGACTAGTCAGTGGATAAACAATAGTTCCATTTGCCTTAACCATTTAATCACCAAATGAATAATAAAACAGTGTATCGTTATAATTAGGAGTTAACGTATTAATTGTGGCACAAGGAGATGAAGATTTGTGTAATGCTATTTCATACAGTTCGCCCATAAATTGTGTAGCCTTTCTAGCACTAGCAGATAAACTACCATCTTGTCCAATATAACAATCTCCTGTATTTAATTGAAACTTACCAATATTTATTTTTGCTCGTTTTACAGGTTGATTATTAAGATACAATGTTAAAGTATTTCCGTCGAATGAAAACCCTACTTTACTCATTTGTTCTAAATACAATGCTTCCTTAAGTTGGTCGGTATATATTGTCGATGTTATTGCGCTAGTAGGTGCAGATGTTAAAACAATATTATCTCCTGTAATAGAGGCGACAGTACCAATTAATATGCCAACGTTATTGTACACAGAATTCCCTGCTCCTAACGTAGATGCTTCTCCTGACCCTACTGAAATAGTAGTACTATTACCAGTACTAAAATTACTCAATGTTAACCCTGAACTTATATTATTGTTACTCATAACATGACTACCTGACATAGCACTTGCTCTAACAGTGACAGTACTTCCATTTCTAGAAACGACTAACGAACCGTTGTGACCATTACTCCCTCCAATAACTCCTCTTAAATTATCAGCAGTATTAGCAGTACTACTAGTATCATTAGAAAAGTAAACTACTGCAACACCATTATCAGTACCAGTAGAATTATTAGGTTCAGTAGTTGCAGGTTTGTAGTTCTTTGTTAATCCACTACTATCTGTAACAACAATATGTGCATTAGTAGTAGTTGCAGGAGTACCCGCTACATAATTAGCAAATGGGTTTGAACCAAATGATACTATGTTATCTGATGTATATTCATTGGTTCTAGATAACGTCTGACCACTTTGAGAACCAGTACTAGGAGAAGTTAGAGTTATTGTTGTACCACTAACAGTAGCAACAGTTGAATTAAACCCGTTAGAATGGTTTATTGCGTTTCTTAACGCATTAGCAGTAGCAGAGGTGTTGCCACCAATTACTACTCTAACAACTGAAGTTCCATTAGCAGTTGTACCGACAGAATTAGTGTTACCATTTGCAGTTGGGATAAATTTGAAGTTCTTTGTTATCAAACTACTTCCACCACTATTTCGCATACTAATTGTCAAATATTCATTGATATTAGTTCCAGTTATTGCATTCGCGCCTCCTGAGAAAACAGTAGCACTCAACTTACCACTACTAGCAATAGTTGAGCCAATAACAGGCCCAGTGTTAGGGGTAGTGCTATGATTTCCTGCTGACCCACTAGCATCTTGTATCAATGAAATACTTCCTGTAACACCAGTGGTAGTAGGAGTTGTGGCTGTTATATCTAATCCTGAACTTGGGTTGCTTCCGCCACCATTTTGTAGGTTAATAGCGGCAGTTAACATCTCTCTAAAGTGTTGATTAGAACCATTAGGACTTACTCCCGTTTCAGGAACGAATACATCATTATCCGAATATCCTGCGTTAAGCAATGTATCAATTGTAAGACTACCTTGTGGCATACCATTGATACCTGCCATGTTCGATGGCTTTGCACTCGCCCCTTGCATGTCAGAAGGAAAACCATTACTAGCAGAATTATCGATGTAGAAGAATCTGAATGTTTTATTTGCAGTAGTCCCTGAACCTGTTTGTCTGTTCCTGAGAATAATAGCATTGTTGTTACTAGCAGTTGTACTTGCTGTTATAGCAGTAGGATTCCAACCACTACTGAATGTTATAGCCCCCGTTGCCGTAGTAGCAGAAGTAGTACTTGCATCTAAACTTCCATTAGAAGTAGTTGGCATTGTATTCATAGAAATTGTGGCAGTACCTAAGGTGGCTGACGTGGATGCAACATTAGCAAACGAAGCCAAATTACCTGTTATTTGTAATGACCCGCTAGGCAATTGTGCTGTTGCACTAGTAGATATTGCAGTTTTAGAAGTAGATAAAACTCCTGATGTTTGTGTTTCATATAGACCATTAGCATCATAATATCCATAAAGTGTTTTTTTAGAAATAAATATTGGCTCACTAGCCAATGTGTGACTTATAGGTACTCCAACAGAATCAGTTATTTCAACAACTAATTTATATTCAGCAGGTTGATTAAAATTAGAACTAGTAGTATTTTGTAAATAGAACTTAAGATAATCATTACAAAAAATCATCATCTTGTGTGAGTTTCTTCCTGCTCCAAAATAACTTACACTTTGATAATTAGAGGTAGTATTAGCATGGTCATCTAAATTTAAATTGGGACTAGGTGGAGTTTTTGTACTATCTAACCTACCTTGTCCAGTAGTGTTATCTCCTACGCCATTTACATCATAAGGAGTAATCAATGCCTCTACTGTAAACGGTCCGTTCTCACTCCATAGTGGATGTCTAGCGGTATCTATTGTATTTGTTCCAGTTAGATTATTACTATTGTAATCATCATATTCTATTTTTAAATGACCATCGCACATTACAGGAAATATTAACGCTCTAGTATCGCCTACATGTACTGTTGATGCCACCTAATCACCTACATGTTGTTAATTGGGTTCTCTGCTATTACAGTAGCAACCTCAAATTCTAAAGTGAAAGGTACGGAGTTTCCTTGTTCTCCGGCAAAGGTACAATTAAATGAACGAATAAATCCATCCATTCCTGATAGTTCATCCACAACACTAGCATCACTAAATGATGACACTTCTGATAAAGATAGCCCAAGTGAAGCCCCTGTTGTTGAACTAATGAAATCGTTTATAGTACGCTTAAATCTTTCATCATACCTTCTATTATCAAACGTAAATGGTATTAGCGGTAGCCCACTCATGTCTTGGGTTTCATCATCTGCTGTATGATACTCGAAGTTTGTATCAATTCTACTAGGAATTAGTATGATTAATTTATTTATTGCTTGGTCATCTTGTGCCGCACTACTATCTACATAAGAGTGAATTAACTGCGCCATTTCAAATGGTGTTAATATTCGCTCTTTTGCAGATTGTTCATTCTCTCCTGTATTTTTTGAAATTCGTTGATTGAGTAAAACCCCAGTTAACGAAATAGATTTATTTGCTATTCCCATATCAAAGGCTAATGTTTCAGATTTACCAGTAGCCATAGAAGCAAAGGGAATAGGAATTGTAGGCACTGTTTTTTGAGTGGTAATACCAATCTCAGTAATGAACAATGGTATTCTATTAATTGCTCTATCTCCACCTATTTCGTTTCTTCTTTGTAATTCTAACCATACACTAAAATTACTATAATTATCACTTGTTGCCATTAAAATCTCACCACCGATGTTGAACTTCTATTCATTTGAGTATTAATTTCTCTTGCTACCTTCTGAGCAATATCTCTTATTTCAGTATCGGAAGCACCAACTCTTCCTGTAACCTGAACTGTAATATGGTTAGTTACAGAAGAAGCCATTGCTTTAGATTGTGAATTAGAATGTACTTGTGCGCCCGCAGGTAATGTAACTAATTCCGGTCCTTTTTCTCCGACTATTGCTAATCCACCAGTAGATATTTTTCCACCTTCTGCGAGTCCGGGTAAAAATGATAACTTATCTTTAACCTTGCCTGTAACATCAGATGCACTAGGAATAGCATCAGCGATTTCACCCGGTATTGCTCTAATAGATTCCCATAATCCACTAAGAGTATCTATCATCGTTCCTATGCCACTTGCTATTACGTCTGAGTATTGATATAGATATTCTGCGACCTTCCAAATAATAAAGGCTATTCCTGCAACTATTAATGCAGGTAAACCAAAGAAAACAGCCGCTAGTAATGCAATTCCTACAACAATTTGAGCAACAACCGATATTGTTTTTAATACTCCACCTACTATTGCCGCTCTAACATTACCAAATTCTTCAAGGGCTAAATTAAAGTTTGAATTAAATACTTCTTGTAAAAATACTCCAACCCCTGCAATAACAGCCCCAAACGTTGCAACAAGCAATCCACCCAATACTGTTAGTCCTGCAATTATTAAATTTCCTACACCATATATTACTTCCATGAGTTTACCATCTTGGAAACCTGCCCATATTTGTTCTAGAGCATCCTTTGCTTTTCCTAACCCTTCTTGAACAATAGACATACCTAACATAAATACTTCTTTTAATGTGTTAAACCCTGATATAAATGCTTCTTTATTTGTTTCAAATACTTGTTTCAATATTGTCAACCCTAACATTACAATTAGTAAATATCCCGCCGCCATTAGCATAGTTTTTACAACTAACCCAATTCCCTTTGCTATTCGCCAAGTAAACTTTGCAATATTAGTTATAGGTGTCATTAGAACTTTAGTGAATTTTCCACTAACCCTTGCACTTTTTTTCATTATATTATTATTGGTTAATTGTAGTTGCTTTAACTTCTCGAATTCTTTGAATTTTTCTTTTGTTACCAACTTGCCTCCAACTCTTCGTTGTATATTACCTGACGCAGTAACTTTTGTTTTCGCATCTTTTGAACTATCTAAACCTAATTTTTGAAATCTTTTTTCTAGTTCATCTGCATCAACACCAAATGCTTTTTCAGAAACCTTTGAGATATTTTTACCTATCTTATCTACTCCTGAACCTGCAATATCTTTAGCATGTTTAGCCTGTTTTTTCATCAAATCACTTAATTTAGTTGCACCTTTTACAGTAAGTGAATTAGCAATTAAACTACTTTTTTGTCTTCTAGCAGATTTACTAGCGACCTTTTCTAATTTTTCGACATCTTTAAGTTGCCTATCCATCAACTCTCCCATCTTTTTCATGGCAACATTTGCGTCACCATATTGAAACAAAAGACCCCCAAATATATCCGAAGTATCTTTTAATTTTTTTAATCCGTCTTCTCTTGCCTTTCCTGTTGATTGTTCAATTGCTACAATATCTTTTTGAATGTTCTTTGCTGTTTCTGCTACCTTAGCAATTTCAGCATAAGACTTGAGATTAGCCGCCTCTGTTACTCTTCTTCTTTCTGAGGCATTTTGCATTTCATTAAGAAACATTACAGACGCTTTTAGTCTGTTAGTTATTCTCCAAAGACCTGTACCTGAAATGAATCTAGAAAAGATTTCCCAGTTCTTTGAAGTTAAAACTCCATTTGTTTTACTTATCGAGGCTTGGAGTGAACGCATGTTTTTTGCGCCGTCAATGATGGCTCTATCGATTGCATTAAAATTATTTAATAAATCATCAACACCATCAGCCATTTAATTACACTCCTTTGTTTACTTTGTTCATTGCCTCCGATTCCAGTTTCTTTACTTCTCCATGTATTTCTAACATTTCCTTAATCAGTGTAACTGGCGTATCATAAGCATCCTTTGGGTCTATTGAGAAAGCAGTACAATAAGTATAGAGCATTATTTTCATCCCTACTACTGTATCTACACTACCTCCTTTTAATGCCCTTCGGATTAGTTTTCGTTTCCCGTATCATCCCCCATAATATCCATAAATGGATTAGGGAGGATTTCTTTTAGTTGCGCACCAATGTAAGGATTGAGTCTAACTAATTCGGTAGTAGATAATTGAGGTTCAGTCTTTTCTACAAAGTTCTCAACCATAAAACGGTACATCTTGTTAAGGTTAATACCCATAGTTTGGCCCTGAGCATTCATATCCATAACAGACGATAACGCCTGTTCTACCTGTAACCAAGTTGGTTCTTTAATCCACACTTGGAGGTATTCATCAGAATCAGAGGCTACTCTAATCTGATGGCATTCGGTTGCCGTTCTTGCGAACAGCGCATTCTTATCATTTACAATTTTTCTTTCTGTCATTTTACTTTCCACCTAACTATATACTAACAAACAAACGATGTTAGTGGAATTTAAAAAAGGACTAAGCGTTACCTGTTTGGTTACGCCTCCTAATTTCCTGTTGCCGTTCCGCCTAGGGTCTGTATTGCCCACTTACCTTTGTAAGTGGCAGAAGTCAGAGTTCTAGCAGTTGCGGCAACTTCTACTTCTATTGCCCCCTTGTCTTCGGGGAAAGGAATTGTAACAGAGTTAATGGTGTAGTCAGACAATTGAATATCTATTTTTTCTCCTCCACTCTTTTCAAATTTAAGTTGTAGAACACCAGTAGATTCATTTTCACTTCTCATTTCATCCCACAATTTAGTGTCGGTAATAAGCATAGTTAATGTAACTTCATACGTTCTTTGACCCGGCAAATGCGCAGAAGTAATTTGTCGGTTGTAATTACCAATAAATCTTTGTGGAGTTAGGTTGTTAGAAATAGTTAGAGACCCACCCTTTACTCTTGCCATAGTTTGACCAAATAATTTAATCAATCCATCTGAAAATAAGAACGGATAATTATCTGCAAGAGTTGTACTGTAATTACCAACTCCACCTGCGTCATTAGAACTATCATCTAGCCCCGCTAATCCTACTTGTCCACGAAGAGGAAGATATCCATCAGGAGCATCAAATGCTCTACGTGTAACTAATTCAACTGATGACTTAAGTTCCTGTCCTTCTTCAAAATTAAGAGTTAAAGAATTAACTTGACACCCAGTATATATTACAGAATATAAATTCTCATTGGGAGTGTTAGAGTCTACAACACTAGTATTGGATTGATTTGACTTTCTGTATGCCACATCTAACGCAAATGAAGGCAATACGTCATCGTCGGCTTCTGCAAAGGTATATGTCCATGAACCACCAGTTGAATAATTAATATTTGTGTGACCTAAGAATACATTTGAACTAGCAATTTCAGGATATATATTCTGACCTATGACTCGAACTATTTGCTTATTACTAAGGTGATAACCAAAACCATTTAGAGAATTACTATGGTCAGCATTTTGAGCAGTAGAACCACCTGCTATTGAAGATATTTTACCTAATGCGTAATATAACCAAGAACCATTATTCAACGACAAATCGAGAGAACCGCCACTTACAGTTTCTGCTCCCTTATATTGATAGTCAAGATTTCTACCTCCTGCCGCCGCAAGATTAAGTTGTTTCATTTCTACTTCTACATTAGGTGGTGTAAAGGTATTTACTAACCCTACCCAATTATCAGACAGAATAGTACCTGTACTACTTTTCACTTTACCGTATGCAGGTGCGCCAAAAGATAGTATTGTTAAATCTCCTACATTGTCACTACCTGCAAGATTTGCACCTGTACTGTCTACCGCAGGGCTATCTATTGTAATAGTTGTAGCAGTATTAGCAGTTATAGTTCTATATGATGTCGCGTCATTAGAAGTCAACCCATCAATTTTGACTGTGCATCCAATGTATAAATTTGGTATTAATTTAACGAGAGAAGCAGATAAATCATGTTCGTATATTAATCCAGTTGCATCTACATCTACTGAGTTAAAAAATAAGTCTAATTCAGGACATAATCCTACTTGTGCGTTTGCTCCAACAAATACTTCATTATTTACCATTTTTTATCCCTCATGTCGCTCTTGCAAACCTTTTCATCTCGACTCCCATCTTGTATCCCAATAGTCTTTTCCCTCTATCGTTTGCTTCATTTCTACTAGTTATTTTAATTAAATCTGCATTTCCAAGTACAGGTGACGCGGTGTCTCCGGCTGTCGTATACACAGTTGGCCTAAAAGCATTGTTTTCAAATACACGTCTGACAATCTTGTATAATGCCGCTAATCTATCTCTAGATAATGTATTTGATACCATGTCTCGACGATGTAAAATACGCAAATGTAATGTAAAAGTAAAGGTTTCATCTCTTGCAGAATAGTCAATAGTTCTATAATCTGTTGTTGAACTATCTTCATATACAATTAAAACAGATTCTGAATCAATATCTACTCTTCTTCCTTCTTTTGGTTCGATTGAACGAACATCAATAAATTTAGGTGTAGCATTGTGACTGGCTGATATTTCACCAGTGCTAACTAAATCCGAACCTGCACCACTCCAATTATCTTTCAAGAGCCTAATAATAAATGTCACTTCATCCATGTTGAAACCTCCGATATTAAATCTTTTTTATATTGTTTAATAAATACATTCATTGCATTATTCATTACCATTTCATCAGAAAAACTGATGTCGAAACCTAATTCTGCTTCTAGTTCCTTTAACGTTTTATTACGTTCCTTTTCTAAGTTAAGAATCATCTTAAATTTACTTCGGGCATCACTCATAATATCACGCTATAAAATGTATAATATCTCTCTTACCCTTTAGTATAGCATTTGCTTCCTCAAGTAATATATCATGCTTAGTTTTCAAATCTATGTTAGAACCTGTTTCTGCAATTAATATAGAATTATCATCATGTCTAATAATTTCTGCGGCAACTAATTTAGTAGTAGCGTCATGTACAGTAGCAGGAACTCTTGATTCTCCACTAACATACGTTACTCTAATAGAATGTGAATGAAGATATGGGTAATTTTTAAGAAAGAAAATTTTTCCATCTTTATCTATTGTCCAATAATCTCCCATTCTTCTTTGGTCTTGGTTGTCAGTAAATTGAGTAATAGTACCAACAGTAGAAGTAATACCACAAGCCGAACCGTCTTCACCTAATAACAATGAAGAAATAATTACGGTGTCTCCTGCTTCACTATCAGTTGTTGCATAAAAGAAATCAGAAATATTTATTGCATTATTTCCTTGTGCTGTTACAGATTTAGCAGTAGTTTCTCCCGTAAACTTAGCAGTTTTATGTGGAAACACTTCATTGATTGCATCTGCCAATTGGCTAGCAGTAGTTTTTGGTCCGAAGTTATCGAAAAAATCTATCCCTTTATCGATATTAAATGTGTATGTTCCAACGGTTAATGCTATTACCCATGAACCACTTTGAGGTGAAGCGGGCATTTTAATTTTAGCAGTAGCAGATGCTAAGTCAACATATTCAGTACCTTGCCACGCTTCTAATCTAACTATTTTTTGTATATTGTTTTTGTCTAATTGTACAAACCCTACATAGTCTTTGAATCTTTGAACAGGATATGCCCCCATATGGAATGCTTCAAATCCATGAAATTCATTATGATAAATTATTGGTCTAAAAGAATGTCCTACAATATCGTCTACTCTTTCTTCTGCTCGCTTAATGAGAGTACCGACCTCAGGTATAGAAGGAGTTGTTCCTGAACTAAAGGGAGCGATTTGTAGTAGTTTAGAAACATCCGTGTGTGTAGTGTAATAACCATTACCAATATTATAGTTCACGTTAATATTTGTAAAGTCACTTGGGGATGATAGTTTTGGCATTTATTCAACTCCTAAATTTGCGGGTTTTATTTACAAAGGTTTTAACTCCCTTGATTACTTCATTTATACTTTTCATACTACCTGCATCAGTAGATAAGAAAGCACCTGCTTCCGCTAATCGTAGTTCACCTTTTTTGTCTATTTTAATAAATATATCAACCATTGGTATTGGGTCTTGTCGGGTAGTTTTAAAATCCTGTGGAGTTACAGATTCATTTTGTGATTTTTCATATACTTTGTCAATAAAAGTATCTAATTCTTTAGATAGTTTAACTTCAATAGTAACTACTCCTAATTCTAAATCTTTATAGTTGGTTACTAATTCAGTAACATTCGGTGGCTTACTTGCCTCTCTATTAGATTTCCCTCTATCTCTTATAGGCTTAGGAACCATAAAGTTAGATTCTTTTAACACATATGTAGCGGCAATATCGCTGGCTTTTAGATAATCATCTAATTTAGACAATGCATACTTTTTTGTTTCTCTTAGTATATTCTTCCAACCTTTAATTTCTCTTTTTGGAGAACCATTTTCATAAAAAGTAATTGCAGTAATAACATTCTCAGAATCTCTAGTAATATCTATTTCATAATCTAATCCAAATGTTTTTTTTGCTATTGCTTTATTCATAGGCTTATTAATTCCTTTTTCTTTTTTTGGAATTCTAACTAAATGTGCTTTAGTACTCGCTAATTCTAAAGGGTCTCCTTCACTAATACTGTATCCTGCATTTAGAAATTCTCTTGTTAAATATCTTTCACAGTCCCAAGTAATACTTACCCTTTCTAATGTAGAATCGTTATCTGTTGTTTCGTCAAATTTAATTTTATCTACATCAAATAAACTTTCATTTTTGTCTATCTTATCCATTATATTACGAGATTTTCCTTCTGTACCTTTTCGATTTGTACCTTCGTATGTTTGACCTAAGTATACAGGCTTAGTTAAATCTGCAAATGTGGCTTTATTCTTATCAATTGCATCAAGAACACTATTTCCAGTTTTTGTTTTTTCACCAAAAATATTGACTATTGGGTTTGTACCCTTGAAATGTTGAGCCATATCTTTTTCGATAGTTGTTACAACGTTAGCATTGCTAGCCTTTCCAACTAAAATTTTCATATATTCCATATAAGTTTTAAATTCTTCATCAGAAGAAAAATCATCTTCATCTAAATTAGTTAAAACACTAAATAATTTATTGACTTGTTTTATATCTAAATTACCAATTGGTTTAACTTTGTCAGTAGTAATAAACATTTTTAAAATTAAAATTTTATAAATAGTATTTGCATCAGTGTTATTAGTTTCAGCATTTGCAACTGAGTCATCATCTAGGTTAAATTTGCGTTTTAATCTAGAACTGTTTGATTGCCCAATAACTAAACTCATGCATTAACCCTCACCTATGCCAACCACTTTGCCCAAGCAACACCCTTTGTTATGGCCGCACCTAAACCTAATCCACTTTGAGGTGGTGTATAGGAGGGTTGTCCAGTAGCAGGGTCAATCCAATATGGATTATTATTCATATCATATCCTTGAGGAGGTACAGGATATCCAGTACCGTTATTCATAGCCATTTGTTGTTGCATCATAGCATTGTTCATGTTTACTCCCATACCTCCACCTTGAATCTGATTTGGATTCAAACCTTGAGGATTTTGCATTCCCATTTGTGGTTGCATACTTGCTTGTTGTTGTGGAGCAGATGGCGTAGCAAAACCTTGTGACTCTAAATATTGTTGTTTAGCCATTCTGCGTTGCATAATAACTTCTGAGTTAACAGCAGTTGCTAATAGATTAACAATGTCAAGGTCAATATTCTCTTGAGTAATACTAGTAAACTCAGTTAATGAATCAGGGTGTACTTCTAAATCACCATTAGTATTAGAAACGAATTTTTGTTTAACTAACATTTGGCTGACTACTCTAGCAACTACATCTTCCATCATTTTTTCTAATGCATTTAGAAATGGTTCTCCATGATACTGGAAAAACTCTTCAACATGGTTTTCTTGTAGAGTTAAAAGATTGTTAACAGACTTAAATTGAGCCTGACCCATTGTATTCATTTGCGTAGCCAAAGCCGAGTTGCTTGTACCGAAGACACCCATCACTTAACACCTTCCTGTGTGTTCACCTTAACGCCTTCGGTCAATAAAGATTTTATTCTTTCAGACATAGCCGCATTCTCTATCATCATAGCGTATAACTTTTCTTCGGGTGAAGCGTTGTCATTAGTAGGTGGAATTATTTTCCAACCTAATGAAGTTAGAGCGTTAATATCTTCTTGTTTTAGTTGAGTTACTGGTCCTGCTTTAACTAAATTAACAGGATTTAAACTTCTAGCAGATGGAATATATGCACTAAAAGATAAACCATGTTCTTCTGCAAGTATTTGTTGTTCTAACATTTCATACTGCATGTGAATAGCCGCATGTTTATCACAATATGTTCCTCGCATTGGATATCCTCTGCGAACCTTATGTAGTGGTAGTGGTGGTCTTCTAGCATCATCTGCTGTCCAAACCTTTTGCGTACCACATATAACACATCTATCATTTAGATTATACTTAAATTTGTAAGGCATTTTTAGAAAGGTTTTTCTTTCAGGTTTTAACACTTTTACTATTTCTTTCATTTGTTTTTTTGGCTTCATTGATTTATACTCGTATGGCATTATCGGTCCGGCGGCCCTAGCGGCTGTGTGTCTATCCATAAACGGATTTCCACTAGTATTCACAGTAGCATTACTAGCACCAATTAGACTTGGTGGATTAAATCGTTGCATTGTCATTTTTGTTCCTCCTCACTCGTAATCGGCTAGTGCCGATAGTCAAGTCTGTCCTATGACACGTACTAATAGTCTTTTATCATTGTTAATATTCCACGATAAACCATTTCAGAATCAGACTTGGCACTTACGATATATTTATGACAGGGAATTCCTGTATCATTTAACTTTTGAAGACCCGGCTTAAACGACTCAAATATTGGATGGTCTTCTATCTTTCCATTATGATTATACTTATCTTTCCATAAATCATATTTGTTAGCCCAAAGCCCAACCGCCATAGGATAATCTTCATCTTTCTTTTTCTTTTTCCTTCCACCAACTTGCCATACTGGGTCACAAAGAGTATCAACTAAAAATGTCCAAGACAACTGTTGTTCAATATCGTAATGTTTGTCTAAGTGCCTATCATCAAATAAAAATATAACATACTTAACATTCCTACTTCGTAAATCCTTAACCCATTCTTCCCAGTATACTGTCTGACCTCCAATATCAGAAGTTTTAATTGTGTGTGCATCTCCATCTAATTTAACGAATTTTCTAGTTGGTCTATGCCTTCCAACAGTTCTTTTTTTTATTTCGGGAACTTCTCCTCTAGTCATTAGTTGTTTGTGTAGTGTAGTTTTACCTGCTTGACTAGCACCATAAACTCCGAAATTAATAGCGTGAAGTCGGTTATACAGTTTATTCATGGCTTCAACCATTAGTATTGCAAACCCTGCCATTACCGACATGTGACGTTCCCTCCTATGAAGGCCAGTCTAAGACACACTAAAATGATTAGTGGCCGCCCCATAAGGAAGTCAAAAAATGCCAAGCACCGCTATACAAATTTATTCCCCATAAAGAAATAGCATGACCAATAAAAAAACTAGTTACCGTAGAAGCCATTCCCCAAAACCAAAACCTTGCTCTAAGAAACCAAACATCTGCGGAATGCGCTCTTTGTAAATCATAGGCAAGAGTAGTCTCATCCATTCCGAATAAGATTTCACTTACCATTCATATCACTCTTGAAACCCAGTTAAGAAAGTTGGGCTAACTGTGGTTTCCTGCTTAGGCATCATAGGCATTTGTGGGAGTACATTATCTCCGTATATATTTTGCCCAATACCAAATTGCTGTTGGAATCCTCTAAATGATTCTCTAACTCTTTTTCTATTTTCTTCGTCTTTTGCTTTTCTATTCCAATATGAATTAATTTGTCTTTGTAATAAAAAATCTTCAATATAGTCATTCAAAACTAAATCAAAGAATGCCTTTAACATCATTATTCCGCCGACGGTTAATATACCGAATAATACAGCGTGAATATATTCTCCAAACAATAGTAAATCTCCGACAGTAGAATAAAAATAAACATTTACTCCACTGACTGCTCCAACGAATAATATTGTCATTATTAGTTTTGTATCTGTGTCTATACTTGGCATACTTAACACCTCAAGCGTAATTCACCGAAACTGTACCTGTACCTGTTGAGATTTGAACAAATATTCCATTTGCTACTAGTACGCCATGTAAGTCTTGTTCTATTGTTTGCGCTGTGTTACCTGCATGTAATTGTAGTCGCACAACTTCTTTTTTACCCGATGTAGTTGAATTGTCACTGTCCCATATTTTGACAGTCATTAATGCGTTTGCAGTTGATGTTGCATGTACGCTCATTATTTTACAATGATGTTGTACTGCAACGGTGGATGAAGAAAGCACTCCTGTTGTATTACAGGTTGACATTATTTAGCCTCCGTTAATCTCGCTACCAAATCTGCTTTACGGCCTTCGGTTGAAAGACCTTTTTCTTCTAGTGTATTCTTTAGTTCTTTGACTGTTAGTTCTCCCCACTCTATATCTAGTGGTGCATCACCGTCGTCTGTTAGTTCTTCTACTGGTTCTTCTACTACTGGTTCTTCTACCACTAGTACTTCTTCTACGTCCTTAATTAATTTAGGAATAAAAGATTTCTTTTTTGATGGATACATGGTATCTCTAATTTTCTTTGCATCTCCTTCGATGCTGAATTCTTCTCGTAAGACATCTAAAGCAAATTCAGGCAGTTTAACTATTTCGGGCTTATCTTCCGAATCAAATTTAACTATGATTCCTGAGTCTCCAAGAAATCCTAATGCTATTCCTAATGGAACATATGTTTCTTCTACTGCTGTTAATGCGTATGTTTCTCCGCCTCTTCTGAGTAGAAGTGGCCCTGTATTTTTGTGTACTGCTAATTTTACTTTTGCCATAATATCACCTTTTTTTAAAGTTGGTAGTAATCCCTGCCCCGTTAAGGACAGAGACTACTACTTTACGTCATCACTTAATTGTTGTGTTTTACTTAAACACTCTTAATGTTGGTAATCTTACCTTGTCCCTTAAAGAAAGAACAACCAGTCTCTCCCATAGTGCGGTACATACCTTGATTTCCAAGTTTGCCTACACCGAATGGGTTTCCACTAGTAATACCATCTTCGAAGTATTGGGTTGGTTTCATTACAGATAACCACAAGTGGTCTGTATCTAAGATTAACAAGTCACTAAGTTCGTTTGTTGAGTTAGCCCCAGTTGAAGGCATGTCTTTACAAGGAATCAATGGGATGTCATAGTATGTTGCTACTCTGAATCCTGCTTCTTGTCCTTTTACTCCACGAACTCCGTTATGGGAAGGAACAATCTCTTTCCTATCCATAAATCTCTCTTGGCTTTGTAGTAAGTCAGCGATGTGCTGAATTGTGTCATAGCCAGTTAAGATAACTTTGGGGTTTCCACCATTTTGACGGATTCTACGAATCATGTCATTTAGCATAGTTAGTGTCAATACTCTAGAAGTACCTGCTGAGTTATATGAAGCACCGAAGTCTACCTCTGCATCTAAGAAAGAAGCAGTACCAGTAGCAACGTTACTTGATATAGAAACAGTTCTTTGTGTTCCAAATATCTTTACTACATCACCAACAACTGCGGAGTTGTTTGCGTTGTTTGCACCAGTTACTAACAAGTTACCATTGTACATTGCCGCTATCTCTGCCGCAGATGTAACTATCTTCATTAGAGAAGTGTAGTTTCTTTCAATGTTTGCGGCGTTACCGTCATCATATCTCTCAAGAGGCATGACTAACATTTTGCTTTGAACTTCAGCATGATGCTTACCCATGTCTTCTCTAACGATAGCACGAATATCTCCAACACCGTCATCTATTCCTGCAAGTTCCATTCCAAGTTCTGAGAACTCGAATAGATGTGCAACAGTCTTAGGACTGACATATAGTTTAGTATATTCAGGAGCGATTGCTGGAATATCTGTTCCAAGTGTCGCGTTTTCACCGACACCACCAATCTTATCTGCGCTAACTGCGGCTGAACCGTTTGCACCAGTACCAATACCGAATGCAGACGCTGAACCACCTTCTGCTCTGCTCTTTAGAACTCTCCATCCACTGGATGTATAAGGTCTCTTAGCAAGCATAGCAAGAGGATTAACCTCTTGGTTTAGCATTGACCATACTTTTTGTCCATAAAGAACGTTGTATAGGTCTCCTAATCCACTTGCGGCACTAAACGGGTTAGATGCGGCATCATGGGGCGTTCCGAAACCGCCTACAACACCTGCCGCTTTCAACAGGGCGTTACCTGATGAACCTGCATAGCCGTATGTAGCCGCTTCTAAGTCTTTTACTGTGTTAATATATCCACTCATTTTAATTCACTCTCCTTGCGAGGTTGTGTATGTCTCCCCATGACATCTCAGCCATTGCTTCCGCAGTGGTTGGGAATCCGTCAGGAAGTGACATTGCAACTTCCTGTGCTTTCATTATCTCAGTGTCTTTCTCTGATAGAGATTTGCGTAGTGATGCAAATTCTTCTTTAAGAGCAACAACTTCTGCATGAGCATCGTATTCTGCTCTTTCAGCCGCCGCTTTCTTAACGTCGAGTTCCGAAGCAAATCTGCTAGCAAATTGCTTAGATAAATTATCATAAGCAAGTTTCTCTAACTGCTCTGCTTTGAAAGCCTCGTAAGCCTTCTCTACGTTTTCTGCACTGAGGTCTAATGTGCTGAAATCAGCAGACTCTAAACCTTTGCTTACAGGGCCAAGTTCTTTTGGTGCGGCAGTAGGTCTTCCATTAACCACCACTTCTGTTCCGGCCTCGTAGTCTCTAGTAGAGTCTTCGTCAAGAGCCTTGTCCATATCGTCCATGCTCTCCACTTCTTCTTCCATCATTTCGACTTCTTCTTCTTTCATCGTTTCTTCTTCTTTCATTTCCATTGTCTCCAATTCTTCGTTTTCTTTTGTTATTGAGTCACCAGTAACTTCTCTAACTTGTGTTAACAAGCCATTGAGTTCTGCCAGTGCTTTCTCCAATTTTTCCGTCATATTTCTACCTCCTTTCTCATGTTTTAGTATGTCGAATTTTGCTTCGGGGTTAATTCCTTTTTCACAGATAGTAACTTCATGTAACTCTAAGTTATCAATCTCGTTGTATTCTCCGAATTCCTCTGATTTTCTTTCTTTTTTAGAAATGGCTTGTCCACCTATACTGAATGAACGTAGTGTTCCTTTTCTAATTCCTCTTGCTATTTCTTTTGCTTTCTCTATATCATCTCTAACTTTAATGACAACATAAAATCCAACTCCGTCAACACCAGTCTTGTGTAGTACTCCGTTAGTATCTCGATATTGTTCAATGACTTCTCCTACTTGAACATTCGAATGATTAGACATAACATTCCTGTAAGATTTTTCAGTCATAAAATCTTTAACAGCCTTTTCTAATGCTTCTAATGTAATTAAATCATTTTGTTTATCTACTATTTCTATTGATGCGTAGCCACCAATTACTAGATTTTCAGACTTAAGTATTTGGAAATTAGCAGTACTATCCTGCCTAACTAATACTTCTTGCTGTGCAAACACAACACAACACCTTATACTCTTACTATATTAAGTAGGCGTTTATTCCGGTAATTCTAAATTACTAAATTTATCTTTAGTAATATCTATCTTACCTTCATCAGAATCTTTATCTAACATCTCTTGTTTCTTTCCTGTCCACACAATCCAAGACTTCTTCTCATCTAAAGGTACAACTCTGAAATGTATTCTTGTTTGGAACTTATCTCCTTCCATTCTATATTCATGATATCCATCTTTTTGTATTCCAAATATTATTTGTCCACTATCTAATACTTTAGTGCTATCTACCTTTTCAGAAACCTTTGCCGGAAACTTACCGGATTTACCAAACAACTCATAGATGTCTTGTGGCTTTTCTATATCTATTAACCAAGCCATTCTTTTCTTTTCAGTCTCTACAATAAAATCTAAGTTTCCATCATCACGTTGTCTAACTTCGAATTCACCTGTCAACTCAGACTCTTCTTCATCTTTTGCAATATTGTAAGGGGAAGAATCAAATTTGTTAGGTGTAATAAAAATAAACGCATCTTGATTTTTCATCCACGCCAAAAGTTCCTTTGGTCTAGATTCAAATATTTCATCATATGCATCTCCATCTGATTCTCGAATCTTTTCTTCAATGTCATCGAATTCCATAGGAGCATCATTATCAATTAATAATTCACGAATACTAACTCGTAGTTTTGTTTTACGAGATTTCATAAATTTATCTAATTGGTCTTTCATATCATCCATTGAACACATTGCATTTTTCTGCATGAGCGGGTCGCCTTCAAATCCATATACAGTGAATCCATCTAAATCATGTTTACAAATTATTTCTGCTTCCCCATGAATATAGTCAGTAACAATATATTTTTTTAGTTTCTTTTTATCTTTGCGTTGCATCTCTGCTATTACAGTTAATGGACTCACAATATCTGTTCGTTGTACAAGAGGAAAAATTCCAATTGCTTTCTTTGTTTTAGTTGCTAATTGTTCTAATGTTTCTAGTTTATCTGACTCTTCTACCTCAGGTAGTTCAATTACTTTAGCAGAATACAAACTAAATCCTTTTTGTTTCTTACTCACTTCATCTACTTTAACTCGAATAATAGTACCGATGTCAACAGATACTTTAGTGTTCAATGCTTTCCCAACAGGAAGATAATTTTTTTCTTCTAATTCAATGGTTTTGTATTCTCTTGTTTGTTCTGCTGTTAATGGTCCAATACCCATTGTATAGGAGTGTAATCCACTCTTAGTTTTTTTATCTTCTAGAACTACTACATCTAAGTCAACATATTTTTTCCATTTAATCCACTTTGGATTTTTCTTTCTTCCTACATAATATGTAGATTCGATATCTTTGATAACAACTCCTTCTGAGGTAGGTAACTCCATTATTTTCTTAGAATAATCTCCAACCTCATCTATGGAATCTGCAATTCTAGTATCTTTTTTAGATGGGAATGCGAGAGGTTCAGAAGAGTGTTGTGAATACTGATAAAACATAATGTTGATTCTTTCTCTCAAAGGTTCGTCTGTAATATCTTTACCTTCATGTTTCATAACATCGAAAACATGTGCTCTCAATTGAGTACCTTCAATTTTCTTTTTGAAAATATGAGTAATAACATTAGCACGATGTAAAGCCTCATCTCCTTGAAATAGGAGTAGTTCTCCATCTAGTACGCAATCTCCAAACGCTTTCTTCTCCATTTTCTCTACAATTTCAGGACACTTATCAGTAATGTCTTTTTGGTTATATGAATATATTTTTATTTTTTTATCGAACTTGTGGATTTGTATTCTCATTCCATCATACTTTTCCTGTACTACGAACTCACCACTCATACCCTTAATATCTTTCATATCTTCTAGTTCAAATATCCTATACATTGGTTTATTCGGAGTTATAAAATCTACATCTTGCTTCTCATCTTCTGACTTAGCAATATCAATATCTTCCAGTGCTTCCCATTTGTCATCAGAATAGTTTTCACCAAAGACTTCTTTTAATGTAGACAAAGCCTCATTAAATTTACCCTTAACTCTTTTACTATCTTTATCATCACCATAATGTTCTATTATGTAAAGAGGAATATCTTTTTCTTCTAAGTCAAGACCCATAGACCCTTGAGAGATTTCATCAGGTTTTAGATTATTTTTTTCCCAAGCCTTTTTCGGAATAGGGTTAGCATGACTTCTTAGTGCATAATGGATAAATGCCGCAAAAGTACTTACATCGTCTAAAAGAACTTCTAATACTTTCTTCCCTAATTGTTTTGAAAATGGGTCTGATGCATTATTAGATTCAAACCGCATTCTTTTGATGTCATCATATATTTTTTTAGAGACTGTTGATTCAGCATCATATGCTTTATCATCAAATAATTCTTTTTCATTTAGATGTTCTTTTAATTCTTTAGAGAATTCTCCTAAACCATCATACTCTTCTCTGATTGATTTAACAGTGCTTTTCCATTTTTTACCGTATTCTTTAGGGTTTTCCTTTGCAGATAAATATGCATAGCGTACTCGTTCAAAAAAATCTAATACTCTTTTTGTAAGAGCCTTAGTTTCTTTTTCAAAGGCTACACCCGAAGTAGTCATTTTACCTCAAAACCTTCTTTCACTTGGTCGCCTATCAGTATCTTGTGATGGTAAATCTCTTGTATCTTTCAGCATACCAATAATACTTTTTATTTTAGTAGTAAGCATTCTTTGTTGGTCAGGAGGAGCAGTACTATATTTTCGTGATAATTCAGATAACAATTCATTCATAGCATTTCTTTGACCTGACATTTCATCAGACATTCTCTGACCTGCACCACCTTCAACGAACATGGTTTTCAATATCTCATCACATAGTAAATCAAACTCAGCCTTACTTACTTTATCTTCCTTACCTTCAACATTACTTGTTTTAGGTAAAGGAACTTCGGAAGGATTTTTCTTAGGTCTTTTGACCTTCTCATCTTCACCAGTTAGTGGTTCATCTAATTCTAATGTCCCCAAATGTTCTGCCTCTTGCAGTATTTGCTTGGCTTTTAATATGGCTAATTCAACTATTTTCTCTTCTTTCGTAACTCTTTCCGGCATATTATTTCACGTCTCCAAATCTTTAATTACATTTCTTAATGCTTCTACTATTTCAGTTTCTAAAAATAAACCTAAGTTTTCATTCTGAGTTGTTTTAATTAACCCTTCAATAAATTTTATTCCTTCGTTTAATTCGTCTACGTTTTTTACTATATCTTTCCAACTCATCTTAATCACCCTGCATTCTCCACCATTTTGTGAATATCATCCCACGACATTTTTCCAATGGTATCTCCTGTCGGAGCAACATTACTGTGGTTCATCGACGGAGTTGGAGTATTACGAACAACTAATCCTGCTTTCATTAGTATGTTGTCTTTATTGTATACTTGTTGTTCTAGAGATTTAACTCTATCAACTAGTTCTTTCATTAGTAGTAACATTTCATTATTTTCTTTTTGTTCTGTCATTTTAATTACCTCTTGCTTTGGCATTTCTAGCCCTTATTTGTGCTAGTAATTCCGGTTCTTCTTCTTCGGTTCTTTTAGCGGCTTCTTCATCTTGGCCTGTGGAGTTGGTAGTCGCTAGATGTTTTGCTCCTATTGGTATTCGGTTTTTTAATATATCTTGCCAACTCATTTTAAATCACCTTTTAATTGTAATGTTTTTCTATAATCGTATGTTCAGAATTGGGGTAGAGATTATCCTGTTCTCTAACATATTCTTCGGCTTCATTTCTATTATCAAAGATAACCCCTGCCACTCTTTTTTTACCTAAACCACTACCTTTTAATGCCCTGTATATCCAATACTTTGTCGTTCCTTCTTTCAATATATCTTCCCAACTCATT
>Ga0209337_1000288_pt1 | contig 40055 bp, 44 predicted proteins | sample LinPmetageLP53_FD_184044 | JGI IMG/M metagenome (GOLD analysis project Ga0209337, IMG submission 184044) | Marine viral communities from the Pacific Ocean - LP-53 (SPAdes) (version 2) | ecosystem: Environmental > Aquatic > Marine > Oceanic | place: Pacific Ocean | collected 2010-02-08
GTGTGTCGGCAAGGACATCCCCCTGGTAGGGCGTGAGGAATCCGTCAGTGACGAACTCCCTAAGCATCACCGGGCTTCCTGGGCACGCAAGATGGCAAGCCGCTGTGCCCCCTCAAGGGTCAAGCCGTAGTCACCGTGGACCAAGTGACTGAAACCACCCGTGAGCGTGTGCATGATGTGGACAGCGAAGGGTGCATCCTCATCATGCGGGTGCTCGGTCCGGCAGATGACGGTGTACGCCACTGGTTGCCCATCGTCGTTCAAGTGGGCCGCAGGCCACACGGCCACGACTGCCCAGCGGTTACGGGTTGCGAGCCGCACGGCAGCTTCCGCAGGGCTCTCTTGGGCTGTTAGTTCGCTCATCATTGTTCTCCTGTTGTTGTCAGTGTAGTGTGCCACGTTGCGTGGCAGGGTGCATGTCACGAGTTGTCGCTCTCGAAGTATTGGGCAACGAACGCCCGCCAGTGGGCTTCTACGTCGGTGCGCTCATCCGTCAGGCTGACTCGGTGAGTCTGCCCATTGGGGGCAACGAACACAGCCCAGTCCCCCTCGACGTAGCGTCGGGGCCATATCTCCGCGACGAGGTAGACGTAGCCACAGCTACCCCTCGTGTCTGCGATGAGGATGAAGAAGGGCCGGTCGACCAGCACATGCCGACCAGCGGCAAGGTAGCCAGAGCCAATGCCCTGCCGCTCCTGCAAGCGATTGAACGCCACCTTTGCCGCAGGCATCACTGCGTTCAGCTTATCGCCGAAGCCCTTAGGCAAGGTGCCCTTGGTGCTCTGTCGGTCCCACACTAACGAGAAGCCAGCGTCAAGCTCCTCAATAGCACGGGCTCCCCAAGCGGAGTTTGCCTTAGTGGGGAGTCCCCAAGTGTATGTGTCAGCCATGTCATTTCTCCTGTGTGTTGTGTTGTTAGACGGCGACAGCGAAGCCGCTGTTGCGTGCGTTCTGCATCGAAGCCTTAGTGCCCTTGAGGCGTAGTCCGACGATGACCCCTGCCGGGTCAGTCCACCGTGCATCGTGGGTGTCCCCGTCGATGACCCTCATGCCACACCACGACTCGGTAGGTAGTGGTGCTCCCCTCTTCACGTCGAACACTACCGAGACGTTGAGGCCACGCTGGACAAGCCCCGCTACCTGCTCCCATGTCCAGGTCTCCTTGCGGCTGTAGGTCCGGTACATGTTGTCGGGACCAGGCAGCTCCACCGGGCTGGCAGTGTAGTCGTTGAACTGTACAGTGGGGTGCCGCTCTGCGATGGTGTTGGCCATCTTGATGCGGTCCGACAAGAGGTTGGGGCGGACCGCTAGACTGTACCCACGACGGCGGGCACGGAACGCTTCCCGAGCTAGCTCGGCGTCCACCTTAGCGTGGAACTCATCCGGGTGGCGTTCGAGGAAGAGCGTCTTAGCTACACGAGTAAGAACGTGGGCCGGTATGTTGTTCATGCCTGACTTGTTCAGGCAAGCGAACTGGCACTGTGTGGCCCAAGCACAGGAGGTACGCCGGCCACCAAACTGCATGTGCTCCTTGGCTGGCGACAGGTTGAGCCCCATGACGTAGAAGCCGGTGGTGTCCGTCTTAGTCAGCTTAGCGTTACGGCTAAGCAGCTTCAGGTCGTCGTGCAGGAGGCGCTGCACCTTGTCTTCGATGGTGTCGATGTCGGTCATGTCATGTGTCCTGTGTCGTTGTGTCGTTGTGTCGTTGTGTGGGGCTACTCAATCACCGTCCAGTGGTCACCCTCGGGGGTAAGCACGGTCTCATCCCCGTCATAGTTCAGGATGTAGTACTGGTTGCCCGGTATCTCCACCACCTGTAGGTCAGCGCGGCTGGCCGCGAAGCGGTGCGCGCTCCTGCCGAGTAGTACCACGACCTCAACCAGCACAGGGTCGTGCCGGTCTAGGTGCCACCCCTCGGGGTCTGCCTTCCAGTTGTGGGGCGGGAGGCCCTGCTGCTTAGCAAGGGCATCGTAGACCGTCTTTGCAGTGTTCGAGAGTTCAAAGCGGTAGCCGCCAGTGTTGATTACAACCTTGTTCTTCACTGTGTTCTCCGTCGTCGTCGTGGTCGTGGCGACCGGCAGCAGCCTACTCCGCTGCCGGCCCGGTTGGCTCGTCAATGTTTGTCATCGGCAGGTTCGAGGCCGACAATCAGGGAGCGCCGCCCCGCTTCCGACCGTCGCAGGGACAGCCGGGGTCACTGCAACCGCATCGGTCGGCAGCTTCCTCATACAGACGCTCCATCAACTCCTCGTCTGTGTCGTCGGGGTACTCATCCCGCAGCTGCTCAAGGGCTTCCGCTACCTCATGGTCAAGGGCAGCATCTTCGGCGGCGTCCCACCGCTCTTGGTCCTCATGACTTCGCATCGTGTCCCCCTCGCACCTTACGTACTCCGACTCCATCCTCCGCACCTCGCACCCTACGTACTCCTAGGGCACGACTTGCCTCCTGTGCCAACTTCCTCACCTTCTGCATGTCGTGGATGTAGAGACGTAGCTCTTTATCCGTGTACTTGAGGGCTTCCTCTGCGATGTCGATGCCCAGGTTGGTTGAGGCGATCAACCGGTCTAGCGAAAACATGACCTGGGGGTCGGTGTATTGTTCCGTATCGCTGTACCCAGCGAGGCGGGGGAGGTACCCTGCCTGGTAGCGATCGTGTCCGACGAGGTGCTCACCTAGCACCTGCTTGCTGTAGTAAGTAAGGTGCCCGAGTGCATCCCGGAGAGCCTCTGCCGCTTGCTCGAATCTCTGTTTGTTGGCGTGACGCCGACTCGCTGCCAAGAGCGCAGCGCCTCGTTCATCCAGCATGGTTACCACCCTCCGAGGGCACACATCAGAGCCTGTAGCTCTGCTGCGGCAGCACTGACTGCAACCAGCCCGTCTAGGACTTGCTGGGCATCCATCGCCTCCTTTCCAGTCCAGTACACCACCGCCTCCCCCTTGGGGGTCATTGCTTGGTAGCAACTGCCCCCAGGGAATCGGTGCAACCGGACGGGTAGTCCCTGATCAAGCACGTCTTTCCAGTGGATGTTCACGTTGTCCTCCGTTGTTCGTAGTTGTGAGTGTAGATGTAGTAGAAGAAGACACTTTGCGGCTGAGGCTTGACACGTCGCCCTCGGTCTTCAGTTGTGCGCGTGAAGGGTAAAGACGCGCCCACCCTTCAGGCGCAACTCGTTGTAGTCGTAGCTCAGGTCTCGTGCGAGCTTCGCGTAGTCGACGTACATCTCTAGAATCTTCTTCGGGATGTTGTCTTCGCCGTAGAAGTTCTCGATCGCGTACTCGCCGGCCTCCCGGTCGCTCAAGTTGTCGTAGTATTCTATGGCCTCCTCAATGCGCTCCACCTCGTCCTCATCCTCTTTGCTCTTGGCGTCTTCGAGGTCTTCGTAGAGGTGGTTCGTGAGACCGCCCTCGATCTTCAAGTCGCGCCCGAACTTCGTGTAGTCAAAGTAGTAGCTAAGGTTTCCGATCATCTCCTGATCCACGGAATCGTAGGCCAGGTCTTCGAGGGACTGCTCGGAAGCAGGCTCGTCTTGCGCTTTCTGAAGCGCATCGGCGTCGGCGCTTCCCCTGTCGAAGGGGGCAGCGTTAGCCACCATCTCCACCACCGGTTCCCAGTGGCAAGCAAGTTCGTACATCAGAAGCACTTGATGAAACCACGGACACCGTCCGCAGTTGTGAAGTAGAAGTTCTCCTCGCCACACTCACCGTCAGTGAGCCAGCCGAGGGTAGGCAGGTCAGCCAGTTCGTACTGAACAATGGTGCGCTTCGGCTTGATGTACTTCGGCTTGGTACGCTTGGTACGTGGCATGGTTGTGTCCTCCGTTGCTGTGTCTAGTTGTTGTTGTCTGTGGTCCAGCCCTCGGGGGGCTCTTCTTGTGCCCAGTAGCCGCCGGAACCGTAGCGTCCTACCTGGAATGCGTTGAACCGCTTCAAGTCAGAGACGGCAATCTTCCGCCAGGTTGAGCCCCACGAGGATGTGCCGTCGGTGACGACTGTTGCTAGGGTCTGGACATACTGGTAGTCGTATGCCTTGGGTGCGTTGGTGTATCGGATGTAGTGGTCGTACATGTCTAAGCGTCCATGTCGTAGACATGGTATCGGCAGTCCATCTCATGGATGATGAACAGGTTCTTCTTCCGGTTCTCCCTCTTGCTGCAGAAGGCGCTGGCTTCCTGCACCGTGAGGAAACTTGCGATACTGATCATGTCTGTGTCCTGTGTCGTGTGTCCCAGCGGGATGCTGGCTACTAGAGTGAGCATGTCACCCTGTTAGTCAGAGCCCCGATGGAGCCCAGGGTAGCTAGGTGAGGGAGAGTGAGTAAGAACTCACCCAGCTACCCCGGAACTCGATCGACTAGGCGGGGGAGAGAGCCAGTGCAGGCAGCAACTCCCTGCCGACGTACTGTTCCGTAGCAAACTGCTCAATCTGGTTGAGGAAGCGGGACTCGTGAGCAGCCCGAGTGATGGCATTGATGCCGTCGTAGACAGAGTCACCGGGCTGCTTGTTGTAAGCGTCAAGCAGTACCTGGGGCAGTGCCGCTGCACCAAGTGCCTTCTCCATCGGAGAGCCCTTAGCCAATGCAGCCAGAGCCTCACCCGGCGTCTTGCCGTAGAGTGCCAAGGGCTTCTGCTTGAGAACACCCCAGTACTCACCAATGGTGCGAGCCCCGGACTCCAACTGGTCTAGGTCGGCGCTGACTGCGGCAATCACCTTGCGGTACGCCTTGATGTCGGCGTCCCTCTTGGTGGCGCTGTAGGAACTGGCATGACGCTTAGGCCGGGTATTAGTGTCGGCAGGGTGGCTCGTCATCGTGCAGTTGATGCAGATAATCTGCACGATGAACCCACCGTGACGGTACGAACGCCAGCCAGCATCGTTGGTGCTGACCTTAGTACCGAACTCAATCGGGTCACCGACAGCGAAGTCGAAGTCAGGGGGAGCAGCGTACCGCAGGGAGATGGTGGCGTCACCAGTCTCCTGGTTGTAGGACCAGTCAACGTGAACGTCGTCAATGCCCCGGCGCTTTAGCTCCTCGATGTGAGCATGAGCTACGATGTGAGCATCCATCGGCAGGTACTTACGGCTGTTCGCACGGTATAGCTGGGGAATACCGTCGATGATGCGAGTCCCGAACTGGAACTTCCGTGCTTCCTTCCCCTTGCCCGACATGGGGAACAGCTTTCGGTAGCGGTTCAACGCATCGTTGACGTAGGTAGCAATGGTGTCCGGGGCACACCCACTGATGCAAGGCTCACTGAATGGGACATACTTGTGATGCCGGGACAGGAACTGCCAGAGGCACCGGGGCTCCACTGCGTAGTGCTTGCCGTTGACCTTCATGATGCCAGGCTCGTAGCTGATGTTGGCGACATCAGCGTTGATCAAGTCACGCTGCTCACCCTTGACCAGACGGACCAAGGCAGGGAGCCCATCAGTTTCAGACAGTGCCATAGGCAGCTTAGACACTTCCAAGCTACGGTTTCGGGCAACCTGCTTGCCGCACTCCAGCATCTCGGTGCCAGGTGGGAACCAGGTCTTACCAGTGAGGTTGACGGCCCAGCCGTCGTTGTTCAGGTTTGCCTGTAGGGCTGCAATACCCTCGGCCTTGTGACGGTGGATGGTCTTCCCAGCCACTGGCTTAGGAGCCTCGACAATGGCGTCGGGCTTGTCCTCGTCAGCCTTGTCCTCGGGCTTGTTCCAGCCCTGGGGCAACGCCTGCCAGTGGAACGTCCATCCCTTGGCGGCCCACTCTGGGTTGCTGACGGAGGCGTTCCACTTGTCCCGGTCGGTGCATGGGTTCTTCTGCCAGTCCTCGGGGCCTTCAGCCCAGGGTGCTTTGACCAGCATGTAGTCATCGGGGGAGTACTTCTGGTAGGTCTCCATGGCCTCCGTTTTGGCGAGGCAGGTCACCAGGAAGAGGTCGTGGCGTCGGAGGATCATGAGGGGTTCGATGAGGGGCTCAGACATTGTTGCTCCGTCGTTGTTGGTGTTGGTGTTGGTGTCGTTGTCGATCTTCAGTGGCATTGTCACTCTCCTATATAGAAGGAAGGAAGTCAGGATGCCAGCGGCTCGGTGCCGTCAAGCCCCACCAGGATGCGCCGCTGGCCGGCTGGTGGCAAGTCACGAAATGTCATCCGGGCCTCGAACGCCGACAATCGGCGAGTCGTCGAGCCGCCGCGCCTTATACTTTGGTGAGAGAAAGACCTGGATGAAACTAGGTAGACTGACCATAAGTTGCAAGGGGTTTAGAGATATAGGATTTGTAGAGAGGGAGTAGAGAGGGAGTAGAGCTAGTAGAACTCATAGAGCTAATGGAGGGAAGGGGGATATGGGCGCTTCTACTGCCCGCTGCACTCATGTCATACCAGTCTATGCTACAGACCTAGAGTACTACTCCAGGCTAACGCTCTACCTGGTTAGCTCTAGCCATTCCCCAGTTACCCCCTTGTTAATCAGAGGGGGGGGCCGAGCTAGGTCTCCCCCCGGTTAGGCCCCCTACATCTCTTGACATCTATTGACATACTGTTACATCTATTGACATCTATTGACATCTATAGACATACTACTACCCCCCTCCACCCCGGTGCCGGTGCGGGTGGGAGGTGGTCTATCATGTCTACCGGTGATAGTCCCCCTCCCCCCTCCCCTATGCTTCTTCTATCATGAGTGAGTGAGTGATAGTGCCCCCTCCCGCTGCCGCACCGTTGCATTGGGTGGGCAAAGCGTTCAGATGGGGTACCAAGACGCACAGAGCCCCGCCGGAGTGTACCAGCGGGGCTCGGGGGCGAGGGGCTAGCGGCGCCGCGCCCTGACCCGGCGCTTGTGCATCTTGATCAGTTCAACCGCAGTTTCATCGTTGAGGCCAAGTAGCCTAAGGACTAACGCTCGCTCGGCACCTTCGAGGGCGCCATACCAGTAGCTCTCGGCCCTGTCGTACTTTCCCGCCAAGGCCCGGATGGCCTCTGGCAGGGTGCTGCCACCGTGAAGCAGGCGCCCCTTTCGGAGCCCGAAGTAAGTGCGGACACCACCGCACACCACGATCTCAAATGCGTACTTCTTGTCCATACTCACTCTCCATTGCCCCCCCGAAGGGGGGCTTCTAAGGTTACTAGTTGCTCACTGCTAGGTACACAAAACACCCGAGCGCGATTGCGAGTTCTGCAAGCAGTCCCGCGATGATTAGGATTTCCCACCAGGTCAGCATGACTGCCAAGTGGCGAGAAAGGCCAAAATTAGACAACCCACCGTGGCGCCCATCAGGGCGCCGTAAAGGGTGATCCCCAAAGGGGTCTCTGGAAACCTCATTCACTCTCCACTCAATACCGCAACAGCGCGGTTCTACATAGAACAAAAGCAGGGAGAGAGAGGTGAGGTAAGCCGAGAGCGAAGGGGGTTGGACCCTCCACTCTCGGCGAGTAGCTACTAGGCGAACGGTGCGTCAGAGGACGCGGGCTCCGTTGCTGCCTCCTCCACGGCGTCCATGCGGCCAGACAATGTCTGGAACGCAGCACCCAGGGAAGTAACCGCCGACAAAATGTCGGACAGAGAAGTCTCGGCCTGCGCCTTAGGCGCTGGCTTCTTCTTCTTCTTCGGCGCGCTCAACTTCGCCGGTTCCACCTTACGCGGCCCGGTGTTACCGGACTTCGTTGCAGGTGGTGGAGCAATCAGCGTCTCGGTTTCGGCCTTCGCCTCTACCTTGACACCCCAGGCCCCAATCCGGACCAACTCATCCCGGTAGTGGGTGAGCAGGCGCTGTTCCGTTCCCGGACGAAGGTTGGCGATAAGCCACTCCGTCTGGTCCTGGTCCATAACGAACTCTCGACTTCGGTTGATGAAACCCACCGCCCACTTGCACTTGACAAGGTAGCGGTCCTTGTTCTTCATCTTAAAAGCCGAAATTTCCATGCCGTCAGTCTTACTCATACTTACCTCACTCTCTCTATGCACGGCCAACATGGCCGGCGATACATAAATCAGAGTGCGTGTGCCCACTTGTGTGGGACTCGATCGCGTCGATATGGTTGTCAGAGAGTATGTCGTGGGGGCCGTGTGCCCCGTTGACAGTCACATACTGAACCCAGCGGCACAGAAGTCTAGAACTTTATAAAACTATTTAAATTGTCCCGCTCCAACCGTAACAATCAGGGACCCTAGTATACTGATCAGGTGTTCAGTATTCACCTGGTAGACCCCCGGCCTAGCTGGTCGGAACCTCTCCCCATCCGGGGTACCCGGTCCCTCTCTCCCGGTCCTAGCCGGTCCGGTCCGGCTGGGGGTTGACGTGTCAAGGGCTAAGGGTTGACGTGTCAAGGGCAGTGGCACGACCGAGCCCCACCGGAGCGTAGCTGCGCCGGGGGAGTGCGAGGCGAGCAACTATCACAAATCATCCGGTGATAGACAAAGGCGAAGCATCCCCCCTTTCCTACTATCAACTATCATTAGAGACCCCTCCCCACACGCACACCTGTTTTGTTTCGGCTCCGATGCTACAACTTACTACGCTTACTACACTTTTCCACTGTCGCCTCTCAAAAGTGTAGTAAGCATATCGCCGCTGCTCCCTCCAGTATCGTCCACTCAAAAAAGGGTGTAGTAAAAGCGTAGTAGCGATACCTCTGGTTGCACCAGGGTAATATCTAATTTACTACGTTTAGTCTTTTAGTTGACCATAAGAGTAGAGAAAGCTGTTTTACCCTGCTACATTGTAGCACGGTCAGAGTACTTTCTCTAGGGCGCTATGGGGAGAAAAGTGTAGTAAGTGTAGTAATCGGTGAGACGCCTGGATGAACCTTCACTTTCCTTACTACACCGGGGTGTAGTAACCCGTAGTAACCTGTAGTAAGTTGTAGCCTTAGGCTACAGAGTCGGAATCGACAGTGACTGTCGACCCATAGTGGCATTGTCGAGGTTTGTCCGTCTAAGGTTTCAACCAATGCAGAATGTGTCGGTGTTTCATTCACAGTCACGACGACACCCATGTACTGAAGCGCAACGGCGGCAGCAGGGGCTTATCTGTTTTTTTGACAACAGAGTGCTACAGGTGCTACAAGGTCTTCACTTCGAGGAGGTCAGATGTCCGACAACCCGTCTCCGGTTCAGCTCCGGGACTACTACACCATGCCAGAAGTGGCGGAACTCCTGGGTTATCACCCCCAGCATATCCGTCGCATCGTCGCACAGGGTAAGCTACCCGCCGAGAAGTTGCCGAACGGTCGGCGGCGGATCAGCCACGCGGCTGTGATGCAGTGGGTAGCCACGCACGGAAGTGCGCTCAGCTACGTGCTGCGGCACCGTGACGATGAACTCAACCTGGTCTGAGGCGGTACATGTCCCTAGTCGCATCTCCCGAGCACGTTCTTGCCGCTCTCCAGTACATCTGTGAGGAGGGGCAGATCATCGAGCTTCGCGCCCTCCACGTTCCGACCTCGGAAGGCCCCCGAACCTTCTCGGGCTTCTTCGATGACGTAGAGAAGATGGCCGCTGCGGCGGCCCAGCTGTCAGATATGGGCGCCGGAGGCGTCTATTTCACCCCCAACCCGTTGAAGGGGACGGTCACGAGTTCGATCACGAACCAAGCCTCCCCCGCATCACGGGGTGCACTCGCCAAAGACATCGACGTGTTGAGCCCCCGATGGCTCCTCATCGACATTGACCCCGAGAGGCCGAAGGATTGCGCCTCCACAGACGAGGAAAAGGCACAAGCAGCATCCCTCGCAGCCGCAATGGTCTCGTTTTTGAAGAAGCGGGGCTGGCCAACCCCCCTGTTTGGGTCGTCTGGCAACGGCTACCACCTGATGTACCAGGTGCAGGAGGCCGATTCGGACGTGATTCGGCGGATTCTGGCCGTCCTGGGCTTCCTGTTCGACAACGACTGGGCCAAAGTGGACCCAACGGTCTTCAATCCGGCCCGAATCTGGAAGATGTACGGCACTGTGGCCCGGAAAGGGGACAGTACGGAGGAGCGACCCCACCGTCGCGCCCTCATGTTGTCCAAGAAGCCCTGCGGGGGGCCGGTAACGCGCGAACAACTGGACGAATTGGCCCAGTTGCTGCCCGATTCGGGCGCCAAAGAGGGCAATGCCCCCACGGGCTCCCTCGACACGTACATGAAGGACCACTTTCCGGCGGCACAGGGGCCAAGTCCGTGGCAGGGCAACGGTCGGCGGTGGGTTTTCGACGTATGCCCCTGGGATGACACCCACACCGACCGGTCTGCGTACGTCATCCAGTTCGCAGACAACGGAATCGCCGCAGGTTGCCTGCATAAGACGTGCAAGGGGGCCGAAAAGGACAAGAAGGGCCGCTCAAAGGGGTGGAAGAACCTTCAAAAGCTGGCAGGAGTGCCATTCGGTGGGGCTGCCCCCCTATCCCCGGCCCAGGTCCGCGTATCGTCCGCCACTGCCCCGAATCTGACGGATTTGGGCAACGCACGCCGCATGGTGGCCGCATTTCAGCACGAACTGGTGTTCTGCGTGACCTATCGGCAGTGGTTCCTGTACAACGGGAAGCGATGGAAGCGAGATATGGATGGGGCGATTCATCGTAGGGCAAAGGCAGCAGTAGCCGGGATATTCGCCGCCGCTGCCTCCAGTACGGACGCTCAACAGCAGCAACGCCTCCTGAAGCACGCCCTAAGGTCGGAATCGGCCCGCGCCCTCGGGGCTATGGTGCAGTTGGCGTCCACCGAGCAGGGCGTGGCGGTCACATCCAGCCGTCTAGACCGGGATCCTTGGCTGTTCAACGTCCAAAACGGCACAATCGACCTCCGTACGGGCGTGCTCTCGATGCACGACCGAACGGACTATATTACCAAGGTTAGCCCCGTAGAATGGGTAGAAGACGCCGAATGCCCCCTGTGGGACACGTTTCTCGACTATGCCTTCATGGGTGACCCTGATACTGTCGCGTTCATCCACCGGTTCTTCGGCTACTGCCTCACTGGGCTCTGCGTCGAGCAGGTCCTGCTCTTCATGGAGGGCACCGGACAGAACGGAAAGACGACAGCCCTGCTCATCCTGATGTACGTGCTGGGAGACTACGCCATCCAGGGCGCTCCAGGGCTCCTGATGGCGAAGCAGAACGAGTCTCACCCTACCGAGGTGGCAGACCTGGAGGGCGTGCGGTTCGTGGCCAACAGTGAGGTCGAGAAGGGCAAGCCGTTTGCCGAGGCGCTCATCAAGCAGCTGACGGGCTCCGACCGCATCCGTGCCCGGAAGATGCGCCAGGACTTCTATGAGTTCGACCCGACGCACAAGCTCATTATCGCGGCTAACCATCGGCCCATCATCAAGGGCAACGACGAGGGCATCTGGCGTCGCGTTCTGCGTCTCCCGTGGGAGCGGAAGATTGAGAAGAAAGACCAGTTCTTCCTGGACAAGTTGAAAAAGGAAGCCCCTGGCATCCTGTGTAAGCTGGTCGAAGGTTGCCGGGATTGGCAGAAGGATGGGCTGCGTCCTCCCGAGAAGGTTCGCATGGCGACGAACGAGTACCGGGAAGAGATGGACATGCTCGCCGAGTTCCTATCCGAGGCGTGCATTCTGGATGCGGGCGAGGCCACGCCAAAGAAGGACTTGTACATCGCGTACAAGAGCTGGTGCGACAGCTTCTACCAGAAGCCTGTTGGCTACCCGTTGTTTGGGCGGCAACTCTCCGAGCGGGGCTTCCGTGCAATGCCTCGGTACATCCACAACGGGAATGTGCGTCGGAGCGTGCGTGCCTGGGTGGGGATCGGCATCCGACACTCGGCGGTGGACACGCTCATGGGCAACCGGGGTGTTCACTAATGCCCGCACAGGCAGGCCCTGCTGCCCTCAATGCGGTTCTGGCACTCATCCTCCAGAAGCCCGTGCGGGGTTGCACTACAGGGAAGTCCTATCAGACACTTCTGCGATGGCGCTCGAAGAAGCTGAAGCAACCCAACGCGACAAAAGGTCACGTGTTCGCACCCCTCGACATGATGCTTCGAGGGGACGAATTTGTCCGTGACTGGATTCTACAGGAACGCATGTTCGTCTCGCCAAAGACGTGGCCCTCCAGCATCCTACCGGCGTTCCGCTACTCCCTGGTGCCTACGCCTCGGGAGCTAGGATCAATCCATTTTCGCCGCCACCTGCCCACGAACCACAAAGATGTCATCGACGGCTACGCTGCGACGATGGCGTACTGCTATGGGCTGGACATGGACAAGCTGTCGAAGCACCTTGATGTAGCTCTGGACATCTTCCACGAGCGCATGAGGTACTTTATCACCTACATGGCGTACGAGCGGCCTTCGTTCCTGGTGTGGGCAACGGCTACCGACTTTGACCGGTCACCTCTGCCGGCTTCGTGGTACAACCTCGTCGGGGGTGAGCGAGAGGCCCGCCCTCGGCTCCAAGATTCCCCGTTTGTGTTCCGGCCGCAGGACCTCGCACCATGGACCGACAGCAGCAAGATTCTGGGTCACCTCATCTTCAACACGAGGAAGAAGCCCCGCTTGCTGACGCACCGCCGCGATACACACTTGATCGAGGGATATGATGGCCCGTAAGAAGAAAGGCGCGAACAACACCTCGATGACCCGCAACGCGGGAACACCGGGGGCTGACTACGCCCAGTGGTTGATGCTTGTCCCGAAGGACAAGCGCCAGGAAGTCGCGTCATTCATCAGGGACAACCCTATCAATGACTACGACGACATGATTCGCTTCAACTGCGAAATCATGGCGGCGATGATCGAGGGCCGCATCACACCCGTTGTGGCTGTCGAGCTTCGGCAGTGGCACGAGTTGAACTTCTCCGTCATCTCGGCGAAGAACTCTCTCGATGGCACCCCGGATAACACCTACACGGATGTCATCACGGCACTCGTACAGGTGAAGCGGAATGCACAACAGCTGCGCGGGGATTACTTCGACGCAGAAGAAATGTCTACCGGCGCCGTTGAGCGTCTTGAGGTGAAGAATGGCTGATTCAATGGCAGGTCTGCGCGATAGGGCCGTCAAGAAGGCAATGGGCAAGGACGAAGAGAAGGACGAGCCCAAGGACGAGATGCCGGAAGGTGGTGCTGACGAAGCACCGGAAGAGGACATGGCGGGCGGAATTCCTCCCCAGGTCAAGGAAGCCCTCGGTCAGCTTCCCGTTCCCGCCCTGAAGGCTGTGCGGGATGAGATCGACGGCATCCTTGCCGAGAAGGAAGGCGGCGAAGGCCCCGCTGATGACATGGGCGCCGACATGGGTGGGGCACCGCCTCCTCCGATGGGTGGCGACATGGGTGGTGGCATGGGCGGCGCTCCGATGCCGGGCATGTAGTCATGGCCGAGAAGAAGAAATCGCAGGTAAACAAAGCTGGGAACTACACCCAGCCGGGAAAACGCAAGCGAATCTTCGAGCGCGTCAAGGCCGCTGGCAAGGGGGGCGCCCCTGGCCAGTGGTCTGCGCGTAAGGCCCAGATGCTCGCGCGTGCCTATAAGAAGGCAGGCGGGGGGTACAAAGACTGATGGCAAAGAAGAAGCCCCAGCGCTCTCTCGTCAAGTGGACCCAGCAGAAGTGGCGGACCAAGTCCGGTAAGCCATCGACGCAGGGGCCTGATGCGACCGGTGAGGCTTATGCCCCCGAGGCAGCCATCCGTAGTATGCCTAGCAAGAAGTACGCCCGCGCCACAGCAGTGAAGCGCGAAGCGCGCAAGGCAGGCAAGCAGCACGCCAAGCACGGGCTTCACAAAGGGAAGAAGAGGTAGTCATGTCCGCAGGTGCAAGATCCCGCGTTGCTGCACGCACCGCGTCACTGAAGAAGAAGCACGGGCTCTCGGGCGTGAACAAGCCCAAGCGGACACCTGACCACCCGAAGAAGTCGCACATCGTGTTGGCCAAGGAAGGCAACACGGTCAAGCTGATTCGCTTTGGCGAGCAGGGTGCGAAGACAGCTGGCAAGCCCAAGTCGGGCGAAGGCAGTAAGATGCGGAAGAAGCGGGCGTCCTTCAAGGCACGTCACGCGAAGAACATCGCCAGAGGCAAGTTGTCTGCGGCGTACTGGGCTAACCGAGTGAAGTGGTAGGAGGAGTCATGCCGACTGGATATGGGAAGAAGATTCAAGAAGCCGAGAAGGCCTCGAAGAAAACGGCAAAGGGCAAGAAGCCATCGCACAGAGCAGCAGCTGTTGCTATGGAAAAGCACGCGAAGAAGAAAAAGAAGAAGAAGTCTAAGTCGAGTATGGGGTACTAGAGGTCTTCATGAAAAAGAAACTAGACAAGATTAGCAAAGAGCTAGTCGGTGCGTCGAAGATGCACAAAAAGCAGTCGAAGCAGCTGACGGGGGCGTCTAAGCTCCACGCGCGTCAGTCGCGGGACATTCGGAAGCTGGTTCGAGAAGCATCCCGCAACGCTCTCGCGAAGAAGTGAGCGCTCTCCCTACCGAAGCCCTCGATGCTCTCCGTGACCCGTCAATCAGCTTGGCGGCGTACGGGAAGATCATCGACCAGAAGACTGGTCAGGAGATCAAGTACGACCCGTTCGCTATCACCAACAAGCTTCAAGCTACGGTGGTGTCGTACTACTCAAACCCGCCTCGCACAGACGCCGGGCAGGTCAAGTGGCTCAATCTTCTGGGCTATCGGCAGGGTGGTAAGTCTCTCACGGGGGAGTTGTGTGGCTACGTAAAAGCCGCTTACACTCCGGGTTATGACCACGTCTGTATCGCAGACACCAAAGACCGTGCCGAGTATCTGCATCGGCGCGTCCACCTCATGCATGAGAACTGGCCCTTGGTCGTCAGGGCTCCCACTGTTCCCAATCGTGAGGTCCGACAGCTTTCCTTCTCCAAAGGAGGGAAGATGCGGATTCTGTCTGGTGAGACCGGCGCCGTTGGCATCGGGCAGTCACCTGACAACTTCCATGGGTCGGAGCTTCCGTACTGGCGTGCTGCCGGTACACAGTTCTCGATGATCTACCCGTCCATCATCAACCGTGACCACGCGCACGTCCTGCTAGAGTCCACGCCGGCTCCGATGTCCATGCCCTCGGCAGAGTGGTGGAAGGACCAGTGCCGCAACGCCAAGCGGGGCTACGGTCGGTGGATCTACGCCTTCTTCCCCTTCTGGGATGGCAAGCTCAACATGCGGGCATGGCCCCGTAATAGTGCCCTGACAAACGACGAAATCAAGCTGCTCGAACGCTACGGACACCTCGGGCTGAAGAAGCAGCACCTTGCTTTCCGTCGTCTCATGATGGAGACTGACGACCAGATTCGGCGGAACCCAGACCTGTTCAAGGTGTACTACCCGTTCGACGACGTGTCCTGCTGGATTGCGTCTGTCGGGTGTGTCTTCCGTCCCGACGTGCTCAAGAAGCACGAAGAGTCGTCGCTGTTCGAGTGGAAGGCACCGTACATGGAGTACGAGCAGCCCCAGCCGGGGGCTGTCTACGTCATCGGCGCCGACCCAGCGGGCTACGCCTCGCGCGACCATGCTGCCTTCCAGGTGTTCAAGATTTACGCCGACGAGTGGACCCAGGTAGCGTGCTTCGGAGACACGACAGACCCGGTAGACTTCGCCAAGCGGCTCAATGCGGTGGGGCGTAAGTACAACAACGCCTTGCTGGCAGTCGAGTCCAACGGTGTCGGTGTTGCCACACTCGCCCTACTCGAAGAGATGGCCTACCCGAACCTCTACTACGAGAAGGCATACAAGCCCGGTATTGCGGCGACCTCGAAGTCCGTTCCCCAGATGCTGTCCTACCTTCAGGATGCACTGATGGACACGATGATCTTCAATGACGCCGACACCGTAGGGCAGCTGGGCTCGTACCGAGAGGACAAGTCGACCGAGCGGTCGGCGTCATCCGAGTTGCTTGGTGCAGGCACGAAGGGCAAGCGGCGCGACCGCCACCACTGGGACAAAGTGTCCGCACTTCAGTTGGTGTGTATGGTGGCTCGGGCGGCTCCACGCCGGTACAGAGAGAACCAGCGCCCAGATGACCTGGAGAATGTGGTTCTCTTCCGTGACATGACGTACGACCAGTTGCAGGAGTACCGCAAGTCTGGTAGTAAGTCTAACAAGCGGCGTGTGCGAGCGCGTTACCCACGACGTAGGCGATAGCTATGGCAAAGTCTGAAGAAACAGAAGTTCTCGAAGATGACCCCGCAGCAATCAGAGCACGCGCTCAAGAGAAGATTCAGCAAGCGCCTTCTGTCGTGAAGATGCGGCAGATGCGAGAAGCTGCTGCGGAAAAAGCCCTTGCCGAGGAGCGGGCAGAGAAGGAAGAGAGCACTGCGCAGTTCCAGCTAGACCGTATTCAGCGCAAGGTATTGGACAAACTGCAAGCAGAAAGGAAAGTAGAGCTAGGACTTTCTCCCGACGCTTCGCATCACGAGCTTCATGAAGCTCTTATGCGCGACTACCGTGAAAAGGTCACGTCTGACCCGACATACCCCCTTTTTAACAAGACACTTCACAGAGCCAGTTCTGCACCAGCGTCCGCTATGGCTTTCAAAGAGTTGAATAGGTTATGGGAACAGGCTCGCGCTGAAGCCGAAGGGATTAGGCAGCAGGAACTGATGGCGCGGTACCCACGCAAGGGGGACCTCCGGCGGGAAGCCGTTGAAAGAGCGCGAACTATACAAAGCCTCCAGCGGGCGTTGGACGAAATCATCGCTGAGTGAGGGTGTGGCTGTGGCATTGAACATGAAGCAGATTCAGGGGATTCTGAAGACGCACCGCACCAAGTCTCGTGTAGAACGCCGAGATTGGGACCGCTGGCGGTCGTGGTATGTCTCGGAGTACTGGGGGTCAGACGATGACCGCCCGTCCGGCTCCGGCGACATGATGGAAGAAGAGGATGTGAACTTCCAGACGAACTACCCCTATGCGTACATCGACACGATGATCGCAAACGTCTGCCCTCAGAACCCACAGGTCACCGTCAAGGCGCGGCAGGAGGCTCTCCAGCCTGCGGCACAGTTCCGCGAGGCACTCATCAATGATGTCTTTCAGAGAACAAAGCTGCACGCATCCCTGTGGAAGACAGCCACAAACACTGCCATCTGCGGACGGGGCTTCACGAAGACCATCTGGGACTTCAAGCGTGAGTCCGTGCAGATTTTCGACGTAGATCCCCGCTCGGTCTTCTTCGATATGTCCGCAAAGAAGTTTTCAGACATCCGTTACCTCGTGGAAGTGACGGTCCTCACACACGAAGAGTTCAGAGCCCGGTCGCAGCCTCGGGCCGATGGGCGCCCTTCTCAGTATGACCCTGCGGTCGCGAAGAAAGCCCACTACGGAGGCTACCCAACGTGGCTCAAGGACTATGTCCGGGACAAGGCCATGGTCAACGAGGCCAGCCTTGAGGTGTACAAGTGGGTCACGGTCTACGAGGTCTATGACTTCGAGGCTGACCGCTACTACCATGTTCTAGAGGACGTGGAGGACCCACTGTTCGAGGGTGAGCTACCCTACAAGTACGTCCGCAACCCGTTCACGCTGGTCACGTTCAACGAGAACATGACCGACCTCGGCGGGCTCTCCGACATCAAGCTCATCGCCTCGTCACAGGACAGGCTGAACGAGATTGACACGCTAGAGTTGTGGCACGCGCACACGTCCACACCTGTCACGATGGTCAACACAGCCCTCGTAGACAACCCTGAAGCCCTCATGAGTGCCCTCCGGGACGCGAACTCACCTGGCTCCATGATTGCTGTCGAGGGCAAGGCCAACGCGCCTCTCCGCGACATCATCGGACAGACGCCCACACCGAGCTTCAGTCCCGAGTTCCAGGACATGCGGGACCGCTGCAACAGTGGTATCGAGTTCATCCTAGGCATCCCCCAGTATAGCCGGGGTGTGGTCGGTGTGGCCGATGTTGCTACCGAGGTAGCACTGGCGGATACGGCGACACGGACCCGCAACGGACGCCGCATCAAGATGATCGAAGACAGTGTAGATTCTATCGCGGACAAAACTGTCGGAATCTACGAAGAATTTCTACCCCCCAACACAGTTCTTCCTGTCCGGCTGACGGACAGTCATGACGTGTTGAAATTGACCCGGCAGACTCTGGCGATGCGTCCCCGGCGCAATCCGAACGAGCGCTCACTGGACTTCGACTACATTGCTATTCCTTACAGCCCTACCGAGAATCACCGTCTCGTCCAGCTTCAGAAGCTCCAGCAGTACATGCCTCTTCTGCTAGAGAGCCCGGCGGTTGATAAGAACAAGCTCATCCACAAGCTGGTTGACCTGCTAGGGATGCAGGACATCCTGGCGCCCCCTGGTCAGCAGCAGCCACCTCCAGCAGCACCTGAAGGTGGGCAGGGACCTCCCCAGGCCCTTCCCGAAGCGTCACCTGAAGAAGTGACCGGTGCGCGAATGGGGAAGGATAACCTCGTGGCAGGCGGGCTTCCGCCCGGCATTGAGCTACCAAAGCCCATTACCCCCATGGGTGGGCCGGGTTACCCTGGGAGTAAGTCATGAAAGGACCAAAGGCACCAACGGCCGCCCCTGCGCTGAAGAACGGGAAACCTCGGAACTACAAGCGCGAGTATGCCCAGTTTCATGGGAAGCCCGAGCAAGTTGCTTTGCGAGGGGCACGGAACAGAGCACGACGTACTGCCGAAGACACCTTGGGCATGAAGCTACCTACGGACATCGAGGTTGACCACAAGGACCCTCTCTCCCAAGGGGGCTCCAACGACATTGCCAACCTGGAACTCATGCCGCGCTACATGAACAGGCAAAAGGGGGCCTCGGGCTACAACTCGATGCGGCACCGCCAAGCCACGTCTCCTGTTCAACCACTCAACCTTGAAACAGCTTTGATGACTCTTCGCCGATATGGACTCGCCTGATGCCTATGTATGACTTCCGCTGTGACGGCGGCTGCGGCTACTACACGGACATGTACATCCCACTGGCGGACGTAGACAACGCTGTCTGCCCTGACTGCCATTCGAGCATCACTATCCGCATTGGTGCTGTGATGACCGTGGGACCAATGCCCTCAAAGCCCCTGAAGGTGAACCAAATCGGGCGTTCGTTCGAGTCTGCGTCAGAGCTACGCGAGTACAAGAAGCAGAACCCAGGCTGGGACATGATGAGTTCTGACTCAGCATCCTGGCGTAGTCACGTCGATGACTGTCGCGAGCGTGCCGAGCGAATGGCGAAGCGACGGGGCTACCGTGACCTGGCCCAGCAGAAGGAAAAACGTAAAGTGGAGAGAGCCAAGGAGCGCGGGGAGATTGACAATAAAGTTTTCGTCTAGTACACACGTCCTAGAGAGTATCTCATGCCGATGATGAACGAACTACTACGGGACCTGAAAGAAGATCCCCCCGACTCCGAAGACCAGCTCCGTGGGGTCTTGTCAGAGCACGGGTACGACCTCATCATGGCATCAGACTACGACGAAGACGACGAGAACGACGCAGAGTACGACGGCGACTCCGAGTCTGTGTTCGAGAAAGGCAAGTCTCCCCGCGCGCAACTGGCAGTATTCCGCATTGAAGCTGCTCGAAACGCTAACGATAGGGAGGCTTGATGGAGTCCGAAGAGACAGTGGCGCCTGTGGTGGATGCAGCACCCGCGCCAGAAGCAGTGGCTGCTCCCGAGGGTAGCGCATCTGATATCGAAGTAAATCCGTCCACGACGGAGCAGCCTGCTGCTTTTCCATCTGCTGATGAGTTTGGATGGGACGCTTGGAAGGGTGAGGTCGATACCCTCCCCGAGCAAATTCGCGGCTGGGCAACGCCCATGCAGGGCTACTACCAGAAGTGGGCCGACGACAAGGCCGCTTCGATGGTGGACGACGCCACTTCTTTAAAGGATTTGTACAACTCACTCCTTGACGGCAAGGAGGATCCGCGTGTCGCCGAGTACACTGCGAAGATCAAAGAGATTGAGGAAGCCCAGGGGAAGGCAACTTCCGAGTGGGAGACCAAGTACGGGGACTTGGAGAAGACGTACAAGGACTACCAGTCCAACGTCGAAGCCACGATTGAGCGTGAAGCCGACCAGTACGCCAAGTGGTTCAAGTCTGAAAACACTGACCTCTTCGAGAACGAAACCTTGGCGGCCACGTTCGTGGCGCTTCTCGATGAAGGTTGGGAGATGGAGACGGCAGCCACTGCGGCCCGTCTCCCCGCTGCCGCGCTGAATTCAGCACGGCAGGCAAAGGCGGACGGTGTTCCTGACGAATACGCGTTGCGCCTATCAGGAGGGGCGGAGAGCCCTTCAGCCCCGCGACCTGGGGCTTCGCTCACGGCTGGGGCTACGTCCCAGGCGCGGTCGAGTGAACAAATGGCTCTACCGGAAGCGGTGGAAGCCACGTCGTTCAGGGATCTTCGTTCGCAAGCTGCGCGTCTAGCGCTCAACCCACGTAAGAGGGGGCGGTAATGCCTATCTCTCCTGATGTGCTGGCAACTGCTCTCGATGAGTTGATGCCCGCGTACTCCGAACTCTTCGTCAAGTGGCACCCGCTGCTCGACAAGGTACTTGAAGGCGGCAACATGGACCGCGCGAGCCTCAAGGGGCCGCGTCGTGAGTTCGCCGTTGTCACGGGTGGTCCCGGTACTGTCACGCAGGTGGCAACCGGTTCCGAGATCATCGCTGGTGGTCGTTCCCAGAAGGCGCATCGTGGCCAGGTCATCGCACCTCGTCTCATCTATGCGTTTGACGTGCCTGGTAAGGACCTGGCAGAGGCCAACGGCGAGATGGACCTCGCCCGCATCCTCCAGCACTACCCAGAGCTGGCTCTGGCCGACTTCCATGAGCGCATTGCCTCCCAGCTTGGTACCGGCAACGGCAATGGCGTCGGGGGCTTCTGCACGCTCAACGGTGATGCAACCTTCAGCCCTGATGGTTCTGCGACCCGCAACGGCTTCTTCGAGTTCGCCGCTCCCGCAGCCCAGACCAGTACGGTTCACGACCTTGTCAGCCAGAATGGTACGGGCGGTATCGACGGCTGGTTCAACCAGTACGAGGACATCTCGTCCTTCTCCGTCAATGGTCGCTCGCAGCTGCGTAAGGCTTACTTCGCCGCTTCCCGTGAAGGGAAGACCATGGGTGAGGTCGACCTTATGATCGGCGACGAGCAGTCCTACCTCAACTACATCGAGGACCTCGATGACCAGGTGCGCGTCACCAAGGTTGAGGGCGACAAGGCTCCCGGCCAGGTCCGTCAGGGTGTGAAGTTCCTCAACGCGGACTTCTTCCTCGACGACGCCATCGACATCTCGAAGACTACCGGTGGTGCCGCAGGCGGGTTCTCGACGGCTGCCGCGCAGGACGGTGTCATCTACGGGTTCAAGACCCCGACGTGGCACTCCTTCACCTTGGGGCATGACGCCTCGAAGGAGACGAAGGGTGACTTCGCCGTTCGTGGTCCGTTCCGTATCCCGGACCAGGACCTCTTCCGTTACGAAATCGTTCTGATGATGGGTATGCACACGACCCAGCGTCGGGCCAACTTCGCCGTCACCGGCGCAGCCACGCCGTAGGAGGCCATCATGGGATTTACAGCAGCGGGCATTAGCCCCTCTACCGTCACTACGACAAAGCAGTGCCCCTTGGGCTTTATTCTCACCGTCCCTGATGGTGACAATGGCTTTGTCGAGTACATGTACTGCTACAACGACAGCGGCTCGACCATCGGCGCGAACCTTGCAGTTATCCGCAAGGCGGCTACCGTGCAGGCGCACATCGCTATTGCAGCGACGGGTGCTCAGGTTGAAACTGTCTTGGGCATCGCTCAGACCGAAATCAAAAATGGTGAGTACGGGTTTGTCGCCCGAAAGGGTATCATCACGGCTACGTGTGATGCAGCCGTGACGGCGACTCGCTCTCTCATCGTTGATGGGTCAACCGATGGCAATGTCACGTTTATTGCGGGACACGCATCCAATGTTGTCGGCTTCGGCTCAACACTGGCCGGTCGCGCTGACGCGGGAACCTTGTCGGTCTACATCGACTGTCGGGGCTGATTGATGGCTGTCACCACCACAAGTGTTTCGACCAACGCCGAGGCTAATCTGGGTACCACGCTTGCGGTTGCATCCACAAGCAGGGGACCACAGACCTGGGTGTATGTTCTCAATGAGGACTCGAACGCACTTGCGGCTGGTGACGTTGTCATGCGCAACACCACCTCGACTGACTACAAGGTGGTGTTGTCGTCCGCTGGTGCCCTGGTGCAGTCGATACGCTGCATCGGGGTTGCCCAGCACGCCATCCCTGCGGGCTCGTATGGGTACGTGCTGCGACGCGGTCTAGGCACCATCCAGGTGGGCTCGGGCGCCACTGTCTCGGACAGTGAGGGCCTGACCCCTGGTGGTGTTGAAGCCGGGTCAATTATCAAGTTTGCAGCGGGCAATGTTGCTCCCGGCTGCATCATGGCTTTGGCCGTGCAGAACATTGCGGCAAATGCGACAGGGCTGGCGTTTATCGACTGCCGGGGGTGATAGATGAACTTGGCAGAGATTCGCGAAGCTATGTTTGCTCAAGCGGATTGGTCGCCAGACCAGTCACCTGAAGCGACGAAGCGCGTCACCGGCTTCATCAACCGTGCGTACAACCAGATTGTGCGCGAAGCACCCTACCTGTTCTTCGAGGACACACTACGGGCTACGACCGAGCCTGACGTAGCGTCTGTCTCGGACTTAGACGTAATTACTCCATTGACTGGTAATGCTCTTACGCCCTCGGAGAAAGATCCATGGACGTTCGTGACGGCGTACACGAAGACGACTGCAACGGGAGATGCGAAGGCTCGCTATACAACGACGTGGAAGACGGACAGGTCGTGGGATGGTCGAACCATCGAGATTGAGACAGACACGCACAAAGTCCGCAACCAAATCCGCACCATCTGGTACGACAGTTCGGACGACAAGTACAAGATGACGTTGGTACATCCGTTCGACATTGAGACGCATGGCACAGCAACTAGCTTCAAGTGGCGCATCTACACCGAAGACTACGCCCTGCCCGATGATGTCATCACCATGCGCTCGATGCGGCTGTTCAACAACACGCAACAGTATCCGCTCGAAGTCATGGGACAGGATGAAGCCGAAGGTCGGATGCTGGTCGGCCCCCGAGGTCAAGTCGCGTCCGGTATCCCACGTGTGGCGTTCCGGCGGGAGCATTTTCAACTCGAAGGTCCGGGGCGGGCTCCGCATGTAGTCGCCAACTCATCGACCACGTGGAACGGTCCCGAGACTCCCGGCGAGTTCGAGTACATCGTCACGTACACCTGGGGCAAACGAGATGCAGATTTCCGCCTCCCAGGGCTCGCTAAGTGGGACTCATATGCGAAGAACTGGTTCAACACAGGCCAGACTATTTCGTCAACTGTGAACAACGAAGTGGCGAACAATCGCCTTCGGGAGCCCCGCTACGAGTCAGCACCCAGTCCGGTGTCAGCCAAGGTAGCTGTCGGGCCGATTGACCTCAACACTGCGGTTGCCCGGTACACCGGGATTACGCTTACCGTGCCCAACATCGAATATGTACTTGGGTTTGAGACCCGGCTGACGACAACAGCCGCTACGTCCTATGGGGCGTCGGGTGTGCGGGTGTCCGAGCATCAATCTGGTGTCCACGTACGCATCTATCGCCGCCGTGTCCGCGACATCGAGCTAGACCCAGCTTTACCTTACAGCACGCTTCGTAGAGGCGCAGAGACACTGGAGGGGGGCAGCGCGTTCGTCGATAACAAGGAAAAGTTCTACCTACTGGCCGAGATGCGTGTCGACCACGTCAACAAGGGCGTATTCACGGACGATGGGCAGTACATCCCTGACCGGTCACGCCCACTCCGTGACACGCACGGCTACCAGCAGTATGCCGTGTACCCCCGCCCTGACCAGCGGTACGAGATGGACATTCGCTGTGTGCGGCGCCCACAGAAGCTAGAGGATGAACGCGACGTGCCTCGTCTCCATGCAGAGTCAGTCGGCACGCTGGTTGACCGGGCTATGGCGTACTTGTACGAAAGCATGGGGAACTTCGGCGCTGCCGAAACGATGATGAAGCGGTACGAGAGCGCCCTAGCGCTACTCAACAAGCGCTACGGTGACTTGCGCCCCGCTGCTGTTCCTGTGCTACGCCGGATGGTTCGTGCTAGGTACTCGTATCGCTCGCGGGACAGTTACCGCAAGTGGTACAAGACTAGCAACTAGGGGGACATGTGGCGTCGACACCCATCGTTTGTGGTGGCATCTACTCACGACCAGGCACTCGTAGTGGGACTATTCACCACGGCGTGTGTATCGCAGTCGAGATTGCTAATGGGCAGCGCGTAGGGGAAATCCGCTTTTTCGGGCAGATTCCCGAGAGGTTCGTCGAAGGAGACTTGGCGACTGACCACCTGGAACTGGTGGGGCGCCCAGCTTCCCCACGTGTGGGGCGTCCCCGTAAGGAGAAGTAGTGCCTACGATTCCGGGATCAAAGCTAGAAGGCCCTTACTTCCTGCGTGAACAGGGAGATAGCCTACTTGCCCCTAACGAGATTGCACGTCGTATCGTCAACATGTACTTGCTCGAAGAGCAGACGATTCGATCTATCTGGGGACCAACAGCATACGTCCCGGACACTACGACTGAGGACCGCCCCTTCTCGTTGACGAGCCCTCGGACGCCCCTAGCTACGAGCCCTGCATTCGACCATACCGTTCCTGTGTATGGCTTCCGCCAGCATGGCATCTTTCACTGTGTGATGAACTCTGGGCGAGAGATTCTCCTGCTCCACACAGGGAATGAGTTGTGGGAGTGGCGTGGCTGGCAGCGGAACTGGCGGCAACTCCTAGCCCCCACACCTGGTAGCCATGGAACAAAGGCGAGGCTGCTTGACTCGAAGCAGGCCCGTCCCCCGACCCAGTTTACATTTACGGGGAATGGCGTCGTCATTGTGCCTCAACAAGGGCGTGCCTACTTTTATGATGGCCAGTACATCGCGCCACTGGGCTTCTCCCAGACACCTGCCTCTCCCGTTGGTGTTGGTCCAAGCAGCTCACGTGAAACAATGAGTGCGGGTGGCGGCGGGCTCAACAATCGGGGGTACGCCCAGTCATCTTCCCACGCGAGTGCCATCGTAGACCATAATGACCCTAATCCCTGGCAAGCGGGTCGACGATACAGCTTGGGTGCCCAGAGTCAAATGACAGACGGTTTTGGTTCGTGCCGTCTGGGGACACTGACAACCATTGCGATTTCGGACCCGGCAAACCTTGAGAGTAGTGCTTCTGGCTGGGTTGAGCAGGGTCAGTGGCGATGTGCTGTTCAGTTTGTCGATATGTGGGGTAATCTGTCCCCCCTGTCTCCCCCAAGTAATCCCGTTACATGTGACCTTCGCCCTTCAATGATTCTTACTTCGCCCGGAGCGAGCGATGAGTCTGTGTTCAGCCTAGACAAAGCTCGTCCCGAACGGGTGCGAATCCAGGTCAAGTGGGAGGGGATTCCTACCGGTCCCGAGCGGTGTATGGGCCGCCGTCTCTACCGGACAAAGGACATTGAGAACACGGGAGACAACAAGCTCTACTACTTGACGCAGAATGCGCTCGCGACAAGCCAAGGGTTTGCCACTCTCCCCGACAACGTCGTTACAATGTACCCGGACAACATCCCCGATGGCTGGCTGACAGAGCCCGCGAAGGACGTACTACCTGTCCCGCGCTTCACGCTTTGTACGATGGCTCTGGGGCGCCTCTGGATTGCAGGCATAGAGGACTCCCCGGCGACCATTCGGCCAAGCGAGCCGAGCTTCTGGGGCACGTTCCTCATCGGTAATGACATTACGCCGGACCCGATGTCCCACATCACAGGTCTACACGCAGTCCCCAACGGGCTTCTCGTCTGTACTACGTCCTCGACGTTCCTGATTGTCTCATCGGATGATGGCAAGGCGTTCAAGCACCAGCCCATCTCGGCAGAGATTGGATGTGCGGCACCTGGCAGCATGGCGAGCCTCCCGGATGGGAAGGTCATGTGGCTGGGCTTTGATGGTTTCTACTCGTACAACGGCACGACGGTGACGTACGAGTCGCTACCCATCCGAAAGACGCTCAAGCGCCTCACCCTGTCACGCCTTGTCCAAGCTGTAGGGGTGTTTGACCGGCGCAGCCGCGAGTACCGCTGTTGGGTCAGCTTGGATGGAGACAACAGGAACAGTCACTGCTTCATCTACGACGGCGCGGGCTGGCGCGAGCGGGATGACATGGTGGTAGACAGTGTGTGCTCCACACGCGACCACCGCGCATACACGCTGGTAGGTGGGCACCTTCCGGGGGACTCAAACCATAGTGGTGTGTACCTGCTCGACCACACGGCGAGTCCTGACATGGCGGAACTTGTTGCTGACCGTGAGGCCCTGATTGAGACTTCCTGGTTGAATGCCCAGGCGTCGGATGAGCCCCGCACGTCGTATGTCGTCTACCTCTGGCTACGTGAGACAGAGGACGCAAAGGTGACCATCGAGGTCATGCGGAACTGGCGTGGGAAGGTCGTGGAGACCCAGTCGGCGTTCCGCTATTCACGGAAAGACATTCCTGACTTCTGGAAGTCGACCCGGCTCGGAAGTAGCACAACGTGGAAGGAGCGTCGGCCCTACTGGACACGTGCGGCTGTCCACGTCCCATCTGCCGAGTCGGTGCGGTTCCGCATCCGAGGAACTGGCAACTGGGAGTTCATTGGCTTTCAAGTCCAGCAGGCATCGCGTTACTATGGTGGCGCCCAAACCCCGCCGTAGGAGGCGCTATGTCCTGGCGGTATAAGCTCTATGACATTGAGCCCGACCACGTCGTCTCTATTGAGCCCATCAACGAGAACTTCCAACCCTTCGTGGAAGAGCTTGCTGGCGGGCTCAATGAGCACAACTTCAAGGCAGACGCCTTCACGTTGGCTAACTTTGCTGATGATGCCGCATTACGACTTCATCAGGTATATGATGCGGCCCTCCCTGATGACCCCCTGATTGGCTACGCAAATCCAACCCTTGCGGGCTGGGCAGAGATTCAAGCTACTGATGGCTGGCAGGCGTTCTCGGATGAAGGTCTCCGGCTAGAGTTTGTGGGGCGCGGTGGGACAACATACCTCTGCGCGAGCTTCAACATCCATTGTGGGACAAACGCTACGTCGGTCCCTGGTTTTGGTACTCCTAAGTACCGACAAATGGGTTTCGGGTACCTGGTTGCTCTTCGCGTCAACGGCTCTGTTCTTCATGAGACACTTCTAGGGAGTGGTGATGCAAGTCAAGACGACTTTCTCTCCACAGAGTTTTCGCGGCAAGCGTCCGATCCAACAAGCAACCCATTGGACTTCGACCCTCTAGCAGAGCGGCCTCAAGGTGGAGGAGGTCTCGCAGGAGCACGGCTTCCCGTTGTCGTCGATGCTTTGATAGACCTGCTTCCAGGGAACAACTTGATTGAAGTTGTTGTCATGAATATCCGGGGGTCGATGCAGCGGGTGCAGGCCCGTGGGGCGTTCGAGTCTTACGACGCACGCTTGACGTACATCGGGCATCGTGAACTGTTTGCCCTTGAGATGGTGCGCTGATGCCTAAGTACCCCTACCTCAATGATGAGACACCGTTCGATGCGGCATCTCTCAACGACCGTTTCGACACACTCCGATTGACGCTCAACGCCGTGACCACGGACGCAGTCGCCGAGCGGGCTCTGAACCCCGTACACGTTCCCTCTCTCATCAGGGATGTCGTTACATCTAAGAATACCAGTGCGATTGTCTCAACACCACAAGATGGGGGAAACGCACCTCCAGGGATCATCGTTGACGGATTGAGTCACACGCTTGCACATCCCTTCTTACCGGGGAGGGAGGGCTACAGGGTCACACTCGCAGACGCTCTAACGCTCACGCGGGCGAGCAAGAAGGAAGCGCCAACTGCTTTAATGGTCATGGCCAACGTAGAGGTCACGCAGTTTGATGGTATCGGAGTCGTTGTGACAGACGGTGCAACATGGAACGGATCCGCGCCAACAGGTATTACGCTCAACGAGTACACCTGGGATGTCACTGTGGTACTTGTCCTGGAGGACAACTCTGGTACCCAAGCCACATTGTATCGGACGGAGCGGCAGGTCTCTCCTCGGGTGACGATCAGCCCCGTGATGAACGAAGAGACTCCTGACCCTCCTGTACCTGTTTCTGGGCACACTTTTCTCGAAGGACGCGCCGCGATGAGTCCCTTGCGCGACCTTCCTGGGAACGGGACGACAGACGGTTTGAACATCGACCCGCACTATAAGCAGTTCGACCATAAGACGTACCAAGACGTTGCGATCAGAACTGTGCTGACTGCGAGTGACCTCACTGCGGTTTCCCTTGCGGACGTGAAGACAATCCATATCGGACTTCTTTCTGCAAATAAACGTACGTTCTATGTTCAGCGGGCGAACATCACGGCAATTCCTTTGTTAGCCGAGGTAGTCTGATGGGTACGATCACGATTGACCCCCTTGTCGATGGTACGTTTGTCTCGACGAGTGACTTAAATGCTGACTTCCGCAAGCTCTCTGAGATCAACGGCAAGCTAGACTCGGTGAATGTCACGCTGATTAACCAGCTTCTTGACTACACCTACATCCAACTTGGGGCTGTCAGCGGGGGTGTGATGGTTGGCGGAACAGCCAACCTCGACTACTTCAACAACGTGCGGTACTTCTTCCAACGGGGACAAGAACACAACCTTTGGATGCAGGACTCCAATCGTGCCTATCTGACGGCTCTCGACGCAGATACGACGATCGGTGACATTAGGAACGAGGTTGCTCCCATCAGCGGTACCCAACAACGTACTGGAAAGCAGAATCGTACTTCTGAATTTCCGGGCGTGACTGATGCGGCTACCGCAGATGCCGCACTTCCGAGGGCTATTCCGGGGGCCTCTACATCCTTTTACCTGCCATACCAGGCTCATGTTCTTGTGACGTGGCAAGTGACATGGACTTCAGACGCGGCACGTTTTGGGCCTACACCGACAGCAGGGGATCAGGGAAACAAGGCTATCGACCCTTCAAGGTTTCCCCAGCCAAACGTGGCCATTCGGTTCTTCTTCGATGGTGCCGAGCACGCGAACGCAAGCACGACTCGTGAGTCACGTGAGGCAATGTTCGCCCAGCAGATTGATCGGGATCTCTCGGGCGCGTACAACGAATACGACGATAATGCGCTTCCTACCCACAAGCTGCGGGACCGGCATAAGTCGCGCTACTGGTCAGGGCACGCCTACATCGGAACGAAAGCCAAAGGCTTCCACACAGCGAGTCTCCGTGTCATAAGCCAGGAGATTGTGCGGCAGACTCGCGTTCGTGCGCGCAATATCAAGGTGCTATACTTCAAGGCGTGAGGGGTGCGAGATGTCAACAAGAGACGCCATGAAGGCTGTTCGGGGAGAGTACGACGTTGGGAAGGCGATGAGCCCTCTCAAGGCTGCCGAGAAGGTCCGTAAAGGCGAAGCGCTCGTTGACGCCGCCGAGTACGAGCGGAAGGCTGAAGCGAAAGAAGCCCAACTCAATGACCCTCGCTACATGGCAGAGAAGATGTCCGAGGCCCGTCGGGCAGCGGTGGGCGACTTGGCACGAGCCCCTACAGGGGGTCAGCAGGAAGAACTGAAGCGCCTTGCCCTCAGCGGTCAGTCCCCTGGTGCGATAGCGGCGACAGCCCGTCAGGCGGGCCGTGGGCAAGCAGAGGCGACCTCCCAGGCGGCAGCACAGCAGGGCTTCCAAGCGGGGCAGGCAGCGGCGCAAGCCGAGCAGGCGATGCTCAACCAACTTCGTCAGCGCCAGACCGCACTCCTCATGACAGCCGGTCAGGCTCCAACCACCTTCGCGGAGACGACGGGTCAGCAGGCGGTCACGCAAATTGCCGAGACAGGCTCCGAGAATTTGGTCAACGCCTTCTCTGCCTACGGTGAAGATACCAAGCGTGGGAAGTACGATGACAACGTGCCGACTTCGCCACCAGTTGAGGGGGAGTGATGTCCTACACAGACCTGGAAAGAGCCCTTGCACAAAAAGCAAGCAGTAAAAAACTGATGGACAGCATGATGCCGCCTGAAGACGATGAGGCGGACATACCTCTCGTAAAGCTTCTTTCTGACAAACGACGTGCCGAGTTGTCTCCCCGTGAGCGCATCACGCAAGACCCGGAGCTGCGGCGTCTCCAGGCGGCTATGCGTGCCCAGACACAGAAGGCCAATCGGAAGAGAACTGGAGAGTTTTTCCGGCGTCTGGGTGGGACAACGGACAAAGACTTTTTGAAGGAAGAAGCGCGAGAAGAAGCGCCTCTGTCACGGCGGGAGGCGCTAGAGAGCGACCTCAACGCTGAAGATGCGAAGGTATTTGCAAAAGCAATTCGCGACCTGGACATTACCGACTTCGACAGCATTGCGGACATGTCGAAGATCATCAATAACTTCCAGCAGCGTGTTCAGTCGGCATTTCAGACGATGGCACAGACGGGCACCACGGCGGCTAGAGCCCGTGCGACTGCCTTCTTAGGCGAGCAAACGAAGCTCAATAAGAACCTAGACGCTTTGCTGTCGCTTACGTCAAAGGCTAAGCCTACGATGACGGAAGACGAGGCGCTTAGCGGCCTTGCAAGCGTGACAACGGGTCCGGCGGCAATCAGAATTCTGGCAAAGCTCCCAACGGATGAGGCACGTCAGAGGGTTCTCGCGGAGGCAACTCCCGCGTTGGAAGAGAATGTGACACTCCTTGAAAGTATTGCTGATGCCAAAAGGAGCGATGGGTCTGGGGGCTATGGGGACCTATCGCCTGGCGCCGAGTCTTCGGAAGGCACCCCAGCTTCGGGAGGCGCTCCAGCGGCCCTGACTGTGGCGTTCATTCAGAACGGACTGAAGAGCTTAGCACAGGCTGATCCTGATGCCCGTGTCGTGGACGCTGCCTCACTCGCCGACCTCAGCACCGATGTTCAAATCACGAGACTGTTGAACACAGGGGCCTTGGCTGTCGCCAGGCGGCCACCATTGGCGCCAGTAGTTCTTGAAGACATGGAGGACTTCCAAGAAGTAAAGGCAGCGGGGCTCAACATCACCATTGCACCCGAGGTCGCGAAAAACGCTCAAGCAGTTGTAGACCCGGCTGCCGCAATGAAGGCGTTGGAAGACGGCACATCTGCCCAAGCGGAAGCCATCAACTCTATTCGGGGTGCTGGGGCACAAACCTACGGTAGAGCCTACACGGCTGTACTTGAGGGGATGGACCCAGGGGGCAAGGGAACGCTGTTCGAGCGATTGCGTCGGGCGGCTGGTATTATAGACCCAGAAGTCCGAAGAGCCGCGCGTGACGCGCAAGTAGAACGCCTCGAAGGGAAGAAGGAAAAGAGCCTCAAGGCTCTGCCTGATACACGTCCTACGACGTTGACACGGGATGAGATAGCCCGGCGTTACATGCAGAGGCTCGACAAGGTCACAGGCGGTAAGCTGGTAGAAGCGCCCTCTCCAGGGCGATTTGCGATGCGAGCCGACAGGGCTATCCAGAAGACAAAAACACGAGGTAGGCGGGAAGACCCTACGGCGTTTCTTCGGCGAGAGCGATTCAAGGACGATGATACCGAGGCAGACTGATGGGTAGACTGGCGGACATGCTCAGAGCCGAGCGGGCTGCGGAAGAAGCCCGTAAAGCGGCAGCTGCACCTCCTGTCGCGGACGAAGTGGAAGTCGAAGAGACGGAAGAAGACCCACCGGAGGAAGACGAGCAGACTGCGCGTCCTGAAACACTCCAAAGAGATACACGTGCAGATCTCGATGCCATGATGGTGGAGGCCGAGCAGCAGCTTGAGGCAGAACGGCGGGCAGCCACACAAGCGGGCATTCGGCCAAGCACCGCGAGGACAACAACACACGTCTTGCCCGCAGAAGACACGGTAAGAAGGCTTGAAGGCGCCATTGCGGAGGCGGCACTCACTCCCGAAGAACGTGCCGTTACTGCCTTTCAGCGGAGAGCAAAGGCGCAAGCGCCTGAAGTTTGGCAGGAAAAGCTCGAACCTCTGGCGGAAACCCTCGGTATTCCCTTCAATGAGTTTGGGTCGCCAATCTCCCCTAACTTCACAGTCGTCGACAAAGTGCTTCAGCAAGCACTCCAACAACCAGACAACACCGAAATCCGCGAGAGCGTGAAGTACCTCGCGAATGATTTGGAGTTGTTTGGTGACGTGAACCTTGTCACGGACCAGACGTATCAAGAGATACTGCCGAATCTCGCTACGACGGAACGTCGCGATTTTGAAAGGACGATGGCTCGGGCTCAGATGGGTGGGCGTACGGCGGTCGTCGCGACAACACCTCGTACAAGTGGCGCGGCCTTGTTCAAGGGTCAGCCAGGCGATGCTGTGTACACGGACCCGACACGGCGGCTTGCGGACACTGTGAGCCGCATCACGGAGACTAAGGACTACAACAAGCTGACGAAGGCGCTTCCAAACTTGCTCGGAGAAGTCGCATTAGTCAGTCTCTTTGCAGGCCAAGATACAGAGATGGCAGAGCGTGCTGTTCGCCACGGGGCGTTGGCACGTGAGTATCAAGAGCGACATCTCGGGAAGGAGATCCCTGTTGAATTCGTTCCCATGCAAGACCAATATGGGACTTCGCTAGACTTTGATGCGTTCAAACTCGCAGCCTACGTTCAACGGTACTTGGAGCTAAGGGAACAGGGAGTTGAGCCCGACCCCCAGGAAATCATTGAAGGCTACTCGGAGGCTCTACAAGACCTAGAGATGAGCTTCCTGAATGCTGGGGTTCCGGTCTACAACGCCGACCCAACAAAGATGCTTGAGGCATCCCTGGCTGTATCGCTTGACGCAGACGAAGAGGAGCCCTGGGAGGGGTATGGGTCTTTTGTAGCGAAAGAGTTGGCTCAAGGGGGCACCCCACTCCGACGAGTGAGGGCAGCAGTCTTCCAGCAGTTTGTTCCCGCAGAGTTCAAGTCGGGCTACGTCACCCTTAACGGGCAGCAAATTCGTGTTGCCCAGGACCGGTTCGTTGAAAGCGTCGGAGGGAGAAACTCTGCATCGTCAACGGCAGACTACGTTTTGTCGCTTGCTACGGTAGAAGTCGCGGCAAAGCCCTACGTGCTGACCCTGGATAGGCTGCGCCGAGAGCACCCAGATGAACCTGTTGACGGGCTCGCAATCGCACATCCTCTAGAGGCATCACTGTACTACTACAAGTACCTTGGAAGTGATGCGACTGTCCTCGATAAAGCGGTCACCGATACGCATCTCGCGGAACTGATGGTGACGGTGGGAAGAAGCATAAACCCTGCGATACCCGCCACCCGGTATGTGCTTGGGGCGCCCGAAGACAAAGAGCCTGGGCTGGTGCGTACACTACAGGAAACCAACGAGGCATGGATTAGTATGACCTCGGCCCTTAGTGGCGCTGCGGTGACGATGGTGGTCATGGCGCGCGACCCACTGGATGCTACGGACGCAGTACTGCGGAGTATCGGTGGGCTAGGTAAAGGGGTGGTGCAGTCGCCAGCCGTGAAAGACGCTCTGGCATCCATCAACGCGGCAACTCGTGCGATGGAGGAGTCGACAAACGCTGGAGTCCGTGCGGGGCTGGCGTCTCTCCAAGACACGGAAGACGGCCAAAAAGCATACGAAGCTATCGCACGCCACATGGGTGGTGCTGCGGACTACCGGAGTCGTCCTTTGTTTCGTGAGGGCGAACGCAGCACAAGGGCTGTCCCGCTCACGGATTATTCAGGTGCAACAATTCTTGATGCGGCCATGGATGCGGACTTCAAACTTCGACAGGCGGGTGAAGCCCCCTTTGTTGTTGATGCACTCCTCAGAGCATCTCAGAAGTACGCTACAGCAGCGGGGCTAGATGCGGTAGTCCTTGCCGCAAAAACGGAGAGTGCCCTCCATACGAGTGGACGTGTCAGTGACACGGCACCTGTTCATCAAGCTGCCCAAGAGGCTTCACGGCGTGCCCGTAAGGCACAGGTCCGCATCGGAGAATTGCGTGACCAGGCCAAGGCCACACTAGATGACATCGAGTTCAACAAGGTCCGGCGCGACGAGTACGACGCTCGTCTCGATGAGTTTGCGAGGGCAGCGCAAGAAAAAGGCAGCGCCCGCATCGGGCTTGACCAGCTGGATAATCGCCTCGCCGCAGTGAATGCTCAAGCAAAGACAGAGCGGGCTCTTAAAGCAATCGCAGATTCGATTTTGACGGAGGCTGGTCGGAAGAAGGCTCTTGAAACGCTACTAGCCGCCCTCGGGGATGTACGGAAGGCTGCTGACAAACCTATTGAGGCGGTACGGGCGAAAGACCGTGATGTCTTGAACATGTATATCGCGCCTTTTATGGACGAAGGCGACGATTTTATCTCCACAATTCGGCGCCTCCAAGAAGGAACCTCGGACGATCAAGCACTCGCAGTGCGACTTCGTGATGAGTTCTACGGGTACTACGAGGATGCAGCCTTTGTCGGGGTCGACGTTAAGTCGGCCCGAGAAGCAGACATTGATGCGTTACGGGCACGGCGAAAAGAGCTAGAGACTCAATTTGACGGCGCACAAGTGCGTATGCAAGAGGCCCGAGCAAACCTTGCTAAAGCGGCAGACGCTGTCCTAGAAAGCTCTCCGCGAAGCACTCGACGAAAGATGAGTGCCGATACCCGCAGAACCCAGAAGGCGGGTGGACCTGTAAAGCCATCTGTTCTGGCAGAAACAGACGTTGAAGGAACCGTTCTCAAGGGCACGCCTAGTCGACCTGCTAAGCGTGCAAAGCTCACGGCGCTTTTTGATGACATCGAGGACATCGCTGACGTACCGAGCAGGCGTGCCCAGGAGCGTCTCGGGAAACGGAAAACAAAGGAAGCGAAGAAGAAGCGTCGAACAACAAAGAAGGACGCGGAAAGCCTTGAGGCACAAGAGGCTGCCCAGGATGTGAAGGTACGTGTTCGTGCCGAGGTGGCCGTCAACCTTGATGTTGTCGAGGAGCGGGCTCGGCGCATCTACTACGGGCAATTGCGGACGTTGTTCCGGGCGCTTGAAGAAACCGCTGCACTGAGGGCCGCACGTAATAGTGGGTTTGCGGACTTGTCGGTGCTACTCGACGGTTTCCGTCGTGGGAAGTATGGTCCTCGGTCGCTTGCGGAAGTCATCAACACAGAAATGCCGCGTGTATCCGCCAGATACCGCGACTACGCGTACCACACGCGTCAGACCGGCGCCCCAGACCCTCGGCTTGATCCTCTTTATAAGTTCTGGGAGCAAACGGGTCCTGAGGGCTTTGAACGTCTTATCGGCCCTATTCAGTATGACACTGTTCGTGCTGAACAGGGACGATACAGCTTTGACGCTCTTATCCCTACCCGTCCCGATGCACTAGAGCTATCGAGGGACGCCGAGAGAAAACTCCAAAGCATTGTTGATGCTTCTCGATTCTACTTTGACCCCGTAGGCGCCGCTGGACGAGCACAATATGGGTATACCAAAGCTAGAGCCTTTCTTGTTTCGGGAAGCACTCGGTTCCTCGAACTCACGCATCAAGTGCTTCTTGATAAGACAGTCAGGTTTGCCGCTGCCCGCTTTGTCGACGATGTCTACACGTTTTTCGGGGAGCTAGTCCCCGAAGGAGCGGGCACAGACATCGCCAAGGCTGTTGCACGTGTGAATCAGCAGGCAGCACGCCGACAAGAAACAGTCGATGCGGACTTCATCAACATCGACAGGGCCGTTGAAGAGTACGCACGGCAGCAGGGGCTCTCCACGCAAGAGACCCTTGACTTATTGGCAGATTCACAACGCATGTACTTGACCCGGAATTACGTAGATTTGGCCGCAAGTCCTATCTTTACTTTCGGGGGAGAAGGGTCTGCTGTCAAAATCAAAGGTCCAACGGAACTGGCCGAGGGAACGGCAGTGGGCACGGCCCAGCAAGTTCTTGTAGGCGCCACAGACAAGGTAGCCCGAGGGTTGAGCCGTACAACGTCTGCAACGCAAGACGTTGTGGAACATCTCATGGACATTCGCCGTGTCTGGCAGGGGCGCACGGGGCTGCTTAACGGCTTGACAGACCTCGACGTAGGCCAGTTCATCCTGACCTTAGTAAAGTCGCAAGTTCGTGAGGGGCAGAGTCCTGCGAGCGCCGGGGCCGCAGTAGATGCTTTCGTGCAGAAACTTGTCGCGCTCGACAAGGCTGACCCCTTGTTTAGGGGTAATGCCGCGATGCAATATGCGCGTCTCTATGAGCTTGTCCGTAGCGCGATGAAAGAAGAGGCAGCGGTACTTGCCGGGGCAAAGTCACGTGCAGAATTTGCCCGTATCATGGCCGATGGAAGTGTCTACGCACGGGCCTTCAAGGACATTGCCAGAGCCCAGGTGGGCGTCACGGCACGCCAGGGTCAAGCGGCCTTAAAGGCTCTGACACGTGGAGCGGGGCCCGAGCAGGCGCCTTACCTCGAAACAGACTTGTTCAAGCTCCGCAATGTATCTTACGAAGACCTGGCAAGGGGCGATGGTGTCTACGTGGCAGGTGACCTAGTAGAAGCCAGTAACGCACTCCAGCCTTTCCGCGTGACGGAAGCCACGAAGTACGACCCCGCGACGGGACGTGCTCTAGGTCTACAAACACTTCCCGAGGCTTCACCATTCACGGCTGACAGAATTCCCGTTGCGGGAAAGCCCGGCACATATGTCGCTGACCCGGAAGTCTCAGGAGCCTTGTCCTACAAGTACCTTGGGCTCGACCCCGCAGATAAAAAGGGGAAAACCGCTATTATTGAGACCTATGACTTCAGTGGGAACGTCATAGAAAGACGGGTGCCTGTCACGGACCTTCAGCGGGTACCGCCAATGTTGGAAGCGACGGACACAATGACGGCTCTTGCGCGACTTGGGGTAGTGAGACCCCTTGATGCCGAAGAACTCGGTGCCGGGATGCAACGTCTCGTGGTGTTTCTGGGTGATGACGAAACTCCTCGCTACCTCATCAAACAACAAGTCGACTACATCTCAACGCGCCTTGCCAACATGGAAAAGAACTTCCAGAAAATCGTAAATAAAGAGGCGCAAGGGTGGCTTGACCCTCGAAATATGGGTGCAAGCCTCTTCCAGTCAGGGTCAGCGTTCATTGCGTCTGGCGTTCTCTATGGTGTCTCACCTGGCCGCAGGTTCCACTCGTCTGGACGGGCACTGCGGTCTGCTCTAGACGACTCCATGTCCGCGATGATGGTTGAAGGGAACGACGCCGGGCTTGTTGTGTTGATGGCGGGACTTCGTGCCGTCAACAAAGGTATCGAAGAAGGACGCATCCTGGCCCCCTCTGGTCTTCCCTTCATCCCGTTTTTGCCAGGACGTGTGGGTGCAGTGGTTCTTCGGAGCCTTGCGACATCAGCAAAGAGTTCTCGTATTGCCAGTGTGCTTCCCATTCCCGACGATTTAACGCTTCTCCTTGATGGCCCCCTACGGTACCTCGAAGACACCAATCCGAATCGAGTCTTTGAGTACAGGGGCAAAAGACTAAAGGGACCTGACGGGCGGGACAAGACTGTCGGGGAAGTGTACGAAGAGCTAGAAACAGCAGGTGTTTACGACACGTTCCATACCCAGGCGCGTGACGCGCTTCTTCTCGATGAGACACGGAAGTTGCGCCTAGACACCGAAACTCGGGATCCTACCTGGGCGCAGGAGGTAGTCGAAAACCTTGAACTGCCCCTTGAGGAGTACCGCGCACGAATCACACGGCCTGCGGCGCGGCAGGTTGCCGACGTGACGAATGAGGTTGGAACCGAGCAACGTGCCGCTCTGTACCTCTACAAACGCTTTCGGGGTTCTACCCCAAAAGAGGCGGAAGACGCCCTGGACATGTCCCTGCTCAATTGGACAGAACTATCACCCCTAGGCAACAGTGCCGCAAGTGCCGTTGTGCTGTTTGCTCGGGCAAAATATCAAGGCATGAAGCAAGCAGCGCGTGTCTGGGGACGGGCCATTGGGGGCAAGTCTGATGAAGATCGCCGCCGGATGAATGCCTTCGTCCAGCATCAACGTCTGCGAGAGCGAGTGCTGCCCTACGTTGCGGAGACGTACTTTGGAACGGAAGCACCTGTTGGCGGCACGACCCAGGCCCGTCGAGACTACTACGCGACTCTTCAGATTATGCGGGAGCTACAGCAGGATTGGGAGGACCCTTACGCCTACGTTCTGAGCCGCCCCTACTCTCCAGAGGAAAAGGCACGCCTTGATGCGATGGCACCGGGCTTGAGCAATCTCGGGTTCAACCAACGGTTGTTGACGCGGGGTAACTATGACGACATGAGCCTTCCGTACTACATCTCGGACCTCGGTGTCCGTATGGCGGTAGCCGCCTCGGGAACAGAACTTATCGGTGCCCAGCCCCTGCCAGGTATGAAGGAGTTTGGGGAGGGGCTCCTAGGTGCAGCACACGACGAGCTAAATCCCTTTACTGGGGCCATTCTCGACGCGATGGCAGGCAAACAGTCGTACGGGTCCTATAGCAAACCCGGACTCCGAGGCTATGACCTGCTCCTTGCCGATATGGGCCTCGTTGCGACTGATGCGAAGACCCCAAAGGGGACTGCACGGGGTGAGGTAAAGGCTCTCAAGACAGTAACGAAAGTGCCCTTTGTCTTTGAACCGTTCACGAAAATCTTCTACCGTGATGGTGCCAAGACGTACGCAGCAATGCAGAACACCGAGATGTACATCAACATCTTGTTGGGGAACGCGAGTATCGAGACACCTGGTGTCGCATCACTTCTTCAGATGGTGTCCCCAGATGCTGCCGACGCCTACCGAAGAGGGCCAAAAGAGTACATGGAGGATGGGCGTCATCGAGAAGAGTTGACGAGCGCTTATCTGCGCTACCTATCACTCTATGCGAAGACCAATCGAGGGCTCCTAATGCGCACCCGTGAGGTTCGAGAGGACTCGGTGGCATACGAGAATGACCTTCGTGCCGCCCACCTTGAGGCAATCCGCCAAGCCCTGCTTGTTGCCAACGCTGAAGCGCAAAACCGAAGAGCGGCACGACAACCTCTTCCCGAAGAAGAATAGCCGCTTGACCGAAACATTTACTTCTGCTACTCAACATCTGTGAGCCACCGGCTCGACCGTCTATAGGAGACTACAATGGGCAATCTCAAGCAGCGCCTGATCAAGCCGGGACGCGATTTCAACTACGCCGAGGGCGTCAAGGTTCGGGCATCTGCGGCTATCTTCGCCGACCAGATTGTCTACGTCACGGGCTCCGAAGGTCCGTACCTCAAGGCGGCACCGGCTGACGCTGACGATGCAGCGAAGACGATTGGTCGTCTGATGATCGCCAAGCACGACATCCCCGTCGATGGCTATGGCATCGTGCTGCCCTGGAAGCTGGTCACTACGGTAGCCACCACAGGACACACTATTGGTGACCCCATCTATCTCGCAGCCACCCCCGGTGCTGCGGTAGGGTCGAACCTGACTCGGACGTGCCCCACGGGTAATGCGAAGGCCATCGTCGTCGGACGCATCACGATCGTTGGTGCGGCAGGCACGGGCGCCATCCTCGTCAATGCGGCGGCTCCCGAAGAGCGCGTGCAGGGCGGACAGGCTTATGTCACAGGGGCGACTCTTCTCAGTGGGCGCCCCCTTGAGTTCATGTCGTTCTTGCTGGCAGCGAGCGGGACTACGTTCATCTCGCTGGAATACCCTGTTCGCATCGTCAAGGTCGAGTGCTACAAGGTCGGTGGCACCGGTGGAAATCTGAACATCTATAATGGCGCCACCGGGACGACGGCGGTTTGTGCCCAAATCACGATGGGAACAACGGCAGGTGCCACTGTTACTTCGGTCGGCCTCAACACGGCAGACGCCACGGTAGCCGCCGAGGACCAGATTCGCGCTGTCACGTCGGGCGCGGGTGGAGATGCCACCGATCGCGTCGGTATCTTCTTTATCCGAGCCTAAGCCTACGCCACCTGGAGGTGACCGATGGCTACTGGCCAGTACAGGAAACAGAACCTTCTCCCGTCTGACCTAGACGTTACGACGGTGAAGGCGGCAGCTGCGCCTACCACGGCGTATACAGGCTACGTCAC
>Ga0209337_1000289_pt1 | contig 40043 bp, 73 predicted proteins | sample LinPmetageLP53_FD_184044 | JGI IMG/M metagenome (GOLD analysis project Ga0209337, IMG submission 184044) | Marine viral communities from the Pacific Ocean - LP-53 (SPAdes) (version 2) | ecosystem: Environmental > Aquatic > Marine > Oceanic | place: Pacific Ocean | collected 2010-02-08
GAAAGTCTGCCATTTCCATTCCGAGAATTTTTGTAAAGAAATATTCAAAATTACCATCGGAGGCTTTCATATCCATTTCTGTAAGTAAGTCCATTATTCATCCTCCATTGAAAAATAATTTGGTAGGTTATAATTTCTTTCTAATCTGGCTTTTTGTCTGCCGTGAAAAGTTTTTAAATCTTTATCACCACCTCTTCTTGCTTTTGATTGCATCCTAGAATGATATTTTCTCTTATCTTCATTTGACATATTTTCATATTCTTCTCTTGTAATTGTTATTCCAAGCATAGATTTTCCACCATGTTTTAAGGAAGCAAAGGTAGGGTGTTGATTTTTGGTTTGAAGCCGCCCATACATTCTACCATGAAATAATTTTTCTTCTCCATCTGTTTTATGGTGCATACCCCTATGATATTTGGACTTTTCATTATCCGATAATGTTTCATAAACATCTTGTGACAGTTCCGTGTATAGCATAGGATTGCCTTGTGGAGTGACATTGCCTTTATGTTTTCTTCTATTAGTTTCTAATTCTAAGGAATAGAAATCCTTCTGGTTCCCCCTCCTTATTCTACCTTCTTGCCTCACATGAAACCTATACAATTCCTGTAATTCTACCATTTCTTTATACATCGGTGATTCTTCATTGGTGACATTATAAGTTCGTTGTAATACCTTTAATCTTTGGTAGTAAGCCGCTCTCTGGCTATTATGCCATTTTCTTCTATCATCCGAAGACGCTCTCTCGTATTCCTCAGCATTGCGAATATCCACACGCTTTAGTATTTCCCAAAATCCGTTCATGGTATCACCCTTTCATAAACTGTAATTTGTTTTGTAGGAAAACGAATTCTTCTACTTATATATTCTTTATTTTTTGACAAATAATATTGAAGTTCTCCTGTTGTAGGGATTGTATCATCCCCAGAAACCTTTCTCCTCTCAACATCATCCCACATTAAATCTAATATCATTCTGACACTTCTTTCTTCACCGTCTGCCATAATTTTATCAGTTAATTTTTTAGCCCTATCAGATATACGAGGACTCTTTAATATTCCCCAAGCCTTCTTCATCTGAATAGCCCCTTTACCTTGTAGATTATATCAGGGCTAACCCCAAATAGATAAGACAGTGTATTAAATGAATCATTAGATTCTACAATACCCTCGATGTCACGAGCATATAAATCAATTTTATCTTCCTTAGCAATTAAATCTAATGCGTATTCGACATGCTCAACATTATCTGTTTGTAAAAATGCCTTGTAAATCATTTGGTCTTTATCATCCTTTAGTAAATCTAATGCCTCAATGTATGCTTTATACATAGCATCCTTATCCGTCAATTCTCTTTTAATTGTCAAGGGGCTATCATTCATTTCTCTTATGAGGTCTTTAAGTGAGGTTTCCATTTTATTATCTAATGCGTATTGCTCAAAATCGGGGTCTTCAAGAACATCAAATAAGCGAAGATTACCTAGAGTAAATTGTTCATTTTCATATTCTTTTATAGGTTTCCCTTCATACTCCACACCTTCTATAAGATTACCACTGGATTTTAATAAGTCAAAAATAAATTTACCTAATGAATTGCGAATGTCTGATGTAATTTTGGTAACTACCCCTCTTTTGCTTTGCCCTTCATCTAAAACTAAGTCGGCTAAATATAAGTTATTAAAAATTGGTTCTACTTCCTGAAATACTTCAATCATTTCCGCTGGGCCTAATTGTCCGTAGTATTTTAGTTTCTCGAAAAAATTAGCAAGTGTATCTAAATCTTTTTTATCTAAATTAATATTTTTTCTTTTAACCATACTTCTTTTCATTCCAGCAAGAACGCTTTTTCTCGACTTAGTGGACAGTGAAATAATTTTCTTATAATTAGAGTCTTTAGTGAATTCAGGTGCATCACTATGGAAGAAAAATCTTGGGTCTAATGTTTCGTAGTAGTAAGCATTTACAAGTTTAATTAATTCATCATAGATAAATATAAAATCTTGGTATTTTTTTTCAGGTTTTGATTCTGCAAACTTTCCAGCCGTAGAAGGATAACTACCCCCTCTTGTATATGCCGTTTGACCTGAACCTCTTAATCTTGCCCCTCTTGGGGCATTGATATTATACATAGATTCTGGTATAATATTTTTAATATCATTAATTACTTTCATAGTATTTTTTACCATCTCATTGATAGTGTCTACATATTTAAAATAGTTATCAAAAGGAATATCTTTCTTAGTAAATACTAATAAATTATCCTTTAATTCTAACTCATAGTATGATAATACAAGTTGCTTGTGATTTAAACGACTGAGAAATGTTTTATTTTTAGTATCATCTATAATCGCAAATGTATATGATTCTCTTTCAGTGAAATCGCTTATCAATTCATCTGCAAAAGCATCAATGGCTTCTACCCTACTTTGAATTATCTCTTGTCTCACATTAGTTAATTGTTCAGTCATTTCTGATTTAATTTTATCTTTAATTCCATCGGCCAATTTCCAATCAATAAAAAAACCACCCTTTTTAAAAGCCGAAAGTAAGGCTAAGGGGTCTCCTATTTTTTTAACATTATTGATTTTTCGATTCGCCACTTCACCAAATTGTTGTGTGGGGTCTACTGAAGTTGTCGTAGTGGTTTGTGAACCTGTATCAGTATCTTTAATATTAAGTTCTTCCCGTTGCGAAGTCTCACCACTACCCCTTGTAAATAGTTCTTGATATTCTCTTGTGTCTCCAGTTTTTGCTTGTAAGAAATCACTGGCTAATTTAATCAATGTCACCTTGTCTTCATATTGGGTCATAGAAATTTCACCTTTATATGTTACAGTAAAGTTAGGCAATTTAATTCCACCCCTACCTGTAAGTTTTTTTATAATAGACAATCTTACTTTATTAAAATCTTCAAGTTCTTTATACCCTAACAATTCTTCCTGAAACTCTTTATCAGCAAATGTAATATTTAGTGCTGAATCATATGACACTTCTTCTGGGAATGGAAAAGTGTCATTACCTAACGAATTAAAAACGCTTTGTGTTTCATCCCAATATTCATAGATTTTGATTCTATCATCAGAATTTTTTATATCATATTTTCTAAATAAATCTACGATGCCTGATAAATCCTTAGTAGGTTTTAGTTCAACCTCTTCGTCTTCCCCCTCCATAGCACTAATTATAATATTAAAAAATCGCCCAACACTCGGATATTTATTTGTAATTTCTGGAACATTAAGTTCTTGCATAACATCAGTAATCTCACTATCATCTACTGAAACTAATGTTAACCCTTTAAGGTCTTCGCCCATCTGTAAAACTTTTGACATTTTTTCAGCGGCGGAATATGATAATAAATTAACACTCCTATTTTTATAAACTTCGGTATTACCTATTAGAATTGTAGGGGAACCGCTGGCTATATCCAATAAAATTAAAACATCTAAAAGTTCTTTAGGTAAATTGAAACCAGCCGTTTTTGCTTTTTTAGATAATGATGTGTAAAAATCAACCGTTACCTTTCTCGCTTTGGGGTTCTTTTCACTATCTTTCGGTGCTACTGTTCCTGCTAACTCGTAAATATTTGAGTATGATGGATGCTCTTGTATAAAATTATCTAACATTCTTAAATATTCATCTTCACTTACTATTTGCATTTTAATCACCTTCTTCCTGTAATGGTATAAATTCTCTTAAAGCGGAAGGACTTAATGTTTTTAAGAAATCCCACGGGTCAAGATTTTGTTTATTAACCGAGACTGTTAAGTAATTGCTCTTGCTTTTTATTTCATCAAATGAAATACTTTTTATCCAATTTAGTAATTCCGTAGTAACACCTTCAACAATTGGTATTAGTATTTTTTCTACTGCTTCTCTGATTTGAGTTTCTAATTCTTCGGCTTCTCGACTTAACGCTCTTATTGATTGGTCTTCTATTATTTCTTGAATTTCACTTAATACAAAATTAATTTCTTCCAAACCTTCTGCTCCGAATTTGCTTGCGAAGGAAATTAAATTTAAAAATTGCTCACCTTTGGCTCTCACTAAATCGCCTTCACCCTCCATAAATACGGGAGAATAATTTTGTGGTATTGCAAACGGCGTTGGATTTTCTTGCGTGTAATAAGAAGTTAATAATTTCATAAATCTTAAATCATTGAATTGAGATGGAAGGTCTACTTGTGTGATATTTTTAAGACCTTCGTTTTCAATCCATTTATTAAAACTTTGGCGTTCAGTAGAATTTGCTTTTTTAGTATTTGCTATAAGGGCGTCTTCTGCTTCTTTCTTAGCCCCTGCGTCAATTACAAGTTTATTTGTCTCTTTGTCTCTTCGGGCAACAGTGACCCCTGCGACTGCAAAGATTTTTTGATTTTCACCCACCATTCCAAGTTGTCGCTTATATTCTGATGAAGCCCATTCGGGTATTCTTCGGTTATTTTTTAAATCTAAACCTGTTCCGATACGGGTTTTTTGAGATGTCTTAAATGTAAGTAAATTGGAAGTCAATGATTCAATTACAGCAGGTGTAGGTGAATCTCCTAATAGAATTATTCTTTTTGCCCAAGCCGCCTTCGATTCAAGATTTTTACCATTTTTTATAAAATCTGCAAAAGGGCCTTGTAGGTTTGTATCAGACCTGTTAATCATATGATTGAATATCTTAATGATAGATTCAAAATCAGTTTTATTTTTAGTTAATATAATTTCTCTCGCTTGGCGATTAGAAAATTGTTGTTCCGTATCTTCAGGTTCGGTGTGAATATTATTTAATTGGGTTAAAAATTTAGTGGAAAATTCTTCTATGAGAGATTTGTCTAATTTTGCATATGCTTCATTATTGGGATTAATTTTAGTTATAATTCTTTTCATTTCGTTATTTACTTTATCAACAGTGCCGCCAACTTCAGCCGCCTTCAATTCACGAGCAGTTATCATAGAGTAGATTAGCGCAAGGGGGTTACCTTTAAGAAATTCTTCATAAATAGATTGAATGTTACTCTCAATCCATCTCAAGGGGTCTCCCTGCATTTTGTCTGCAAAGGTTTCTGTTTCGCTATACTTGCGTTCTAATATTTTAGAAAACACAATAGGATAAAGTCTGTCATAAGTAGGCTGGGCTAAGGCTTTAATCTTCTTAGGGTTTCTTCCCCGCTGTTTAATCATTTCAGCAAAAGACTTATCCTCGTCAATAATAATTTCTCTTTCAAACCTTCTTAGGTTTGTAGGACTAATTTCTTTTAAATTATCTAAATACTTAGTAGAAGGTTCTTTACCCCGCCGAGGATTTAATCCCCTACGGACTTCATCTATATTCAGGTATTGCATGGCTATCACTTAAGCAACATGTAAATTCCCAAAATTCCACCTAAAACAATTATTACTTTTGGTAATGCCTTTTGAATTAAAGCCTTATATTTTGCCTCTTGGCCTTCGGAAATAAGCCCCAAATCTTCTGCCAATTCTACAATGTCTTCAGCAATATCAGCGGCATCTTCTATTTTATCTTCTGTACTCATATGAATCCCTATTTATATCTTAGAGGGATTTGGTATTTATAGTTATTCGTTATCTAATTGATTTTTAAAACAAAACATATCCATGTATATTTCATTATATGTGCCTGATAATGTGTTGTAGGCTTCTGCTATTTCTACCCTAAAATCACGAGTAGTTGAGACATCGGATTGTTTAATTAGCGTTATTAGGTTCTTACAGATTTCAATTAATTCTTCAAACCTATCAATTCGCAGGTCGCTATCATTAACGCACTCGTTTTCTTTTTCAAGGGTTGTTTGCCCTTTACGATTTGCTACTGCTAATCTTTCGGCTTCACGCTTTTTTCTTTCGGCTAACGACTTATTAGCCTTTTTTCTTTCGGCTACTATTTCTTCTATTGGGTTAATATCTGCGATATTTTTTCCATCCAAAGTTCTTTGTAGGCCAAACTTAGTTTGTTTTTTTCTTAAACCGTCTTGCCAAATCATGCTGTAAATGGCCCCCTTCTTTTGCTTTCTGGTTTATGTGTATAGATGTCGCCATCGGTGTGAATGTAAATTTTCTTTTTTCTAACTAAATCGTTAATAATTCTTTTTAGAGTTTTACGGTCGGCAATACTTTTTAGATTCTTCATACCCAAAGCACCGCCTTCTTTTTTAATTTCTGCAAGAATTTTTTCTTCAATCTCACGGTCTGATTCTTTAGTCTTTAGTATATCTTCCCAACTCATTTTCCTTTCCTCCGTTTGTAAGTTTTACAAGCCGCACAAGTAGGGCGGCATCTTCTCTTTCTACCCTTTGAAGCATCTTTTCTACCACAAGGTTTAGGGCCGTTTTTCTTTCCACATGAAGAACAGTCAATCCATCCTCCCTGTGTTTTCTTTCCTTTACCTTCTTTTCCACCCCGTCGAGAGAACCACCCATGTAAGCCTTCGGACTTCTCTCTCTTAAAGTTATCGCCACTTTGTAAAATATCTTCCCAAGATTTAGAAATATCTAAATACGCATCGGCAAGCATAAGTCCTACCTTTTTACCTGCTTCTATATCACTCGGATAATGATTACCCATTTGAACACGGGAGAGAGAAATTTTTTCAGCCAAAGAGTTAAGTTCTTTTTTCTTATCGGGATATTTTTCACCGAGAACTTTAGCCAGCGCATGTGCTTCAATAGCATGGCCGCTTGGGAAAGAAGGTGTATCGTCTGTTGTTGTTATAGATTTAATTTTATCTGAAATTTCATATGGTCGATTTCTACCATATTTCATTTTAAGTCTTATAGTATGAATGTCTACATCTTCAATGAAATCTTCCCAATCCGAAATTTTTTCACCAACAACATCAACTAACATTTTATGATTATTCTTATCTAAATTTTCAATGGTTTTTTTATCTAAGTCTTGACTTTCCATAATTTTTAAAACCTTTGGAAGTTCCTCTTCGTTATCAGGAAATGACAATTCAGGAATGTCCACTTCAAAGGAAGGTTTGGAATCAAGTAATTTTTGCTTACTCGCAGAAAGACTGTTCATCCATTTGGATTCTTCCTTGAGTATGTATTGCCACATTATATCACTTCTTTTTTGAATTGCCCCAATTAGCCGCACCCTTTTTACGACATTGAACTAAAGCACCAGAAGCATATGCGGAAGGCCATTTTTTATAACGACTTTTTACCTTGCGATAACAAGCGTCTTTCTTGGTCTTGGATTTCTTTTTCTTATACTGCTTACTACCTTTTTTGCGTCGAGACTTACTTTTCTTACGCAATGTATCGAACCACAAGTTAATCCCCCTCTTCAATCTTCATAGGGCAATTAGGTTTAATTGGTAGAGGGGGTAAGTTCATAGGACACATGTTAAACTTTACAACACTTTTTTTACATCTTGGGCAAACGCCTGTTTTTTTAACACCCTTTTCGATACCTAATTTTTGATAGGCGAAGAGGTCTTTTTCTTTAATTAAGTCTGTCCATGTCATTTTTTCTCACTCCATAAGTTTGCCCATAGTTTATGTCTCTCGTAGTTTTCTTCCAAGTAGTCAATAACTTCGTCTTTTGACGGGGCGTTATAACCAAGACTATCTGTAAGGTATTTATAAATGTTTTCAAATAAACTATCTTCGGTTATATAAGAATCGAGCATTTCACGCCAATCGAGTTTAAGAATATTTTGCCATGTCATCTACTTACCTCCCTTATTTTTAATTCTCGTTTAAATACTGTAAAGCCTTTTTAGCAGGTTCAACCGTATAATATTCCCATTGATAAGGTTCATAGAATCTATAAGCGTATTTGTTTAAAGTTGTTCTTATTTCATTAATGGTAGTTAATTCTTGTAAAATATTTGAGGCCCTTTCCAGCCCTTGTGGGGTTTTACCATGAGGCATTTTATCTATTTCATTACTTACTTCTGTAGTGTATAACATTTTGATATTATGGATAGTTTCTTCTTCTTGTGTTGGGGATTCGGGTTGTTTATTTCTTCTAAACCTACCAAAAGGTGCTTTTTTTATTTGATTTTCCCAATTCATTACATTTTCCTCCAATCTATATTTTCACCCATTTGCATTTTTTTAGCAAATATATTAAATATCGTAGTATTATCAGGGGCTGTAATTTCAGTAATAAAACTAACAAAAGGGTGGGCGAGTTCAGACATTCTTTCCGACCCCCTTACATTATATTTTTGAGCATCTTCTACAGATAAAGTTAAATAAATCTCATACTCGTCAATGTAGGTGCTTTTACTTTGAGAAGGGTATGTCTTGTTTTCAAATTCACTAACGCTCATTCTAACATTAGTGCCAACTACATCACTACCGATATTAAAATCAAGTTGTTGGGTATTAATAAATTCTAAAATTTTACACGCTGTTTCTTCAGGCATTTCATCCATTTTCTTTTCATCCATATCTTGTTTAGTAAATCTATTTATTCTAATTTTAGTAAAAGATTTTAATTTATTACGGCATTTAGGTTCAATAGGTTGCTGTGGTTGCTGTGCCTGTTTAGGTTTTTTATTTCTCCTAAACCTACCAAAGGGTGCTTTTCTTAATTGTTCTTCCCATTTCATCTATTCAACTCCCCATTTCTTTAACCTGTTGTTTTGAATTTTCCAAAGCATCTACCGCTCGGTCGAATATTAACTTACTTCCTAAAACATATTCTATTCGAGTAGATTCGTCGTAGTCGCCCATAACCTCAACTAAACAATATGTGTTTGGTCGCATCCTTACTAAATCTAATTTTTGTTGATTACTTAGATTAATCATACCAGACATAGAACTGAGTGATTCCTGTAAATCGTTAATTCTTTCTTCTGACATTTCATTAACTGTGATTTTGTTATTATTTATAGGTGCGATAAGAAGATAATGAAATGCTGGTTTTTTACCAAGTATTTCCTTAAAAAAGTTTTTTTCTTTTTCGTTAAGGTTTTTAACCTCGTATGCCGCTAAATTATCTTGTGTTAATTGGTATTGAAAAAAAACAGCATGTAATTCCATATCTGAATTCTTAATTATATTCCACCAACTCATGCTAATTTCTCCTTATGCCATATGTGAGGCGTAGTTAACTCTAACATCTTTTTCCATCCTGAACAGTTCAAATAAAACAGGAGCGAGGAAGTGGTTATATGGGTCTTTAATCTTAGTTGTAAATGAATGAAGATGGCCGCTAAAGGTATATTTTGGAACCTCTGTATTATATGTCCACGGTTTGCTTAATCTTACCTTCCTTTCAAGGAATTTGTATCTTTTCATAAACCGCTTTTTTTGCGGAAATTCACCGAGAGATTCTAAATATCTTATACCATTGGCAATCTTACCCAATACCATATTTTTATTTTCTTCTCTCATCTTTTTTCTCTCCTTACTATTTTTTATTGTTATTCTAAGTTTATCTTCTAAAGTACCCATTTCTTCAGGAAGATATTCTTGTGTTAATTTGCTGGCTTCCGATAAATCTAATTTTAATATTTTTTCCCACTTCATGCTAATCTCTCCTTATCTTGGACTATCTATTGATTCTGTGCCTTCATCTTCAGTATATCCACATTTAGTACAATATGAAACTTCGTCTTTACCTGTTAGTGAAGCCGCTTTATTAGGAAAAGTAGTCATCATTTTTGAACCGCATCTTGGGCATTCTTTATCCCCGTAAAAGGGTTTATTTTTTAGTATATTTTTCCAATTCATGCTAATCTCTCCGCTATATCATCGCGTATCTCAGTCCATACTTCGGGGTATCTTTCTATAAGAACCTTTTGTATGACTTCAATCTGCTGAATTACCACAGTTTCTTCTCGCTTATGTACTAATTTGCCCTTAAATTCCAGTGCATACTTTAGCGACTCACGAATTTCTTTACTAAGTTTTACCAAAGAATCCACGGTTTTGAAGTCTAATTCGTCATTATCTATGATAAATTGTTGAATCTTACCCTGCAACATTGAAACATTTTGCGAAAGTAGGTCAATTTCATTCAGTTCTACACGGGCTACATCTAATGCCGCCGATTGTTGAACGATAGGTTTGAGATGTTTCTTCATATGTAAGTTAATTGAATCAACACCGACATCTAAATATTCTGCAACCTTGCTCGGTTTCATATGTCCGTCTACAATTGCGGCTTCTAAATCTTTTCTGTTTGGAGCAACACATAAAGAACACTTATCGTTTGAATTATCGTGATAAGCATTCAAATGTTGTTGCATATGCTTTCTTGTAGTTCCTGCTCTCCAACCTTCTTCTCGGTCTAAACCTGATGCTTCCATGCGACCTTCAAGAATTTCTACTTCTATGTTATCCCTATCCGGATGATTACAGAGAGGGCAAGATTTACGAATTTTACGCATTTTCTATCACCTCATTTAAATCTTTAATAAACTGCGCTATGGTGGTGGATGAAAACTTATCATCACCCTCTTTATCAAAAAAAATCATTGTAGGTTCAGTCGCATATACTGAATTCGGAGTTCTTACACTAAATGAAATTAGTCCGGCTGATTGGGGTTTTTGTAGCGCGAAACCTGCTAAAGACACTAATTTTTCATATTCTACATTATCTACTCCGGTAATAGTTCCCCTTTTCACTCTTTCCTCTAATTCATCCATTCTTGTTTTCTGTGCAGGAGTTAATCTATTTTCTTGAGCATAACCTACAGATTGAGTTCCGCCCGATATTATTTCCTTACCCGCAGCATGAACTCTTAAGTTATCTCCATCCCAAATATCCAACATTTCTGTTAATAAATCCGAGATTTCTTCATTACCGATAGAGTTTATAATTTCTTCAACCACAAGGTATGCGGCCTTATAACTTTCATCTTGTAAATCTTCGTATGCCTTAATTACACTCCACCACGAACCGCTTTCGTTTTCAGGCCCTACACTATTATTCATTTCATCACCTTCATTAAATTACTAAATACTGTCATAGCATCGAGTTGCTTGAGCGTAATACCATCACTTTGAGTGCTGTTCGGAACCTTGTATGTATTCATTTCTTCACCCATAACTTCACGAACAATTTTATTTAGAGTCTTGTTATTTGCTGGAAACTTAAGAGACACACTGTTAATTGTTTCATAATTCACCACTTCGTCAATTTCAATTTTTTCACCATCAATTTTAACAGTGCAATTTTCAACAAGTATCTTTAAATCGGACTGATTAATAGTAAAGGTCTTTCTACCGATTGCTTGGTTAAGTCTATCCTTTACTGCGATTTTAGTTCCTCTTGCGTAAATACTTCCATCGGCCATAACTTCTCGTATTGCTTTGTTAAGCCCTGTAATTGTAGCCATTTGAACTGCGCCAGTCTTAGCACCTAAATTAGCATTTACTGATAAATTAACAACAGGGGGTGCTTTTTGCTTATCAATTAATTCTATGACACTCGCTACTAAAACTCTTAGGCTATTTTCAGGGCCAAAAATTGCTTGCCATAGTGGGGGCTTTGCTTTACCCAACGGAACTGTATTTTCAGTTTCGCCTTCAACAGACCAATTTTTACCTTTAGGATTCACACTTGAAAATTCCTGTCCAGTTTGTTTAGAATTCCATGTGCGATAATTCCAATAGGCGGGAGTTAAAAAATGTCCTCTCGAAAAACCTCTTTTAATTTCAGGTTTTTCATCACCCTTTGGTTCTTTAAAATCTATCATTGTTCTAAAAAGTATATTCTGTGGATTTCTTTTTGGGTTCTTTTCTAATGCCCCCAAGTCATCTATTAGTTTTTTTATATCTAATATGTGTTCTTCTAACATTATAGGTTCATCTATAATTTCAATCAAATCGAGGAGAATGTCACCTGCACCAATAAATCCCTTGACCCCTCGACCTATTGTTTGTTTTCCGTGATTCATAACTGTTTGATATACTGACTTAGCGTTTGCCTTTCCAGTATTGGCATCGGGTTTTCCGGTAATGCCATATTCAGCATTTTTACTTGGCCCCCAAAATTTTTTATAATTTGCTATAAGTTGTAAGGCGGCAGGTTTATCCCATTCAAACATCTTCTTCTTCCTCCTCTTCACTGAATGTAGGGCGGTGTAATGTCTCAAAACCTTCGCTTTGTGAAGTAGTTGCTTCTTTTGCCAATTGTAGTATTTTCATTACTGACAAAGGAACGCCTATTTTTTTACCTTCTTCGATAAAACTTTTTAGAGCAATTTCCCAATTTTCCATGCTGTCGGTAGAAGACTTTTTTAGATATTCTGTCCACTTCATATTATTATCAAGAATGGCAATACTACTTAAGTTCTTCTGACTTTTATAAAATTCATATGTATCTGGATTGGCTACATTTTTTACCGTGTGGGTATTATCTGGTTGTAAAATTATTTCTAAAGTTCCAAATTTAGTTTTAAATACATTTTTATGCTCAGTTTCTTCAAACCCTAAAATAAATGGAAATTTATATCCTGTATAATAATGGGGGTAATCTACCAAAAAATCAAATAGGGTTTTTATAAACTTAACCCCCTCATACCCAGTTTCTTTCTTTACAATTTTTGCTATCCCTCTACTGGTTAATTCCATGCCGTCTTTATATAGAGTCACATCACCAAATACTTTCGCCTCCGACATACCAAAGCGAACATCAACAAGAGGATTTGCATTCATAGCAATAAAAAAGGGTGGTTCACCTACTTTAAATGCTATCCCTCTTTGCTTAGTCACAACATCTTCTGAAAAATTCCAGTCATCCGGTTTTACCCAATCAGAATTATAACGGTGAGGGTCGACTTCAAAGGATGATGATGTATAAAATAATTCAGATTTTTTATCATATGTAATACTGTAATGTGAAAGTCTACCTAGTCTAAATTTATCTGTATTTATGGGGTCTACATAAAATTCACTATCTACTCTAAAATTGGGTTCAAATGAAATATCTTCTATATCTATATTATAACTTGCCTGACAATTAGGACATTTACCTTCACGGGATTCTGTATCTACTTTAATTTTTTCCTCATCAAACGGACATTCAATATATGTGTTTTCATTCAAATAATCATATATCCCTTCAATATGCTCCGAACTACTTTTATCATCAAGTAGTGTAAGAATTAGCCCTCCTAAATTATCTCCCGCTGATAACACTTCACTTAATACAATGCAAATCTTAAAATCTTCTTTTTGCGTTGTAACTAAGTAGCACTCATCACCTTGCATTTCCGTTGTTTTTATATTATACCCCTTACCTGAAGTTCCTGTAACAGAAACATTATTTTTTTCCCAAACTATTTCACTGTTAGAATCTACTATGCTTGATACAAATTCCATAGAGCGTGTAAAGGTATCAATCCATTTTTCGAGTTCATCCTTTCTTTGCCCAGTTTCCAATGTGCGTCTTAACGGGGGTATTACAGATGCAATTTGCCTACCTGTTTTTACTTCTGTCAACGAAGAGTAGTCTTTTCCAACATACTTGTAAATTTGGCAGGTAAATCCCTGTTCATTCAAAAGTTTAATAAAATTTTTTTCCTCTCTAGCATATGATTTTAATAGGCGTTTCCAAGTCATATTACCATCTTCCTAATAATTCTTCAGGTATGTATTCCTTTAACTCGTCATTTAAAATATTCAATGGTATTTCACCATCATTATTATCTATATAGGGCCAGTCGTCACCAAGACCTTCTACATGTTCCCATATTCGTTCTAAAAGTGTGTCCTTATAACTGTGTTCATTTGAATCGTAAATAGTTGCAAGACTATATCCCCGGCTGCCGATTTTGCTCATTTCAGTTTCCGGCATGTGTCTTTCTACATATGCGGGAAGAGTAAGAATTGTAGGTAATTGGTTATTTTTACTTGCGAGAGCAAGTGTTACCATAAAATCTCCATTTGTAATTTCTCTATTAGTTTTTACACAAAAACGCATTCCAGTTGACTTCATTTCTGGGAATGTATCTGTTGCCCTTTCACCAATACCTCTTATTGCTGGACTTGACCCAGATAAAAACGGCATTTTAAATTCAAAAGGCACTCCCTCTATATCGAAATTAAAAACAAAATTTAAACCCTCTCTCTTAATTTCATTAATGGGTTTCATAAATTCTAAAGTTCTTTTATAAACAAGGGGCCTAGTGTTGTAATACATAGATGAAAGAACTCGTTCTTCTTCCTCTTTAGTTATTTCTCGTATTGGTGTAAATTCTCGAAAGGAAATTAGTATCTCTTGAGCCGTATCGTGACTTCTATTCTTTAATATATCTCTCCAAGCCACTACTCCTTCCTCCTCGTCAATCTTTTTACCTTATCAGTAGTTTGGTATTTCCAAACAAACTTTGCCCATCTTTTGTTTGTGTGAACTTCCTTTATCGCTTGTTTTATTGTAGTGTTTGGACTTCGATTAATTATTTCAGTTATTTCTGGCGTGAGAGTCTTAACATATTCTGTCACCATAGTTTTCCATGCGTGATAAGGTGTTATTTCTCTACGAAATTCTTCCAAGTAGTTTCCTATAATCTCTACTATACGGCTTTCGTCTATTTTAAAAGCACCCTTTGGTTCAACACCTGTTGTTAATGCGGTGTGAGAAACAATATCCTTTCTTAGTCTATCTTGCCAACCCATTATTACACCGCCTTATTGAAAAAATGGCCGGGAATTTTTTTGGGACTAGCGAAAAAAAATTTTTCTTTTTTATTCCATTCCCAGCGAAAGTTTATTTTTAACATTATTATTATCTCCCTTTAAAATAAGTTATTATTCTTTATCTTTAAATAAGTTATTATTATTACCTTTAAATAAGTTATTATTCTTTATCTTCTTTTGTTGTATTCCCTGTTTGGCGAACTACGAGACTTTCCAAAGGTAAATCTTGTAGCGCACTCCAACTATTAAAGTCTAATTCACAATGTCTATATAAACTTTTGCAGTTTTGACGACTTTTATGTAGTTCTGAGAGTAAAATGCCCAATTGTTTCTTGTTTTTCATCGGTGGGGGGTAAGAATTGCGCCAAAGTTGGTCAAATTGTTCCCAAATCCAAAGCATTCTATCTATTTCTTCCATCATAGCCCACATTGAGGGCAAATATAAGGTATTTTTATGTTGGCGCATGGCCTTTTTCATAAATTCTTCCATGATTATTATGATGGGCTTTTTGTATTTAATGTTTTTTAATTAAAAAAATTCCCAAAGTGAACCATATGGTAAGGAAAGTTAGTGAAGTTCACTCGTCTTCATCGTTAAACACTTTCACACCTCCTGCGATTCATATTCTGCTAACGCATGAACCATATGGTTCTATGAAATAGATGGTTTTTATTTTCCAGAATTCTAAACATTGGGTTGGAACGAGGGTGGGTAAGAAGGTTTAGAGTTCTGAAAATAAAAGCCTATACCTTTTATATAGGTGAGGTGGGCAATTTCGGCTATACCTTTATTTGTCATAGCCAAGCCCTACCATATGGTAATAATAATTTGTAGAAAGACCTCAGATAAAAAAAACAAAAGAAATAACGGGAAAACACTTTAAGACCGACTTTTCACAGCCGCCATCTTTAATCCTGAAAAACAAAAGTTAAACAAAAACGAAGCCAATTAAGCAATTGAGTATTTTTACTGGATAAACCCGCTATCTCTTTTAAGGGAGTAGGAACGGGCTTTTCACCCGCTTGTCTTAGTTCTTTTAGGGAATCACTAAGAATATTCCTATTAAATTCATATTTCATACACTAAGCATAAGCATATTGGCGTTAAACAGTCCTACCTGTTTTCTGCCGCTTCCACCCTCCACCAACTCACTGTATTTGTTGCCATTTACCATTCCAACTTTGACCGTTGAGAATCCAACGAAAGTTTTTTTGATAAATATCCACATTGTCGAAACCATTTAGTCTTTCTTTTGTAGTTACGGTTTGCCATCCAGCGGATGAAATAAAGAAACCATGACAATCCTTGTAAGCAATCAAATTACCATGAAGAAACAATTCACACTTCCATGAAGAGGGATAATTCTCTCTACATGAATACTTAACTTTAGTATTGCTTTTCTTGAAGTTTCGGTTATAGGTAAATGCCTGTATTGCCTGTCTTGTAATTTCTCTCATTCTTCGCTCGCCTCTTTTGTTTGCTTGTCCATCTCTTTAACAACTTTAAAAGCCATATCTACTCTTTGCCAATCTTCCCAAAGAGCATCTGCTAAAGCAGAAAGTTCTTCTAAGTCCATTTTAATTAAATCAACCATTACAAATTTTTCTGGGTATTTCATTCTTCCTCCTCCTTTGGCACATAAACGGTTTGTATCATTCCACCTGTTATATTTTGTTTATGAAAACAAGCGGTATCGCAATAATACATCATATGTTGATTTGGGTCAAGTTTTGTTTCACACCATTTACAATTAGTATAAGGCTTTTCAACATACCCTTTTACTAAAGGTGCAATTGGGCCAATTCTTATCATGCGTTCATCTCCTGTAATTGTTGAGAGATTTGTTTTAGTGCAAGAATGAGTTCTTTTTCCAACTCTTCTTGACTATCAGCACTCACACGGAGTTCATCAATAATGAACTTCTCATATCGGTTCTGTTTTACTTTAATTACAAACTTCGGTTCTCGCTTTTTCCAAAACATGATTATATTTAATATCTAATAGATATAAGGTATTATACAAATTATCCTTACCATATGGTTCAAGATTTCTTAAAGATTTCTTAAATCTCTTTTAAGATAATTCGGGCGGTATGTGGGTGGGTAAAGTGTTCTCTTAAAAGAGGTATTTCAGAAATAGCGTAGCGTCTTTGAGGAACAACGAAGTGTGTTGAATCTCAGGTTCGATACCTTACCATATGGTATCAAAGTAATTTGTATGATAGACCGCAGGTTAAAAAAGGTGGATTTTTAAGGAGAATCCGTAACTCCGATTTGTTTTGCCCTGCATTGTTTTCTCAACACAGCGAGTTCTTTTCTTTAACCCGTCAATTCCCCGAATGATTAAAAATCATTCTTCGTCATCTTCAAAGAAGTGAAAGAAATGCTTCATTCGGAAGCCTCTTCAACAACTTCTTCTTCAACGGCAACTTCTTCTTTAGGCGTATAAGGCCGGAGAAGTTTAGAAGCCAAAGAGAACTTTTTAGCATTATCAGCATCGGCCCAAGTGCCGTTTCTGATGTCACCTTTAAGTCCAGCAATTCGAGAACCAATGCGAGCCTTCAAAAAGTTTTCAAGGTTTCCGTATTCTTGACCGTCACCATTCTTAGCGGAAGAACGAGTCATTTCAAGATGTGTAGCCTCATTTGATTCAAGAACATTCCAAAAAGCAGTATATGCTTCATTCAAAATAACTTGTCCTTCGTTCAAAACCGCAACTTGATAAGCAGGTAGAGAGATTCCGCCACCTTGACGCTTAGGCCAATTAGCCATTTCTCTCCCTGAGTTCAAGATATTCGACTTAAAATCAGTTCTTCGACTTGCTCGCTTGTCACCTTTTTCGATGTTTTCGATAATATCGGCCCAGTCTTCCTTAAAGAAACCAGCATCAAAATCCTCGCCTTTTGCTTCAGTCATTTGTTGAGTTGCGCTCAACACCACATCCATATCTTGAGAAACAAATGTTCGCACATCTGCAACCCAAGCATTCCAATCATTGTCATCTATATTTTTTTTCGACATATTTCAAAACCCCCTTTGGGTATGTTTGTTGTATGACGAATATAATATAAGGTTTCCAGCAAATCATTCCTTACCATATGGTAATAATAATGTAATGAGTAACAGAACATTCGTAAGTCAAATGTTCTGTACTCGTGGAATATATATGCCTTGCTTATGTCTAAGGACTAAACTCCGTTTATTCTATTTTAGCCCACCCTCATGCACACCCAATAGAACCATATGGTAAGAAAAAATGAAGTATGGCGTTATTCGTCTTCTTCGTTAAACAATTTTTTCACCTGCCCCGGTAGATTACGCTTACGCCTACCATATGGTAAGTAAAATTTAGTAAGGTGAGGGTTACTCGTCATCTTCGTTGAACAATTTTACACCCCCTACCGAGGTAGTGTGCTATCGCCTACCATATGGTAGTAAAATAATAATGAGAGAAAGGAGTGAGCAGTATTCAATGAGCAATACTGCTTCGACTGGAAAGAATATATATCTCTACCCGTAAGACCGCTTAAGGTTTCCGCATCCGCCAAAAATCTTTACCCACCCTCGAACCACCCTTATTTTTGAACCATATGGTAAGGAAACATAATACTTTCTATGTTGAGCGAAAGGAATATATTGGATTGAATATATTTTTTGAGCAGTAGGGCTGAAAGTCCAATAGAAGGTATTAGTTCCGCAACCTGACGGAAGAAAAAGGACATAAAAAAGAAAATTTTGTTAACAATTCATATGACCCACCCTCGAACCACCCTTTCTTGTTAACAAACCTTTCTGATTTATTTTGCTACGCAACCATATGGTAAGCGTTAATTTGTTTAGCACCTTATACCTCTCAATGATTAAAATAACTATGCCCAAAGGGTAGGAGATATACACATGCAACATGATAAAATAAAGATGACTGCGAAGGCCGTAAAATGGCTTGAAACTGCAACGGATGAAGAGGATATTGAGGATGTCCGAAAATTACTTGGTCGAATAGTGCCATTGGATGAAAGTCCTCGACTTCAACGCCGACTTGAGACTTTGAACACCTATATCAAGGGAACATCAATGAGAGTTACCTTGAATGAGGCTCAAATGGCTACAAAGGTAAAAATTGTTGATTCATTAAATGAAATCTTCACTCTTTACCCCGAATTGAGCATCCCTCGCACACGCAACCTTGAAACACTTGGCGAAAAGGTCGAAGAGGCTATCAAGGCTCAAATCAAGGCGGAATCAAAGTGATTTTTTCCGAAGATGACGAATAAGGCTCAAAATTGAGTCCTATGCCCCCCACTTTCTCTAAATGAGAAGGTGTGCCGCTTCTCACCCTTCTTAGGAGGGGTGGGAAGCCCCCTTTTTTCAAGGTTGCTACTAAACAAATTAACGATACCGCAACCATATGGAATGGGAGGTTTGAGGGCGGGTCAGATTCCGCAGATAATAAAACTCTGGGATAGGGAATTATTCTATACTCTTTATTGCACCGTAGATAAAACCATATGGTAAGTAAAAAGATAATAATTACTAAATAATACAATTAGGTGTTGCTGGCTACACCGAGTGTAATTTTTACACCTACTGCTTCAAAACACACCGGATTTCACATCGGCTTTATAAGCGATTCAGCCATCCTCAATACTGCAATTGAATCATATGCAAGCACTTTACCAATGTTTCTTAACAATCACAAGAAACTCCAACCCTAAAAAACACTTTGAATTAAATGTAATAATATGATTTATTTACTTCATACTTTCTATTTCATTTCGCATGACATTCTCATGTGAGACAACCATGAGACAACACTATGTATGAGATAATGGGATTTAGACATACAATGTTAAGTGTATTCTCATATTCTCAGTATTATCATACTATTCTTATTCAATTATCTTTACTTCTACAAATATATATATCAAAGTGTATTACTTATATCTATATGTGTAAGGCAACCCGCATGAGAAAGTGAGAATATGAGAATGTGCTTGGAAATGTATGAGATATGGCGATTATCTCCCACACTTTGTCATTCTCATATGTCTCATGGTGAGAATGTCGGTCAATATGACCTATATCTATCACAATCTAACTTTCAACTATGGAAATTAACTTTTCTCTAACAAACCACAACCCCCGGAAAAACGAAAATGAAAAAAAAATAAAAAGGTGAGCAAAATGAACATATTTTATCTAGGAAACCCGCAGACTTCTGCACGAGAATTATGCGACAAACACATCGTAAAAATGATTACAGAAACAGCACAAATGTTGTGCTCAGTTCATTGGTGCAAAGCAAACACGGCGCAGAAAGCAAGAGATGTGGCTAACTTGGGTCTTTTCAAACCAGCACATATCAATCACCCTTCAACAATATGGACAAGAGAAACAAATGAGCAGTATCTTTGGCACTACGAATTGTATTGCGAGATGGTAAAAGAATACAATAGACGATATGAACCAAAGAAACCTCATGGTTCAGCACGATTTATAGGAGTTATTGATAAACCACCTGAAGATTTAGGTTCAGGTTGGAGAGAACCCCCACAGTGTATGCCCGATGAATACAAGTGCGATGATACAATACAGGCGTATCGTAATTACTACTGCGGAGAAAAACTAAGATTTGCTAAATACAGAAAAGGAGGAAAACCAGAATGGCTAAAATAAAAAATATAAAATGTAAGAAAAACTGCGAAGACGGATGGCGGGTAGCGTTCATAAATTATGAAAGAGCACCGAATGTTTGGTCTTTCGTTTGTCGTGGTTGTAGTGAAAGTTTTAAGGTAACATTAGGTGAACGAAAATGATAATAAAAAATTATGAAATAACAAGCGGGGTAGCCCCCACCCAAATAGAAGGAAAATTAATTGATGGTAGGGAATTTTATATTCGCTACAGAAACTGTATCTTTTATACAGAAATAGAAGGTGAAGAGACATGTCGAATAGAACTATGGGATAGAATGGGAGACTACCATAGAGAAGTATTCATGGAAACCCGTGAGGCTTTTCAATTAGCAGGAATGAAGACGGCTATCAAATGCCGAAGACCTATGGTTCATAGGCCAGAATTTGAAACAAAAATACATTGTAAAACATGCGAAGGTGAAGAAGAATGAAGAGAAAAATGAGATGTGAATGCGGCGTAGATACTTGGTATGAAGATAGTAGTAATGTCTACTATGTAGACGCATGGCGAGCATTACAGTCAAGATGTAAGTGTGGTGGCGAGAATGAATGATTATTTGAAAGACTTTTTGGAAAATAAAATATCAATGCAAGACGCTATGAAGATTGCCCTAATGCTTGATGTTGATATGGATGAAGCATATGATATTGCTGTAAAGGCTTTGATTAAGGCGGCACTTGATACATCAGACGATTTGACAGTGGAAGAGATTGAAAGAACACATGAAATGTGCGAGAAAGTAGACATTACTTGGTGGGGAAACAATGAGAGATAGAAAGACAGTAACCATAAACGGTGATACAATTACAGAAAGGATGATGTGGGATTGGCTTGTCACAGCATTTGAAGGTGGTAGTAATTATTGGATTGGAAAGGTAAAGGTCAGTGAGAAAACTATGTCACTACATTCTTTATTTGCTACTGAGTTTGATAATACAATAGGTAATTGGAGATGGTTTCATCAAGTGCCATTTGTCTTAAACACTGAAAATTTCAAAGGGCATGAACTTGAGATAGATACACCTTCTGGGGTCAAATTCCTTGCAGTGCAAAATCTTTTCAATGCGATTGAAATAATGGATATAAATTGTCATGGAGATTACCAAGATTTAGTTACAGAAAATTACGATGCTTCAACAGCAGATATTTTCCTACAATATGCTCTATTTGGTGAGGTGATTTTCGGATGATTTTTACAATAATTGGTGTGACAATTTACACAATTTTTGTAATGGTTTTATCAGAATTATTTCACAGAAACCTAAATTCTGAGAAACTTCCCTACGGTGCAACGGAGGAGATGGAAGATGAGTAATGTGCCTCAATGTCACATATGTGATAGTTTAGCAGAGGTAATTCTTACTGAAGGTAGACTTAATATACTCGAAGTTCACTCATTGAAAGGTAAGACTTTGTATGATTGGACTGGAGGTGGTAGTCTTGCTACACACTTCTGTAAGCCTTGTTTTTCAGGCTTGGCAAAACAAATATACCGTGAAGGCTACTATGCCGACCACACACTAAGGAGAGATGAAGAATGAATGGAATACATACAAACTGCGTAATATGCGGAGGGTCACTTTTGCACCCCGACGAAATCAAACTGGGCTACCATGAAGAATGTGCTAAGTTACAGAACAAAAAAGTTCACTCAATGAGGGGATGAAATGGCTCAAGTAAGAATTCGTAAGTGGGCAAGAAAATATTTAGTAGAAAATGGCCCGGCTACTACACAGGAAATACTCGAACATATCGAGAAAAAAACCTCAGCAAATGGTGGGGTAAAATCAGCAAGAAGTTTAGGAATGGTTTTGAAGGCTGACCCTAAAATTAGAAAGGTTGATAAGGTTACACTCACAGGAGAAACTGGAGTCAAATACGCAGTTAACCTATGGGAAATAAAGGAGGAAGAAATATGAATGAAAAAGGATATATGGAACAATTGGATGGAATGATGAAAATGGGTCTTATAGACCAAGCAGATATTGAGAAAATGTTGAAGAAAGCAACGGGTGGTCTTTGGCTCGATGCAGAACAACAGGCTCAATTGGAAACAGCGATGGAAACATACATGGGGATGATTGATTCTCTCCATGCTATCGGCATCATTTCAGACGCAAGAATAGCAAGCACAAAGAAGAAAACTCGCAAAGTCGTTAGCGAGAGAATTAGTAACGGCAATAAGGTAACAGAAAATGGAACATTGGAGGAATAAATATGGTAAAAGTAACAATTTTAAATCAAACAGGACACACAGAATTAGAACTATCGAGCGAAGAAGCAATTCAGCAGATTTTAGACCACCCGACACACTGGGCTTATATTAACGGCGAATTGGTTTCACACGATGAAATTGCGAACATTAATGCAGAAGACATTACAGATGTAGTGCTAACTCAAGCAATTGTTGGAGGTTGCTATTGAATAGGTAATCTTCTGTTACCAACCTAAATTGCAGGTATAGCAATTACCCAACTTGCGGGTATAGTAAGTGCAGTTTCGGGTCTGCTTAAAACCCGATTTTTTTTTATAACTATGAGAGGATTTTATGAGTAAAAGAACTTGGAAAATGGAATACTGGCCTGAGATAGTGGCTATTTTGATTGATGAAAATGAAGGAAGCGGTAATAGTATTTACCCGTGTGTATGGGATAATAATAAAAGGATACGGCAATACTTGGGTGTTACTGTAACTGCAAATAGTTATTTTTACATTAACACTCCTGAATTAATGAAAGTATTTTTATTAAACTACGAAACTATTTGTGCTTTATCTCACTATATTGGTCGTCTAAAACATACTATGAGACATCATGAGAAAAAATACATACACCAAATTATCTACAATAAAAGAAAGGAGGAATTCGATGCACTGGTCTCTAAGAATGATTCTTGATATGCCCAAAGCAGTAATTGTCTTTAGAAGAAATCACCGAATGGTGGCTCGACTTCAAAAGATAGAAGAGAAAGAGGGGGCAATTGCTTCCTTCAAGTCTATGATGGAATACCCAAGCCTACAAGTAGCCATAGAAGAAATATACATTGATATGTTGCCGGAAGTATTAGATAAGTCCGACACTTTCGATAGTGATGAAATGGAATGGTTTCTTCTTCTTGGTGAAGCAATGGGTGTATTAAAAAGGCAAGATGACGATTTACTGGACAGTGAAAATGATTTAAACCACGAATGGAAAAAATGGGAGGAAGAAATATGATGATAAAATGCTTTAAATGTGACACAGTTTTGATTTTAACTAAGTCACTTTGGGGATATAAAATGTGTGAATGCGGCAACCTACATGTTGATAATACTATCAACGAAACTTATGCCGACGAATGGAGATATATTGCCATTAAAAAGGATATAAAACAAGAAATTTGGAGGAATATAATATGATGAAATATAATAAATTTGTGAGTAAAGATAAGAAAAGCGTTCTGATTGTAACTGGTGAGCGTCTAAAACTAAAAGAACCGTGGGCTAATTGTCAAAGGCAACTTTGTTCATGTTCAAGACCAGATGTTCCTGTTTTCCGTTATCAGTGTGAAAATGACAAGGGTTGTAAAAAGTTTGACAGAATGGATTTCGGTTGCTATCGTTTGGGTGTTGGTAAAGCACCTGTAAATTTAACTGAATGTAATTGTCAAGAGGTAAAAGAATAATTAAAAATAAGGGCGGGGTTCCCAAGTACGGTCAAAGGGGCCGGGCTTAAATTCCGGTGCGTATTGCTTCGTGGGTTCAAATCCCACCCCCGCCACTTATTTTTGAGGTGATTAATATGAAAAATCAAAGATTAAATTACGAAGAAAGACCTACTCGACAGAGGGTGGGTAATAATAACCATTTGAGAAACATTAGTAACATTGTGGAATACATTAAAATGTCCGATGGTGAAGCAAACACATTAGACATTTACTATTGGATTAACGAAAATACAAGACAAGGAATACCTATGCAAGCACTTGTAAATGTTCTTGGTAAAGGGCCATTTATTTCAGTAGGAGAAGAAAGAGCAAAAAACGGTTTAGGACAACCCCGTAGTGTCAAAATATGGCAACTAAAGATTGATAAAGTAGAAGAAAGGAGAGATAATAATGAGTAGAGAAACAGACATTTTAAGCGACATTACAGTTCACATGAAGTATGCAAAGTATCAAAAAGACCTTTTACGAAGGGAAACTTGGGTAGAATTATGTATGAGGAACATGAATATGCACATTCAGCATTACCCTCATCTTGAGGGAGATATACGAAAACTATACGAAAACTATGTGTTGAAGAAGAAAGTATTACCCTCAATGCGTAGCCTACAATTCGGTGGAAAGTCAATTGAAATTTCACCAAACCGTATTTACAACTGTGCGTATATGCCTGTTGATTCTTTGGAATGTTTTTCCGAAGCAATGTTTTTGCTACTGGGTGGAACTGGAGTTGGATATTCTGTTCAAAGACATCATGTTGAAAAGTTGCCTGAAATCCGAAAACCAAATCCTGAGAAAAAGCGACGGTATTTAGTCAGTGATTCTATTGAAGGTTGGGCAGATGCAGTTAAGATTCTAATAAAGGCTTACATGGGGCAAAACCTAAGCACGCCTGTATTTGATTACTCGGATATTAGAATTAAGGGTGCTCTATTAGTTACAAGTGGTGGAAAAGCCCCCGGCCCTGCACCTTTGCGTGAATGTTTAGTTAAAATTGAGAATCTTTTGTTGTCAAAAACTGATGGTTATTCATTGAAACCTATTGAAGTCCACGACATGATGTGCCATATTGCAGACTCAGTTCTTGCAGGTGGTATTCGTAGGGCCGCATTAATTTCATTATTTAGTGCTGACGATAAAGATATGATTTCATGTAAAAGTGGAACATGGTGGGAACAAAATCCTCAACGAGGGAGAGCAAACAATTCAGCAGTTTTAATTCGTAACCGTGTAACAAAGCCGTTCTTTTTAGAACTGTGGAAACGAATTCAGGAATCTGGGGCAGGAGAACCGGGGATTTACTTTAGTAATGACAAAGATTGGGGAACGAATCCTTGCTGTGAAATAGCATTGAGACCTTATCAATTCTGTAATCTTACAGAAATCAACGCTTCATCAGTAGATTCGGAATTAGATTTTTATGGTCGATGTGAAGCCGCCGCACTCTTGGGAACTCTTCAGGCTGGTTATTCTGACTTTCATTATTTGAGAGATTGTTGGAGGAAGGCTACAGAAAAAGACGCACTTTTAGGTGTAAGTATGACAGGAATTGCTTCAAATACTTATGAAAAACTTGGTGTAAATCCTGAAACTTTATTAGCGTATGGGACAGAAATTATCAAGAAAACTAATATAATATTTGCAGAAAAAATTGGAATAAAACCTGCATCAAGGTTGACTTGCATCAAGCCCGCTGGAACTACTTCCTTAGTTTTGGGAACTTCTTCAGGTATTCACGCATGGCATGATGATTTTTATATTCGACGCATTCGTGTTGGGAAGAACGAGGCAATTTATTCTTATCTTGCTAATGAACACCCTCAACTTGTTGAAGATGAATACTTCTCTCCGCATGATACAGCGGTAATTAGTATTCCTCAAAAAGCACCCGAAGGTTCTACAACTCGTAAAGAGTCGGCACTTTCGCTTCTTGAAAGAATCCGTTTGTTCTCAAAGACTTGGGTTCGTAGCGGTCATGTTGATGGTATTAACACTCATAATGTTTCTGCTACGGTTTCACTTCGAGAAGGAGAATGGGATTTTGTAGGAGAATGGATGTGGAATAATCGAGAATATTATAACGGACTTTCCGTTCTACCTTACGACGGCGGAACATACAAACAAGCACCGTTTGAAACAATCACTGAAGACATATACAATGAACTTGTAGGAACCTTGAATAAGGTAGACCTCACACAAATAACTGAACTTGAGGACAATACAGACCTTAAGGGAGAAATTGCTTGTGCAGGTGGAGTTTGTGAGATATAATAAAAATGTAATAGTATTATCTCCAATTGATAAAGTTATGGAGGATGGAAAACCTCGTAGCAACAAAGAGATAGTATCAGCAATAATTGACTTACCCACACATGACGGGGTAAGAAGAAGAATAATACCTACTATAATGCAGGTAGCCATGTATTTAAAAAATAACCAACACAAATATGAATATAAAAAAATTAAGGAGATGAGAATATGGAAAATGAAAATATAATTTTTAGAGTGACAAGTTTTAAATCAAACGGTTCAGTCTGGACAAAGACATACGAAGACGAAAAGAAGTTACTTGAGGTATTGCCTGTGCTTTACACTCAATTCCCTCATGTAATGGTAAGCAGACAAACATTGAGAAAGCCTCATTTGGAATACCTGAAAGACTTGGGGGATAAAGTATGAGAATCGAATTTCACATTGTAGATGATGCCGAACTTCCCCCAATTACTATTGCTATGGACAGTGATGGCCTACATCCTATATTATATATTAACCAATATCATAGGATTTGGTTAGGATTAATGAGGAATGCAATTCCGGGGATGGCACAACAAATGCAAGATAAACTTACTGAACTATGTGATGGATTCTTGCAGGAACAGATAAGATTTAAACAGGCAGACGAGGCGTTTTTAGATGACGAATAAAATTAAAAATTTGACAAAAATACTAGAAGAATGCGATTCATCCTTATTCAATGTAACTATTTATCAACAACAACAACAGTTGACTAGTTTTTACGCTACAGTTAGCACACATAAGGAATCAGCATATAATTATTATAATAGAAGAAGGCGGGGAAGTAACGACCATACGGTAAGAACTGGAAACGACCAATCAATTAATTACTTTGCTAAAACATCCATTAAGATTTTGAATAATGCCTTAAACAGAAAAAATGTAGTGTGTTTTATGAATGAATATTGTAATGTAATTATACAACAGTTTGAAAAAAAATACTACATCAATGGACACATGGTAACAAAAGCAAGACTCAATGGTATTATTCCGGCAATTTTGATGAGACTAAATATTTGTAAATCTCAAGAAAAAATGGATAAGGTTATTGATTTGGCAGTCGTTACTGACCCCACTATTTCTTCTGCAATTGTAAATAAAATTGAATATACCTTTTATAACAAAGGTGAAAAGGTAGTAACATTATTGAATCTGGAAAAGACATCGAAGGAAACTTCAGCCATTGAACTTTATGAGGGTCTTTGGTGTGACTTCAAGGATAATAAAATCAAATCTTTTATCAATTCGTGCAGGGGTAATAAAAATAAATACCTCGGTATAAGTCCTGAAGAACTACATTACGAGTCACGGGGAGAATTTTTAACTGATAGTCAAGTTCAAGTCGTATATGCTTTCTTAGAACAGAACCGTAAGTCTTCTTTAGTCGAGAAGCGTAGTATGGAATTGTTCAAAGATTTAACTGAGCGATTCAAGGGTAAGATATTTGAGGTTAAAATGAATGTTGAAGAGAGTGATGGTAAATGGGTTGCGAAACAGGCTATGGCTGTAAGAGGTAAAATATTAGATTGGGTAGTAGTAGATAGAGGTTATAAAAGAGGGCGACAAGATGTTTCAACATACGCTCTCATATCTATGACTAATTACAGAAAGATTCAAAACTCAAACGGAACTTTTAGATGCACTAGCAAAAGTGATAATTACTCAATTCCAGACATTGCGAATAGCAATAGTATTTGGACTTGTAAAACAAGTAATAAATATTTTTTCGCTATAGGGCCAATTTGTATAGACCAAGCACATAGCGGAGTTTCTCTTGGAGACCAATTCGCTGCTCGGTCTATGGCTTTGTTAAATGATATTCACAGTTGTAATCAAATTTCTACTCTTCGTGGATATGAAAGATATAAACCGGGATTTAGGGTTGATTGGGATGCCGTGTCTTTACTGCAAAAGTCGCCAGAGTATAAATAAATCTATTGACTTGCATGTTTGTGATAGTTGTGGGTTAATTTCTGCTACAAGAATCATTGAAACAAATAGTGGGGTAGAAGTAGATAGAAACTTAGTAGAATTATCAATACTTTGTAGTGAGTTTGAGATAGAGAAAACCGAGAGTATAAAAAGAATGTTCCGTTCATCTTATGTTGCCCTTCTGAAGGGTAATTATAATTTGTCGGAACTCGCTGTCGCCGTAGTGTTTCTAAATAATAAGTGGCTTAACTTGGCAAAGTTGGGCCGATTCATGGGGATTAAAACAAGACGGGCTAAAACAGTGGTGGCAAGATTACAGAATGTTTTTCATATAGATTTAGTATATTCTATTGAAGAAGCGCATGAATTCTGTGATAAACAAAAAATAAATGCAAAGGAAATGATTACGAATATTGGTGAGCAAATGGAACTAACAAGAGAAGTTCTAATGTCTTGCATATATTTGGCTACCGACTTGTCATACGGTAAGGTAGCAAGAATGTTTCATGTAAGTGAAAATACCGTATGGCGACATGTAAAAAAAATGGAGAGATATATATGAAAAATAAAATAATGATTATCGGATGCGGTGGAATTGGTTCATTCTTATTACCACTACTTGACCGAGTAGCGATGTATGATATTACGGTTTATGACCCTGATGTTGTGGAGACAAAAAACTTGACTTATCAAAACTTTGAATATGATGATGTGGGTGTGAATAAAGCAGAAGCACTATCGCAAAGATTTAACTTTGACCCTCAGCCTTTTAAGGTATTGACGCCTCAACAAATTTCTGGATACGATTTAGTTATTTGCTGTGCAGATAATTTAGATGTAAGAAAGATGATGTATAAGTCTGATATTACTTGGCTTGATTTAAGAGCACAGGGTAGAGCAGGATTACTAATTAGTTCTGATGAAGACCCTAAACTTTACTCAACCTTGACAGCAGGGCCTGAAGGTTCTTTTTCTTGTCAAGGTGACTCATGGGATAAAAGTAATCAAGGTGTTCACTTTACTCATGTGGCAGTTGCCGGTTACGGTGCTCAATGGGTTCAAAGACATTTTGCTGGAGACTTTACACCAAAACATATACAGGTGAGCGCATGAGAAAGTGGTTACTACGAAGACAACTTAGAAAGATAGAAAGGGAATACAACAAGATAGTAAAAAAAGTTCCTAATAAAAAGAAAGACGATGATTACGGAGGCGATGATTAATGGATAAAATAGTAAGAGAAGAAATAATTGGACATGAAGAAGAAGTTACTGATGATATGGTAGATTTATTCTACGAGACTTGGGAACCACAAACAGACGGCGAATACATTGACGAGTTAGTTCTTAACAATCGTTATGAAGTTGTAGCAGTTATCCGTGAAGAAAATGAAGATGAATGGGTTCAAGAAACCTTACAAACTTATGGTGCTAAAATTACACCCAAGTATGAAGGTGGAGTAATGGGTTCTTTCTTTCGTGGAACAGAACCTAAAGGGCCTTTAAATATCCAACATACAGATATTGCACCTGAAGTCTGGCAAAAAGAAATCAGTATGGTTTGGGAACACTTACTAAGAAAGGGTGAAGATGTTCCTCGTGACCGAAGATTCCTTGATGCTATTTGGGATGCTTCAACAAATATACTTCCGGGTCTTGAAATATCAGTTATTGTAGACCGTAAAGGAAAACTATTTATGAATAGTGGAAGTCCGGGTTATGTAGATTACGGAGGAGTAAATGTTTCAGGAATGAGTATTCCTATCCGATGTTGGATTCATACTCACCCATTTGGTTATGCCTTTTGGTCTGGAACAGATAATAGAACTTTGCGTAACTGGAGACCGATTAACCAAGAAGCAATTGTCATTGGAAAAGGAGAGCATATGATATGGGAGAAAACAACAGAAGGGGAAAGAATGACGAAGATAGTAGACCGAGAAGCCTTCGAGTTATAAGGTTTCCTACTTTCGGAGTTAGGGAAATTGAGTGTCCCGTATGCGAGGGAAACAAATGTATCGTATGTAATGGAACAGGATTTTTTGAAATAAGTGGGGAGGTTTGGGCGAGTATTCAACAGCCACATATTATACAATATGTGCATGATAACTTGCCCATCCTTTCTAAGGACTATAATACAATTTATGGTTCCGGAATGATTATGAAAACATTGGGTATTCTCAAAAAGAATTGGGAAGTATTGGAGATTAGCAGTCTAATAGGTTCAATGTGGATATGTATTAATATCCAAACTGCTGAAACAAAACACTTTTATAAAGAAGGAGGACTGAAAAAATGGTTAGTATTAGAGAAATAATGAGAATGTGGAAAGGAAAGCGTGGTGTCACAACAGATGCGGCAATTGAATTTCAAGAAAGAGCGAAACAACTGATTGAAGCATTGGTTAACTTGTCGAACTATGAAGCACAAAAGCGTGGTAATAATTCACGCTTACGAGCAACAGATGTTCGATTAGCATATCTATCAATGTTGGATAACAGAAGTGTGGATGAAGAAGTAATTTCAAGAGAACATGAAATGACAGCAGAAGAGTTTGGTGATTGGAATGCTGAATAATTTAGTAGCGCAATTAGATGAGGCTATTGATATGGCTGAAAAGTCAAGCCAACAGGCTTTGCAGAGAAAGTTGTTATTGATTAAAAATTATACTTTAGGATTTACACACGCATTATGGGGTGAAGATAATGTCGAGAATAAAGACAGTGACTCACGGTGAATATGAAATACTACAAGCACTACTCGATTCTTCAGTTATTGCTGAAGCAATTGAGCGTGTTAAGTATGACATGGTTCCTACAAATGATGATGTGGCGGAAAAAAGATTTAGTCAATCAGTAGCAAGTGTGGCGCAATATATGACAAATATGTGTGAACGCCGCCTACATAGATTGCCGAAAAATCATCCCAATTACAAGGAGAAATGATTATGAGAAGTGAAGAAGAATTAAAAGCAATGTTATTAGAAGCAGAAGAAGAAGCAAAATATTGGAGAGACCGTTTTCATTCACGGACAATGGACACAAAACAAAATGCAGAATGTTTGCGAAACTATACTGCCTTGCGTGGAGTAATGAAAACTCTTCGATGGGCATTAGAAGAAATAACTGTTTCTCCTTTGAGGTGATATAAATGTATGATAATGAAGAAGCACCAAAGAATGTTGATGAAGGAATTAATAGACTTATAGAAAGCATTTTGTGGGAGGTATTAGAAGATGAAATGGGACTATATAAAAAGTCGCCGTTTAGTAATTATCCTACATGGAAAGATGCAGATAAAAAAAGATATGATAGAGCCGCAAAAGTTTTACATAAAAGGTTAAAAAATATGATGGGGGGTAAAGGGGAAGTTAAAATACATAATAAGGAAATCGAAACTTCTTCACATGCAAAGTATAATAAGTCTAAAACTCTCAGGGATTACATGAGAGAACATGTGGGATGATGATTTAGACCAAGAACCTATCGAAGAAGGTAACATTGTAGATATTATAAGTCACGATGGAGTCAAGCGTGGTAGTGAAATTGTTGCTGTTCATTGTTTCATATGTGGAGAAAAATTTGTAGGGCCAAAAGATAGAGCCGGAATGTTTATTAAAGGACACAAAGAGTTTCATCAGTGGGAGATTGTTTTATACGATACCCTCGGTGGGCCATAATGACATATACAGAAGGACAAATACAAGGCATACTTATAACTTCAGCCTCTCCTAAATTTCAAATTGTAAATGTTTCCAACGACAGAGGTTGGGAGCCAAGATATAATATTACAATTAGAGTTCCTAAACAGATGATAACATCTTTAGTGAGAGCCTTAGAACATTTGAATGTAAATGGGCAGTTGATAAGAGAAAGGGGTCGTAGAGTAGATACGATACTAATTCGCAGGAGAATGGATATTTTACGGATATGTGACATTTTTCCTCCGAATGTGCCGACAAAGAGTAAAGGATGGACTAAGTTTATCCGTTTAATGGAAAAAGTTCGCAACGGTGAACATATGAACAATGATAGTAGATATGAGTTTGAGATGATTAAAAATGAAGAAGACAGAAGAGAAAGAGAAACCTAAGATTTTTGTAGGAAAACCGGGAACAGGAAAGACAACTAATGCTAAAGCATCTATGGGTAAAACAAAATACATAGAATGCTATGCCAACGATATACCAATTGAAGATGTATATTCTTGGCCTATGGAGATTGGTATTATTATTGAAGATGCCCACTACAAAGCCGACAAGGAAAAAATTATGGATTTAATATATTCCGGTAGACAAGTAGTGCTTACATCTGTTAATAAGAAAGATGTTCCTAAGTTAATTATTAACTCTTGTCAAGTTAAACTGTGTGGTAAAACCAACAGAAATCAATTAAGAATTAAGACCTTGTTCGCTAAAAACTGTGAACAAGTTAAGACATTTGAGGATAACATGTGGTCTATGACAAGTAACTACATTAAGATGAAAAACCGTGATGACTTTTACAAAGGTGTGCGTTTGCATGAACCACCACCTATGCAGATATTATCATGGGCTTCAGCCTCAATGCCTAATAATAATAAATTAACCTTTGTAGCATCAACGCTACATAGATGGCCGAAGGACTATTTCTATGCGCTATTGGCTTATTCTTGGGAGGGCGGTTATGTAACAATGACCCCACCTAAGAGAAAGTCGTCGAGTTTGTTTCCGGCTATATGTCTTAAGTTAGGGCTAAAGGAAACAGATGGCTACTTAGTTCGGAATCTTGTAAAGGATGTCGAGTATGCTAAGTGGGCCGCTAAGAAATTACTACCTGAAGAATGTAAAGTTTTGGGTATAAAGAAAGAAAAGAAAAGAAGAACGACTAAAAGAAAGATGAAAGGATTAGAGGAATATTTATGAGAAAGGGAAAAGGAATAGCATTTACGAAATGGGCTGGGGAAACGCTTAATAGGCTACCCTATAAGTTTCTTCGTGAATGTTACGAGAAAGAGATGAACTTAGAAGAGGCGGTGAAGGAGTATGAAAGAAGACATGAAGACTCTAATTGAACTGACTAAGAAAATGGCAAACGAATTGCACATTACAAATAAAATCGCAATAAGCGTTTCGATTGTAAATGTGATTACCCTTGTAGTAATTGCTTGGGGATTAATGAGGTGAGAATATGAAACAAATGAATGACTATGTGTTAATAAAAAATGAAAGAAGAACTACCACTGATAGTGGTATTGTATTGAATGCGAACCAAAATGGAGGAATTGTATATGATTCTCCTGTTGGTGATATGGTTGGAAGATATGTCTATTACAAGAATGGATATACATTTCACGACGAAGGAATAGAATATATTGCTATTAAATTAGAAGATGTAGTGGCGGTGAAAGGATGAAGTCTATTTTGTATGGAAATGAAGCGAGAGAAAAATTAATCGAAGGGGTTAATGCAGTTGCTGATGCAGTTGGTGTAACTTTAGGCCCTGCAACCCGTAGTGTTATTATTGATAGAAGGGATGGCTTGCCTCCTTTGGTTGTTAATGATGGAGTGACGGTTGCTAAAAATATTATTATTGAAGATAAAATGGCTAATGCGGGTGCAAAACTTGTGATTGAAGTTGCATCAAGAGCGCAGGAAAATGCCGGTGATGGAACTACAAGTTCAACAATCATGGCCCAGTCTTTAATCGAAAACGGTAAAAATTTATTAAGTAGATTTACAGGGGTTGCTATTCGCACAGAACTTGAAAAACTGTGTGAAGAAACATGTAAAGAATTGGATAATCTGTCTTCAAAAATTGAGGGTAGAGATATTTACCATGTAGCGAAAATCAGTGCAAACAATGATGAGAATATGGCTGAACTAATTTACTCAGCCGTAGAAAAAATAGGATACGATGGAGTTATTTCAGTTGAACCTTCACCTACGGGTGAGGACACTGTTTCCTTTATTGAAGGGTTTGAATGTGACAAGGGATATATTAACCCAGTTCTATCAAAAATATTTGGTGAAAGTAAGACATTTGATAAACCATTGATAATGGTTTCTAATGCAGATATTAACGACTTTGCTCAACTTATTCCTGCACTTGAATATGCGAAGTCTAAGAATAGACCTTTAATTGTTCTTTGCACTTCTATCGGTGCAGTTGCACTTAACACCTTTGTAATGAATCAAGTGAATGGAAACATCAACGCTTGTATTGTTCAAGCAGAAGACATTTCTTTTTGGCAAACCGAGAAGTTAAACGACTTGGCTATCTTTACAGGGGCTAAGATGATTAACAAAGAATTAGATATGTCAATTGCAGATATTAACGGTCATTATGGACAATGTAGTAAGGCAATTATTTCATCTAAGAAAGCGGCCTTCTTGGGCTTTATGGGTGACGACGATTTGCTCTTAGAACGACTTGATGAAATTGAAACCGAAGAGTCTATGGCTGAGAATGATTACTATAAAAAGAAACACTCGGTTCGCTATGGAAAACTACAAGGCAATGCCGCAGTAATTGGTATTAGTGGAATGTCGGAACAAGAGATGCAAAACAAATTAGAGAGAGTTGATGATGCCTTGAATGCTACAAGGGCGGCTATTGCTGAAGGAGTTATACGAGGTGCAGGTGTTGAACTTTACGAGCGAAGTATTAGACAATGTGTTGGTATTGAAAAGGTTTTCTATGAAGCATTGAAGTCTCCTTTGAAAAGGATATATTATAATATTAATGGGGTTAACATGGATTCTAAATTTGATAATGACATCATGGAAGGACACTTTTACGACGGTAATGCCAACATGTTCATACAAAATGGAGAAATTTTTGACCCTGTTCGAGTTGTAAAGTCTTCTCTACGCTCGGCAGTAAGTGTAGCGGGTTATGTCTTAACAGCAGATTGTTTGATAGGTGAGTAGTAATGGTAGAAAAACCGTATTACTTTACAAATTTTACTTCACATACTAAATACCCAAATACTCCGGAAACGGATATGATGGAAACAGTATTACATGTTGTAAAATTTAAAATAAATGGAAAAGAAAAAATAGTCGAATTGATGGCAACTGACCCATCAAATGCGATAAATATAGTAAGGAGAGATTTGAATGAATTGGACAGAAAAATATAGACCGAATGTGATAGGAGATTTAATTGGACAACATAAGTTTGTTGCCGATGCAGAAACATGGATAAGTAAAGGTGATTTACCACCCGTTCTTATGTATGGAGTTCCGGGGATTGGTAAAACAACAGCCGCACATGTATTAGCAAATACATTCTTAGGTGAAGATAAATCAACAGACTTCTTGGAAATAAATGCGAGTCAAGACCGTAAATTAGAAACAGTGAGGCAGACAATTACAAACTTTGTCAACACTCGTTCTGTATCTGGGAACAAGTTTAAGATTTGTTTTCTCGATGAATTAGAAGGGATGACTCGTGATTCACAGCGAGCATTAAAAAGAGTTATGGAACGGGCTACAAATGTTCGCTTCATCATAGCATGTAATGACCCGTATGCTGTTGATGACGCAATTCGTTCAAGATGTGCTAATTATTTCTTTCAACCAATACCTGAAGACATTCAGGTAAAAAGGTTAATGGATATTATTGTTGAGAATAATGCAGATTTTACAGAAGAAAACGCCCGCAAAATTGTAGATATTTGTGGAGGAGATATGCGTCGTGCAATCAATGAATTACAGGCGTGTATATATTCCGGTAAAACACCGGATAATCTACTGAATGAACACATGGGGCCTTACAAGAATTGTTTAAAACAACTTCTTGATAAGAACCCCGACGCTTTAGACTTTTTACAGAGACTTGTTTTTGCAGGTCATACTGTAAAAGATATATGCGGTAAACTCCTACAATGTGTTTTAGATATGGAATTATCTTCTACCGAGAAGTTTAAGGTAGTAGGTGCAGTAGGAGAAATGGAATGGAGAAGCAGAAGTGTAACTCCTAAAGTGCTTGTGGCTTGGTTCACAGCACAGTTTATGAAATAAGGAAAAAAATAATAAGGAAAGTGAAAATATGATTGAAAGAGTAGAAAAAGAACTGAACAGTTTAGCGACCCGACTAAGTATTGAAGTCGGTGAAATGAATGAAAAATATACAGAGATTGGTAACAGCAATAATCTCGATTTGGAGGATGAGCGACAACAACTTGTTGCTTTGACTTTGACTCGAAATTATGTTCGTGGTCGTCTTGCATCAAATCGAACAGCCTCAAAAGGATTTGGAGATTCTGGAACAGGATTCTTCATTGGAATTGAACCTGCCCGTGATGTAATGGAATGGAAAAGAAAGAGCGTGATGAGTAAATACAATAGTGATTCTTCACAGGCTTTGAATGATGAAATTATTGCAGAAGTTACAATGACTGATGCTGGGTATGAAAAGACTCAAAAGAAAAACGGAGAATGGGATACGAGAATTATTCCTCAACTTCCTGCATCTGCAATTGAAGTCAATGAAACTACTTGGGTAGTTCCAGTAGACCCTGTAAAGTCTTGGGCATCCGGTGATGTTAATAAGAACTATGGAAAGCCTTTGCCTAAAGAAGAGTTTAAATTACGAGCACACTTTGTTGGTATGAAAGAAGATGGAGATGTTCAACTTTGGACACTTCAACTTAAGAACGACCAAGCAAAGAACTTCAATGTTGAGACTTTCCGTTGGACTACTATTTTTGGTTTGTTCAATGATGAGCGAAACGCTATCTATGGTATTCGAGGAAAAACACTTGAGAGTTTAAATTACATTGATGTTCTTGATGAAGAAGACCCTCGATGGATTGATACTTCTGGTGATTCTATGGAAGACTTGTTGGTTGAACACATGGCAGAATATGTTGCTGATTTGATTGAATTAGAATCTTACCACGAACTAATTTCTCAACAACAAGGTTTACGCCTTGTAGTTACTGATGGAATTGTTACGAGTATGAATCTTACTCCTAATGAGCGAAGTGGAAACCGTGTAATGTGGGTTGAACCTGTTGATGCTAATTATGGATTCGATGAAGACGATATTCCTGAATCTACCCCAATTTGGGTTCCTTCACATTTGGATATTAACTTTGGTGTTGGTTCCGATGTTGTAGTAGTTGGTCGAACAAACCAAACTCAAAAGAAGGATGAAAATGGAATGCCTCTCGATGGAGAATATAACCCTGTTACAATTAACTTGTATGGTGTTTATGCTCGAACTGCAACAGGTGTAGTTGTAGAAGATGTAGAGGAAGACGGCGAATCTATGGAGTACTGGTGATTTAAATGAATTATAATAAAATTGGTTTAATTACAAGTGTTGCCTCAATTTTACTGAGTATCGGTATTTATTCCGCTTACGATGAAAACTTGGGTATCTTCGTTGGTCTGTGGGCTTCAACATTGTTGTTGCTTTCGGATAAGATTGAAGATATGCTTTGATTTAACTTCCGTGTAAATGTTGGCGGCTGAATGACATTCAAATAGGTGCGAAGCCTATACTTTAAAAGGTGAAAAGATGATAATTAAAATGAATGAAATACTACTAGACCTCGAAGAGGTAGAAACAATAGAATGGAAAGAAGACGATAACGAATACGATAGATACAGTGTTCGTTTTCACATGAAAAGCGGTAAAATGTTCACACGCTTAGTGCATGAAAAACAACTAAAAATATTAAGTGAACAATTTAAGGAGGAAGAAGAATGAGTTTGAAAGGAAAAGGAAAAGCAAGTAATCTCGTAAAGAGTGCAAAAGAAGAAGATAACCTAACAGCGTTTGCTAATGCTAAGGCGAAAGCCTTTAATCAGCGAAAGCGACTGTTGGAGAATAATGCGGCATTTATGCTGTGTGGAATTAGTGGAGACCCCGGAACTGGAAAGACCGGAATAGCAATTGATTGTAGAACTGATGAAGAAAAAGAAACCCATTGGGTTTTTATTCTCGACTTTGATGAAGGTGCAGAACCTACATGGAGGCAACATTGGTCGAGTGATGATAAAGTTTTCATCTATAATCCCCATGTCTATAAAGAAGATATGACAGTGGATTATTTGGCTACTGCTGACATGGCTCGTTTCTTTATGGGAATGGTTAAAGAAGCAATAGAATCAAAGAAGATTGAATTTGGTGAAGAAGTTATTGAAGTTGAAGGTGTAAAGGCTATTGTTTTCGATGGTCTTGATACTTGGCTCGATACAACAAATATGATTGCACGACAAAATCACATTAAAGGTGGCGACCCTCGTTTGGCTGATAAAGTTAAAATGGTTCCGACACAGTGGTTTGCTCGAACCCAAGAATATCAAAGGCTTTTCAAAGCCGCTTGTCAATTGGAATGCCACAAGTTTTTCATTACACATATGAAAGAAGTGCATGATGGGTTTGAAGTAGTTGGACAAAAGCCTGATTGGGAAAAGTCTACTACTGCAAAGTTGTTTCAACACATTCACACATACCGTGAAGAAAGAAACAATACAACAAAATTACACGCTAAGGTGCTCAAGTCAAAGACCAATGCAAACAACGAGGGTCAAACCTTTATGTTGTTTGAAAACAACAAAGGTAAAGTTACTTGGAATGGTATGACACCAATCAAGGAAAACGACCTTTGAGTGTAATTGGTTTTTGTTATAGGGGTGCTGTTATGTTATGTTATATTATGGAGGAATTTAAATGAAATTTAGAATGAATGGAAAAGAATTGAAAGAAGCAATAAATATTTGTAGGCTACGGGGTAAATACAATGAAGGCATGGGGAATAAGAATAGTATTCTTTCCGACGATATTTTTATCGAAGTGGAAGATAATGTTGTATATATCCAAAATGCCAACAATTATACTTATGTAGTTTATAGATATACAGATGAAGAGGCTCAAAGCGGTATGGTTAGTTTATCAGGTTCAACACTTGAGAAATATCTTACTGATACCGAAGTAGTCTTTATGAGTGATGAAGGTAGAATACAAGTGGCTTCGGGTAACAGTGTAGTAACTTTACCTGTATTGGGTAGGCATAATGATTTAAATGTCATATACCGCCTTAAGTCTAAACTTAGAAATCTCGACAGGAGAACAATCAAAAGAATGTTTAGAAATGAAGAAGATATTATGGTGACTGATACTTTGTCCTTGAAAACTCTACTTGATGTAGAGTCAGACGAATTATCAGAGGCTATGGCTATCGCTGAGAAAGTTGGTAATTCTATTTACAGAATGGAATGGAATGGTGAGAAATTGATTATAGGTTCTAGTAAAAATATTGAAAGTGTTAAAACTGAAATAGATGCTATTGGTGGAAAGAGAAAGGCTACGGTTGAAATCTCTTTACCTATTGCTAATATTATTAGTAAAGAACCGGAGGTAGTTATACTATATGATGATGAAAGACCTGTTATCTTTGCCAATGAAAAGATTACGGTGTTAAGAGCACCACGAGTGGGGAATTAATATGAATGAATTAAGAGATACAATAAATGAATTAGACGCAAGAATACAAGAACTACTACGAAGTAAGAACATGGATGAGAATGATTTCCTAAGAATGTATGCTAAGAGTAAGTCTGTTCAAATTGCATTTGCTATGGGTAGTCGAAGTATGGCTACAATGATGGCAAAAAGTATATTAGACGCTTTAGAAGAAGTGGAGAGTGAAGAAGAATGAGCAATAAGAGAAATAACACAGTCCAATATCCAAAACCTGTTCAAATAATAATAGATAAAGAATTGATGAAAGTTCTCCCCCCAATACTAAGTGCGTGGAAAAGAGTGCAAAATCAAGTTAGTATTCACCATAGGGTGCATTATATCGAA
>Ga0209337_1000290_pt1 | contig 40002 bp, 22 predicted proteins | sample LinPmetageLP53_FD_184044 | JGI IMG/M metagenome (GOLD analysis project Ga0209337, IMG submission 184044) | Marine viral communities from the Pacific Ocean - LP-53 (SPAdes) (version 2) | ecosystem: Environmental > Aquatic > Marine > Oceanic | place: Pacific Ocean | collected 2010-02-08
GCCTCTCTTACCGCCGAATTCCCAACATCTATAGTAATAGTAGACTCGCCTTTTGCTGTCGATGAGATACTAATACCTTCAAGCCCTTGTTCAAAAGAAGGTATTGTAACATTCCCTCTCTCTGTCAGTAAAGCTGTTAATGAACTTGATTCTCCTAATATAGAATCAACATATGTAGCTGAGTCTACTTTTACCCTTAGTTCTCCATACATTATACTCCTATTCCTAGAAGAGTAAGCATCAAATCTATTCGCAGCAGTAGATTGAGCTTCATTAAACTGTTCGTTTTTCATTCCTACATCTGCTGCCGTTATACTTAAACCAGTATTTAAACTTCTTTTCCATTGGCTAGGCTCATCACGAGGAAATTTACCATAAGACATGTCAAATTGACCTGTAGCTTCTGTACTAAACCATATTTTTATTTCTTTCTGGGTGTTAGTTGAACTAATATCTACGCCTTTTATATGGGGTGAAATTAAATTGTCAGTAATTAACATTAAATTTAAAATCTTATCAGTGTTTTGCACACTAGATCCCGTAACAAGATTTTTTGCTAGATCTTTTGCTACCCCACCAAACATAATACCAAATGGATCATCAGCACCAGCACTGATGGTTATTTTTCCATAAAGATTAGTTAGTACTACAGCAGGGCCTGATACAGAGTAACTATTGATTTCGCCGCCAGCCGCGCAATTAACATCGGTAGTAGCAAATGGATTACCTTCGTCCATTCCGGTCCTTATCCCAAGATGAATATTAAGATCGTCAGTAGCATCTTGAGGTTTTGTATAAGCTCCGGGAACATAACCTTCAAAAAATTCTTTTAATGTATTATTGTATAAAGCTTCTATTATAAAGACGACAGGAACTTCTAAAAATTCTTCTTTACACGTCCCTTTCTTATACATGAATAAAAGAGTAGAAGCCAAATCCACCAAACTGCTTAGTCCACAGTCTTTTAATGGAGCCCATGGATTTATTGATTTAACTTCGTATCCATCTCCATCTTTTAAATTTTCTGCCCCACTAGAAGCTTTTGCTGTAGTCAAAAACCCTTTAACAGTAGGAACTTTTTTTCTTTTGCTTTTTCCTGTAACTGGGTCTAATTCATAATAGTATTTTGTCCCTTTACATTTTCTTTTACCTTTTCCGAAGCAGCCTGTTATTACATAAAAATTATTTTTAAATTTAGTTAATTGCTGCAAGTAGTTTCTCATTACATCTCCTTGAGCATCTATTTCTCCACTAGTATTAAGTATACTAGCTGTAGAACCGGGTTGGTGGATAAACATTGTTCCAAAATCCCAAACCGTTCGGTCAGCACCATCAAGTTTCTCTGTCCATTGTCCCCCGACAAGATTAGGAAATTTTCCCGGCTTACTGTCCCATCCTTCTGCTTTGCTAGCTTCATTGGGAAAGTACTCCTTGCAAAGTTCACCGTCTGGATGAAGCTCTACTGCAGCGACATCACTTTTGCATGGATAACTTGCGTTATCATAATAATAATCTTCAAAAAATGTATTTGGATCCCAATTCGGAAAACTTCCTCCACCAAACATTCCCGGGTTTTTAAAATTTTCAAATAAGTTAGTTGTAAATTCTGCAGCCCCATCACCTCGTACTTCACCTATATCAGCTTGAAATTCATCGACCCATGGAACAAAGTCTTGAGCTTTACTTAACAAAGATTGAAGAACATAAAATCCATATACTTTATGGTCGTATGACGCACCTATAGCTTTTTGTACGTTAGCATCTTCAAAATCAATAACCGTTAAAGGAGCGTCTTCTTTACCGCACCCTTTATAATGAAAGTCGGGATCTATCAATTCCGCTAAATAATATTTCATAGGTCTTCCGTTTGACCCTTCTTGATTATCTTGAGCCGAATAATTACTGCTAAACTTTCCGATAGCACCTCTGGTTTCGGTAGTTGTAAAATCTACACTGTCTGCAGTAGACAAAACGTTGCAATTCCATTTACTAAGCACGCTCCTTCCACCTGCTGAATTTAATCCATTAAAAACTTTAACTTTATTTTTTTCAAGGTCCCAGTACATGATATATCCTGTTTCATTTTGTATTTGGGATAGGACATCCCTAAATGAACCAGTAGCATCGTAAGGCCCAGCAGGTAAACTACCCCATAACAGTCCATTCATGGCATTTAGCAAACTATACCTGCCAGTATACCAATACAAAGCTTTTCCCGGAGATGAAGCAGCTCTTGCAGCAGCTTGACTTTGACCTTGACTTTTTAAATATGCCTCAATGTCAACCCATTGCGTATCTGGCTCTGAAACTTTATATCCTAATGTTTTAATTGCAAAATCATTTGGTTTCGTTCCGAATTTAAAACCTAATGCATGAACATGAGGAACGCCTTCGGGAATTTCTCCTCTCAGCCCTATGAACTGTTTGTCTAAATATCTATGAGAGCGGTCTACTAAATTTAAGTTTAAAGTATTGATTGACGCTGCATTTTTATTCATGGTATAACTCGCTATGTCCATTAAACAGCTCATTGAAAGAATATTTAAAGTCATTGAGTCTCCATTTCTTGGATGGGTTAGCTGTTCTCCCTCCAAGGTAACATTCGCTGTGCTTCCACCATTTTTTAGGCCACCAATTTTTAAAGAGGCTGATGTTAAACCTCCTCCATAGGCTTTGCTTCCTCCGTTTATAGTTGCATGTGCCGGGTTTATTATTCTACAGCTCATGACCTTCTTTCTTCTCCGTTTTGCATGAAATATATTTTTTCATAATTCTTTTTTATGTATGTACCTGTAATTAAATCGCTATACCTTGCGTGTCCTATAATATGATCCTCAGGCTCTCTTATTCCATTAATATAAAACAAATATTTTCCGGGAGCTATTCCGTCGTATTCTATACTTATAGTATTCATTCCTGACCCAGTAGAATAAATCGCCCCTGAGTAAGCTGGTCTTGTGAAGTAAAATCCAGTTGATCCAGTAACATTACCTGAAGGGTAAAATCCTCCATTATCTATATAATCTATACCCGAGTATATTTTAACGCCGTTAAAGAAAACTGCTGAATCTTGAATATCGAAAGCAAAAGGCGCAGAATTATAATCATTTAAATTGTCTATATTTAGAAATCTTTTTTCGCCACTATTTGTTAAATCATATATTATATTATCTAGCTCATCAAGATTATCTTCTGTATATATTATCCCATCCAAAGGGTGAGCTCCACTATATACCTTAAAGTATGGTTTATTAAATTCATCTTTCAGAAAATTCAATGATCCCGTAAATTGCGAAACTCCGTTCACCGCAACATCTGTTTCGTATATTTCGTTAACTTCTTTCATATAAATAGCGAAAGAAAAATAATTATCATTATAAAGCGGGCTTGCATCAATGCCTATTTCAACATCATCTTCTATATCAAATACAATTTCATAAAAATCTTCTTTATCAAACCTGCCCAATAAACTAATTGAGTTTGGAAAATATTGTGAGTCAGGAATGTTTTGATCTCCACTAAAATAAGCTCCAGAAATTAGATAATCTACGTCAGGAGAATACTCTGGAGTATATGAATATTCTTTATAAACTTCCCCGCTAACATCAAACCCTGAATATGTTTCTAAATTTGAACCTTGAAGATAACCAGTAACATTAATAATCTCAAACCCAGTTATTCCGAATATTGTATTAGCTGGGCCTATCGAACTACTACCTTTGTAGGTTCCGCTATTTCCGCTAAAGTGCCAATTGTGACCGGAAGATTCGTAATTCAATAAAATTCCCGGTTCTGGCTCTCCACTTATTCCAAACGAATAAGACAGGTTCGTTACTCTTCTATATAATTCTTGTCCTATCTGGTCTGTCCCAGTAATCTTACTTACCCCAGAATAAGGTATATAAACCTCTCCTGATATACCTACTGATCCAGTTTGGGCTACACCAGAATCATAAATATAAAAACCGCTTTGGGTTAAATTTCCATCTCCAGATACTGATTGCCCTATTTTTCCGCTTACTCCTGAAGATTGTTTTGTGTATCCAGTTATTTCTCCTGATATTATACCGCTTAAATCTGGCACCATTTCTCCATCAGAGTAAACCGCATTACATATTTTTTCTATTGCATCATTAACTAGGTTACTTGAAAAATACATAAAATAATCAATGTACCCTTCGTGGAGAAAATCACCACTCCCTAATTTCCAGCTTGATCCATTAGAAATAGAATAATCTACTAAGTTCCAAGAGTTAGAGTCAAGACCGTAATAAGATATTTTATTTTTAGCGAATTCTTCGCTTTCAAAATTATCAGAGAAAAAACTTTCTTGTTTGTTTGCAAAGTTTAATCTATGCATTGACAAAGATCCAAATTGATCAATTGTTAATGCGCACATATTTTGGTCAGAAAGGTAACTCTCTAAGCTATAGTACTCTGGCGTACCATTAACAAAATTTTTAAAATAATATTTATTAGCTTCGTTAATTCCAATTTCCCAGCCAGAAGGCCCGTTTTCATCAATATGACTAAATATAGTACTATTACTTATTCCTGTTTTTTTTGCAGAAAATATTATTGTTGCGTTTTCGCTTTGTATGTCTTGAGAATTTTCTATCTCTATATATTGACCATTGAAAAAGCCAGACCCGCTAGATTCGCCCGTGAACTGAGATGAGTAATTTTGCACTCTTCCGGAATATTGTGGACCTGATTGCGAGGAAGAATTTATGAAATTTCCAGAAAAAGATTCGAAATCATATAATATTTCTAGCCCAGATAGCCCAAGGTCCTCAATCGTTTTATTTATTAAGCTAGTAGACATTTTAATTCAGGGCGTTCCCTTTGTAGCTGTAAGTCTTTGAAACAGTTACTGAAGATTTGTCATCTGTATAATCAACACCGTTATCTTCTTCTGTCTGCCCCCCAAATGCTCTAATTAATCTAAGCGCTTCATAGTTAGCTACGTAAAAATAATTGTAACCAGAGCCTGATGGAGAAGTTACGGACGCTGAAACCGAACCTCTACTCGGGCATAAGCTTTTACTTATCGCATAATCACACATTGTATATTTTACAGAATAATTATAAAGAGGTGGGTTCACGGACACGCTGGAGCTTGATATCCTCTCAACTTCTTTATCATCATTGCCATTCCCGTCTCCAAATCTAGCACTATAACTAATTGTCCCTTCTTGATCTTGCCTGTTAATTGACAAACTGATTAACGAACCTTCTCCGTCTATATTTGTTTTGGCTCTTGATAAAATCTCTTGATTACTCATTGAAAGTATAGTATTATTGTGATCGCTAGTTTTATTCAAAATAAATATGTTTCCATTTACCGAATAACTAGTTGAGTTATCATTATGGTCGATCTCTATCGATGTAGTATAGTCATCGATAATAAGATCTCTCGGCTCATAAACTAAACCGCCTGAATTTGACATGGTTTCAAAAGAAAAGGTTATGCTATCCTGAGAACTTTGATAGTTTGCGGAAAATTTATTTTTGTTCGGGAATCCCGTTAATAAATTATTATTTAGATATTCTATTAATTGTGTCTCAGATGCTCCAGATCGATAAACTTCTCCATTGTATTGGTTTATAACATTTCCGCTAATGCAATTATTATCTTTAAGGCTTGATTCAGAACAGTAAGCTAATTTAAATCCAGTATGTGGCGCACCAGCTTCTGTAGTATCACCACAATCCCCTCCATGACTGCTTGTGTATGATATTGAGGAAGTAAGTGGATTTATAGTTAGTGACTCATTTGCCAATGGAAGGTTTTTGGTCCTTGTGATTTCTCCAAGTTTAGTTTGTCCTAACTGACCGCTTATCCATTTATTTGCTGCTTCTATAGCTCCACAACCTGTCAAATTTTGATTTGGTTGGCATGAAATACTTGTAGATATGGAAACACATTCTTTTTCGTCTATATTAGTCGTTTCAGTATGAACTTTTTCTATTAAATCATCTTGCTCGCTATTTATATCTCTTCCTGTGTAAACATCTAGCGAAAGCGTATAACTGATCGCGCCAATATAATTACTATTTTCAAAGCTTAAAGAGTTTGGTACAATTTGCGATTGAGCAGAAGCTTCAATCACTCCACTAATTTTTATATTTTGTGGTATTGTAGGATCTCTTTCCCAGTCAAATTTATCAACAATACCGGTCTGTAAATTAATTAAAGTATTTTTATCGCATCCAGTAATTACGCCATCTAAAGTATAAGAGTTTAAAACTTCCCCAACCCCTCCTTCATAAGATATTTGAGAGCTTAAGGATAAATAAGGATCTGCTTGCCCGTCAAAAGGATTAATTCCATGTATTGTTATTAAACTCATGAGTCTATTCCGTTTATTGATCCATTCCCCTTCATTGATCCGTCTGATGATTTGGAAACATTCCAGCTGATCGATTGGATAACGCAAGTTGGTCTGTTACTCAAAAGTTCTGATTTTACTTTGTTTGAAAGGGTCGCCAAGGTTTGAGCACCGCATCCAGTATTAGGTATATTTATTGAGGTTGACACTGACCTAGAGGCTGGAATCTTGCCCTTTTTAACTTGAGTGCAGTCAGCATTAGACTCTAAGTATCTTGGGCGTTCTACTTTTCGTTTAATTTTTGTATTATATGAATTACACCCTTCTGAATAATAGCCACAATCACCATCTCCGGGTGCATCACTATACGACACGGAATAACTTTTTTCACCCTTATAAGGGCTCTCCGAATTGGTCTCTGATCTAATTTTATATCTTTCCGGAAACTCACCTATGTAGGCAGGTAATTTAGCTTGAATAGATGCTTTATTTATTGAATCAGTTATTGAATTGTATTTTACATATTCACCTTGTGAATTAATAGGTGAAAAGCAATCTCCAGCACTAACAGTTATTTCTGCCGAATTTTCTATCACTTTTATTTCTGAATCGTTGCAATTTGAATAGCTAATGTTTGTATTAGTAGAGCTTTGTACGTTTGACGAATTCGTTATATCATAGTTTGGGCAATTATTCATTTCGAAAGAAAATTTAATTTCTCCGTTGTTTTTCGCGCCTTCTCTTTCTACAGATGGATTACATTCGTTCTTTTTTAAGTTAAACATAGTATCATGAATTGCCCCGCTTGGAACGTTATCTACGTTCTGTCTAATGTAATTAAAGAAATCGACAACTCTTTGTTTAGCTTCGCCTTCTGTAATAAATAAGTTATAACCGCTTTCTGCGTAGATTGATGGATTAAGTCCAGATGAACAATTTTTACCTACTCCTATGACAGTTCCTTCCATTTTTACTATTGCACAAGGGTATGTTGAATTATTTCTGGTTTCTTCACTCCAAGACATTGAGTAATTTAATTCGTATAAATCTTGCTCGGTATTTAAGTCTTCTCCTGTATACCTTAATTCTATTCTTTTTGATGAAGAATAATCGCCATTAATATAATCTTTTGTTGATGAAGAGCTGGAAAATACTCCGCTGCATCCATTTTCTAATATAGCTAAGTTCCATCCTTTTTCTGTTGAATAACTACTTAGGTCTACGTATTGTCCATAATCAACGGGATTTGTATAAAGGGCTAAATTAGCCTCATTTTCTCCTAACGCAAGCCGACCTTCTACGCTTGAATAATTTGGATCATCTTTATATAGAGGATGATCACTTACAAAATCAAAGTCATCTCCATAGCTAATACTATAACTATGATCTATACTATAACTTTTATTTTTGACATCTCTTGATACCGTAATTTCTTCGTTTCTGGTTACAGGATCATCTTCCTGATCAAAGCTTTCATCCTCTGTTGAAACCTCGTATGTTAAATTTGTTATCGATTCGTTTGATAAGGATCCTTCATTGATTGAAAAATCTGAAAGCTTTCCTTTTCCTGCAAACAGTCCATTTGCATAGATTCTAGTTGAGTTAGTAACTACATATTGATTTTGTAGTTTTGCCATATCAGCAATAGAAGACCCTCCAGCATTATTAAGATCTAAATTTAAAACGTCTAAGTTTAAAGACTTACTTCTTTTTACAAAATTATTTTCCCCATGGTTTAATCCATCACATTGTAAAAATCCAGCTGAGTCATTTTGGCGCGTCCAAGAATACGATATCCCCATGGATATCACATTGTTAAAATATAAATTTGTTGGACTCTTTTCCATATTACCTTATTCCTTAATACATAAACCTTTTATAGTATATTATATCATAATAATTGATTAATTTCTTTTATTAATTTCATTGACCTATCATGCTTTTGGTTACTAAGTCCATGCTTTCTATTTCTGATTTTATGACTCCCGGCAATTCAGACATAATAACTGATTTGATTGATTGCGTAATTTGGCCAGCACCATTAACATTAACTTGAACGCTAGGTATACTGACAGAAATGCTTCCCTGCACACTGCCTAATGCACTAGTTAAGCTATCCATCGAACGCGTTATGCCAGAAGAATCAATGCTTAACGACTTCTTTAATTCACTTGATAGAGTATTGAAACTTTTTTCTATTTTTGACGCTGCGCTAGTTAGCTTCTCGAAATTTACAGTTTCTATATCTGCTGATCTAGCGATTTTTTCAGATCCATCCTTGAATAAACCCGCAGAATTTTGCAAAGCTTGAGATTGCGCAGAAAACATAGAAGCTCCATCAAATAATATTTTAGTTGACTTGCTAAATTCATCGAATCTCAAATCTGAAATTGCACTAGCAAAAACAGAAGTCGTTTCAGAAAATTTATCAGCAATACTTTTAAATTCAGAAAAGTCTAGTGAGCTACCCCCTTTTGGAATGAATCCATCTGCCGCCGCTTTTTTATATGGGTCAAAATTAAATTTCTTTTGTACTTGTTTTTGATATTGAGGCGCGGCTTTAGAATTTGATGGAGGTGCGATAAAGGGTTGAGACATTCCAGCCGCCTTAAACACAGACTCTTGGGTATTATAACTGGTTTTTCCAATACCCGATATATTCATAGTCTTGACTTGAGAAGGCTTTACTGGATTTTTATAACCCGCCATTTTAGAAGCTGCTATTTCCCCAGCTATTGCCGAAAAATTAGGGACGAATCCTTTGGCTTTACCGGCTGCATTGGCGTCAGCAAAATTAACTTTATTTTCCATAATCAAATCCCATAAAGTTTGCATTGATGGGCTTCCACTGTAGTAAGGAGAATTTCTTTTATAAGTACCTAAGCTGTCATAACCGAATGGAGCGTAAGACGAAAGGATTTCATTCCCTGTATTCGCATTTGAAATATTTTTTACTCTATCATTAATGTGTTTACTAGCTTGCTCGGCTCTGTTCTGCCAATCTTTTGATTTAAGTTTTGGTATAGGGTTAGTTGTGTTATTTACAAGATCGTCTATACTTTGATTAGCTCCGTAAGTTAAATCAGGGCCAAAAAGATGAGATAGCATTTTTTTCTCAGTGTTTAACTCTGCGTCACCTAGTAATTCGACAAAAGGATTTAACCCATCTCTGTTAAGCTTTAGTTTATCTTCAACATTTTTTGACCACTCTATTGGGCCATAGTTTTCATTTTTAAAAAAGTCAGTCCTTGGAACGCCTGAATGATAAAAGCTTTTCCATTTGTCGAAATTTCCTACATTCCCTTTATTTAAAAGCGCTGACTTTAGATTAGTATCAGGGTTGAATCCTTGACCTAGGCCCATTAGATACTTCAAATACACAGGACTTTTCATCAACTCTGCATGGCTTGTTCCAGCAAGAATTTCAGTCAAATGTTGAAATGGGTTCCCTTGTATATTTTCAGCTTCCTCTTTATTCTTATGGAGCCAGTCTTGTATTTGAATTTTATTCATGAAAGATAGGGCTCCTTCAATATCGCTGCCTTCCAACGCATTCACGTCAAAGCTTTTCATCCCTTCTAATGTTTGCTTGCCTGATATTTTAACTTGTTCTTTGCTTAATTGATCACCAACTCCTTGAGAGCTGTGAAAGGGTACCCCAAGATTCTTTACTGCATTAATAAAATGATCTTCTCCTAGCCCAAATCCTTTATTAATTGTTTCGTCAACTAAGAATCCAAAAGCGGGATTACCTTGGCCAACTCTCATTAAGTTTTCTTCCAATACCGTCCTTAAATCGTCAGGTATATGATTATGTAAATCATGTTCGTCTCGAGCCCCAAGGCTTCTCATAAGACTCATTCTAGAATCGATATCTAGATCCGTAAAGAATTTTTCGAATTGCCCGCCAGTTTTCACGCCTTTATTGCCCTTTTGGTTTCTCATTCTTGCGAAATTCATTACATTAGGGCCGTCACTAAGCATGACGCCTTTTAGCTCTTCGCCACCCTCTTTAATTTCTTTCATTCTATTCTCGGCGTCTGTTGGTCCATTAAGTCGTAAGGCTTCTCTCAACTCTTGAAATTTTTTCGCATAATCTGGAACGGATTCATACATAGGAGGCCCGAGCCTTCTTTGATCGCCCCCTACTTTAGAAAATTGCCCACCTTGAGTAAAATACAAATAAGCCATGCCTTCTTCATTTCCGGGCTCGTATAAACTTCTCCTTGATTGCAATGCTCCAATTTCACTTTCTATCTGTGATAGATTAGCTTGTACAGTAGTGTTCGGATTGTCCCGTATTGATTTAGCTCTTCTTTGCCTTTGGAATATCATTTTATCCAATTGATCCTGCATAAAAGGCATTTTATCACTAATTCTCATCATCCTTGATAATGCATTAACAGAAGCGTCACTTCCTCTAATTTTTTCGGTTTCCTTATTAAGAAGTTTTAGATACAGTTGGTCACGAATATTTGTTTCTCGAGTTTGGTTAGCGGTCTCTTCTTCTTTAAGCCTGTCTAATATTACTTGAGGGTCCATTCCCAGTTCAGCAAGAGCGTCTTTTTCTCCTTGTACTACTGGATCAAAAGCATCTGCTCCCGGTAATTTAGGGCCTTGAATATCATCTTTATCTTTTGGATTTGCATTAACACCAGCAAGCCCTTTGTCTTTAATTACTTGAGCCCTGCTTTTTTGTCGTCTGTTTTTTTCAATCGCCTCCTTAGATCCTTCAACATCAGTATTCATAAGAGCAACGAATGCTTGAGTAAGGCCGCTAGAAACAGACTGAGGTTTTACCAATGACATTTTTGAAATAAAACTGTCAAAATCAGTAGAGAGAAAACTGTTCAAAGCGCTTTTGCTATTAGTAATAGCGCCGTTCTCAAAAGTATCGTCGATAAATTTTGTAGCGTCTGCGGTAGGTTCATTTCTATTTCCAGCGTGAACTCTATGATCTAAAAGGTTATTATATGCTAGATACATTTTTCCACCTTGTCCAGTTGAGTCCCTCATGTCTGGAGTTGCGACGGAAAATAGATCAGCACCTTGAACAAAAGGATTAGGAAAAGTTAATAATCTTCCATCTAGCTGGCCAGTATTAATATTTCCCCTTTGATTGACTATCATGTTTTTTCTTGATTCTTTAGATAGCTTAAATTGCGTCATGTATTTTCTTGCCAATGATCCAGCCGCAACGTGCTGTTGCTTCTCCCGCTTGTACTGCTGGATCTTTATTTCATCTTCGTCAGCTTTCTCTTTAGAGTATACTATTTGACCTTTTTCATTAGCTGATTTTCCTTTTACAGATTGCAATGCCTTAATTGACTCATCCTTCCATAAAATAGAGTCCTCAATCTTTTTTTCTATTGCTTCTAGTTCGCCAAGATTCCATGGAGTGGATTTTTCTCCTACCTTCCAGCCAGTTTTTCCACTCGCTGTAAATTCGCCATCTTTAAAATCAAAAGGTATATTATAAGATTCATTCGTGCTTAAATCATCTATAACTTTTTTATATACATTTATACCATTGAAATAATCGCCTACTCCAGAAAGTCCCGTTGATGCACTCAAAGCCGCTTCAAATCCAGATCCTGTCCCAAATTTAGCAGTTATCATAGCGTGTTGAGCAATCTGCTTTTGAGAATCTGATATTTTCAATTTAGAACTCCTGAGCGTTGAAGAGCCTATAGAAAATAAGTCCATATCTAACTCTCCCCGCCCTGCAGCTTGTTGGAGTAATCCGGGTTGAGTAGATCCACCCATTTTATGAAACAATGGATAAGCTATATTGCCGTAAGATTTTTTAAGAGTTTCACCAAGAAGTTCGGGCGCACCATTTTTAATCAATGATTTTGCAGGCTCTCCAAAAGAAGTTTTACTGGCGAAGTAACCATTATTAAATAAAGCATTATATGCCCCTCTAAGTTTTTCAGGATCTTCAAATGTGTCAGAAAGTATTCCCCCTATTCCCGCTCCTGCATAAGCCATTGTACTGAGCGTTCCCGCAAGCGCTGCAGTTGGCGTTGCAATTGGAGCTAAAGGTGTCGGAATTAGCGCAGCCGCCGCAAGAGAGGTTCCTCCCAAAACGTCGCCCGTAGTTTCCAAAGGCCCTGTAACATTTTCTGCAAGCCCCTCATAATTTTCTTTAGACCATTCAGCAAACCCACTCTTGTCTGAAAATAATAAATTAGAAAACTTATTTTGTAAAATTTTTGGAACGTGTGAAGAAATCTTATTTATACGGCTAGTATAATCTTTATAATTTAAGGGATCGATAGCGTTTTCTCTTATTTTTGTTGCTCTATCAAAAACTTCCGATTTTTTGTAAAGGTCTCCGAGTCTTTGTTTGTCAACAAAAGGAGGCACGTCCGCTCTGTCTAGCCATAGATTTTTATCTATACTACCTCCGAAGTAAGCGTTTTTGACTATTCCTTCTTTGTCGGCCAAAGAAATACTATCCGTAAAACTTTCATCTTCAGTTTTGGCAAAATTCGGAATGAATCCCCCTGCCAGTGGAGCAAATTTGTTACCACCTTTTTCTTTCTGTAAGTTACGCACACCAATGGATGCCATATGAGACATTCTTTCGGTTAGCAATTTAGCAACGCTAATATTGTAATTATCTGTGAACGTCCCACGAAGTGATTCGTACCCCAGTTGGTCCGAGCCTTCTTTCTTTTTAAAAACGCTCTGAATATCCTTCATAAACTTATGTAAGGGCTTAACGTCAACATCTTTCCCGAGTGTCTTTAAAGTTTCTTGGGGATTCTTTAAGAACTTTGAATTTCCTTTTTCATCAAACCAATATCCCCTGAATTCAGGATCATTCAGGAACATATCTAGCTCTAGACCTAAAAGATCCGGGCCTATTTGCAGGTCACGAGGATCTCCTGTTTTTCTAAATTTAGGCCAAGCAGTGGGGGCCGTATCTACAAGATAGCCCGTCCTTAGCCTATCTACCCCGCTCCCCACGCTCTTTGAAATCTCACCTAAACCCATAGCTTTCTTATGGGTCAGCCCGACTTTCTTCCAGAACATTGACTGCATCTCCATTATGTGTGGAGCGTAATATCTTAAATCGTTTGCCAACCACGCTTCGGCAGGGGTACCCATCTTCATCATATCATCAAGTCCGGGTAGATTTTTGATATCTTTTATATCGAATCTTTTTAAAACTTCTTCTTGTGAAAACTTTTTTCCTTCTAGGAAATCCTGATAAGCGCCAGCTTTCTTGTTGATACCTATATCGTCAAAAGACTTCGCATACCTAGCCTCTCCAAATCCAACACCGCCTAATGCTTTGTCCTGTTTTTGCATTGTATTTGCTAGCCACTGTTGGTACTCTTTGCTTCCAAAACCGCCTAATTGCTTTTTATACTTATTTTGTATCCAATGTATTGATTCATTAGCAAGCGTGGATTGAATCTCTGAAAGAGCTTTGTTTGGCATTCCTTTGGTTGGAAATTCACTCATCCAGAGTTTTTCAGTTGTAGGATCAAAGGCTCCAAGGTTTCCTTCTCCATTGAGAACTTCGTAGTCGGGAGGAGTATCAAGCGATAGGGTGACACCAGACTTGAGAGGATCTTCTTTACCTAAGCCTGTTTGCCTATAAATTTCTTTTTTGATAAGGTTCCATCCCGGAACTTTGCTAGCTTGCATCGTTGTCTTACCTCCTTCAGCTATATACTCTTCAATCCTTTGCAGCTTGTCACTTTTTCCCATGGCTTGGGAATAGATCTCCGCTAGAGAGGCTGAGCTTAGATCCCCTTCGGGCTCTGCGAAATTAGGAACAAGGCCTCTAGCAGCAGCCCCTTGTATTTTGGCGGAATTTGAAACTGCCTTATTCATTCCTTCAGGATGATCTCTTCTTACAGCAGAAAAGTTGGGTTGAGTAGCGGCGTCCCTTACATACGCTCCAACACTTGGATGGCTATCGATTACAGGTTTTTTAGCCCCCATACTTCTTTCTGTATTTAATGCCCTTGAAACTGGGCTTACGGGAGCAAAATTAGGAATAAATCCGGAAGCATTATTCCCTGTGATTTTTGCAGCGGCTTTTTCTAATAATATAGCTGACTTTTCTAAATTCGAAGAAGAATCCTTTAATCCTGAACCCTTAATTTCAGAAACTACCGAAGTTAAAAGCCTAGAGGTTTCTTCTTTTATTTTTTTATTAGCCTCTTGATTTTGTAAATTAACAGTTGATTGATTGCTTATTTCTTGAGCAATAACGCCTAATTCTCCTAGCGGCTCGTTCAATTTACTTACAATTATAGGGTTAACCTTTAGTGCCTCAACTAATGGACCAGACAATATTAATTTCAACTCATCGCTAAAAGTTTTAATAGATTCTTGAGAAATTACCGTAGTAGCCGCTTTGGAAACATCTCCTTGGGTTTTTACTCCAGCATCTGCCTCCAAGGATTTTGCTTTGTCAATCGCAGAGGTCAATGCAACCACTAAAGCCCTCGTTTTTTCATCAAGCTGATTAAAAGAATCCGACCTAATAAAATCAGTGACTTGACCATCAAGCTCATCTAAAGAACTTGCATTAAACTCAACCCCAGCTCCAGAAGCTAAGCTTGAGAATGCTTGATTAAGGTTGGATAATTGACTTTGTTGCCTATTTGATTCTTGTAACTCAGCTAAAATATCTTTATTTCCGCCAAGTGATTGAATCGTTGATATAACTTTATTAAGTTCACTTATTTGAGCTAAAGAAGATTGTTGGCCTCTAGAAAAGGTTTGGAGTGATTTTAATTGACCTTCGCTTAATTGAGTATTTCTCTGGAATGCTACCGCTTGATTTCTTTCTTCAGCTAATTGCGCGTTCATAACGGCTCTTGTCTTAGCTTGTTCGGTCAATAATTTCGTGTTAGCGCTTTGTAGTTCACTGCGAGCCTCTGCCGCAGCTTTTTTCTGTTCTTCGGTTCCTGTTTTTTCTATTTCTATTAGCGCTTGAATAGCTGAGTCATTTGTTTGAGAACCATCGGCGATACCTTCTATTAAGGTTTTTATTCCTCCATCTAGAGCTTGACCGTTTTCTTTTGAGTTTCTCAATATTGTTGATGAGAATTTCCCTAAAGCTTTTTCTGATTCTTTAGCTGCGTCTTGAACAGCTTTTTCAATTTTTGCATCTGCTGTTCCTTTTATTATATTAGTGGAAGTTACTGTCCCTGCGGATTTTAATGTATCAACTCTTGATTTTGATTTTATCTCTTCGATTTCAGATAAGCTTTTATAAGAGGCATCTATCGCCGCTGATGAAGACTCTATAGCTGTTGCTAGCTTATTGAAATCTTTTTCTAAATTTTTAATAGGAAGCCTAGTTTTATTAATAGCTTCCGCTAAAGCCGCTGAAGCAGTATTGTATCTAGCTTGAGCCGCTGCTGATTCTAATAATTTTTTGGCATATTCTCCATTCCCCTTTAATAAGACTAAAGTGGTAGCGTCTAACTCTCCAAATATATGTTGTAAGGATGCAATTTTATCTGCAGAATTTTCTGATGTCGCATCAAAACCCTTGAGCTCTTCTGCTAATTGTTTTACTTTTTCAGGGCTTAAATTTTTAATCAATTGAGAAGAAGTGCCTTTTATATCTGATTCGGTCACTCCAGCTTTATCAAAATCTACTTTACCGGTTTCGGAATCAATATTTTCTGCAAGTTTTTTAAATGTTTCAGCAACTGTGACACCAAACCCTTTAAGGTTTTTTCCTTGCTCTATCAAGTCTTTTAATTCTTGAGTTGCCTTTTTGAGGCCTTCTGCGTCTCCAGCGCTATCAAGTAAATTTTGAAATGCAGTAGCGTCAATGCCTTCCATATCTCCAGCTTGCGAAATTAATTGCTCCAAGAACTTACCATAGGCTTCAATATTTCCAGAGTCTGTAGATTTTGACAAATTAGCTAGCGTCGCTGCAAATTTATCTACTTTTTCTATATTTTGAGTAATAACATTAAGTTGTTTCTCAGAAGCCTCAATGTATTTATCCCCAACTTTTATTAATTTTCTTATACCCGGGTCTATAGTTCCAAATAACCGCCCTAACCCTTCACCTATCAAATCTGTAATACTTGTGAATTCTTCAGGGATTATCCCCATCGTCTTTAGTATTGGAACGAAAGCTAATTCAGCAGCAATGAGCAAACCAAATATTTTTTTGAATCCGGAACTAAGGCCTCCCATGATTGTAGAAAACTTGCTTCCTTTTCCAAGAAAGCCGCCTACGGAGCCTTTCATCGATTTGAAAAGAGGGCCTATCTTACCTAATAAAGTCAATAAACCTTTTCCTCCTGCTACTACACCCCCAACCGCGAAGTTTGGAACATATCCGTTAGCAGTTGATTCTATAGATCCTTTATTTTTTGGGTTTATTCCTGTAGAGAGAGCTCGGTCAACACCTTGAGAACCGCTCAATGGTTCGTCTCTAGTATTAGCGACTAATAAACCCATTGGGTTTTTGGAGCCCTTTAGTCTATTATCTTTATCTACATAAATTTTTGCATTTGATCTTTGTGATGATAGAGCTTCTCTTTCCCTAACTATCGCTTCTTCTAATGCGTCAGCAAAGTTCGGTATATATCCGCCAGCAAAACCATCCCTAAACATGGGTAGGTCTTGAAGATAATACTCTCGCCCCACTTTATCATAAGGTCCCGGAACACCCATAGCCTTAAAAGTTTTTGTCAATGCTTTTGTTTCTCCCGGGACATACTTACTCGAAAGCTTACCTTTTTTTACTCCTGTGCGCTGGCTTGGGCTGAATTTTCGACCCATTTTTTTTGCTTTCTCTTGCTCTGAATTATAATGTTTTTTATTACTCCCTAGTCGTCCCAATAACCAAGCTGGATCAAAGCGGCCCTCTATTCGCATTTTTGGTTGCGCGAGGCCTTTCGATCTAGCTTTTTCAATCAATTTCTTTCCCGAAACTATCATCTTAGGAATACGTGGTCCAACTATCTCTCCAGCAACAATTTTTTCATAAGGATTTCCATCTTGAGCTTTACTAATTACGTCCTTAAATAATGTAGAGATAGCACCAGCCCCTCCCTTAGGGAAGAATGTCTGAAGGTCTAAGGTGGTACCATGCCTACCGTAACTATTTTTTTCAAAATGCTTCATTGCGGAAAGCCCTTCGGCAAAGTTGGGAGTAAAACCTTCAGCCGCGTTACCATAAGGCTCTCTTATGAATTTTTTTAAGAAGCTCGTTTGATTGGTTGAGCTATCTAAAGTAGTTTTGTAATCTCCAAAATTAGAAGAACTAATATTTAAAACTTCTTTTTCCTTTTCGGTAAGAGAGTAAAAATCCCAGTTATTATTATCTAGTTGTGATAAATATCCTGATTCTTTATTTACTGCTTTTTGCGCGGAAGTTATTAATTCTTCAAATATTCTGCCCGTAACCCTTCCTTTGTTTTGCTTGTCAGCAGCAGGGTTAAGAGATTTTCTATTATACTCTTTTATTCTAGCTGTGTAATACTTTTTGTTGCCTTTAAGTATTGACTGAAAATGCGCTCTCCAGTCTTCATCTATAGAAGCGTTTGTGTTTGGAAAGATCTCTTCGCCTATCCCAAGCAAAGAACTCATTGAAATTTTACTTTTTCCTTTAATTCCTTTTTTAACTGACTTGTCTATCCTACCCCTTAACTCTTGATAGTCTATGTTGGATTTAGACATTTCTGGAGACCCCATAGAAACAGAATCAAATCCATACCAACTTCTTCCAAAATTCTCTACTAGTTTTTTTGGTATTTTCGATTTTTCTTTTTCTGAGGACATTAAACTGTTTATCTGCTTTTGCCATTGACTTGGCTTAGATCCTCTAGTATAAATATAAGCGCTTTTATCGCCTTGAACTTTAAAGTTTTCAGCTCTATTAGCTAAAGAGTTTTCATTGATATTTTTGTAATTATTTTTGGACCAGTCAGACCGCCTATGAACAAAATTATTTGATATAAAATCTCTCCAGTTATCATCTCTCAGTTTTTTATTTATAAATGAAGCTAGCTCGCTTTCCTTAACACTCTTCTTGAATAAATTTTGGTTTTCGGGTTTTAGCTTTCCGAATTTTTTAATATCCTGAGGTTTGTAATTGGGGCCTGTAAATTGATCGACTGCTCTATCAGGCACAGAGTTTATAAAATTAGGAATATACCCACCGGCTTTTGATTTAACATCATTTTTTGCTAAAATAGCTTTTTGCACTAAAGGAGCATATTGCTGTGTATGTATACCCTCTAACCTTTCTTTAAAAAACGAGGTGCCGTAAGCTTTTTTGATAACTTTTGTTTCTTCAGAAGCACTTCCTACTCTTTTTGCGTCAGCTTTTAATATATTAGGATATCCAGAAGAAGTAAAAAACATATCTTTTAAATCTCTAGATATGCTTGAGGACTCCTCAAAATCCCAAGTCGCTTGGCTGCTATTCGTGCCAAAAGTCTTCGCAGAGGCTTTTGATCCAAGTCTTATAGCAGCCTCAAATATACTTCCTTCTGCTCCGGTATCTACAATTTTACTTTTATCAGCCTCTTTCCATACAGAAGATACTAGATCGTTAGCTTTAATTTCATCCCCAAATAACCTACCATAAATTTTAGCTGAAATATTTGCTGTTGCATTTGCGATACTGTTCCCTATAATATCATTAAAAACTCCTTTTTGCCCTGAAAAATCATTAGCGTTAGCTTCATTTAATTTAGAAAATGTCGATCCCCCAATATTTTCAAAAGATACGCCTAGTGCCCCACCGCCAAGCTTGCTAATTTTTCTTAAAACCAATCCTTGTTCTTGAGCGTTTAACCTAGAGCCCGCTATTGATTGAATAATTTTCTTTCCTTGTTCAGGGCCTAAATAATTAGAACCAAAAGGATTTAATTTTCCAGCTTTATTAAAAGGCCCAGAATTACCTTTTAATGAGATCATGCCAAATCCACCTAGCTGCTTATCCACATCCACTGATAAACTTGGGTAATTAGTGGTTGCGTTTTTCCAAATGCTTGATTTTTCAATATTTGACCCTTTGGTCGCTAAGCCAGACTTACCTTTTGCAAAGTTAGGAATGAACCCTCCAGAAACAGGGATCGCTCCTTGTGGAACGCCTCCTGCTTTTTTCACCATCTCTTTATTAAAAATCGCAGATCCGCTTCCTCCACCAAACCTAGGGACTATATATTCATCAGTATTTGCGACAATAGTTTCTTTTCTCCCTCCTCCCATTGGAAAGTTCGGAAGAACTTTTGGCCTCGCCGAACTTGAAGCCCCTCCTTCGCCAGCTAAAATAGCTTGCCTTTCTGCGCTCATTGCACCAGAAACACCATTAGCAAAATTAGGCACGTACCCATCTGCTTTATTTCTCGCACCGCCACTGGTATTATTGACAGCAGCTCCAACTCTTCTAGATTTTGCGAGCCTACTAACCATTGCTTGTTGGGCGGCGTAAGCAGCATTTTGTTGCCTAATGGTGTCTAGTACTAATTCTTCTTTTTGTTCGTGACTTAAAGTTTCTCTCGAAATAGCTTCATATAGGGTTTTGTTGTTTTTTAATAAGAATCCTATTTTGGCTTCTGCTTCTGCTATCTTTTGCTTCGCGCTACCAATTTTAAAAACTTCCTTTAAAGCTTTTGCGGATTGAAAAGTGATAAACTTAAAAAGTTTTATAAAAGCTACTCCAATTATAATAAGACCGGGACCAGCAATAAAATTACCAATAGCCCCAAAAAAGTTCTTAATTAATGAATTTCCTTTTTCTGGATCCAATGCGCTGTTTAAAGCTCCAGCTATAGAATTAAAAATCTTTAACAAATTTTCTACTGCAGGAGTCGCTACTAAATCTCCAAGGACAGAAGCCAGCTCCTTAGCGTTAACCGCGGCTTCATTAATCAAAGCGGATAAGGTGCTTTGCAGCTTTTCGTTCCGTTTAACAGCTTCGTCCGTTGCACCGTTTGATTGATTCAGAGCTCTTTCATAAATACTATAATCACTTCCCAAATCTTTGACCAAAGCTTTTAAATTATTTATCTGAAATACCCCAGCGACCAACTCATCTGTATAAGCTCTTTGGGAGTCGCTTAAGGTTTTATATACCCCTGCGTAATCTTTAAGTATGTCTAGTGCGTTTCTTATGTTTCCTGCTGAATCGGTGGTTGCTACACCAATATCCTCTAGAGCTTCTCTTACTCCCGATCTTTGGATTCTAGTAAATATACTTTTAAATGCATTTCCTATTACCGAACCTCCTCTAGCCGTTGTTTGTTGAACACTTGTGACCGCAGCCAATAACTGATCCAAGCTCACTTTTGCTGATTGGGCGGTCGAACCAGCTCTCGCAAGCGCGTTTGATAAATCTTCAGTACTTACAGCAAAAGCGGCATCTACGGTAGCTAGTTTATTTACAAGATCAGTCGTTGTTAAAGCGGCGTCTCCAAAACCATTTACTGCAGCAGTTAATGTTTCTACTGATTTGGCGGCATCCATTCCAGATAACCGAGTCAATATCATCGCATCATTAATTCTACTTATAGTCTCTTCTGCCCCCAACCCTTGACGAGATAACTCAACAGCTGCTTCTGATACCACTTGAAAACTTTGTCCAGTATTTCTTGCTGTATTAAAAAGATCTTCTGAAAATTTATTTAAAGCGCCTGAGTTAAGGTTTAAAATGACATTAATATCCGTAAGTGCTTTCTCAACCTCGACTGCGCTAGTAACCATGGCTTTAAATCCTTGAGTAACTGCGTTGAGGACTCCGACGGCAGCACCAAATGCTAAAGTACGAGCTACAGATGCATCAAGAGACTTCTGAAACTCTCCCATATCTCCAGAAATTCTACCTAATGGCTGCCTAAATCCTTTATCGTCAAGACTTACCGATATAGGCCTTATTTTTCTTTCAGCCGAACGTACTTGGCGTACTATATCGGACTCTAGTCCGCGTGCGCCAACATCTATTTGAATATTTCCACTACCTAATGCCATAACAGTTCCTTGCCTTTATATACACTAGTTTTTAAGAAAAATTTTGAAAATCTTCTATGGTCAAAGAGCCTTTCTTTTTTGCCAACTCAAACGGACTAATATCCATTTCATTAGAAACTCCCATCTCCCCCATGTCTTTTTTAGTTGCTCCTACTACGCTAAAACCTTGCTTGTCTTTGCTTTTTTCTTGAATGTTTTTTGTTCTTTTTTGGGAATCTGCAAAATCAAGCAAGTCATCAGGGTTTCCCTTGATAGCTTCAGGGATGTTTTCTACATTCTCTAATATAGAGTTTAATACCTTTGTATAATTTAATAAATTCAATTGGTAATAAGAATACAAATAAATACTCCTATCAAAAAACTTGTATAGACTCTTTGATCCAAGTATATTATAATATATAGAAAATATACTGCTTATTGATAAATACTTTATATTGTCTATCGATAAATGTTGTGTACTTTCTACATATGTTAAAAACATATTTTGCAAGCTTGTTTTTGGGATTTCCCCAAACTCTTCTTCAGTAAAGAATTTTTCGCTTAAACTTTCGTTTTTAAAAAAACTTAGATAAAGACTAAAGTCATTATTCTTATTTTTTGCATAGCTTTCGCATGTTGAGGTTACTAAAGACTCTTTTTTTTGCTTAAGATTTTGTAATTTTTTCTGAGCTTCTTCGATGTCTTTATTAATCTGCTCTATCTGACTGGGTATAATAAGATTTTTCTTAGTATCCCGCAGGCTGTTTAAGTACTTTTGTGTTTCGTCTATTTCGTCTTCTTCTTTTTCCGACCACACTTCTTGCTCTATTAGAAGATTTAAAGTCTCTTCTTCCGTTGGTAAGCCTTTCTCTCTTGCTTTGTCAAAAGTTAAACGATAATGATTTTCTAATATAAACTGATCTTCATTACCAAAGTGTTTGATAAATACTTTATCACTACCAACTTCACTAAGAGTATAGCCCTTTACGACTTCTGACAAAACTTTTCTTAACGTTTCATCTTCTGGCGCTCCTTTTTTATCCATTGCGCCTTAAGTTACCTTATGAAGGTTTAGGCTTTTCTTTGGACTTTTCCTTGGACTCTTCCTTGGACTCTTCCTTGGGCTCTTCCTTGGGCTCTTCCTTGGGCTCTTCCTTGGGCTCTTCCTTGGGCTCTTCTTTGATCTCTTGAACGTCAGACTCCCTGTCCATTTCCTTAAGTACTGATTCGAAATCATCTTGATCCTGAACTCCGCTCATATACCATATAGTAGCGATAGTGCTAAGCTTGTCAATAGTTTTTACAAAAATGTCTTCTTGATCTTCATCAGCTTCTTGATACGAAAGGTATTTTTCTTCGTAATCACTTCCGGGAAATAAAGGTTCTTCTTCGGCATCGTCCTTATCACCTCTTACAAAGTAAGATAAGTGAAGAAGGAACCAAGTGATGGTTTTGTTTCTAGCCTTCACGTCAGCAGTGTGATCAAAAATAGACGCTTGAGCGGCTTCAAAATCTGCGATTTGTTTTCTAATAATAGCTAGATCGGAGATGGCTTTTTCAAGACGCTCTTTTTCGTCATTGCTCATATTGTCTCTATCTTTTGCGGTATAACGAATTACATTCTGTTGTTTTTCAAAAAGCTGAAGGTAGAGCTTAGCAAAGTTTGACTTGTCGTCATCATTTAATGTTCCCCCTACATCGACTTGTTTTTTCGCAAGCATAGCTCTTGTCAATAAGCCCATTTTAATAAACTTGTTAAGCCATATGCTGTAAAACATATCTCCGTCTTCTACTTGAGTTCTGGTTGGCTTTCTGAGAAAAACTTTGACGGGAGTTTTTTCTGTGACTGTTTTCTTTACTGTCTCGTCAACTTTTTCTTTTTTGCCTGTTTCTTTATTTTTTCTTTCTACCTCTCTAATAACCTCTTTCTCAATTTCTTCTTCGATTTCGATATCAAAACTATAGAGTTCTCGATTCTTCTTGTCTTTCATATTATTTTCCTTATTCCTTATTTAATTGTTAATTCGAATTGTTCTAGTTGACCTATTATTTCTCTCAATGTATCATTACCGTTGTCAAGAATTTTTTTCCTTAAGAAGTCCATTCTTTCTGTATCCCAATAATCTGCCTGATTAATGAGATCTAGGTCCTGAGGGAGAGAAGATTTTAATTTCCTGAAAGATCCTTCATGCTGGTCATGCATGTCTTCCATCATAATTAAAAATGATTTATATAAATTTATAACGTTTCTATTGATTTGAAACTCCAATAATTCCTTAAGTTTGCCTTGATCCATGTCATATGTTATATATAAAAGAGGCGTTTTTCAATTACAAGTATTGAATAATTTTCGCTGTATTAGTTTCGTCTTGTTCGGAAGATACGCTAGAAGATCTAGAGCTTAAATATCCATTAATATTTAATGAACCTAAGTCTTGCCCACCGCACCCAAGCATAGAAATGCTGTAATCTTGAGGAGGGGTTACGCAAGATTGCCCTACAGTGTTTGTTAGTCTGTTAGGGAATCCCTCTCCATTAACATCTACTTGAATCTCTCCTTGGCTAAAAACAATCACAGGAGTAGTATTTCCCAACAAATAATGAGCACTGTAACTTTGATTAAAACTCCAAGTTATTGATGATATAGGGTCCATTGATCCGACATTACTAAAACCGCTTAGACTTATATTTTCTGCAATTACCGGATTTAATTCTGGAGATATTGGCTCAGGAGGGCTCTGTTCAGCAACCCCTCCGAAGTACTCAAACTGTCTTTGCACAACAACAGGTTCACCTATATTGATATTTATAGACATGCTCGATAACACGCATGGTGCTGGACAGTAATAAGGCCCAAGATGAACAGTTATATTCTGATCGTTACTCCCTTTTAATTGATTGAATATATTTAAATCATTTATTAAATAAGAATCAATGCTTAAACTTCCTTGTGGTGCTTTTTTATTAAATACAGAGCTAGACCCTTTAATTCCTAAAGATAAAGAATGTTCTAATTCTATACCTTCGTCTAAGCTTGCTGAGTTGCCGTATATATTATCAACAGATAAATCCGAGTAAGTAACAGCCGCTGGAAAACTTTTATAACAATTACTCATCGCAGCCTGTGTTTTTTACATATTTTTCAGAAATGTTAATTCTTTCTATAACTTCTGATCCGGGGGAAGAGGATAAACTTCTACTATTCAGTATGCCGCTTATAGATAAATCAGCAACATGTTCTTGACATAAATTATATAATCCAATTTCTGATGCTCTTTTTGAAAATCCAGATTCAGAGATGCAAAGCCCAGAGGCCCCAGTTAAATTTGTTTTCTCAAAATCCACATCGGAAAGTACGCTTTCTATGTCTAATGTTTTTGACCCTCCAGCATAACTAACTCTACTTATTCCAGAACTAGCCAAAGAATACTTAACATCAAAGTTTTGACTGAAAGAATAGTCAAAAGATATCATTTTACTCACCCCTAAATCTTCCATTCTCCCGCTCGACGAAGCTCCATGAGCTGGTATTATAGTCGCTCCGCTTTTCGAAGGTGAAGAGCCAGATTCCATTTGCCCGTAATATGAATAACTAATAGAGCCTCTTATAATATCCGAAGGGCTTCCGTTTATAGAAAATGAATTTAAAAGAGCGTTTTTTATTATGAAAGGCCCTGCTCGGACTTCCGTAAACCCAGTGCTTCCATACCCGCTCTCAATCATATCAATCTCATCTCCAGTAGTTACATAAAAATCTATATCTATACTTCCCTCTGGGTGCCCTCTTGCTATTGTATTGTAATTTTTAGTCCCTAAGGCAGCGAAACTGTCAACGTCTATACTTTCTGAAATATTTATTGATTCGGCATAATAGCTTTGACTACCAATAGAAGCTTTCATATTCTTAAAAGAAACGCTCATGAGAAAACTCCCGTCAAGTCTGATATTTCACTATAATTAGTCTCAAAAGAAACGCTGGCTGTCATGTTAGAGCCCACACTTGCAGACAGATTAGAACTTAATATATTTGCATTGATAAATGTAAATGCTCGAATACTAGTACCGCTGCATGTATTTAATTCAATAGACAAATCTTCTGTAAAATCACTTGAGCAAATAGCATCGTATATATTTTTACTCTCGTAATCGCTTACTATAAATTCAAATCCAATATTAGCTTTAATTGGAGTCAATAAATTAAACTGGCTAGGAATAAACATATCTCCTATTTTGTATACAGGGCTTCTATCTACTGATAATTCAAAATTATATGACTGTATACCATTAGTCGAACCGAAAGAAGTTATTAATGATATATGATTTGAAATAGCTGGGGTTGGACTATACTCAGTATAACTTCTTGATTCGTTATTGATTTTTCCGGCCCCTCCATATGCAGTCATTGAAAAATCATCAGAAGCTATTTCTCCAACAGAACATGAAGAACTATAAGAATTAATATGAGCTTTTTTAAAATTAAAAACTTTATTATAAGATTCGTTTTTTCCATATATCAAATATCCACTTAGGGAAGAATCAAACATTCCTGTTATAGGATCGTTTTCTTCTGTCATAAGTCTATTAACAGAAACATTACCAACTAGGTCTCCTTCAATTTCGCTTCCTACAAATTCATGTCCCCCAGCAAGCATGTCAGACCTTGGTATAGACCAGTTTCCATCAAAAGACTGAACGCCTTTTATTTCATTAGCTGAATTACCATATTCGGCAATAAAGACCTGTTGGTCTGAATACTGATTCCTTCCATAAGCCATACCTATCGAATATTACACAAAAAAGCCCCTGAGTAGAACTCAGAGGCTTTAAAGTTAACGATTATATGTCTCAGGCCTTACCTGAAATAAACACTCCGTTATCGGTATCACTTGGTCCACCAATTTGAGTACTGAAGGTCAAGTCTACTGACTTATTATCTCCAATAGTCGCACTCATGTTTTGTGAGTCAAGTTGAGCGTTCTTCAACTTATAAACAACGCTGGTATCTCCTCCACAACGAGTGTTCATAGTTACGGTAATATTCCTTCTTTTAGCGTCGGCACAGATCAGATCACGCAAAGCGCCCGAAGAGATATCGGTCAAGTTTGCGGTCACGCTAAGCGAAGCATTAATTGGGAAATCGAGCTCACGAGAGAATGGGAAAGAATTACCAATCCTATTAAGAGGTGTTCTACCTAACGGCAAATCAATACTAAAATTTTGAACATTAGCAGTAGCTTCGTCTCCTACGGTGGTCATCCCCGGAAGGATTGCTCCACCCATGTCAAGCTTGTCATTTCCAAAATTAATCGTGATATCGCCGGGGCGTAAAGCAGCAGCAGAAAGATCTCCTGTAGTAGATACGGGAATTGTAATCAAACCACCGGGCATTGCACTTCCATCAGTAACGTCAATTGCAGGATTAGCAACCCCACTACTTTCGGTATCAAAACGAAGGTTAGAAGCTTCAACAGAAACACTAGCACTTGGAATTTCTCCAACAGAAGCACTCATACCATAACTGGTAATATATCCATTTCCTACTCCGATCAAACCATTTGATGCTCCATTACCATAATTGGCGCTATCGTTACTCGCGTCTTCTCCTTCTGGAACTGTTAAAATGTAGTAATTCTTTTCTGCATCAAGGGAATTTTCCTTCATGATGCCAGACAATGCGCTGGTTTCAACTGCGCTATTGTGACCCTCGACAGATAGTCCGAGACCACTAGCTTCATTGAACCCATCAACAACAAAATATGTAAAATCTAAACTTACAGTTGGTGATTCAATAATTTCACGACTTAGAGCGGCCAACTTACCAAACTCATTAACATCGGTACGAGCAACCTCAATTGAATGAGATACGTCTTGCACGCGATGCAATTGCCTTGGTGATTGGTCTCCAGTCTTGCCCGCATACAGGGCCTCACTTTGATATATGATACGTTTTCTAGCCATAATGAATATAAATGTTTAACTAAAGATACAGTGAAAATTGAGAAAAGAGAACTTTTTTTTCATATTTCTGATTTTGGTAGTCTTGGTGAACTTATTGTGAAATCTATAAAACCAATCCGCATGTCTCTTGGTATATTGGTTGCCGAACTTGCGGTGTCATATAACTTGCTGCAATTCACTTTTTCTATAAAGCTATAAGGCCCATTACTATCCATGATATTACTATATATTCCAGTATAAGTATATGGAGGATTTTTAATATGATAATATTCACCGAAAGGAAAATCTTGAAATTCAACTAAAGGAACACAAACTTCCGTAGAGTCTCTAAACAAAGACATCATAGCGTCGAGCGTGAAATTGTCATTAGTTATCACCACAGCTCTTAAATTACTTTTTGTATCTTGCATACCACCTAAAGCAAAAGGTTTATTGGTGCTTGAATTATAGCTGATAAATGCTGCTGGTATTGTATAATTTAAAGATCCAAGACCGGAAATTGACTGTAAGAATGTTTCGTCATTACCATCTGCGATGATAAAATCAGTGTTCATTAGAAGCTCTTCTTCGCTTTCGTTAGTGATATAACAGTTTACTGTTTTTCTGCTGAAGTCTCCGCTAACCGAAAGAGATGTTCCTACATTAGAATTCATCACTACCCTACCCTGATCAAAATCAATCATTAACCCAGTTGGGTCAGATGGGTTTTGCTCTACAAAATCATATTGCCCGGTAAAATCTATGTAAACGCCACTCGGAACGTCACTACCATTAGCTACCAATTGTCTATCTGGGCTATAATACGCAACTTGATTACTTGGGATATCAACGGCATTACTTGAATAATAAAACTGCTGACTAATTCCTGTTTCTGTAGCCTCTGCATATCTAGTTAGTCTATCATCAAACCATAAATAAAAGCTACTAAGTACTTTATGATCAAATTGAGGTTTCATATTCTTTTTAAACTAGCTTCTATATTCTTAGTCATTCTTTGTAGAATTCCGCTAATATAATCTATTGATCCTGAACTTCCGGGCCTGTCAGCTATATCATAATCAATTTGTATAGCGCTTTTAGAGCGACTCTTACTACCAAAACTTCCTCTCCCGCCATCATAAAGATACTGCCCTAAACCACTCATACCTCTTTCTACTGCTTCAACCCAGCTTTCCGTAGACCAAGGTGATGGGGCAACAGCTTTGATTTCATCTAAAGTGGGCACCGAAAAAGTTAAACTTAATGCAAGCACATTTCTTTTTTTTCTTATTGTCTTGATTTTTATTGATCTAGCAAGTAAGCTCCTTATAGGCGAAATGGGATCGTTGCCACTCTGAAAACCAATAAAAGTAAATAAGTTTCCGTAGCCGCCAAGAGTATTACTTAAATTTGAGGCTGAAGGACCGCCTTCTATTTCTTTTGTAACTTCGTTATTATTAAAGTCGTTTAAAAGTTTCTGACTTTCTTTTTCTAAGGCTCGCTTAACTCTTTGTTCCGCTAAAGGTTTGAATATTTTATATCCTTTTTGGGCTATTTCAGCTTTTAGCCCTCTCATATTTATCTTGGCCATTAATCAGCCCTCCTTAAAAACAAGGTATAAAATTTTACTTTAAAAGGGCCAACTTTAGATGGGTCACTTATAATTCTAAAAACCTCTCCGTCAATTTCTATTTTTGTAGCTTTGGTGAAAAGAGCATAACCCGCAGCGTCTATTTTTACTCGAACGGACCCTTCACTGAAGGGGACGTTGACTTGAGCCCTAGACCCGGGCAGGTCCATTTCTTTTTGTTCTTGTCTATAAAGTATTCGAGCTTGTATAGTAAATTGTGTTACTTTAGCTCTAGTACTTTGTTCATTTTTTATTCTGGAATAAAGAGCGTTATAAGTTCCGTTTGTCGCTACGAAGATTTCGTTTTCACGCTGGAATACTATTATTGATCTCGCAAAAGTATCATGAATGTTATCAAAAACATCTCCTATCGCATCTTTATCGGAGTCTGGAATTAATGATCCCATTATTCATAAGAGCCGCTTCCGGAAACATAGCCTCCATCAATTCCAGCTGTTTGCCTTGGCATAGATCGATAAAAGTTATAAGAATAAACTAAATCTCCTAGCTCAATAGACGCGTCTCCAGCTAAAGACTTATAGTTTTTTGCTATTTCAGTTTTATTAGATCGTACTATAGTCGTATCCCCTTCACTTAACCTAGTCCAGTCCAAAGCCGAACCTGAGCCTCCTCCGCCTCCAACAAGTATACTTCTAGCTTGCTTGTTGTAGTAATTCTTTAAATATAATTGAGTCAGAATATTTTCCTCTTCTAAAAGAAAAGAGTCTCCAGTTCCAAAACTTGAATAAGTTAAGTTATTAAATTGCCCAACATTAGCTTCGAGCCATCCGGATATAGCCTCTATTCTAAATTCTCTTTCTAGCTCAGTTTCGGCATCATCGAATTCATTATCATAAATCCTAGTAGATATTTCGCCAATACTAGACATTTCACAAACCTTCTTGAGATATTTTTAAAATATTTTCTGCAGCATCACTTTTTGGGTCTACTAGAGGCTTCGTATAACCAATGTTATATCCTGCTCCTGCTCCCGCATGAGATTTAAAAGCTTTAGTAATTTTATTTTTTAGAGATAGCTTGTTTCCGCTTGGCATTATACCTATCCTCACGGCAAAAGATTGTAGATCTGTAAGAGTCATTTCGTTTATATTCTCCTGAAGAATTTCCATATTAGTCGTTCCGAATGGATTAACTTGTTTAACTCCTAATAAATCTTCTAGATCTTTTACTTTCTCAATATCAGTTTTTCCGTCTGCGATTTTGAGGGATTCTACTTTTTTGACCGCTTTTTTAGTGGTTTGCTTTTTTGATGTCTTTTTTGCTGGCATAATAATAATTTAGTTAGTAATACTATATTATAACTCCAGATACACAAAAATCAAGTCCCCGAGAACAAAAAAACCCACCCCCGAAGGGGTGGGTCTTAAGAGGTTATCTGATCTTACAATCAGTGTCCAGCAACAACAATACCGGTAAGAACTCGGTTGTCGATAATCATGCGACCCTCTTCGAGGGAACCATAATAACCAATCTTTTGTTGGCGAACGCTGTATTGATCATCAGCGGACAAGGAGAACTCAGCTCCGGACTCAGCGTCATTCGCAACTGCACGAATCAAAGATTCACGAGAGCGATCAAGGCCAATCACCAAGTCATCTCCATCACCAAAGGCGGGGATGCTTGAAACAGCAGAGCTAGCAACGAACTGTTTGAACAAACGGCAGAACTTGCGGTTAGGTCCAAGCTCATTGATTTCCATCAATCCAATGCCGTAAAGCTCAGGAACTCCACCATTGGTGAAGACGCTAGAGCGGTAAGACTCAGGGGCAGCAATACTGTCAGCGTTGGCATCATTAGTAGCAGACGACTTTGTGTTGACGGGGTTGTAAGCCATTGCGCGAAGATCTTCCATAGTTTCAGGAGAAATGAGGAGGTCAGTAATTCCCTTAATGGTTCCTTCTGGCGTACCACCGGTCCAAGCCGTATTGATGCGCTTACCAAGAGTGATAAGAGAGTTAAAGTCGGCAAGAGTAAATCCAACACTTGAAGAAGCTTGATTCTTTACATGAGCTTTATCGTTAGTTTCGGCGTCAGCCAAAGAACCAAGGACCAAGTTAGCGGATGTAGATTCTTGCTTGAGCAAGATTTCTTGAGCGATTCTGGTGAAGGACTTTCCAACAACATCAAGACGTGACTGAGCAGCGTAACGACGATCAAAACTAATCGCACTATCAAGGCGGTAAGTAGTGAACTTCATTTCGCTAGCGGTCGGCAGAACTTGGTTAGTGGGAAGACCACCGGGAACCGTAGTGCTGTAAACCTTGATGTAATCGTCAGCGTTGATATCGTAGTAGAGATCAAGCGGAAGGCTTGGGTTGCTATCTGCGTTAAACGAGAACGAACTGAACAAATTGCTCAGTGTTGGCGCTTGATTAACTACTTCAGCAAGAACGGGAGCCATGAATTCAGCCAAAGCGGCTTGAGCTTCATAAGCTACGTCACGATTGCGAGAAGCCATAGCTTTTACAAGCTCGACTTGTTCTTCGGTGCGTTTAAGAGTAATATTCATTTTCTTAATTTCCTAGGGTTAGCAGTTAATACGAACAACAGCGTATTTTCCATTAGCTCCGGCAGCGCCGGTACCAACAGAAGCTCCTGCGAATTGATCGTCAGAAACGCCACGATTTACACGTTGCCCAGTAGCGAGAACTTGACCAACAAAGGTCGAGCTTTCAACAGCGGCTCCAGTTGGTAAGTTAACACCACCGTCGGTAATTCTACCGTCAGTCGAGCCAATCTTCACATAATTTCCCGGAGCAGGAAGGGATCCGTCAATAGCGGAATCAGCGTCCAATGTAACAATACCCTTGCCAAGAACAGGAACAGCTTCGCCGGTCAAGACGGACTGATTCTCGAGTTTCTTTTGTGGGTAATAAAGGAGCTTTTCGCCGTTTTCGTCGAACATAGCAGTCTGAAGCAAAGTAACGCCGAGGACAGGATCTCCAGCGCTAGCAGCTTCGAATTTCAATGGGACAACAGGGTACTGGTTTCTTCCGATGAAAGGATAATCCGTCTTACCGAGGTAAGAATTATTTTCGTATCCAACGGGGTCAGCACCAAAGTCCCCAGCACTTACTTTAACAAAGACGCCTGCATCTGCATCGCCACTGTCGCTAAGCTTATCGTTAGCGGCAGTACTTGCGAACAGATTGACAACGTCTTCTTCAGCGTACTGACGGAATGGTAGTAATCTAATAGCCATAATTAATAATTAATTTTGATGTTTTCTTTTGAGAAAGCTTTGTTAAATTTATCACGCAAAGAAGATTCTTCGGTTGATGCAGCTTCGTTATTATTAGAAATGCTTGCGTCTGATTCTTCAGCAACCTCTTCTAAAACTTCTTCTACTGCCTCTTCGGCATCTTGTTTTGCAACTTCTTGAACTTCTTCTGAAGACGCTTTGCTTGTGGTTAGCTCTTCTACGCGTGCTTGAAGCGCTGCTTCAAGTTTTTCGTCGAATGCTTTTTCCTGAGCTTCAATAAACGCTTTAGTCTTGTGTTGCCACATGACAGTAAGCTTTTCTTGGTAGCTAGCGAATGATTCTTCAGTATTTTCCAATTCGGAAACTTCGGAAGCAACAATTTTTAAATCTTCTTCGCCCAAGTCAAATGCTTCAGTAACAGAAGCCATTCTTGAGTTAAAGAGATCTTTTGCTTCGCGAAGACGTTTTTCTTCTGCCAATTCATTCCATTGTAATTCTGAAGCTTCAAGTTTTTGTTTAAGCTCGGCTACTTCATCAACAAGAGCTTCTTGAGCTGTTGAAGATTCCGTAAGAGCTTGATCCTTAGCGGCTTTTTCGTCCTGCCATTGAGAATCTTTTTCCTTGATTGCGTCCATCATAACTTTAGAAACGCTGGCGACGGCTTCTTCGAATTGTTGGCTATCGCCAATTTTTTCTGAAAGCATGCCTTCGATTTGTTTAAGTAGATCTTTAGTATCCATAGTTAATGTGTTGTTCTTGTTTACATCCTTTTTTTCAAAAAGGGAAGTATTTTTTTCTATTTGTGAATTATTTTTTTCTATATCCATGCTATTTACATGAAAAATTTCTGCTTCTGTTTCATCTTTTTTAATCTCTAAGCGTTCTTGGTCTTCTACGAATACCCCCTTAACTTCAGCAGCGGGATTAGACGTAAACCCAATGCCTAGCGGATAGACTTCTCCAACGACAAGACGATTAATGATTGTACCATCATCCATTTTGCCATCCCCATCATAAGCTTTTAAATATTTCTGAAGCTCTTTAATTTGTGATTTATCGGTAACTATCTCAGCTTCATTTAAATCATTACTACCAACAGCAATGTAAAAATCATTAAATCCTATTTCCCAGCTCGCAGAAATTGCATGATAAAAATCTTCCCCTTCTTGTGATTGTTCTAACATTTTTGCGAAAGCAGGGTTCACAATCTTATAGACAAGAGCACCAAGCGAAATATTAAAAGGGTCGCTACTTCCCCTAATAGATTCAGGAGTCATAATCTGACTAGTATTAATATCACTAAAAGAAGAAGTTATTATATGTCCGACAACTTTTTCTTTATTATGTTCTATATTAGTAGGCTTGTGAACAAAATAATCAGATACGGCAAGCGCGGTTTCAGTATCTATGCCGTCTCCATTTTTATTGAATTTATTCACGACTGCAGCATTAAATGCCACGCCAAGCAAATCAATATTTTTTTCAAGATCAACCTCTAAAGGAATAAGCGGTTTTAGATTTTCAAGAGAAGCTTCGCTAATTTGAAACCTCTTGCAGCTACCATCAAAGCATGAAGCTTGTATTTGGTTTTCAAAGTTTATTTTATATTTAAAGTTTGCATTCATTTGTTTTTTATCCTTGTTACTAGGCAGGTACACTGTTTTTGATAGTTTAGGTATGAGATATTTATCTACAATTAAATTGGAAAATTCGTTATCCGTAGGAAAATGAACTCCCCTAATAACTCTAGCCATACTAATTTGATCACTAATCTTTTTAAATTCTTTTTCGTGATCAGCATGTATATTAGCTAAAAGTTTATAAACCAATCTTCCCTGCAATGCATGACCACTAGGGTAAGATGGTGTTTGGGCAGTTTCTGTATCATTTTCTTTTATATCTATATTATGATACTTGTTTATTTGATATGGCCTAGGCCTATTGTAAAACAACTTCAAACCAAGAATTATTGAATCTACTTGACTAACTATATCTAATATATAGTCTTTATCAAAAATGAGATTATGTTTACTCGCATAGTCAAAAAATATATTTACAAAATCTTTATCTAGTTTATTCTTATAATCTCCTTTATACCAATCTTGTTTAGAATTTTGAACTTGACGAATATACGAAAGCTCCTTAGCGACCGCTTCACTGCTATTAGAGTTAAACGGCTTATACTCTATATCCCCCAAAGAAAGAAGCGGGGATTTCTCCGCCGCTTTTTTCTGTAAATTTTTATCTACTTCGCCATAGCGAATAGAATCAAGATCTTGACGATCAATCATTTTCACTCGAACTAGCCCTAACTTTCTTCATCATGGCGCCGAGTTTATCTTTGATCATGGCGTATTCTTTGTCCATGTCTTTTCTAGCTTTATCGATTTCATCCATGCGAGAATGCATTTTCTTCATCATAGCGTCGTCTTTTTCCATTTTCATAGCGTCGGACTCTTCCTTAGGATCTTCTTTGGAATCTTCTTTTTTGTCTTTATCGCCAGACTTTTTTTGTTTTTCTAAAATAGATTTTTGAATCGCAGGAGGAAGCTTCTTTTGGTCTTTCGAAAGTTCAGCTTTTGACTCGTCTTTTTTGTCAGACTTATCTTCGGACTTCTTGTCGCCAGACTTTTTTTCGTCAGACTTCTTGTCGTCAGACTTCTTATCGTCAGACTTCTTATCGTCAGACTTCTTTTCCAACCAAGGTGGCAAGCCAGCCTGAGATTCCATACCTAGCTTTTCGGCCCTAAGATGGATATTATGAAAAACTGCTATCTGCATACCAGAAGATAAGCTTGAAGCTTCTAGTTCTTTTATCGATTGAGCTACTTCATCTTTACTTGACATAGGGAAATGCCTCAAAGACCTAGGTACAGTTCGATTATTAAAATCAATCTTCCCGCCCGCTTCGATATAAGCAAAGTCAGAGTCTGGAAGTTCGTTAAAATGCGCTTGGCTCTTTCTAGCCTGAAATATTCCTCCCAGATCCTTAGAATCTTGAATGTTTTTAGAAAAATCTAGTTCCATAATTTATATTGAAAAGTTGTTAAGTTTAATTACACAAAGTTTTTATTTTTGAGAAGCGTCTTCTTTTGTTTGGCTATGATAATATAAAGCTGAAGGATATAACTCCATGTCATGTTCTTGAGCGGTTTCAAGTATTTCCGGCATGACCAATAGAGATTCTATATGGCTAAAATCTTTTATGCACGCTTTAGCTTCTTTTTCCCAATCATTTATTCCACTAGACAAAACAACCGTCTTGCAAAGCTCATCTAGCAGCATTTTTTTGTCCTTAGAAAGTCTTTTTATTTTGTGAGATTTTTTCATTTCTTTTTGAGCAAACGAAAACAAATCCTCAGTTTTGTATATAGTAGACTGAAGAGCTTTTCGATCTGCTGTCGCGGTTTTCCCTGTCTTGCTAGTTCCGGATGGCCGCCCTTGTTGTTGAGGGGTTGATTGGTCAGGAGTGCGATTGCTCACTTTGTTTATTTCTATTTCCGCAGCTTCTTCTTTCTCTTCTTCTGTTAAAGGCAATGGTTGTCCCCCAACCAAAGGAGAATATAACCCCTTTTGTCTGTCCTCTATATATTGGTCTTGACCTGCGCCTACCTCTCTTTGCTCTGGGTAGATGCCAGTTTTAATTGTTTGTATTCCTTGCTCTGGCGTAAGAATACCTAGTTCCATAAGTCTAGTAGTTACCCTTTGGAGTTGAACTTCATCCTTAAGATCAATTTCTTGAAATCTTACGGTTGGGTATTTTCTAAAACCTAAGTTCTGACAAACCAACTTAATTTGGGGTTGTAAAAAATCATTAATAAAAGTATTTCTAGCTTCCTTAAGTCTTTCAAGAAATATTTGAGCTTTTACTTGAGTATTACTATACCTTTCGTTTCCTACTACAACATTCTGAAGAGCTTCTTTAATATCTTGATCTACTATTTGATACTTCTCTGGCCCAAGCACCCTATTTAAATCAGGGATAATAAATTCAGCTTTAGTAGTATAATCGCTGACAAGAACTCTACCAATACTTTCATTTGAAAATAATGACTGCATAGCCTGTAAGTTATGTGGGTTGATACCTCCTTTATCGGGGGTGTTACCCATTGTTATCAATAAGATGACATTTTCAATAGTTCTAGTTACAGCTTGGTCAACTTTCTTTAATTCAAGCTTCCAGTTTAAATCATCCAATACTGGAAATCCAAAAGGAATAGCAAAAGGTTCATAATCTTGTTTTTTATAGAATGAATATATTAGTTTGTCTGGATCTAAATTAATAAAAATTCCACTAGAGGTAAATTGTCCCGCCTTAATTGCTTTTTGGTCTTTAGGAGATAATCCATTTAAAACCTCTTTATCGTATTCTGTCTTAGGGTCTTTTAATCTTTCCAGTTCAAACTCGGACAGTACCTTTCTATAAACTTGACCGTTAAAGCTTGTGGATTTAACAGTAGCTATGTCATATGGATTCAATAAAATATATCTAATTGGGATTTCTCCCGGCTTCATAAACTCTGAACCGTAAATGGTTGACATTTTACTAAAGTCATCATCGCTAAATTTAGTATCCAGCCTATACATGAAAACATTACCGCTTCTGTAATACTCCCTAAAGTATTGATCTTTAATAGACCATACTTTAACCTTTTGCATCCATTTATCAATAAAGGTTCTGGATTTTTCTGTTCCGCCTTCTAAGTATAAATCTGTGTTTGCAAACTCAGACATTATGTCGATTACGTTTCTAAAAATAGGAATGTTAGCGTAAGCTTTTTGACAAAGCATTATCGCATCTCTAATATCACATCCAGATTTTCCATAATAATACGGAAGTTGGCCTTCTCTTATATTAGAGTATTTAAAGTTCTTTTTTGCTACTGCAGCCCTATTGAGCCTTGTATTAGTTCTGCTAGTGGGTCCAGATTTATCTTCACCTGTCCTTTCATAATTAGCTTTTGAGCTCTGGGTGTAGTAAGCGTCTCCTGCTAAGGTAGGGGTCCAGTCTGGCTCAGTACCTTGGGTTTCCTGAATTAACTCATTCAGATCTTTACCTTTGAATTTGTCCCAATATGGAGAGCTTTTGTTATATTTTCTTTTAGACATATAGTATCATACACAAAAGTGTATCAAAAGTCTAAGAAAAGTTAAAAGTTAACTTTTAATTAAGCAACAAAGATAGGAGTAAAAGTTGCTTGAACATTACTTTCTTCGGCATGCTGCATATCATAATAAACCTTGATCATCCAATTCCCAAGCACTAGCGCAGAATACGAGTCTTTTCTGGCTTTTTCCGGCCCAGTCTGTCTTTTAAGGTTGTCAGGAAGATCAAACGTCTGAGTCCCATGCGCTGTAGTTTTAATTTGTATTAATGCACATTCCGCTTTTGTTTTCTCCATCAAGTCAACCTGATGCTCTACGAGATCAATCATTTTAGCTGCGTTACTTTGTTTTTCATCTTCAATACTTTTAAGAAATTTTAAATCTTTAACTGGTATTTTTTTATTTCTTTGTTTTTGATAATCATCATTAACTGCTCTAGATCCAAAATGTATTCTTTTATGATCAAAATTAGCTTGCAATAATTCATTAGCAGTTCTAATCCATTGGGAGGTTGGCTTGCGAAGTATGCAAATTTTCTTTTTGTCTAGATTATACTCCATTTTCATATCACGCAATGCCTGCTGATAATTTTCTAAATTATCAAGGTCAGTTCCAATAGTGTCGATCTTGAGGTTGTTTTGCTTAAATCGACTGCTTTCGTTGCAAGCGTTAAGGAATTGAACGCCTCCATTGTAGTCTCCTACTATAGCTACGATATTGAAATTATTTAATAGATAATGAAAATAAAATATATGATCCTTGAGGCGCGCGCCAGACATGGCGTAATTATGAACAAGAGTTCCGTTACGAGCATCGTCATTCAGCTTAAAAACTTGTATCGCAAAATCATCAGAGCTTTCGCTCTCAGCCCAACTAGGGTCAAATGAGAGTAGATATTTGTCCGAAGGCTCTCCCGCAACCTCTACGCATGGCCCCTGACCGTCAGGAACGGTGCAAGAAGCCATTTTTGAGATTTTGAAGTACCCAGAGCTATCATCAGTGAACACAGCTCCAAATTCGCGATCAAATTGGCTTTGACTCATACTAGCCCTAGCTTGGTTAATCAAGTTCTGATCGTAGAGTTGTTGCGGGGCGCAGTCATAACTGAAGTGCATAATGGTCCTATGTGCATTTCCGGTTTCTACGACCTCTCCATTTATTAGTGATTCAAATTTTTGATATAATTTATACATATATTCAAATTTATATGAAGCGGAAGAAAGCATAATCAATTTATTATTCGGCCAGACGTGCCTGTCCTCCTCTTTCATTTTTCCGTCTTTAATCATTTCAGTTTCGAGGTTATATAACTCTTCTCTCTCTGTCGGGTTTTCAACGACCGACAAAAAGGGAACAATAACTTCGTTATAAATCCTTTCGGGCATAAGAAGAAACTCATCAATAATAATCCTATGAAATCTAAAACCACGAAGCTTTTCTCCATCGCCTAACGGCAATGCATGGATTTTACTAGTCCCTATCTCTAGAGTCCATTGATCATTTGCTTTAGATTTACGAGTGACACATTGAGCTAGCATCGCTGCCTCAGGCTTAGCTAATATATCTTCTATCTTTTTAAATATCATTTTAGCCTGACGGAAAGATTTGGATACAATGCCAATCTCAACACCTTGGTTTAGTATGGCATCAAGAAAGGCAAATACTCCCGTTGTAAATGATTTAGACATACCACGAGACCATACACCCATAAAATAATCAGACTCTAACATAGCTTTTACGGCCATATGTTGAAATGGGAATAATTTTATACCACTAAGCATATCTACAGCAAATGTAGTATTACCTCGCAAAAATTTATATAAAAGAAGTTTCGCTTCGCGTTCTTCTAGAAAACCTTTTTTAGCAAGTATCTCATGATTTATATCAGATGAATACTTTTCTCTATCTTGTTGTTTACCTTCTGTCCAAGTCATCTTAGTTTATTTGGATCGTTTTGGTATTTCTCGTTCCAGTCAAAATCTAAATCAACCGGCTCCTCTTCTTGAAATCCTTGAGCATATATAAACATTCCTATACAGGCAGCAATAAACACTCCAGCGACTATCCATGCGATATTCTTTTTAAAGAAAGGGATTTTCTTAACGGGTTTCTCATCAGGCTTCTCAGGAATAGGCGAGCTTGGAGGAGGAGAAGGAGGTATCATGTCTGGCGGAGCAGGTGGTTCTGGCTTAGGTTCTGGCTCTGGCTCAGGCTCTGGCTCAGGCTCAGGCTCTGGCTCTGGCTCAGGCTCAGGCTCTGGCTTAGGTTCTGGCTCAGGCTCAGGCTCTGGCTTAGGTTCTGGCTCAGGCTCAGGCTCTGGCTTAGGTTCTGGTTTTGATTCGCCCGTAATCAGAGCTTCAACATCCAAGACTCCATAACCCCAGTCACTATCTTTACCTATGGTGCCCTTATCGTTCGTATACTTCAATAAATGATTTCTAATATCCTCTACGGTTTTGCAATCGTTTTTTCCCGTCTCTTTTTCCTGCTTTCTGTGCTTCGCAATCATTAAAGCAATAACGCCTGCCATAAACGGGCATGCCATTGAAGTTCCGCTCAGAGTAGCATAAGCATTATTTAAATATGTACTTGCGATGTCTGAACCCGGAGCAGCCCAATCAACTTCTGGACCACGAGAAGAAAAATAAGATATTTTTCCATGCTTATCATAAGACGCAACCGCTATAGTTTCCGGGAATGCCGCCGGATAACCCACTCCTTGAAAAGCTGAATTTCCAGCTGCGCAAACAACTGGTATATTCATTTTATAAAGCTCTTTAATAAATTTATGCATTTCAGCAGAAGGCTGAGACCCTCCT